>JGI12316J15310_10000041_pt154 | contig 50689 bp, 45 predicted proteins | sample MarCyaLeptolynsp_FD_15310 | JGI IMG/M metagenome (IMG submission 15310) | reverse complement strand
TCACCGACGTCCGTCGACGCCGAAACGCTCAGCGTCCTGCTTCGGTCGGTCGTCGATGCCCGGCTCCGCGACGAGCCCCACGGACTGGCCGCGCTTCCCGTGCCGCAACCCCCACCGGTCGAAGGCACGGTCACGCTCCTTCCGGGTCGCGTGGTGCCGCGCCAGCCTCCGCGGGGTCGCCTCCGGTTTGCGGTTGGGTACGCCGGACGCACCTACGCGCCGCAGCACGCGTGGACCTCGGCCGGCTTCTTCAGCGCGAGCTGGGTGATGCCGTGGGGACTGCTGGTGGGGGCGGGGTACACGGGCATCGCTCCGGTCACGGTCGATCGCAGCTTCGGCCGCATCACACTCGCCCGCCACCAGCTGGAGGCCCATGCCGGATACGAGGCCACGATCGCCAAGCGAATCACGCTGGGGGCCAGCGTTCCGGTGCTGGTCGAGCTCAACCGTCGCGATGCGACGTCCAACCCCGACCAGGCGACTGAAGCTCAGCCCTCGCAGCGGCAAACGCTGGCCGGGGTCGCACTGCGAGGGCGCGTTGGGATCGAGCTGGTGTGGCGCGTTGGGCTGTTTGCCGCGGCGCAGCTCGAGGTTTGGCCACGGAGTGTCGCGATCGCTGCCGACATCCCGGAGCGCGAGGTGGTGCTGGCGCCGCGCACACTGCGTTTCGGCGCACTTGCCGGGGTGGAGGCGCGGATATGAACCCATGGCCGCACTTTTCGTTGGCCGACTCGCGGGGTCGGGGCCACTGAGGAGTTGCGAGCGTGGTGGCAACCTCCCACACCGAGTTCCAGCGGGACGTACATCTCATGCAGATGGTGGCAGCGGGCGACGACCGAGCCAGGAGGGTTCTGGCGATGCGAGTGATGCGTCCGACGCGACGCATCGCCCACGTGCTGCTTGGTTCGAGCCCCGACGTCGACGACGCGGCCCAAGTCGCGCTGATCGAGATCCTCCGCGCCGCCGGGAGCTATCGTGGGGAGAGCTCGCTCGAGCGGTGGTCGCAACGCATCGCCGTGCGTGCCGTGCTCCGATCAGGTCAGGTCCAGCGACGCCGCTCGCAACGCATCGATGCCGCCGTCGAGCCCGAGACCCTGCGCGCCGTGTTCGGCGAGTCCATGTTCAGCGAGCAGCTCGCTCGGCCGCTCCCCGAGTATCTGGCCATGCTCGACCCTCGGCGATGCCGCGCGCTCGTGTTGCGGCACGCGCTCGGCTACAGCGCGGCGGAGATCGCCGAGCTCACCGAGACCCCCCTTTCGACCGTCAAGCACCAGATCTCGCGCGCGCTCCAGCAGCTGCGCAAGGCGATCGGTCGCGACACGCTGGTCGGACGAAAGTCCCGCGGAGGTGAGCGATGAGCAATCGTCGATCTTGGCCGGACGCGGTCGAACGCTATGTTCACGACGGAGCCGGGGAGCAGGGGCTCTCCGACGCGGCGGAGGGTGACCCGCGGCGCACGGCAGAGGTGGCCGCGCTCGACGGACTTGCGCGCTTGATCGACGACGCCCCGTTCGACGACGACGCAGCCCGCGAGGACGAAAGGCGACTCGTCGAAGCCGCGCTGGCGCGCATGGACGCGGGCGAGCCGGACGTTCGAGGACCGGAGGTCGAGGCCGACGACGCGCCCGACGAAGGCTCGACGAAGCGTCGCTTGAGCATCGTCGTAGTCGCGGCGACCGCAGCGGCGTTGCTGCTGGCCTGGGGCTGGTCGTCGCTGTCGGGGTTGCGGAGCCAAGCCGAAGAGCAAGTGACGGCCGAGCACCCCGTTCTGCTCGCACTCGCGGTCGGAGAGGTCTACCTCGACGATCAACCGGCGGGGGTCGCAACCGTGCGCGTGCCCGAAGGCGGCCGACTTCGCACGGCGGATGGCGAAGCGTGCGTCGATGCCGGTTCGACGCCGAACAGCAGAGCCCGCGTTTGCATGCAGCCGGAGTCACGAGCCACCTTCACCGCCAGTGAGGATGGCGGTCTCGTCGTACGACTCGAGGTCGGACGGGTCGTCGTGGACGCTCGAGGGCTCGCGGTACGGGTCGAGCACGAAGACCAAGGCTTCACCTCCGACCATGGACGGTGGTCGAACGTTGCGATCGATGGCGCGTTCGACGGGCAGGTTCGTGCCGGCGAGGTCGAACGCTTGGAAAGCGGCACGAGTGCAGCGCTTCTTCGCGCGCCCGCCGGATCGATCGAGGGCGACAGCGCGGAGCTACGGCGGCGCGATGACGCGTTGCTCGAGCGCCTCCCGCTCGGTGACTCGACGGGAGAGCGCGCGGTGGGCTGGCTCGCTATCGACAGCACCCCTGACGTGGCCGAAGTCAGCGTCGACGGCCGCACCCTCGGCCCCACGCCGACCGTGGTCGCGTTGTCACCGGGGGAGCATCGGCTCGAGCTCCAAGCCCCCGGGTACGTTGCCGTGCACCAGCGCGTCTCCGTGCAGACCGGCATCACGACCGATCAGAGCTTCGCGCTGAGCCGTGAAGCGTCCAGTGATCCTCCGGACGAAGTCGAGGTCGAGACGCCCGGCGACGACGACGTTGCCGCCGACGTCGAACCGGAGCAGCGTAGTGGACCGACGAAGGCGTCCGGCCCTGCTCCGCGACCAACCGCGGCAGAGTTGCTCGTCCTGGCCCGACAACAGCGGGGGGTGGGCAAGATCGAAGCGGCGGCCCGCACCTACGAGCGACTGCGGCGCGAGCACCCTCGCGCGCCCGAGACCAAGGCCGCACTCGTCTCGCTGGGCCAGCTGTACCTGCGACTCGAGCGTCCCCGCGCGGCGGCCCGCATGTTCAAGGCTTACCTCGGCGCCGGCGGCGGCGCGCTCGCCGAAGATGCCCGCTACGGCCTGATCATGGTGGAACGACGGCGGGGCAACGCCAAGGCGGAGCAAGCCGCCATCGAGGCCTATCTGCGCGCGCACCCCCACAGCGCCCGGGCATCGAAACTCCGTGCCGCCGCCGCGCCGGCAGAGTAGAACCGAAGCGGGCGATGACGCGGACGCAGGTCAGGATGGCTGCGATGGTATTTGCAGCAAGCGGCGCACCGCACGGCTGCGGCGCACTGACGGACGTCGCATTCATCGGGTCCTCGGATGCCGGTGACGACGGCTCGGCTGCGTCGAGTGATTCGGGCAGCCTCGATGAAGGGGATGCGGAGGAGACCGGCGATGACTCGGACGACGCGTTGCCGCTGCCCTCGTGCACCGCAACGCGCACGTGGGTCGCCGACTTCTCGGCCGATCCGACCACGCTCGACGAGGACGCCGACGGCACACCAGACTGGATTGTTCGCAACGGTCAGCCGATCGACGCCGACCAGCTCGTGGACGGATGGTGGATCGCGCCAGCCAATCGCGAGCTGGACACACGACCTCTCGACGACTTTGCCTCTCGAGTGATCGTCACGGTGCGCATGGCCGCAATCGCCGAGGGTGAGGTCACCCAGTTTTGGATCAACGCCGACCACACGCCCGAGACGTACACCGCCTTCTTCGTCGAAAACAGCTACGTCGCCGGTGCGCAAGAACTGGCGCTCTACACCAAGCCGTCCGACTTCGAGAACACGTTGCTGTCGCGCGTCGATGCGATCGCGCCCGAGCCCTACACCCTGAGCCTCGAGCTCGACCCCACCGAGGACCGCGTGCGCAGCTGGATCGATGGGGTCTACATGGGCGAGCAGAACTACGTGACCCGCCCGCGCTCGAGCGGGATGGAGCACCGCTTCGCAAGCCTGGTCGCACGCGGCGACGGTGGGTCGTACGACTCCGTGCGCATCGAGCTCTGCGCAGACTAGGAACGACGGGCTTCGCCGAACCCGGGCGCTGCTAGATGATCCAGCGCTCCGCGTCGTCTCCCGTGCACGGGCGTGCGACCAGCGTCTCGTAGGTGACCGTGTCATGCACGTGCATGACGTCGAAGGTGTCGGTCTCGTCCGGCGCCAGACAGTAGTCCGGCAACCCACGCGGCCGCATCGTGCCGTCGCCGTGCCATACCCACTGCTGCAGCGGCGCCGAGCCGGGCTCGCAAACTTCACGGGTGATCGCGTAGTCGCTGCCCGCCGAACCGGTGGCATCGACGGTGAGGCACAGAAAACCAAGGTCGATCAGCGCCAGGTCCCCGGAGTCCTGATGGACGTGCACACCGATCGCGCTGCCGTTGACGCACGGGGCCATCGCGGGAACGCCTCCGGGCATTGCGATGCAGTCCTCGTTTTCGTTCGCGAGCCGGACTTCCTGGCACGTCGTGAACTCGGCCGAGACCGTCCCGGTGACGGTGAAGCTGCCCGACGTGAGCGCAAAGGGCAGGAACGGAAACCCGCCGTACTCGCCCCACATATCGGCCTCGACGAAGGCGTACGGGGCAAAGGCGCCATCGATCACCCAGTCGTGCGTGGCCGATGTCGTCAGCGCAGACGTGAACTGATCGATGGACGCAGACTCCACCGAGGTCACGCCTGCACCCGGCATCTCGCGCCATCCGGAGCGGACCTGCACGTCGACCGCGGAACCGATGTTCGTTCCGGTGGTCATCGTGATCGTGGTCAAGTCGATCGTCCCGCTGCCCGACGAGAGCACCGAGCCGCCACCGGGATAGTCGTAGAGTGAGAAGTCCTGGCGTGCGCCGCGGTGCCAGGGACCTGGGTCGTCGCTGACGACGTCCGCCAGCGAGACTGCTCGCGACACGCTCGAGCCTCGACATCGCGCCAGCATGTGGTCGATCTCGCAGAAGTTCGACCCCTCGGGTTCGTGGGTGAACTGCGACGGCAGGTACTCACCCTGCGCCTGCTCGAAGGCGTCACAGCCAAACCGTTCGGTCTGTGTGGTCCACAGGACGTCAGGATCGGCGGGCACCGGATATGGGGGATCACAACCGGCACACAGCACGGCCGCAGTCATTGCGAGGGGGACAGCACAAAGACGCTGCATGGCGGACGTGGTCGTTCCACGTCCGCCATGAATGTTCCGCTCTTTTTCGCCCGGCCCTATGGCCCTATGGACAGAGCGACTCGAGCTGGTCCGCCTCGGCGGTCGCCTTGGCCGCTCGAGTGGCCTCCCCCTCGGCGCGGTGAACATCGGCGATGACGCGAAGGAAACGAACCTTGCTACGCAGTGGAGGGAGGCGACGGAACGCGGCCTTGGCGTGCAGGGCCCAAGCAAGCGCATCTTTGTACCGCCCTCGCGCTGCATTCACCTCGACCAGGCGAGCGGCCGCAGCCGCGGCTCGGTAGTCGTACTTCGCCGACGCCGCGACCCATGCCGCCTCTTGAAGCTCCTCTTCGGCGACCTCGAGCTCCCCTCGCTCGAACGCCGCCAGGCCCCGCTCGAATCGGTTGTCGGCGTCGTCGGAGCCCTCACCGTCGGGGCGCAAGACCGGCTGGTCGAGCACACACTCGTCGTAGCGCTGCTCCGGGAGCGCCTGCGTCTGAGGCTCTTCACCGTCCGCGACGGCGACCTGTTGCGGCGCTTCGTCGGCCCGTTGGGCGATAAGAACGAAGCTCGTGGCCGCCGCAAGTCCAACCGCGAACGCCTGCGTGGCAACCGAGGCGCGACGCCGCTTGCCCAGGGCTCGCAGCCGAGCCGCGAGTTGACCGTGTCCAAGCCCGAGCGCGGGCGCAGCGAAGCCGCCTTCGGAGGCGATGCGCAAGAGCAGCTGCCCGTACTCCTTGGTCTGCGTACGATCCAGAGGCCGCGTCGCCTGCTCGTCCGCCCGCAGCTCCATCAGCACCCGGATCCGCGAGGCCGCAAGCCACACTGCGAGCACCGGCCAGGCCAACGCGCACGTCGTCGCGAGCGCGGCCTGCAGGAGTGGATCACGATGACGAAGATGGGCACGCTCGTGACGAACGACCGCGTCGCGCTGGGTGGCCGGAAGCTCGAGGACCGACTCCGGCAGTACGACCCGCGGGCGCAGGATCCCAGCGGCGAGCGGACCCGCGGTGGGATGCGCCAGCGTGGGTGCTCCGTGCCCGGGTACCGCCACGGGTCTGGCTCGACGCACGACTGCGGCGACGCGCCGGTGACCTGCCACGAGGCGCCACAACAGCAGCCCCGCTCCGAGCCCGTAGACGGCCAGCGCGAGCGTGCCCCACGACCACGTCGGAGCGATCGCAGCGGCCGACGTCCGCGACACGTCGACAACCGGATCGGCCGCAACCAGCGTCCCCGCCCCCGATGCCACCGCAGCCGCTTCACCCGGCAGCAGGCCGAACGGGCTGACCCAGCCCTCCGCGACGAACAGCCGCAAGAACACGACCGAGTACATCGCCATGCGCCAGCCCGCACTCACGCGACGGGCAAGGAGTCGATCGGCGATGACCACGACGGCCAGCGCCGCGAGCATCCAGAGGTTCAACGCGCCGAGGGCTTCGAGCCCCCGGCGTCCCAACGCTTCCCACGCTACCGCATCCATCTACGCATCCTCCCCATCTTCATCGAGCAACTTGGCCAATCGATCGCGCTGCCGTTTGCTCAACTTGGCGTCCGTGGCCAGAAACTCGAGCGCCGGCGACAGCGAGCCGCCGAAGACCGTGTCCACGAACCGTCTCCACGCACCCCGGCGAGCGTCGGTCTGCTCGAGCCCGGCCCGGTACTCCCAGACCGTCCCGACCTTGCGCGCAACGACGAGCTGCTTTTCGACCATCCGATCGAGCATCGTCTTCACGGTGGAGTAGGCCCAGCCACGGGTCCCCTCCACCGCATCCGTGACGTCTCGCGCGGTGGCCGCCTCCTTGGCCCACAGGACCTCGAGGAGGTCCCACTCGGTCTCCGAAATCGCGCGGCCTTGCTCCGAACCCACGTACAGCGGGGTAGCACGACAGCTGTAGAGCCGCCACTACAATTGTAGTGTTGCTACGACAGATGTAATCGAGATCGCGCTTGCGTCAGCTACGGGGTGATGCAGGTGCCGAGGTGCGAAAAGCCGATGGGTGCCTGCGCGTTGAAGAGAGCAACGCACTCGTCGCCGGGAAAGGCACACTCGAAAGCCAAGTCGGTCAGGTCGCAGAACTCGACGCAACAGTTGGAACCAGCGCACGCATCCGAAGCGGCGCCGGTCTCACAGGCGAGCCCGACGTCGCACCACGCATCTTGCGGCACGAATTCGAAGCAGTTCGATTCGTGCAGCATGCCAGGAGGAGGATCGATGAACGGAAGACACTGCGTCGTCACAACCGGCGTGTCCACCGGGACCGAGCACTTGAACCCCTTCGTACAAGGTGCGTTGTTGATCGGGTTGCATTCGTAGTCGTCCGGGAGCTCGCACTGCTCCGAGCACCCGGGCGTCCCGTCGCACGGCTCCATCGGGTCTAGAACACCGTTGCCGCACAGCTGCGGCTCACCCGTGCTGTCGTCCGTGGCGTCGTCGTCATCGTCATCATCATCATCATCGTCGTCGTCGTCGTCGCCCGTCGTCGCCGACGGTCCCGTCGTGTCATCGGCATCGTCATCGTCGTCGTCGGCATCGTCGTCATCATCGTCATCGTCGTCGTCGTCGTCGGGCTCCCCGGTCGACGCACCGTTCGCTCCGACGCAGCGACCATCCGAGCACGTCAGCCCCTGCTCGCACTCGAGATCCAAGCATGGGCAACCCTCGCTGCCCTCCGGGCACTCTTCTGCTCCGCCGTCGCTGAAGCAACTCGCCGCTACACCTAGGACGAACGCCAAGGTCAATCGCCGCCGCATGCCGCCAGAATACCCTCTCCTCGCCGCTTCGTGAGCGCAGATCGAACGACGACCCATCGGGGCCCACTCGGGATCCCGTGATGAGCAAGCCCAATCCGCAACTGCGCTACGATTCCAATCCTTGACGACGGCAGGGTTCGACTTCGACCGTGGACTCGGCGCCCCCTTCGAGTGGGCACCGGTGGAGGGTGTGGGTGAACACGCACTGCCCGAGCCGCTTCGCTCTCGCATCTTCGTGCACACCGTGCATGACGGCGCCGCAATTCCACCGAGCTTTCGCGAGCAGGTCGACCCGCAAGAGCTCGAGCGCTCGTTTGTCCGGGAGCGCGACTGGGGCGCGAACCTCGTCGCGTACCACCTTGCCCGAGAGCTCGGTGTCGGCGGCTACGGACGCGTCACCCTTGCCCGGGTCCTACTGGACTTCAACCGCTTCCCCGGCACCACACCTCCCGGAGGAGCAACGCATCCGTTCGAGCGCCTGGCGATCAACCCGCCGTTCGCCGACGCACTTCACCACAGCGAGAAGATGGCGCTGCTCGACAGCTTCGACCAGATCAGCGCCGAGTACGAGCGCCGGATCCGAGGCAATCTGATCATGCTCGGCGTCCACACCTACGACGAGCGCAATGCGAGTCAAACCTCGCGACCGCACCTGTCGCTGGTCACGCTTCCCGCCGGTTACCAGCTCGAGGCGCGGATGCCCTACGGCGTCTTCGATCCGCTCTATCCGGATCGGCTCGCCGAATCGACGTGCAATCGGATCCTTCGCGACCGGCTCTCGCTCGAGCTGGAGCGCGGGGGTTTTCGCGTCAGCGGCAACCATCCCTACGCCCTCCCGGAAGGTTCGGTCGAGGTGCGCTCTCAGGTCTGGTTCTTCTTCGACACGGTCCGGCGCGAGTACGAGCTGGCGCATCCGCAGACCAAGACCGACGACGCACACGGCCTGGTGTGGACGATGCTGCTCAACACCAACCTCCGCCTTGGGCAGGCCGAGGCGCTGCGCGGGCATCTGCAGCGCTACCGTCGGCCGGAGCCTGGCCAAGAGGACTTGTTTGCGCGCGCGGTTCGAGCCTACGAGACGATCGGGGCCTTTATCGCCTCGGCCGAAATTGTCACAAAGTTTCGTAGAGCCCCCGAACGACCAAGCTCACTGGCGCTGGAGGTTCGAAAAGACCTCGTCTGCGAGATGAGCAAGGACGGTCTCGCGCCAGCGTCGCCGTCGCCCGCGATGAAGGACCGAGCCCGCAAAATCGGCGAAATCATGGCCGCAGCGGTGGCTAGGTACTTCGCGACGGATCGGCATCGCACGGAAAAGCGCCTCGACTGAGCGAGGTGCACAAGTCGCGAGATGCACCCGACGTAGTCGCGTGCACAACCTCGACACGTGCAAGCGAACGCGTAGGCATGCACACTGGTCGCGGGGGTGCGATCGACGTGATGCGACGCCATTGGACGTCCACCGTCGTGCTCGCGACTGCGTGCACGTTGGCAGGATGCTACTCGGGTAGGGACGGCGGAGGCGCTGGCCAAGACGACGCCGACGGTGGGGGAACCGCTGACGGTGACGGCGACGGCGATGCCGACGACGACGATGATGATGACGATGACGACCCGCCGCCGGTGGAGTGCGACGGGCAGGTGCTCGACCCTGGGCCCAACCTCGTGCGCCGGTTGACCGTGCGCGAGTACGGGAACACGGTCGAGGCGCTGCTCGGGGTCGACATTCGTGAGCAGGCGGAGCTCGAGCTTCCCGAAGAGCTGCGCGCGGATGGCTTCACGAACTCGGCGAGCGGGCTCATCACCACGCTCGATCACGTCGAGGCCTACGACGAGCTCGCGGCGCTCGCCGTCGAGCAGATTCCGGATCTGGCGACGTTCACCGGCGGGTACACGGACTGCCAGGACTTCACCGACGACTGCGAGCGGCAGTTCGTCGAGAGCTTCGGGCGCAAGGCGTTTCGGCGACCGCTCGAGGACGATGAAGTCGACCTTCTCGCGCTCGTCTTCGACATCGCGCAGGCCGAAGGTGAGAGCTTCGAGGTCGGGGCTGGCCTGGTCGTCGAGGCGATGATGCAGAGCCCGCCGTTCCTCTATCGGCTCGAGGACGAGACCACCGGCACCGTCAGCCGACCCCTGTCGGGCTACGAGATGGCGAGCCGGCTGAGCTACTTGCTATGGGCAGGGCCACCGGACGACGAATTGCTCGACGCGGCCGACACCGAGTCGCTGTCCGATGACGAGCAAGTCATCGCGCAAGTCGATCGCATGCTCGCCGACCCCCGAGCGCAGGAAGCCTCGCTTGGCTTCGTGCGCGACTGGCTGCACCTGTCGCGGCTCAACAACCTGCCGCGCGACCCGGAGCGCTTTCCCGATTGGTCGCTCGCCATCGCGGAAGACATGCGCGCCGAGACCGAGGCGTACTTCTCCTCGGTGGCGTGGGATCAGGAACGTGCGCTCACCGAGCTGTTCACCGCCCAAGAGACCTGGCTGACGCCGGAGCTCGCGGCCTACTACGGGCTGGCCGGCGGCGATCCCGGCCTGGTGCAGTATGACGTCAGCGACGTTCCCGAACGTGGCGGGCTGCTGACCCAGGGCAGCATGCTCACCATCGGCGGTGACGATGCCTCGATGGTTGCGCGCGGCTTGTTCGTGTTCGAAAACATCTTGTGCTCGCTGCCCGCGTCTCCGCCGGAGGGCGTCGACACGACGCCGCCCGAGCTCGAGCCCGGCAAGTCCCAACGCTTCTACTCGGAGGAGCGCACGACCAACGAGTCGTGCATGGGCTGCCATCTGCAGTTCGAGCCGCTCGCGTGGGGCCTGGAGCGCTACCTCGCCGACGGCACCTACACGACGCAGGACTTCTACGGCAACGAGCTTCGCGAAGACGGCGAGCTGCGCCTGCCCGGCCAGGCCGATCCGGCGCCGTATCAGAGCGCATCCGAGATGATGTCGCTGCTCGAGGACAGTGACGCGGTTCGAGAGTGCATCGCGAAGAAGGGCACCCAGTTCGCCGTCGCGCGGCCTCTGATGCCGAGCGATGCGTGCTCCGTAGGCAAGATCTTCGACTCGCTCGAGCAGTCGGACGGAACATGGCGCGACCTCGTGGTCGCGATCGCACTGAGCCCGGGCTTCCGGTCGATTCGGGTGGAGGGATGACGATGCGCTACCGCAACGTGATGAGTCGTCGAACGATGCTGCGCGGTGCAGGCACGATCGCGATCGGCCTGCCTTTCCTCAGCGCCATGCACTCCGAGAGCGTATGGGGAGCCGGCGGTGAAGCCCCCGATCGTGCGTTCAACCTGTTCTTCGGGCTGGGTTTTCCCACGCCCCTGCAGGAGGAAGGCTTCAACGGTCCGATGGAGCCGCTCGGCGAGCTCGCGGACAAGCTGATCGTCGTGCGGCATGTCGACCACGTGCGTGCCGACATCGGCGGAGCCAATGCGCACTACGACGGTGCAACGACCTCGTTCAACGCGATCCCGTCCGAGGGCGAAGTCCAGGCCGGCGGCGCGAGCATCGACCAGGTGCTGCGCCGACAGCTGTATCCCGACGGCCTGCCGACGGGCGTGATCCCGACGCTGCTCGCCGGTACGTGGTTCCGCCGCAGCCGCCCGGGTCGCTACATCCACTCCTGGAACGAGGACGGCTCCCCGGCGGACCTCCCCTACGAGCGCCCCGTCGATCTGTTCGCGCGGATCTTCGGTGAGGCCCCCGAGGACGACATCCTCTCGCCCGAGGAAGAACGACGCCTTCGCTACCGCCGCAGCATTCTCGACTCGGTGCTCGGGCAGTACGAGCACCTGATGAGCGATGCATCGAAACTCGGTGCAGAATCCAAGGCTCGAATCTCCGATCACCTCGACAACATTCGCGAGCACGAGCTGCGGGTGTTCGGCGACGGTCCCGAGTGCGTGATCCCGCCGCAGCCCGCTCCGTCCACGATCCCGCACGAAGACGGGGCGGATCCAGACGGCGAGGGCATCGACATCACCGTCGAAGAGCTCGTCTCGGAGTGGCGTTTGATCAGCGATCTGTACGTCCTGGGCGTGCAGTGCGATCTGATCCGCTTCGGCGCACTGACCTTCCAGGCCGCCGGCGAGCGCATCCGACTGTCGGGCGACTACATGTACAACGGCCAGCTCATCAACTCGTTCGACGACATGGGCATCCGCGGCGTCGGGGGCTCGCAGGGCTGCAGCCACGAGTGGTGGCACGAGTACTCGGAGGGCGCGCAGAACGAGCAGCTCCGCGCGCACATCCACCTGATGATGAACGAGATGGCCTACGTGATGAAGGGCCTCGACAACCCCGAGTACGCGGATGCCAACGGGCGAACCATTCTCGAGAACTCGCTGGTCTCGATCTCGACCGAGTCCGGCGACGGGCGGCACAACGACGTCGAACGCGAGCTCTCCGGTATCTTTCACGCCTTTTCGCCCGCGGGTGGAAGGCTCAAGTCCGGCGAGATCGTCGACGCCAATGCCGAAGGCCTGGACGTCTACAACACGATCGTCCAGCAAGGGTACGGCCTGGACTACAAGATGGGGCCCGCAGATCGGCCGGTCTCCGTCGTGGAATCGATCCTGGCCTGAGCTTCTTCGCAGACGAGCTTCACTCGAGCAGGCAGGCCGCGAGCTGCGGGATGTGGCACGTGTCGGTGCCGGTCACGCTGCTCTGAAACGCTTGGCAGTACTGACCTGCAGGGCAGTCGGGCGCTTCGACGTTGCACCAAGCGCCCGCGCAGCTCGACTGCGACACGTAGCAAAGTGTCGAGCACTGCGCTTGCGAGTTGCAGTAGTCGCCGGCTCCACCGCCGGGTTGCGCTGGCCGGCACTCACCGCTGACGCAGGGTGACCCGTCGGCACACGGGGCCAGGTCCGGGATGCACTCGACGTCGAGGCACTGGTCATCACAGAGAAAGCCTGCATCGCACTCCACCGTGTACGGGATCGTTTGCCACGATGATGCGCCGCTCTGATCGAAGAACTCCGCGCGGAACTCTCGGCTCTCGGACGAGGTGTTTCCGGGCCCAGGGAGTACCAGACCGAGCTCCTCGAACGAGATTTCGACGCTGTACGCTCCCTCTTGGGCCTGGGTCTCGAAGGTGGCGAACACAATCCCACCGTCTACGGACTGCAGCTGGCCGCCGATGACATCGGCGACACCGTCGGGATCGGTGACGATTGCCGAGACGGTGAACGACTCACCGGGCCCTACGATGCTGACATTGAGATCCAGCGAGATGATTGTCGGTCCATCGGGACTGCCGCCGGCGGTACTCTGATCGCCCGTCGATTCGCCACCCCCGTCCGTACCGGCGGTGCCGTCATCGTCGTTGTCATCGTCATCGTCGTCATCGTCATCATCATCGTCGTCGTCGTCGTCATCGTCCGAGGCGCCGGTCGCAGGGCCTGGGTCGGTGTCGTTGCCGAGGTCGACGCAGAGGTTGGAGAGGCACTCGAGCGCGCCCTCGCAGCCACCGTCGGGCCGGCACGCGCAGCCTTCGCCCCCTTCAACGCAGCTTTGCGAGTCGGCGGTGGGAGCGGTGCAGGCGGCGAGGACGCCGATCGCCATGCCGACCAGCGTCGGATTGATCAGTCGCATGACCCGCAGGGCTGCAACGCTTGGGCCGAACCAGGATCGGCGGGTTTACGCCGCGCCTGATGGCGAAGCCTTCCCAGATCGGGAAACCGCTCCGAGGACCGTTTCCCGATCTGAGAGACCCGTGTGCACAACGACGCGGAAGCTGGCCCGAGCCGACCTGGCATGCCGATTGCTCCGAGCATGTGCCATGCGCTACGCCGCGCCGCTCGGACTCATGCTCCTGCTCGCCGGATGCGACCCGGCGAACGAGGGCGAACCAACCCCTTCGGAGAGCACCGAGACCGGGTCGGAGTCGACCACGGACGACGTGGGGAAGTCCTCGGCAGGCACGACGTCGAGTGGCTCCGACGGTATGGCGCCGAGTGACGACGACGACGACGATGGCGATAGCTCGTCCGGAGGCGACGAGCCAAATCCGCAGGACGGCGGAACCGGCGAGGACGGTGCACCGACCATCCTCAGCTTGACGCTCAATGCCACCGTGCTCGAAGAAGACGACTCGCTGCTCGTCTCCGCGATCGTGACGGACCCGGACGGGATCCGCGACCTGGTGGGTGGCCAGCTCACCGACGACTCGGGCGATGTCGCGCTGGGGACCTTCGCGACCGCTGCAGCGGAAGGCGCCTACGAGGTAACGGTGCCCTTCGACGTGCTGTTCGAGCTCGAGGTCGAGGAGGAAGGGGCGACCCCGGTTCTCCGTCTGCTTCGCGCGACGTTCTTCGACCAAGGCGGACTCAGCGTGACCGAGATGGTGTCGGTCGAGCTCGCGTGCTCGGGCGGTTTCACCTGCGGCGGAACCGCGTGCAACGACTCGCTCGCCACCTGCCACCCGATCTTTGCGCCGGACTGCCCAGGCTCCGAGACCTGCACCCGGGTATCGGCCGGCGGTGGCCCCTTGAACTACCGGTGTACCGATGCCGGGTCCGCGGGTGAGGGGGCATCGTGTTCCCAAGGCGGCTGTGCAGCGGGACTGTTCTGCTCGGATTTCGTCTGCCGCGAGTTCTGCAATGCCGCCGCGCCCTGCGGGCCCGGGTTCAGCTGCGAGACCTTCGACAATCCGCCCTACACCTGCCTCAGCGACGGGGTCTGCGTTCCCGCATAGCCGCCCTTCGTTCCATCAAAAAACCCACGACGCTTGCGGTGGATGGACCGCACGTCCTTCGAGCACGTGCGGCCTCACCAGCGGCGGGCGGAATGACCCGCCACCAGAGCCTCCAGCCCAGCGCGCGATAGCGTGGCATCGGATTTCTCGACATCGCCGGCGATCGAATCCCCTTGGGTCGCTACTAGGGGATGTAGGTAGAAAACATGGCGTTGGATGGAAAATACGGATGGATCGCTCTGCTGACCGCGCTGTCGCTTGGCGCTTGTACGAGCCAAGAAGAAACGCCCGAGCTCGATGGGGAGACCCCGCCCGCCGATGGCACCGAAGGCAACGTCGATGGGCCCGGCAACGACAACGTTGGCGATGACGACGACGACGATGACGATGACGATGACGATGACGACGACGACGACGACGATGATGACGACGACGATGACGACGACGACTGTCACACCGGCGCCTGTGAAGAGGGTCCGGGCGTTCCCGAAGAACTAGCGCTGTTTCTCTCGGACGGCGCGGGCGGATTCGGCGAGCCGCAGTTCGTCGACTTCGACCTGGGCGACAACACCGATGAGCAGCTCGGGGTCGAGCTCTTCGTCGCTGACCTCAACGGTGACGATCGACTCGACCTGATCGTTCACCACGCGTTCACCATTCACGCGATGGTCGGTACCGACGACGGCTCGTACGTGAGTCTGGACGTCTTGCCCCTGGATGGCACGCCCAACCAGGCACTCCCCGCCACCGACGCGAGTGGAACCGTCGGCGTCCTCGTCTACAACCCCGACCGCCTCACCAACGATCGGCTGACGTACATCGCCTGGAACGGCGAGACTTTCGAGCCGGGTGAGTCGTTCCTTGCCCCCTCGGGCGGGCGGATCGCGGCCGGCGACGTCGACGGCGACGGGATCGTGGACGCGGTCGTTGCGGGCGAAGGACTCACCCCGCACGACGGAGTGGACGTTCACACCTTCCTCAACATCGCGGGCGACACCGCAGTCGAGGTCACCATGCTCGACAACATCGTCGAGACGGCAACTGCCAACGACGTCGAGCTCGTGGACTTCGATGGCGACGGCACGCTCGACGCCGTCATCGCACCGGACGAGGCCTACTTGGCCCAGATGGAGCCCTGCTCGCTCGTGCCCCTGCTGGGCGACGGTATGGGGAACTTCGCCGCATCGACTCCGATCGAGCTCGAGAGCGCCGCGCACGAGCTCTTGCTGGAGGACTTCGACGGCAATGGAGCGGTGGATGTGCTGCTGACCCACCGCTACGGCCTTCATCTCGGCCTCAACGACGGAACGGGCGCGCTCGCAATCGAGGAGCTGTCCTCCGGGACGCCAGGCCTCGATCAGGTGGGACACATCGACGACGACGGACACCCGGACGCGCTGACCAACGCGCCCTTCGTCCTGCGGGGCGTGCCGGAGGGCGAGCTCCCCCAGGTCCACCTCACATCGGACTTCGCGTACTTCCGCGACCACTTCGTGCTTGCCGACTTCGACGGTGACGGCTTCGACGACATCCTCATGCCGGTGCGTCCGAACGTGATCCCGATCTGACGCGCTGGGTTGGGGTACGATGCCCCGCCGCACGCGCCGCGAATGTCGCCTTCGAACGTCGATGCCAATCCCACCGAGGGCGACAGCGCCAAGCTCTTCGAGCGCGCCGCAGACGATGACGGACCCGCGGCCGAGCGAGAAGCGGCGCGGGTCATGTCGGCGGTGGAGGCCCGACTGTTCGGAACCACCACGGAAGCGGCCAAGGTCGGTCGCTTCACCCTACTCGAGCAGATCGGCTCGGGCGGCTCAGGCATGGTCTGGGCCGCCTACGACCCGCGTCTCGATCGCAAGGTTGCGCTCAAGCTGCTGCGAATGCGAGCGGGACAGTCGTCCCCGGCCAAGGCGCGGCTGATCCGCGAAGCACAGGTTGCCGGCCGACTCTCGCATCCCAACATCGTGTCGGTGTTCGACGTGGGTGAGTACGAAGGCAGCGCGTACATCACGATGGAGTTCATCGATGGTCCCGACCTCGCGCGCTGGCTCGCGGAGGGCGAGCGTGGCCACGAAGTCGTGCTCGACGTGTTCACGCAGGCCGGCCGCGGCTTGGCCGAAGCGCACCGCGGCGGCGTGATCCACCGTGACTTCAAACCGGCCAACGTGATGGTGCAGCTCGGGGGAGCGGAGCCCAGAGCGCGCGTCGTCGACTTCGGGCTCGCGGGTTGGGACGACGCGGGCAGCTCGCACCACGACACGCCCGTTGCCGAGGCGCTCGACTCGGGCAGTCTGACGGCGACGGGGCGCCGCATGGGCACGCCGGCGTACATGTCTCCGGAGCAGGCCGAAGGAAGCCGCGCCACGGAGCGCAGCGACCAGTTTTCGTTCTGCGTTTCCCTGGTGGAAGGTCTCGTCGGTCGGCGCCCCTTCGACGATGTCGACGACTACCAGCTGCCAAAGAACGCGCTCGACGGCGTACCGGCATGGATGCACGACGCGCTGCGCCGAGGCCTGAGCCGCGATGCCGAGGCGCGCTGGCCCACGATGGACGCCCTGCTCGCCGAGCTCGAGCCTCCGTCCAGCTCGCGTCGACGCTGGGCGATCCTGGCGAGCTCAGCCGGCTTGCTCGCTGTGGCCGTGGGCGTGGGCATGCGCAGCGACGATGCGGACCAAGGTCCGACGTGCGCGGGAGGGAGCGAGGAGCTCGGTGGCATCTGGGACGACGCGACCAAAGAGAGCCTCGAGCGCGCGCTGGTCGACACCGGCCTGGCCTACGCACCCAACGTTTGGCAACGGATCGCACCGCGCATCGACGGGTGGACCGCGCGATGGACCGAGATGCACCGAGAGGCATGCGAAGCGACCCACGTGCGACGCGTGCAGTCCGAAGCCGCGCTCGACCTGCGAATGCTCTGCCTGCGCCGCGCCAAGCTCGGTTTGGCGGCAACGACCGAGCTTCTCGGCGCTCCGACCGAGGAAGTCGTCGAGAACGCCCATGAGCTAGTCAGTCGTCTGCCCGTGATCGAGTCATGCGCGGATCTCGAGGCACTCCAGCGCGGCGACACGCAGCTCAACGCCGAAGATACCCAACGGGCCCTCGATGTGCAGCGCCTGATTGCTCGTGCCCAAGCCAATGACGATGCGACTCTGCTCGATGCCGCCTTGGCTGCGATCGAGCAGGCCGAACAGACGGCAACCGGACTGGCCGCGCCGGCTCTGGCCTCGGAGCTCTGGTTGGTCAGCGCCCAGATCCGAACCTCACGGGGGGAGCTCGAGCAAGCCGAGCAACTGTTGCGGAAGGTGCACGCGCACGCGGCCGAGCATCAGCAGTGGGGGGCCCTTCGTACCGCGACCGTGATGCTGATGGACAACCTCGGCAACCGCCGAGGCAAGGCCGCGGAGGCGCTGCCAATGCGCGACCTTGCCCTCGGGCTGTCCGCCGGAGCGCCGCTCGACGAGGCCGAGACCCGGGCGATCCTCGGAAACGTGCTCGACAACGCCGGTCAGTATGACGCCGCGGAGGCCGAGCATCGCAAGAGCCTCGAGCTTCGCTTGGCCGCGCTACCCGAGGACGACGAGGTCGTTGCCGAATCGCAGGCTGCGCTAGCGGCTGCGTTGGCCAAGCAGAAGAACATGGAGGAGGCAGAGGCCCTCGCCCGAGCCTCGCTCGCGACGCGTCTTGCGGCGCTCGGCCCCCATCATCCTTCGGTCGCAAGGTCCCGGGTGAGCCTCACGACGATCCTCCAGGGCGTCGGCAAGCTCGACGAAGCGGAGCAGCTGCTACGCGAGGGGCTCGAAGCGTCGGAGCAGGCGCTTCCGGAGACGCACCCGCTCCGCAGCGAGTTCTACATCAACCTCGCGGCGCTCGCGTACTCGAAGGGCGACCTGCAGAGCGCGGAGTCGATGACGCGGCAGGCGATCGCAGCACTCGAGTCTTCCCGCGGGCCGCACCACCCCACCCTCATCTCGTCGATCAACAACCTCGGCATGTTCCTCAGCATGCAGGGGCGGTTCGACGAGGCGGAGGTCGAGTTCGACAAGGCACTGCAGCGACGAATCGACAGCCTCGGACCCGAGCATCCGGACGTCGCCCGTTCGCACAACAACCTCGGCGGATTCCTGCAGGAGCGACAGCGCTACGACGACGCCGAGCGCCACTTTCGGGCGGCACTCGAGATCCAGCTGGCGACCCTTCGTCCAACCCACCCGGACGTTGCGACCGCGCACTTCGTTCTCGGCGCGCTCCTGAAGATCCAGGGCGACTGGAACGATGCGCGAGACCAGTTCGAGAAGGCGCTGGCGATCCGGGAGCAAGAGCTCGGGCCGTCCCATCGCAGCGTCGCGAGCGTGCTGGGCAACCTCGGTCGGTCGCTACGCGAGCTTGGCCGATACGACGAGGCCGAAGCGGCCCTTCGTCGCGGGATCGAGATTCGCCGAACCGAGCTCGATCCCTCCAGCCCGTTCACCGCCGACTTCTTGCTGGCCTTGAGCGCAACGCTGCAGCAGGCGGGCCGGAGCCAAGATGCCGCGGACGCACGTGCCCAGGCCTGGAAGATCCTCGACGGACCGACCGACGACCCGCGCAAGCACGCCAAGGCAGTGTTCGCCGTTGCGCGCACCATGTGGGAGACGGAGTCGGAACACGCAATCGCGCGCGACGTCGCGAAGCAGGCGAAGAAGCTCTATCGCAATGCCGAGCCATCAGCGAGCAAAGCGCTGCAACGCGTCGAGGCGTGGCTCGACGAACACCAGCTCTAGCTTTTCCGATGGAGCGCCGACACCCTGCTAGAGTCTTGGCGTGAGGCGTTTCGCGATCGTTGCCGTCGTTGGTCTTGCAGCCTGCGGCCCATCGACGACAAGCATGCCCGGGTCGGATGCCGGTCAGACCTCGACCTCCGGCGAGAGCACCACTGATGCCGGTGATGCAGACGGAGCGACGGCTTGGATTCCGGCCTCCACGAGTGGTGCCTCCGGAAACGACACGGGCAACGACACCGGGAACAACTCGGTAGGCGGCTCCGCAGACGACTCTGGAAGTGGGTCGAGCGGCGTCGCGACGACGATCGCAGCCACGGACGACACCTCCGAATCGACAGGACCAATCGAGCTCGACTGCGAGGCGCTGCTCGGCGACTGGAACGCGTCCGGTATGGTGACGCAGGACGACGCATGCGTCGTGACCGTAGAGCTCTGGGGCGGTGGAGGTGGCGGTGGGGCAAGTGCACTCAACGGCGACTCGGGGGGAGGCGGCGGCGGTGGGAGTAGCTACATCGCGATCGATGGAGACGTGATTGTGCTGGCCGGTGGCGGTGGCGGTGGCGGTGCTGGCGAGCCCGACCCCGGTGGCGGCGGTGGTGGTGGCGCCTACGTGACGACGCAGCTGGACATCCCAGCGGGCACCACACTCGAGATCGTCGTCGGCACCGGCGGCCAGTCTGGATGTGACGACGCCTCGGGAGCGGGAGGCGACCCCGCGGGGGGAACCGGGTCCAACTGCAGCGGTGGGGACAGCACCTTCGGGGGCGGAGGCGGACGCGTCAAAGGATGCGGCTCGCCGGGTGACAGCGTCTACGGAGGCGCGGGTGGTGGCACCGGCGTCAGTGACTACGGCGGCGGAGGCGGGGGCGATCCGGGAGCCGGCTGCGAAGGCTTCAGCATGTTCGGAGAGAACGGCGGTTGCTATGACGGTGACGACGGCGGCGGAGGTGGGGGCGGTGGCGGATTTGGAGGCGACATCGCCAACGGAGCCACCGGCAGCGCCGGCCTGGCCACGGCCGCTGGCGGAGCCGCGATGAACGGCGGTGCGGGTGGCACGGAAGCGAGCCCCATGGGAGGGCAGCCAGGGGGCGGCGGCGTCGGCACGGATGGGTGTTCCGGCGGAGCGGGTGGCGATGGGCTCGTCCGCTTCAGCCTGCGCTGAGCTCGCGTTATCGCGCGGGACAAACTGTGCTGCTTCGTCCTGTCACATCCGCTGACGTATCGTCTCTACCGCGATGATGTTGAATTCTGCGCCTCGCCTGAGCACCGCGGCCGCCCTCGCCGCGTCGCTGATCGTCCCTGCCCTGGCGCTTGCCGCCCCGAAGACGAAGGCCAAGCCGCAGCCGACACAGAAGGCTCCCGTCGCGCCGAAGGCACCGACCGTGAAGAAGCCCGTCACCAAGGGGCCCTTGGTCAAGAAGCCGACAAACAAGCCCAAGGTCAAGACCAAGCCCAAGGTCGACCCGACCAAGCGCAAAGGGAAGCTGATCAAGCGACCCAGCAAGAAGAAGCCGGACGGTGGTGGCGGCACCCCGCCGCCCTCGGATCCGCCTCAAGATCCACCCCAAGATCCGCCGACTCCGACGCCCCAGAACGAGACCGGCGCGCTCGCGGGCCTCTCTGCGGCACACAACACCGAGCGTGCCCTCGTCGGCACCGCGCCGCTGACCTGGTCGCCGAGCATTGCCGGGTTCGCGCAGCAATGGGCCGAGTCGCTGGTGAACGACAACGCCTGCATGATCGCGCACAACAGCAACCGCGGGACCTACGGCGAGAACTTGTTCTGGACCACGACGCCGCGGAGCACCGAGTACGTGGTGGCGCAGTGGACCAAGGAGAAGATCCACTACAACGCCGACACACACACGTGCGCGCAGGGCCAGATCTGCGGGCACTACACGCAGGTCGTGTGGCACAACACCACCGAGATCGGCTGCGGCATGGCAACGTGCGGCAACGGCACGCAGATCTGGGTCTGCAACTACAACCCGACCGGCAACTACTACGGTCAGCCTGCGTTCTGATCCCGCCGCCGACGAGCCCGACCAAGGGCACATAGCGCGAAGAGCAGGCCGAGTACGCCGGTGTCGGAGCTTCCGACCGAGCAGCCGCAGGTTCGGCTTCCGATCGCAGATCCCTCGGTCGGCGCGCGAGCCTCTCCCTGTGGCGCACCTTCCGGCTGCATCGCAGACGTGTCGACGTGTCCGTCGATCCACGCCGTGAACCCGGACACCCGCGTCTGATTGTCCGCCGCGTCGTACTCCCCGACTTCGGCGCTGCAGTCATCGCCCCACGAGTTGAGTCCGGCGAGGTAGCGCACCCCATCCACGTCGAGAAACGCCGGGCCGCCGCTGTCGCCCGACGCGCCGACGCCCTCGAGCTTGGTCGCGCCCTCGCCGGGTCGATCGAAAACGATGCGCAGGAAGTGACCGTCGGCCTCGACGACCTCGTTGGTCGCCGCGCGAAGCTTACCGTCGGTCGTGCCGCCTGCTTCACCCTCACGCCCGGTCGCCGTGATGCCGCGTCCGACCAGCGTGAGCATCTGCCCGACCTCGTCGTGCGCTCGATACAGCGGAATCGGAGCCACGCCCACGACCGGTTCGACGAAGCGCACCAGTCCAACGTCGAACGCCTCCGCATCCGTCCACTTCGGATGCAGAAGCACTTCCGCGATCTCATGCATCTCGCCCGCGACGGCGAGCTGGCCCCCCGCCTGCAGGTCGGTTGCGCAGTGGGCCACGGTCAGAAGGAACGACTCGTGAATCAGGGTCCCGAGGCAGTCCCCCGGTTCGAACAAATCCACGACCGCTGGGTAGTCCGCGTCGTCGACGACATAGCGAGCGTCTTCGACGTCGTGCCGAACGATGATCGCTTGGGCCTCGTGGGCCACAAAGCACTGCAAGCCCAGCACAGCCAGCGTCAGTCTCGTTGCCCCCATTCGTCCGTCCTCCCGACCTTCCAACACCCGCGAGGTGGGTGGATGTCACCCCCTGAACTTTTTTCGGTCAGGGCCGACCTCGCGCGCGCCTATGCACAGGAAGAGTTCTCTTCTGGCGCGCCCGGTTCCAAGGAAGGAACCCGAGTCAACGGATGATACCGGGCGCGCCGCCTTGGGCTCTACTCAGGGCGCGCGGGCACCGTGAAGGCCGGAGCGATCACGTCGATCCCGCACTCGAGGTGCTCGCACCAGCCGATGAAGCGCTCGACCATCTCGGCGCCGCGAAACAGCGCTCCGTGCTGGGGCGCGATGATCTCGATATCGAGCGTTCTCGCCATGCTCGCCCACGCCTGCATCACCCGGCTTCCGCCCATGTACCGCCGGTGAAAGCCGGCCATGTACTGCAGGTGGTCGTCGAAGTTGGTCACCTCCCGATACGCCTGACCGAGCGACGCCCCCAGGTCTCCTGTGTAGAGAATCTTCGACTCCGGGTCGTAGACGTGCAGGTTGCCGCACGAGTGCAGGAAGTGGGCAGGAAGCAAGGCAAGAGGAGCACCGCCCACGTCGATCCACATGCCCTCGTCCGGCACGGGAATCAGCCGCTCTCCCATGAGGTGATCGAGGCCGAAGTGCGGGATGAAGCGGGTCCACAGCGAAGACGCATAGGCCTTGGCGTCGGTCGTAGTGAGCCAACCGTTGATCGCGGCGACGATGTCCGGATCCTGGTGCGAGAGCACGATCGACGTCAGCTTGCCGCGGCCGAGCTGAGAGAACGTTTCCGCGAGCACGCGCGAGTAGACCTTGTGTCCGCCCGGGTCGAGCAGGATCGCCTCACCGTCGTGAACCACCATGTGTTGGTTGGCCTGCACCGCCTGCTCGCCGCTGTCGAAGTCGGGGAACAGGAGATTTCGGTGAGGCCCGCTTGCATACAAAACTGTTGTCTCTTTGCCTTCCATCGGAGTTCCTTTCTGTGGCCGGGTTGACTCAGGCGGCCTTGCCGGCCGCGAGGACGTCCTCGAGGGCGCCGAGGGCCGGATCGAGGGCGTCGGTGGTGATCTCTTCACCTCGACTCACCGCGGTGACCAGATAGCGCTCGTCACCGATCTGGAAGATGCGATGCAGAATCCGCTGGTTCGCCGCATCGCGAAGCAACACCGCGAGCGGCATCGGTCCACCCGCTTTCGACACACGATCGGCGAGGGTGAGGATGAGGGACGAGACGCCGGCGAGCACGTCGGCGTCGCGAGCACCAGCACTCGCGGCGAGGGGAAGACCCATCTCGTCGCTGAGCAGCACCGCCGAAAAGCCCCCGCGCATCGCGACCGTCTCGAGCAACCGAGGCAGGTGCTGCCGGCCCGTTCGGCCCGCGACCGCGAGCTTGGTCAAGCCTTGGGCGCGTTTCTCCTTCTGCATCAATGGTCCGAGCATGTCGCGGACCATTGCCCGGACGTCCTTGGATTCGCGATCCTGCTGCAGCAGCGGCGCGATGCTCTGGTGAATCTCTTCGCGCAGGACCTCGAGGCGATCCCCGGAGTCTTGCTCGCTCTCGAAGCGACGCGCGAGCTCGTGCAGCTGCCCCTGAATCTGCGCCTGGAGCTGCGCCGCGCTGGCTCGCTGCGCACCGACGAGCGGCGTGATGAGCGAGCGCATCTCCTCACGCACCTGCTCGGTCGCCGCCGAGGCGGTTTGCTGAGCCGCCAGACTTGCCTCGAGACTCTCCGCGTGCGTGCGCAGCTGAGTGTAATCCGCCTCGAGTTGACGACAGGCGCGGCGTTTGGCGGTGACCCCGACGAGGTAGCCGCCGCCTCCCGTGACGGCGGCTCCTACGACGGCAAACAACAGGCTAGCGATACTCATCTGCGACCTTCCCTTCTTCTCGTTCACACTGGGCAACGCCCGCGACTCGGACCACAACTCGGCGATCGCGATCCACGTCGCCGGAGATGTTGGGCCGAAACTCCCCGAATGCCTGGACAACCAGGCGGCTCTCGTCGATTCCGCGACGGATGAGGCGCTCGCGGACGCCCGCCGCCCTCTCCCGGCTCAGACGCAGATTGACGAGGTCACTGCCGGTCGCGTCGGCATAACCCTCGAGCACGATCGTTTCTTCGGGCCACTGGGCGGCCGTTGCGACGATCATTTCGATCCGCTGGTCGTTGTCGACTGCGACTGACCTCTTACCGGGCGCGAAGGTGAGCTCGACCGTGGGAGCACAGGGCTCGGGCGGCTCGATGATGATCTCCTCTTCGGCCGGCTCGGAGGCCTCCGACCCGTCAGCCGCGCGGGGCACGACGACGACGGGATTCGATTCTGGCGGTGGCGGTGACTCGATGGCGACCACCGCCACCTCTTGCGGCACGGGCTCTGGCTCATCCGCCGCCCAGGCCGACGCCCCCCAGGCGCATGTGCCCACGACCAGCATGACCGGACCAGCCCAACTCGGAGCATCGACCGCGTTCACCACCGCTCAGCTCGCTTTCTTCGGTAGCTTGATCACGTTCTCGATCAAGGCCCGCTTCATGCCGGTGAACGACGACAGGCGCTCGAGTCGATCCTCGGCGTAGGCGAGGTTGATGATCGCCAGGTCGAGGTCGCACGCCTTGATTAGGCTGCCCGTCGCCGCCGCGAGCCTTTCCTTGTCCTCCGCGGTCTGGGCCAGCTTGAGTAGCGCTTGGCCGCGGATGAGACTCATCGTGCCGTCGACCCAGATTGGATCGAGGCCGATCCGCACATGCGCCTCGCCAATCCGCCACCGCGATTGGAAGTACTCGTCGCCGTACTCGCCACTGACCAGCTCCACCATCCACTTGATGTGCGTGGTCTTGAGGTGATCCACGCGGCCCTCGACGAACTTCGCGACGGCCGGCGTGGCTTGGATCGTCTCGTAGAAGATGTCAGTGATTTTGGGCCCGTGCTCCTCGACCCACGGCTTGAGTTCCTTGAGCGCCTTCGCGTCCTCATCCGAGAACCCGACGAACTTCTTGATCGCTTCGAAGATCTCTCGAGAGTCCATTTCGCCCCCCTTAGAGCACGCGGCGGATGTCGTCGACGGCGCGACGCATGTCGAGGAAAAGGAGCCCGAGCTTGGCCTCGCGGGTCGCCATCGCCAGCAGCAGCGTTCCCGACCCGGCATCCAGCATGCACGCGTACCCCTCCTTGCCGCGGATGAGTACCTCCTGAAGACCACCGCGCTCGAGCTCCGACGCCGCGCGCGTCCCGAGGCCGAGTAGGGTCGCCGTCATGCCCGCAACCCGGGCCTCTTCGACGTGGGCCGGAAGCGCGCTCGCGATCATCAGACCGTCCTCGCTGATCAGAGCGCTGGCCTCGACGTCGGGACTTCCCGACTGAAGTCCGCGCAGCACCTTGTTGAGATTGTCGACTCTAGACATTTGCTGGTTCCTCTCCTTGGTTCCTTGTTTGGTTCTTTGCTGAGTTAGTCGTCGTTGCTGGTGAGCTCGCGAAGACGGGAGACATTGCCTCCGACCATCGAGTCGTGCGGATTGAGAAGCTGCGCGCTCTCGTAGAGCCTCAGTGCTTCCGCGTAGTCCTTACCGAGCAACGCATCGGCGGCTCGGTCGACCAGATTGTTGAAGCGCGCTTCGTCTCGAACCGACATCGCGCCCTGGGACGGCTCCGGCTCGTCGACGACGACCGTCGGCTCATCGAAGATGTCCGAGAAGTCGAGGTCATCGACGTCGATGAGATTCGTGTCGTCCGCCCCCGCCACGGGGATCTCGCGTGTTCCCTCGTCCAGATCCCTCGCCAGGTCGAGGAGCAGCTGCTCCCAGGGTTGATCGGGGAGGTTCGCGGGTCCTGTGTTCGACGACCCACCGCTACACCGAACCTCGGCTCCCTGCACAAAGGTGAGCTTGGAGAGCGCCGCAACTCCTTCGACGCCGCCGGCCACGGCCGCCCACAGTCTGCCTCGCTGGATGAAAATCGAGCCGGAGACCTCCGTTGCGACCACGTCGATCCGCACCGAGTGTCGTCCCATGCACGCCAGCTGGATGTAGTCGCCTGCACCAAACGGCGGCGCATCTCGGGTCGTTCCGGCGTCGAACTGCTGGGCGACGACCTCCTTGAGGGTACGAGCGGGCAGCGGTTTTTCGAGCACGACGACTCCTGGATAGCGACTGAGTTGAGACTGAAAACGACTGACGTGCGCGGAGACGAACAGAACAGGAACCTTAGGGTCCTGCTGCAAGACCGGGAGTAGCTCGAGCCCTGAGCCATCGGGCAGATCGAGGTCGGACACCACGAGATTGGGGGTCACGCCGTGGATCTCCGCGAGGGCTGCTCGCACCGTTCCCGCGCCGACGACCGACGTCTCGGGGAGCTCCGCAAGCGCAGAGATCATGGCTTTGCGCAGCAGCGAATGGTCCTCGACGATGAGGATGCGCCGCGGTCCAACCTGGGCAACGTGCGCCGCCATCGTCATCGTGCCCCCTTGGGTCGCAGAGGAACCGAGATCGTCACCTTCGTCCCCCGGCCGAGCTCGGTGTCGATGACCAAGGAACCCTCCGCGGCCTGCACCGCCTCGTTACACAGGGCGAGTCCGATGCCGCTGCCGCCCTCGAAGGTCGAAAAGAACAGATCGGTGCAGTGCGCAGTCTGTTCAGGGTCCATGCCGCACCCTTGGTCCTCAACCCGAAGGACGAAGTCGTGGCCGTCCCCAATGTCGACGAAGATCGACACTCGGTCGCCGGAACGCGAGGCCTTCATCGCATTGATCGCGAGGTTGAAGACCAGAGCATGAACAACGGCAGGATCGAGGTACACCGGCTCGAGCGCTCCCACCTCGAACCGCAGCTCGATTCGATGGCGTTGCGCGCGAGTCTCCAGCACGGTTCGGACGTCGCGAAGCATCGGGCTCAGCTCACTTCTGCAGCCGGCCCGTAACTCGCGACCAACGGCGCCGAACCCATCGAGGGTGTGCGCGGCTTTCCCCGCCTCGGCGGCGAGGGCCGCCGACTGTTCACGGTTTTTGCCGTCGCAGAGTTGGTCGGCAAGCAGCTCCAGCCCCATCGAGACCGCCGCAAGCGAGTTCTTCACCTCGTGAATCACCATCGGCGCCGCGGCGCCCATGGAAGCCAGATGCAGCAGTCGGTCGCGTTCCGACGTGAGACGGGCCGACCTCGTGATGTCGCGAAAGATGATCGCGTACATCGGCGTGGCACTTTCGGAGGCGACCTCCGACATCGAATAGCCGAACTCACGCCGTTGACCGCTCGGCACCACCGCGGACACCGAGCGATCTCCATCGCCGCTTCCGGCGAGCAGCTCGGGCAAGGGCGCGAGCACGGTCGCAATGTCCCGGCCGACCAACGTCTCCTCGCCTCGCCCCAAGGCTCTCCGCGCGCAAGTGCTTGCCAGCCAGATCTCACCCGACTTGCGCACGAGGACAAACGCAACCGGGAGCTCGGCAACGACCTCATGAAGAAGAGGGTCGGTCAGCGAGCACTCGAACGTCCGGCCGGGACAGCCTCGAGCTATCGCAAGCATTCCAACCGGCGGCACGCGGTCAAGATACGCAGCGGAGACTTAAAACCAACCGGCAAGGTTTGCGGAGAAGCGATGACGAATAGTCGTTCTCGCGTCGATTACAACGCGATCGCAACTCGTACGATCGAGAGGAACAAAGTGTTGATGGTCGTCACGCATCGATCGTCATTCGACCATCGATGCGAATTGTCATCGCGACCAAGCGCGTCGGACGGGGTCGCGGCTCACAAAGGGACGGCCGACAGCGCAACCTCGACCTCGCCGTCCGACGAACGCCTAAGGAACACCACCACCGACGGACTACGAGTTTCTCCGATCGTATCGGAGCGTGTGCGGAGGTCAGCGGTCGAAGGACACCGAGAACTCGAGTGTCGTTGGTGTGTGCTCCACCAAGACGGCTTCGACGCCCTTCTGCCCGTTGAGCTCGAGCCCCGCCACGACCGCTGTCGTGTAACAACGGCCCAAGAGCTCGGGGATCAAGTAGGCGGGGAACTTCGCTTTCCACACCCACGGCCATCGGTCGACATCCACCATGAGGTCCGTACCTCGATGCATGAGGTTGAAGACCTGGCGGCTCGTCTTTCCGATTCGTCCCGCCGACAACAGTGACACGACGATACGGTAGAGCGGGCCCGCGAGAAGTTGCCGGTTGCGCTCTTTCGCGTCGAGCACGTACGCATCGTCGTCCGCGAAGAACAGCTCGCGGACCTGCAGGTAGATCACCATGGCGTGGGCCTCGGGGATCCACGAGCTCACGGCGACCTCCTTGCGCACCAACGGCACGAGCGACTCGGGCAGCGTTGCCGCGAGACGCTCGATGTCGTGGCCTTCGACCCAGGCACGCACCACGGCGTTCTTGGCCAACGCGCCGGGGTAGGAATCGAGTCCCTCGGGCAGCTGCTCTAGGTAATCGACCGCGCGCTGCGTGAGGCCATCTGCCACCCGACAAGGATAGCGCGATGGCCGGACACGCCGACGATGGCGGAGCCCGACCTCTCGAGGAAGCTAGCGGAACGAGATTTCCGGCTGAAGCGATCGCGGGAAGTGGTGCTCCCAACCGGCGACGCGTCCGGGATCGCGCAGTCGCAAGCGCTCGACAATGCTCGGTCGCATGGTTGCTCCCCTGAGCACGTTCTGCTAAACGCGGAGCAGTAGTATGCGTAGATATAGAGCTGGTGGACTTGTTGTCGCTGGGCTCGTCGAGCTCGTCGCTTGCACCCCGGACCGTGGCGGGATGCCAGCCGAGGAGGCCGGGATTGGGGATCCTCCGGCAGGAGAGCCAGAGCCGGTCACCCTGCGAGCCGTCAACGAGGGCGAAGCGCCCATCTTCTCGTGGGACGGATTTCCGCTGATCAACGTGACAACGAAGGATGGTGCACTGCTGCGGACGACCAGCGGCTGTGACCTCTGCACCTGCGCCGAGTGTGCCGCGAGTGGGTGTGCCGTGTGTGGCCAGGACTTGCCGTTCGTCGCGGTACTCGAGCCCGGCGAGTCCGTCGACTTCGAGTGGCACTTCTCGCATTGGGCGTCGGCCGACGTCCCGCAGTGCGACACGACGTGCCTCCGCCGAGAGGGGGCGCCCGGCGACGATTTCCTCGTGAGCATCCAGTACGGCCGCGGGTTCGTCACACTGTTCGGCGTCGGAGTTGAACCGACGCACCTTGCGACCGCGGAGACGGATTTCTCTCGTGAGGACCGCGGTCAGATCGTCGAGGTCGCGGTCTCGGAACCCGCGCCGACCGTCGGCGGCGTCATGATGGCCGCCACATCACAAGGCGAATGGTCGGCCGCCCACGTGTACGCGGCGCCTATCGACGCCGACGAGACTCATTCGATTGTGGGCGTCAACTCCGACGGAAGCTGGATCGGAATGCTGGTGCCCCTCGAGCTGGGACCCGTCGCGGCCGAGGACCTCCGCGCCTACGTCGACCACAGCTCGGGCTGGACTGGACAGGTCGAGCTCCTCGTCATCGAAGACGACAGGCTCGAAGGGACCTTCGACCTCTCGCACGATGCTCGCGACGATACGTACACGGGCTCGTTTGTAGCGCCCAGACGCACCATGACCGAATGAGTCGCCGCTAACGCGGAGCGAGGCGGTTCCGCGTGAAGCGAGCGACGAGCACACCGCCGAGGAAACCGAAGAGGTGGCCCTCCCACGAGATGTGGGCCGGTGCGACTCCCGGGATCATCCCGAGGAGAAGGCTCCCCTGGAACCATCCGACGAGCAGCGAAAGGACGATCGGACCAGGTCGGCGGTCGTACCAACCGCGGAGGAGAAGGAAGCCGAGGTACGCGAAGACGATGCCGCTGGCGCCGATGTGCACTGCGGGCCGTCCCATCGCCCAGGTACCGATGCCACCAACGAGCGCACCGACGGCCGTCACCCAGAAAAACTCGCGACGGCCGATGAGAAGCGTGAGTCCGCCGAGCAGGATGATGCCGACACTGTTTCCCAGCAGGTGCCCGTAGCCTCCGTGAAGGAACGGAGCGGCGAGTACGCCCGCGAGACCGGTGAGCGTGCGCGGCATGATGCCGAACTTGTCGAGACCACCCGCGAAGAACGCGGCGTCGGCGATCTCGACCGCCCATAGAACCGCCAGAAACCCGAGCAGGATTCGAAGGACGCTGCGCGCTTCATCGCGCAGGCTACGGGGTTTGACGGGGACGAGGGACGAACTCATGCGGCGCCGGAACACGCGGGAAGAACTGTCTATTCCCGCGACAATCCGGCTCAATGGGCGGCTTCGCCCGCTATTCTGGGCAGCGCGCGCCGGTTTGGGCGCGAATCCCCGGCCAACCGTCCTGAGCAAGGTGTAGCTCGTGCGCGCGCTCGGCCCCGAGCTTGTCGGCGAGCGCATGCTCGAAACCGTCACCGACGCCGGCGAAATAGCGAAGGAAGCGCTCGGCGAGCGGACGCCCGTCGAGAGTGTCCGGCGTCTCCCGTTTGCCCGCGAGCTCCTCGGCGTAGAGCCGGCTCGCCTCCACCATAGCCTCGTCCCCCACGGCAACGTTGAGCTCGACCACGGCGTCGAGCAGCGTGGCATCGCCGTCCCACGGACCCACGCCCGCTTCACGACCGAGCTCGGCCAGCCCATCGAACAAGGCCTCGCGCTGCGTCCGAGCGATCCCGACGATCAGCTCGTGCTCGGCTTCGTTCGCCCCCACCAGGTCGAGCCACTCCGCCTCGAACTTCGGCGTCCAGTCGTGCTCGAGGAACATCGCCGGAAAGTCGTAGCGAACCACGCCGCACCGCGCCATCTCCTCGATCACCGCGGGGGTCGGCTCGAGAAAGTCGCAGTCGTGCTTGGTGGGGGCTGTGGCGCACTCGCGGATCCTTGCCGGCGCTTCGTCGCCAGCTGCGAGCACCAGCGCATCGTCGGAGACTCCTCGCCGTAGTGCGTCACGGGCCGGCTTGCCCAGCAGAGTTCTTGCTCCTGCACGCGACTGGCCGCTGTGGTCCTGTCCTGCTTCTGCTCGACCGGAGGCCGCTTCACCGCCGACTTCGGACTCGCCGCGCGAGCGGCTGTCTCGCGCCTGCGCATCCCCCTGCCCCGAATCTGCCGCCGATGCGGTGACGGAGGGATCGTCGCTATCCGCTCCGAACAAGAAGACGCCCATTGCCAGAAGTCCCGCGGCCACGGCCGCACCAGCGATTCCTTTTGCGCTTGCCATCGTTGCTCCTCCCGCCGCCGTGCGAAACCCGGGCGCCACCACCACGGCGGACGCCCATCGAGCACGATCGCGACCATGCCGTGCGTCGAGCTCGTCGCGAAGACTCATCAACGATCGGCGGATCTTGGTTCGGATCGTGGCGGAAGGAACGCCGAGCTCATCAGCGAGCTCTGCCGCGGTGCGCTCCTCGAAGAAGCGCTCACGCAGCAGATATCGCTGCTCGTCGTTCAGACTGGACAGGGCTCCCTCGAGGGCCCGGATCACGTCGGCCTCGATCACCTGGCGCTCCGCACTCGGAGCATCGGCGCTCGCGGGCACCTGCTCCTCACGCCGCGCGCGGGCGACCGCCGACCGCACGTGTGAGCGCTGACGATTTCGCATCGTCTGCGCCAGCCACGACCGAAGTCCCCGACCCCCTCGCGCCACTGGCTGGTAGCGCCGGGCCATGAGCCAGGTGTCCTGTACGAGGTCCTCGGCGTCGTCAGCCGCGAGCCGGCGTGCCAATCGCCGCAACCAAGGAAGCTCGGCGACCACCGGGTCTTCGTCCGGTGTCTTTGCCCAGACCGTCACGTCGAGCTTGGAGCGCAGCCGATCGCCCAACCGTTTCGAAAAAAGTTCATGTGCGCGAAAGAAGCCCTCAGCGGCCGCCAATCGTCGTTTTCGCGACTCGAGCCCCGAGGGAACGCTTGGACACACCGCGGGAAGCGGAGGTTCGATCCGCGCTGAAAAAACCTCATCGCCGAAAAAACAGCCCTGCGGTTCGCACTTTTTGTGCTGGATGGTCCGGGGTCGCGACAAGGCCGTCGCATGGACGACTCCCACGGTCGCGTGTCGACTCCCGCTTCCGCCAAGCTCGCCCGCGTGCTCCCGGACCTCCTCAACGCGCAGCCCCAGGTCGTCCTCGACCAGGCCGAGGTTCGCAAGGCGCTGTGCATTGCCTTCTCCACCGGAGATGCCGAGCAGAGCCTCGAGCGCGTCATGGACCACGCGCGGATGTGCGAGTCGTCCTGGCGGGGCTCCTCGTTTCGCCAAGGGCTCTACATGCACGAGCTGCTGACGCGCTGCATGCCGATCCAAATCGAGGGGGTCAAGCCGAAGGTCAACTTCGGATACCTACTCCGACTGCTGGAGACTCCTCCGCGCGATCCGAACAGCCTGGATTTTCGGCGCGCGATCACGGCGGAGCTCGTCGCCAATCCGGAGTGCCGCACCGCCTTCGAGCGGACCTACGCCGAGCTCGATCGGCTGCGTACCGAGCTGCAGGCGCTCGACAACGTGGGCTACTACGACTCGCGCGTGCGCCGGCTGTTCTCGCTGTCGCTGCTTCGCGATCTGTTCGTCACGCTGAAGGATCGCTTCGCCGCGAGCACCAGCGGTCTCGCTCGAATCTCCAACTTCGCAAGGCACGTCACGCAGACCCCCGCGTTCAAGGCACTGGACGATCTGCTTCAGTACGAGGACGGTTTGTCCGAAGTGCAGTTCAAGATGCGCATCGGGTCGGACGGGACACTGCGTCGCTTCGATGTCCTGCAGATCCAGGAGAACAAGGGCAACCGCTACTACCAGAATCCGGTGCGCCGGCTGTTCTCCAAGTTCGGGCTGTGGTGGCGGGGCTATCGAGTGGGCGAGTCAGGCTTGCTCGACGCTTGGCTCGAGGACGTGTTCGGCGGGATGTCGGCGTACATGCCCCCGCTGTTGCGCCTCATGGGCGAGCAAGAGTTCTATCTGGCGGGGCTCGGATTTCGAGACCAATGCGACGCTCGCGGACTGGCGACCTCGTTCCCGGAGATGCTGCCCGCGCACTCCGGGGGCGAAGACGCGTACGTCGACGGGGTGTTCAACCCGCTGCTATTCACGGTGGGCGTGGTACCGGTGCCGTGCCGGGTCGATGGCGATGCGCTGTGTCGAAAGACGATCCTCACCGGGCCGAACTCCGGGGGAAAAACGCGACTGCTCCAGTCCCTCGGGATCGCGCAGGTCCTCGCGGAGTCGGGGCTCTACGCACCAGTGCGTGCGGCTCGACTTCCGCGCGCCAACGGGTTGTTCGTTTCGCTGATCGAAGAAGGGGCCGTCGACCAGTCCGAGGGGCGGCTCGGCATGGAGCTACTGCGCATCCGCAAGCTCTTCGAGCGCGCCCAGGTCGGTTCGCTCGTGATCCTCGACGAGCTGTGCTCGGGCACCAACCCCAGCGAAGGCGAGGAGATCTTCCTCCTCGTGCTCTCGCTGCTCGAAGAGCTCGATGCACGTGCGGTCGTTGCCACGCACTTTCTCGACTTCGCCCGCGGGCTCCAGGTCGAATCCAGCGACGCGAGCTTTCCGCTGCGCCTTGCGTTCCTGCAGGTGGACGCACGCGGCGACGGGCGGCCGACGTACCAGTTCTGTGAGGGTGTCGCGCACACGTCGATGGCTCAGGAGACCGCGCGACGGCTCGGGGTCACCGACTCGGTGCTGCGCTCGCTGGTCCATCGCCAGCAGCAGGCGGCCGGAGTTTCCAGGCAACCGCCGGCAAGCGTGCCTCTGGCTGCGGTTTCCTAGCGGTCGGATCTCACGTCCGAGCGCAGTCGGCCCACGCCTCCACGCAGGCAACCTCATTCACCGCTCAGGACGAAGCACCCGAACTTTTCCGGTGCGGCCCGAGCCTGCATAGAAAAGCTCGCCGTCCTTGGCCAGGCCGGTGATCGTCATCCCCGCCGGGGCGTCGTAGCGCTCGAGCACCGCGCCGCTATCGGGATCGATCCGTCGGATGTCGGATTGCTCCGACTCCCATGTCGCGTGCCACAGCTCGCCGCCGCTCCAGGTCACCCCCGTCACGAACCGGTCGGATTCGAGTGTCTTGGTGACCTCGCCCGTCTCCGGATCGACACGGAGGATCTTTCGATCGCGATGCTGCCCGACCCAAAGCGCACCTTCGGCCCATGTCAGCCCGGCCCCACCTCCGTTTGGAGCAGGAACCGAACGAACGACTTTGCCAGTCGCCGGATCGATCTTCCGAATCTCGGCCCCCGTGAGCTGATAGAGGTGCGTGCCGTCGAAGGCCGTCCCCGCGTCGGCCTCGACCGGGAGCTCGCGCACGACTTCTCGCTTGACCGGATCGATCGCATGCAGCAGCTCACCGGTCGCAACCCAAACGTGCTCACCATCATGCTCGACCCCGTTGGAGTCACGACCCTCGAACGGTCCCAGCTCGGCTTCCACCACCACGGACTTCGGCGCGCTCATGCCCCCACGATAGCCGCGCGGGTCACAAGGAGGGAGTTACAACGGTGTCGCGCTTCCATCAGCCCGTGATCCCAGGCAGGAGCAGCGCCATCGTGTAGCCGCTCTCGGGTGGGGCGAGCCAACGGAGAGCTCGACCGCGGCCCATCGAGCTCACGCGTCCTTCTTCCGCCAGTGACGCAAGGGCGCGCTGCGCCGTGCGCTGACTGACTCCCAGCGCCAGCGCCAGTGCAGATGTCGACCACGGGGCCCCGTCCGAGAGAAGCGCGAGGACAGCCGCGTTGTCGCCATCGACGGGGGGCGCGAGCACGACGACACGCTTCGCTTCGGCAGGCTCGAGCAAGAACCCTCGCTCGGTCGCCACGAGGTCGCTGAGCCCCGCCAACTCCTGCCGTAGCCGACCGACCTCGACCCGAAGGCGTCCCCGCCACGCTGTATTGGTGGGCGACGCGTCGAACACATCTCGCGCCAGATCCTCACGCGCGACGTCCTCGGGCCATGCGAGCGCGAGCGCGCGCAACAGTGCGAACAGCACCGGGCGACGCGTGAGGTCGCGGTTTTCGCTGCCGGCGATCACTCGGTAGCGACAGCCGTCCACGATCATCGCCGAGGAGCCGGTGAGCTCGGCAACCGCGAACAGATCGACCGGGTCCACGCGTCCCCCCTCGCACAGCCGCGCCGCCGGCTCGCCGAGCCGCTGTCGGGCGCCCTCGACCTCCCGAACCAATGCCGGAATCCCGGCCATCGTCGCCGCCCGGTGAGCGTCATCGAGAGCCTTTGCGGCCGCTTTGGGGTCGATCCTCCGCATCGCAAGGTCACCGGCGATCAGCTTCACGATCGCCACGTGCATGACCGGCGCCCCCGACAGCTGCAACATCGCCACCTCGCGCTCCGCCTCATCACATCGACCCGAGAGCAGCATGCGCCGCACGACGAGCACGCGAGCGTGCAGGGCATTGACGCGATCGTCGTGCCGCTCGAGTCGTGCGATTGCCTCCTTCAGCGCTTCATCCGAGCCCCCCAGCTCGCGCATCGCCAACGAGATCTCCTCCTGCGCGGTGACGCATCGCGCTCGCGCCAACGGCTCGTCTGTTCCGAACGCCTTGGCTGCCGCCTTGAGGAGCTCACGTGCCCGCGACAGCTCCCCGAGCTGCGCCATCGCGATCCCGCGCAGCGCCAGCGCCGGAGGATCGTCCCGCAGCGCAACGCCGTCCAGGGCCGCGAGCGGGTTGCCTGCCGCCAGAGCGCGCGCCGCGGCGTTGATCTGCGAGTCCATCGTGAAGCCCGGGAGAAATCCCGCCGCCATTGTTACTCCCGTTTTCGCCCGCGTCGCGCTAACCCAGCATCACCGATGCCAAACGCCGACCAAGTCCACCACAAGGCCCGCCTCGAGCTCCTCGCCCGCGAGAAGGAGCTCACCCGACTGCGTGACGAGGTGAGCGCGCTCCGCCGCGAGCTCCCACGACGCAAGGTCGACGACTACACCTTCGAAGGCCCAGACGGCCCGACCAAGTTGGCGGACCTGTTCGGCGCACACGAGCAGCTGCTCGTCTACCACTTCATGTTCGGCCCCGACTGGGAAGCTGGCTGCCCAAGCTGCACCTTCTGGGCCGATCACTTCGATCCGATGATCCCCCACCTCGCCGCCCGCAACTGCGCGTTCGCAGCGGTCTCGAGCGCCCCGGTTCCCAAGCTCCAGGCCTACGCCGAGCGCATGGGCTGGAAGTTTCCGTGGGTGTCGTCGCAGAACAGCAGCTTCAACACCGATTTCGCGGTCACGTTCACCGAAGCGCAGGTCGAGTCAAAAGCCAAGCTCTACAACCACGGCACACAGCCCCCCATGGGCCAGGAGATGCCGGGCGCCAGCACGTTCATCAAGGATGGGGACGACGTCCTGCACACGTACTCCACGTACACCCGCGGACTCGACATCCTGAACACGACCTACCACTGGCTCGACCTGGCCCCGAAGGGTCGCGACGAGGCCGGCCTTCCGTTCACGATGGCCTGGGTGAAGCGCCACGATGAGTACGCGTAGCGCCGTCACTGCGGTCGGCTCGGGGCTGGCCGTCGTTGCGCTGCCCAAGTGCCCGGCATGCATCGCCGGCTACTTGTCGTTGATCGGCGTCGGGGGCAGCGTGGCCGTGCTCGTCGAGCCAACGCTCGTGTGCGTCGCCATCGTCGCCACGCTTTGGACCGCGGTCGCGTTCGTGCGGTTCAGCCGGGCGCGCCGAAGTTCTGCGTCCAGTAGTGCGTGTAGTCGCTGCCCGGAGCGCTGTAGTAGCCCACGCCGAGCTCGCTGAACGCCGGGTTCATCAGGTTGGCGCAGTGGCCGTCGCTCTCGAGCCAGCCGTCGACGACCGCCTGAGGAGAGCCGTAGCCGGCCGCGATGTTTTCGCCCCACGTCGACCAGTCGTAGCCGGAGTAGCCAATCCGAACGCCGGGCCCCTCGCCCATCTGGTTGGTGTGCGAGAAGAAGTTGTTGTCGCCCATGTCCTTGGAGTGATTGCGGGCGGCACAGGTCAGTGCGGGCTCGTAGGCCACCGGTCCCGTGGCGCCGAAGCTGCCCTCGGTATCGCAATTCGTGGGCGTGCTGCGGGCTTCGTTGACCAACGAGATGACCTCGAGCTCCCAGGCGATCCACGCTTCGTTCCACCCCGCGACCTGGTCGCAGTAGGTGTTGTTGGGTAAGTCGGATCCGCTCTGCACCTCGCACGCGTTCGAGCACGTGTCGTTGTTGTTGCCGTTGCCGTCGTCGCACTCTTCGCCCGGCTGCAGGTACCCGTCGCCGCAGGCCGCGTCCTCGCAAGCATTGGTGCACGCATCGGTGTTGGCGTTGTTGCCGTCGTCGCAGTCCTCGCCCGGACCGACGTAGCCATCACCGCAGTCCACCACCGTGCACTGTGGCGTGCAGGAAGCTCCCGCGCCGTTGCCCGGACCGTCGTCGCATTCTTCTTGGCCCGCCCAGATGAAGCCGTCACCGCAGCTCGCATCCTGGCACGACGCCGTGCACGCGCCGGTGTTCGAGTTGGCACCACCGAGGTCGCACTCTTCACCCGAACTCGGCTGCAGGATGCCGTCACCGCACGCGGGTTCGAGGCATTGGTCCGTGCAGCCATCGTCGTCGTTGCCGTTCTGGCCGTCGTCGCATTCCTCGCCGCCTTCGACCACTCCGTTGCCGCAGCTCTCGAACGTGCAGCTCGAGCTGCAGCCGTCGTCGGGGGTGGTGTTGCCGTCGTCGCACGCCTCGCCGGGGCCGACGAACCCATCGCCGCACACGTTGAGAACGCATCCGTCGAGACAAGCGCCGTCGGGCCCGTTGTCCTCGCCCTGATCGCATTCCTCCGAACCGCCATCTTCGTCGTGAACGAGGCCATCGCCGCAGCTCGCCTCGGTGCAGCTCGTCGTGCACGCACCGTGGTCGCTGTTGCCGGGTCCTTCGTCGCAGGCCTCCCCTGCCTGGACCAGGCCATCGCCACACTCAGGCTCGGTGCACGTCGAAGTGCAGCCGTCGGAGTCGTCGTCGTTGCCGTCGTCGCAGGCTTCGCCCGGATCGACGTTGCCATCGCCGCAGGTCGGCAGCGCGCACGCCGAAGTGCAGGCGTCCCCGTCGTCGTCGTTCCCGTCGTCGCAACCTTCACCGGGACCGACGAACCCGTCGCCGCAGATGTTGTCGGTGCAATCGGACTTGCAGGCGGCTTCGTCGCCGTTGCTCGGCCCGTGATCGCACTCCTCGCCGCTGTCGACAGAACCGTCTCCGCATACGCCGTCTTCGCCGGGCACGCCGTCGTCGTCATCGTCGTCGTCGCCGTCGGAGCCAGCGTCGCCGCCCTGATCGTCGTCGTCGTCATCGTCGTCGTCGCCATCGTCGTCGGCGACCATCGACGGTGAGCTATCGGTCCCCGCGTCGGTATCGCCGTCCGCCAGCGGCGGCACCCCGACGTAGCAACCGGTCAACAGACACGACAATCCCGCTATGACGCTTGCACGCGACACGAACACCAACCGCGATCATTGTCGTCGGTGTCCGCCCGAGACCAAAGTGCTTTGTTGGTGTCGACCCCAACCGAGCCATCAAGTCAGTCGTGTCGTTCGAGGGCAGCCACCCCCAAGTGTCGACTCAGCCACCCTCGGGTCCTGCAGGGAGAGCTGGGTCCTTGTACGTCTCGTCCCCAGATAGAGCCGGAGCATTGCGTTCTCGCGAACGGCCTGTCCCTTCGAACATGACGGTCTCTTCTTCGACCAGAAAGGTCAGCGGCACGGTGATCGTCATCGCCGCGAGGGCGCGTTCGTCCGAGACCTTGGTCGATTCCAGCTCCTTCACTACGCAGACGTCACCGAGAAAATCGATGAGGCCGCCATCGACAAAGCGGGCGTTCGAGATTGCCCCGCGCTCGTCGATCGAGAGCTGCACGACTCCAGCCGCGTGTGGTGCCGGAAATCGAGTGATCGCCGACGTGAAGCATTGCTCGAGGTCCGCGCGGGCAGCCTCGACCAACGAGCGGCCTGCCCGACGTGCCCGAGTTTTGGCCCCGCGTCCGTCCGCTTCGACCACCGCGACCGGACCACCGCGGACCAGCACACGGGCGTCATGCAACGTCACGAGCTCCGGCGCGGCGAGCACGTAGCCATTCTCTGCGTTCGCGAACTCGCTCCGGAGCTTGGCTCGCATCTCGGGGTCGTCGACGGAGGGACGATTCGTCTTGACGCGGATCTTTCGAACCTCGCCCTTCGACGAGGGCACGTAGGCCTCCGCCGTCGCGACCTCGGCCTGCTCCGATTCGAGTCCCGTGTCTTCGAGCTCCGGCGTCTCGCCCGACGTCGCTTCCGCGTCTGCGGACTCGAACTCGTCACCGCCAGGCAGCCGCGCTTCGACCTCGTAGAGGATCTCGTAGACGTCGCCACGCTCTTTGTTCGCGCGCTCGTCCTCGCCGAACAAGGCTCGGTGCTTGTCGAGGTATCGGTACAACATCGCCTGCGCTTCGCGAAGAGGCTCGGTCTCGTTGCTCACCGACCACTTCATCAGCTGGCCATGCGCGATGCGAAGGACCAGCTTGTGGCGCAGCGCGTCGTTGTGCTCGTTCGGAGGAAGCGCGACCAGCGAGTGCTTCCACAGCTCGACGGCCTCCCCGAGATGCCCGTCCGAGTAGCGCGCCTCGCCCAGAGCGTAGATCTGACCGGGCGACAGTTCGGGCCGGTCTGGCCGCATGGGCTCGGAATCCGCCCGCCCGGCGCATCCCACGAGTCCCAGCAGCAGCCCCATCATCAGCCATCTCGCCACGTTTTCCCCAACGCGGTCAGCCCCCTTGTCTTACGGGGTTGCGTCGGTTTAGTCACTTGACTAAAGTTCTCATGATGGCCACGACAGCGCGACCTCGCGGCAAGGAAGCCGCACGCGAAGCGTTGATCGAAGCGGCCGCCGATCTCTTTGCCGACGAAGGCGACGTCTCGGTGCGAACCATCGCGGCGAAGGCCGGCGTCAACCACGGCCTGGTGCACCACTACTTTGATGGCAAGGAGGGCCTGCGCGCCGCCGTGCTGTCGCATCTCGCCAAGCAGCAGGCCGAATCGATGGGTCGCATCGACGGCAGCGACTCGGTCGCCCTCGCTCAGACCGCACTGAGAGTCGCGACCGAAGATCGACGCTTCTTTCGGATCTTGGCGCGCGCCCTTCTCGACGGCGACGTCCCCACTCCGATGCAGTCCGCCTACCCGGTGGTGCGGCGCCTCGTGTCCGACTTGGAAGAGCAAGGCGTCGATCAAGCACGCGCCCGCGTCGCCGAAGGAATCGCCGTCGCCTTCGGCTGGATGCTCTTCGCACCGTGGATCACCGCCGCGACGGAGCTGTCCGAAACCGAGTCTGCGTCTCTGCTCGACGACGCCCTGCGTACGCACATCGAGGAGTTGGTCCCTTGAGCTACACGACCGTCGTCACGCTCATCTTCGTCGTTTTCGCGGTGCTCGAGCTTCGAGCCGGGCGATTCCTCCAGCCCGATGCTCGCTGGCGCGACACGGCCATCGACGTGGCGTCCGGACTCGTGCTGCCGATGCTGGTCGTTCCGGCTGTGTTCACCGCGTCGCCCACCCTCGTCGCTTGGATCTGGCCAGGATCCGAGGGCGCGCTCGCCGATTGGCCGTGGTGGGCGATGTTCGGTGTGCTGCTGCTCGCGGACGACCTGACGCAGTACCTCTACCACCGAGCCTCTCACGCGGTCCCGTGGCTGTTCCGCCTGCATCGCGCGCACCACTCGGCGCCCTACATTTCGATCCGCGTCACCTACCGCAACAACTTTCTGTACTACGCGATGATGCCGGGCCTGTGGCTGTCCGCGGCGCTGGTGCACGCCGGGTTCGCGCCCGTCTACTACTGGTACGTGATCGCGAAGATGCTGATCGTCACCAGCGCCCACTCCTCCGTCGGCTGGGACGACTGGCTGCTTTCGCGTCGCCGACTCGGTCCGCTGCTCTGGATCCTCCAGCGGGTCGTTTCCACGCCGTCGACCCACGCGGCCCACCATGGTCGCCACGCCACCGATCGCGCGACGTTCTACAAGGGCAACTACGGCAACTTCCTGTTCTTGTGGGACGTCCTGTTCGGCACCGCGCACATCACCAATCGCCGGCCCAACAGCTACGGTCTGGAGAACATCGCGCCCGCGTCGTGGCTCGAAGAGCTCGCTTGGCCCTTCTTTGGTCGTCGGCGTTAGCCGATTTTCGGTGACGAGGACCGTGCCGGGCGGCGATTCGCCGGTGAAGTGCGCAAGTCGTGCCAAGCCGCGCAAGTTCACGCGGCCGTCCTGACGCTGATGCTCATGCTGACGTACTGGGCGGCGACGAACCGAAGTGCGCCGGAGGTCCATCCCGCGACCCCAATCGACGTCCTGAGCTGGTGATGGCTGCCAACCGTGCAATCTGAGCCACAACAAGGACGCGCCGAATAAAAAATCCGCTCGCCACGGTTGCTTGCCCTGATCGCCGCGGACCTCACCGGCACTACCGGGTCGTGGTGGCAAATGGGATGCGGTTGGGGTTGGTGATGGTGGCGGTTTCGTCGTTGATGGCGGGCTGCGAGCCCGATAGCGGGCTGTGCCCCGCCGTGGACATCTACGACACGACGCTCCTGGGCTCCGAGGAAGAGCCGGGTCGCTTCCGTCAGGTCGAGGAAGCCAGGTTCGTCGCGCCGTACGAGGCGGCGGACCAAGCGACGACTGATGTATCGGGCGAGGTCATCGACGTTGTCCGGCTCGAAGAGGTCGAGCGTCACTACTGCGAGAGCAGCGAGATCGTGGGCTACTCCGCGGAGGTCATGATGCTCGTCGCCACCGACGATGGACGTGTGACCCTCGAGCTTCCTGCCACCATCGCGTGGGAGCACGACGGCAAGATCGAGTCCTACGTGTTCGAGGCAGGGCTCTTCGAGCTCACCGAGGATGAGTTCGTGGAGGTGCCCGAGGGCCTCCCGGACACCGCGTACGTCGACGCGGTTCGAGTCTCTGCCAGCTGCGCCAAGGACCACGTCGACCTCCAGGCTCGCGTCATCGACGAAGCCTGCACGCAACCCACCGGCTGCAAGTACGAACAGTTCGTACCCGTAGGGGCGTTCGAAGCCCAAACGCTCACCTTGTTCCCGGTGGGCGACTCGTCCTGCGTGTAACGCCATCAGAGCACGAAGCTACGGACGGACTCGAGAGCCGCATCGACGGCCGGAGCACGGAAGTAGAAATCTTCCTGCCCAAACTCCTCGAGCCAGCTGATGTCCTTGGGGCCGGTGAGCTCGGCGTAAAACCGCTCGGTGCCCTGCGGGACCGCACCGCTGTGGCTATGCACGATGTGCACGGGCTGCCGGATCGACTTCGCCGCGGAAATCCCATCGAAGGTGATCCAAGGCTCCCAGCTCGCGACGGCAAAACGATTGTCGTACTCCCGCCCCGCGCCCTTGGCCGGGTTGAGGTAGTAGTCGAACACGTTGTTGGGCACGTACATCGCGGTCAGCGGATCCAGCTCGCTCGCGGCAAGCACAAACTCGACCTTGCCCGTCTTGCGATAGGCGTCCGCGGCCGCTCGACCCGAGGCGAGCAGCCCCTCGGTCCCACCGGGGCGACCGTCGTAGATCTCGGTCGCAATGGCACGGTTGTGCAGCCAAGGCGCAACCAGCAGCAGCTTGGACATCTCGGGCTCTTTGGCCACGGCGTGCGCCATGTAGCCTGCGCCGGCGCAGACGCCGAGACCTGAGATCGCCTTGGGGTCCACACCGGGTTGGGTCTGTAGAAAACGAAACGCAGCGCGGATGTCCTCGATCTTCGTGGCCGGATTTTCGAGTTGTCGTGGTGCGCCGTCGCTCTCACCGAAGCCCGTGAAGTCGAACGCCAGCGCGGCCATGCCCAGCTCGGCGAGTCGACTCGCGTACGTGCTTGCCATCTGCTCTTTGACCGACGTCCAGCTGCCCGCAACGATGACCGCGGGGTGCAGTGCGCCGCGGTCGAATCCCTTGGGGGTGAAGAGGTGGCCGCGCAGTGTCACCCCTTCCCGCTCGAACTCCACCGGGTTCTTGTCGACCTTGCTCGTCGCTGCACCAGCGCCGTGTTTGGAGTGGTGCGGCACCTCGAGCCCGGGCCAGCCGGCAAGCAAGACGTCAGGGTTGAAGTGCTCCACGATTCGAGCGATGCGTCCGGCGTCGTCGAGGATGAACAGGTTGACGTAGCTGTTGGCGTACGGGACGCCATCGACATCGACGTGACCGTCGAAGCTCACCAGGACCACGCCGTCGGACCCGGTGTCGTGGTAGTGGCGAACGAATCGCTTGTCCCTGCTGATGACGTTGCCGAACAGCGCGCCAAGAGCCTCCCGTCCCTCGACCTTCGTCGGGAAACCTTCGGGCGCGAGCGGCATCTCTTGGACCGCGCCGTCCGCCAGCGTCGACAGCAACCCATCAAGATCCTTGTCCTCGAACGCGGTGAAGAAACGTTCAACGATCGGGTTGGGCTCGGTGGCCTGGGCGGAGGCATCGCCATCGTCGACGGCCGCACGCGTCGCGAGCTCGAGGTTGCCCGTCTGTCGGTACAACGACAGCGCCATCCGAGCGAGTCGCCAGCCACCGTCGACGTGTTCGAGCTCAGCGTCGTAACCCGCGAAGACGGTCCAGACTTCAGGCCCCCCGCCGATGTCCGCGAGGTGCACGGCGATGCCGTCGAACGTCGCCGAAGCGCGATCGCCCGCGACGTTGATGGCCATGTTGTGAATCTTGTGAACGGTGCGAGCGAAGCGGGGCAAGAACGCGGCCCAGCCTTCGACAAGCTCCTTCGCCTCGACGGCGCCAACCGGTCCGCCGAGGTCGCCGTAGTCGACGTGGACGGTGGACGTCATCGCGGATTGCGCATCCGCCCACCGATGGCGATCGGCCGCCGTGAAGACGGACTCGATGAGCGCCGAAATGGCCTGCTCGTTGGGGTTTTCGGCGGTTTGGGCGCTGGATTGGCTCTGCATGACGAGTTTGGTCTACGACCTGATCGATCACGAAAAAAGGACAAATCATGGACATGATTTGTCGAAAAATGCACAAAAGAGCTCATGGCGGAGATCGACCGGCTGCTGGCGTTTCGCGATGTCGTGGAGGCGGGAGGCTTTTCGCAGGCGGCCGAGCGTCGTGGGGTCGTGCATTCCACGTTGAGCCGGCAGATCAAGGAGCTCGAGCGCGAGCTCGGCGTGACGTTGATGAACCGCAGCACGCGCGCCAAGAGCCTGACCAGCGCGGGCGAAGTCGTGCTCCGACACGGGCAGGTGCTCGCGCAAACGATCGCGAAGATGCACAACGAGCTCGAGCGCTTCGAGCAGGGGCTTGCCGGGGAGCTGCGGATCGCTTCGCTCGTACACGTCGGGTCGTCGATCGTATTGCCCGCGACCAAGCGCTTCGCCGAGCAACATCCGCGCGTGAAGGTGCGCTTGTCGTTCTCCGACGAGCCGCTCGACTTTCATCGTGCGGGCATCGATCTCGCGCTGACGATCGGCCTGCCGAGCGCGACTCAGCTCGTGGTGAAGAAACTCTGTGACAACGACGTGGTCATCGTCGCGGCGCCGGGTCTCGTCGAACGACTCGGCCCGCCCAAAGACCCGAGCGAGCTCGAACGCTGGCCGATCGTCGCGTACAGCAGCGATCTGGCCACCGTGATCTCGTGGCCCTACGAGGCCGACGGGAACATCTACACGCTCGACGTTCAACCAACGCTCACAGTGAGCGACGGCGTCTCTCTTCTCGATGCCGCGCGTACAGGACTCGGTGCCGCGTACGTCTCGCGGTTTTCCGCAGCGGCCGACATCAAGGCCGGCCGCTTGGTTCGCCTGATGCCGCACGTCACCTTGCCGGCGTACGCACCGGTCTTCACGGTGAAGTCCGATCTGGAGCTGGTGAGCGCCAGAGTGCGGGCGTTCGAACGCTGCCTGCACGAAGTCGTGCATGACCAGCTGCAGTAGGAGGCGGGGCCGACCGACGCCGGCCCCGCGCGTGCTCATCCTCGGAAGCGCGAGGAGGGGTTGAACCGCCGACTCACGTGCGGCGGGTGCTTGGTCCGTTTTCGCTTGCCCTTCTTTTGGGTGTCGAAGCGCTTGCCGGCCGAAGTGTTCGACTCGGTGGCGGGGCGTGCCTCGGTGGCCTCCTGCGAGGCCGTGGCGAGGTCGACGGGAAGAGACAAACTCGTGATGTTCTTGGGCATTTTGGTACTCCTCGATTGCGATTGGATTGCGGTCGAACCGATCGCAGATCGCCGAGGAGCGCCGACGCGTAGGCGCGCCGAAACGACGTCGTATGGACCCCTACGCGACGACGCACCACATCGGCGGTCGCGGTCGGAGGTACATGGGTTGTCGTTTCTAGACGTCCATCATTGGCCCCGTCGCCGGGGCCGTGGACCAAGCTACGGGGCGTAGCGGGCAGTGTCAAGCCGGCAAAGCGCTACTTGCAGTTCTGACACTCGAGCGTGCCCATCGAAACGTCGCCGTAGCAGCCGTCCTCGAGCGAGCACTGCTCGTCGCAGGTCAGGTCGGTCGCGGGTGCGCAGTAGGGCGGGTCCGGAACACACGGCGTCGTGCACCCAGGCGTTCCTTCGTTGGTCATGCAGTCGTTCTGGTTGTCCTTGCACATGCCACCCGGGGCAAGCGGGACACACTTCGGCGCCGGACCGCCGCAACAAGGCACCACGCAAATCGATCCTGCGTCGCACGTCATCCCGAAGCATTCGACGGGCTCGCCGGTCGTTACGCCATCGTCGGATCCGTCGTCCGACGTCGTGTCGCCCCCGTCGGTGCCGCTGTCGTCATCGTCGTCATCGTCATCGTCGTCATCGTCATCGTCGTCATCATCGTCGCCGTCACCCTCGGCATCGCCTTCGCCTTCAGCGTCATCATCGTCGTCGTCGTCGTCGTCATCGCCATCCGCGGTCGAGGCCATGCCATCGCCCCCGCCGTCGGTGTCGTCGTCCGACCCGCACGCGAGTCCCAGCCCAAGAGCGCCTACCAAACTCCAACGTAGCCATACCATCGCGGGGAACTTACCCCACGATGGCCTCAGCGACTACAGCGGCGCGTACGAGCCGTCGGCTTGTCGGATCCAGCGTGGCTCCAGGAGCTCGTCCGTTTGCTCCGGTCCGCCTGCAAAACCCGGTTCGGCGTGCAGACCGAACGGCACGACGAATGGATCGGCGCCGAACGGATTGGTCGCGTAGTACCCGTGATCGGCAAGTGACGACACGGTCAACAGTGACAGTGGATTGTCGACCGTCAGATCGCCGAGCGATGGCGTCATGAGCTCGTTGACGAAGATGCTCTCCCGCCAGTGTCCATCGGACGAGCCCGGCGCGGCGTTGTTCTCGACCGGAACGATCGCCCCTTCGTAGGGTTGACCACCCAGCAGCTCGAAGAACGACTGCTGCGCGCCCGGCCCGATGAAGTGCGTATCCACGCCCGCGCCGAGCTCGATCGATGGATCGACGAGCAAGCCGCGTTCCGGCCAGAGCGTGCCGATGCCGAGGACGTGCCCCATCTCGTGCAGGATCACGGTCTCGAGTCGACCGGCATCCTCGAGCGTGTCGAGGTCGGCGGTGTCGAACGTCATGCCGCCGGCGCTCGGCGATCGATCGGTTCGAAGCGTGCATGGACCCGCTTGCCCGAGAATGTTCACACCACCGCTGCCCGACCCGTCGATGACGCGAAGGTCGACGAAGATCACCACGCCCGCGTTCACGATCGGCTGTGAAGGCACCGCATAGCCGCACATCGAACCGATGGCCGCCAGGTCGTCTTCCTCTGGCGCCAGTGCATTGAGAATGATCCCCTGCCAACGCAGCCGCGCCGACTCGAACGCAGCCTCCTGCGCCGGCGTGACCGGGTTGACGTACACGAGCGTGATCTCGAAGTCTCCGAGCGTGTCTGCATCGAAGGTCACCGCGGGCACAGTGGGCTCCGTCGGAATTGTCGCGGCGATCTGATACGTCCCGGCAAGCTTGCCGAGCCGCCACTGCCCACTGCTGGCGATCCCGTTGGCGTCCGACACCGCAGTGATGTTCGCGAGCGATCCACCCGCACCGGCCGTTGCCGCGAAGGCGACCTCCACCCCCGAGACCGGTGTGCCGTCCAGCGTGCGCACGACCGCCGTCGGCGGCTCGGCCACGACGTCCCCAGCCAAGGCGCTCTGCAGGGGGTTCGAAGCCGTCGCCAACGCGAGCCCGGCCGGGGTCACGCAAGCGGTACCGTCGAAGACTTGCCCATCGGGGCACGGACATCCCGGTTGGCCCGGCGTGCACGGCGGCTCTGGGCGCGGAGCATCGGGCTCGTCGGAGTCTTCCGCGCCGCCTTCGCTGTCTTCGCTCGCCTCGGCGGGGAGCTCGTCGTCGAACGTGAGCACGCGATCGGTGCAGCCCGATGCGAGCAGCAGCCCGAACCCGAGCCCTTTGGCGGTGGAACCCATCTCGCCCACAAGGTGACGGATGATCGTCGGGAACCAAGCCGAGGGTGCCGAAACGAACGAAACTCGCAGCTGACGAGGGTCCTCCGATGAACCCTCCTACGCGGCGCCGCAATCGCCGTCCTGCACACCGGAGCGGTTGTGCGCAACCAACGGCGGATCGCTAGCGCCGCGCGAGCCAGGCCGCGACCTCGGCCCGCTCATCCGCGAATGGCCGCCCTCGAGCTTCGTAGCTCGCTCGTGCCTCGCGTCCGAGCTTGCGCGCTTGGTCGCGCCGGCCCTGATCCCAGTACACACGAGCGGCGACGAACTTGGCCCGGGCCAACTCGGTGGGCTTGGTCGCGAGCGTCGCCAGGGCTCGGTCGATCAGCGGAAGCGCCTCCTCCGCGCGTTCCAGCCGCAACAGTGCCTCGGCGATCGAGACCAGCATCGATCCAACATCGGGATGATCCTTGGGCCCCGTCGCCTCGAAAATGCGCAAAGCATCTCGGTAGTCCTCGAGCGCTGGCTCGTGTCGCTGCGCCGCCGCGTTGGCGCGACCGCGGGCCGCCAGGGCTTCGGCGGTCGCTGGATGCTTCGCCCCGAGCAGCTCGCGTTGCCGCTCCACCGCGAGCTCGGCTTGCTCGAGCGCGTCCTCGGCCCGACCCATCGCTGCAAAGACGAGCGCCTTGTTGGCGTAGGTCGCACCGATCGCTTCGTGCTCGTCGCCGTACAGATCGGCCACGATGGACAACAGTCGATCGAAGCATCGCAGCGCTTCCTCGTGGTCTTTGAGCTCCAGCGCAGCGAGGCCGAGATTGCCCCACGCCCAGGCGACCTCCGGGTGGTTATCGCCTTGGGTGTTTCGGAGGATCTCGAGTGCGCGGCGGTGGTGCTCCCGCCCATCGGCGATCTGTCCCGCGGCGACGAGCTCTGCCCCGAGGGAGTCGTGGTAGTAGCCGACAAGCGGGTGATCAGGTCCGAAGTTGCGCTCCATCGTCGCAAGGGCTCGCGCAAACGCGACCGCAGCCGCCTCGTGATCTCCACGCTCCGAGTGGATGCCGCCGAGGTTTCCGTGCGCTCGACCCACGTCGGGGTGGTGCTCACCGAGAACGTTCTCGAGCTGAGTCGTCGCGCGAATGAGACGCTCGCTAGCCTCATCGAGCCGTCCCTGACCGGCAAACGCGATGCCGAGGTTTGCCAAGTCGCGCGCGACCTCGGGCTCGTCCTCCCCCAATAGCGTTCGCTTGGCCTCGTAGGCGCGCGCGTAGAACTCGGCCGCCTGCTCGAAGCGATCGAAGCGCGAGTGCACCATGCCGGTGGCATTGTCGAGCTGAGCTCGAATGAGCGGGTCGTCGTTTCGTTCGAGCCATGCCTGTCCATGGCGCGCCCAGTCCAGCGCCGCCTTCTCGTCGACCGACTCCAGGGCAAGTACCTGCACCATCCGGATTGCAGCCCAGGCCGCCGTCCGATCGTCGCCGGCCCCCTCGGCTACGGACGCCGACTCGGTCCAGTTGGCCTTCGCCGATGCCACGTCGCCGAGCTCGGCTTCCGCAATGCCCAACGCGAGCAGCGAAGTCGCCAACAGTGGCGCGTAGCCCAACTCGCGTGCTTGCTCGACGATCGATTCCGTTCCATCTCGAGCCTGCTGCCACTGTCCTGTCTGCGCCTCGGCTTGAAGCGAGTCCAGCCGAGCGCGTAGCAGCGCGACACGAGCGGCAGCCTTCGGATCCTCCGGCAGAGCGACGCCATCAGCCAGCTCCTCCAACTCCGCGCAGCGAGAGAGCAGCGGCAAGGTGGCGAGTTGATCGACAGCATGCTCCACGATCGCTCGGTCGGCTCGTGCGAATCGCTCCAGCCGATCCGCAAAGGCCGTCTCGGCTCGGGTGACGCAGCTACGCCTTCGATCGACGCTCGCATCGTCCCACTCGCCCGACTGCGCGGCCTGACAGGCTTGGACCGCGGCCGTCTCCAGCTCGCCGGCGTACCGACCCAACCGTTGGTCTACCGACCTCCATACATCCTCGGCAAAGGGCGCATCGGTGGAGGCGAACGCGGCTCGGAGTGCGGTGCGGCGGTCCTCGTCGTAGGCTGCGGAAGGCGAAGGCGACACGGCGGCGCACGGATCGCCCTCGCGCTCGGTGGCAGCAACGACACCGACGATGCCGACCGCTGCGAGTGCAATCCATGGGAGTGGTCCTTTTTTTTTCGATGCCCCCGCGAGGATGCTCGTGAGCCCATCGACGAGCTCGTTCATCGAGTCGAATCGCGCCGCCGGGTCGACGACCAAGCCGTGACGGATCAAGGGGACCAACGTCTCGGGAGCCCCCGATGCTCCGAGCTCGACGCGCTCCCCGACATCGACGACGCTGCTCGCCAGATCTCGAAACGTGCGGCCGATGGTTGGCCGTCGACCACCGATCGCCTCCGCCAACGTCACGCAAAAGGAGAACTGATCCGTCGCACTCGTCACTTTGCGACCCGTGAACTGCTCCGGGGACATGTACGCAGGCGTGCCCATCACGTCGCCAGTGCGCGTGAGCCGAATGGCGTCCTCGAGAGCGGCCGGATCGCTGTCCATCGAGGCCTCGGTCGTATCGGCGTCCAACGTCCCCGCCAGGCCAAAGTCGGTGACGCGTGCACGACCGTCCGCCCCCACCAGAACGTTCGAGGGCTTGAAATCGCGGTGGATCAGCCCGGCCGCGTGGGCCGCAGCGAGACCCCGCCCGCACTCGACGAAGCGCGCGACGATCTCGGACCACGAGCGCCCCTCCCACCAATCCCGAAGATCGACGCCGCGGACCAGCTCCATCACGACGAATACGCCCGCCGGACACTCGCCGACGTCGAAGACCGGCACGACGTTCGGATGCGAGAGCTTCGCCATCGCTTGCGCCTCGCGAATCATCCGTCGGCGTCGCGACGGTGACGCTTGCGATGCGACCTTCACGAGCTTGACCGCCACCTCGCGATCGAGCTCGGGATCCTGCGCGGAGTACACGATGCCCATCGCCCCTTCGCCGATGACGTCCGTGAGACGGTATCGCCCAACCAGATCACCCACCGCGGGGCTCGGGTCTTCAGCAACCTGGATCTCACCCAGCGATTCGGAGACGTCCCCCGCGGCCGCCCCGACGAGCTCACGGCAGTCAGCGCAGTCGGCGAGATGAACCTCGACCTCGCTGGCCACCGGCTTGGGCAGCAGGCCTTCCGTAAACCGAACGAGCGTGTCGTCGTCCGGGCACTGCGTTGCCGACTCGCCCGTCATCCCGCAATGCGAGATGCTACC
>JGI12316J15310_10000060_pt74 | contig 51039 bp, 47 predicted proteins | sample MarCyaLeptolynsp_FD_15310 | JGI IMG/M metagenome (IMG submission 15310) | reverse complement strand
GAAGGGGTCATTGCCGACAATATCGCCAATGACGGCGGCGACATGGTGTACTCGGTCTATTCGGATATCGCCTCACCACTGGCCGCCAACCGCATCAGCTACGCGGCCATCAACCGGGCTCGCCTGACAATGGGTGAAAACCTTGATGACCTACGCGTCATCGCGATGCATACCTACGTCTACGGCAGTCTGCTTGACGACGAAAAAATCGAGTTCAAGAAGCCTTCGGAAGCGCCGTTCGAAGTGCCTTACTACGCGGGCATGATGGTCGTGCACTCGGAGATGATGCCGGTCACAACCGGAACCAACTCGGACGAGTATTCCTGTTTCCTATTTGCGCCGGGGGCTTTCATGCATATCGACGAGGTTCCCAACCGGGAAACGATCTATGGCAATGAAGGCACGGAGATCACCAGGGACCCGGATATCGGCTATGGCGGCGGCGCGGATTATCTGACCACACGCCGTTTCGAGATGATCCATCCGGCCGGGATGGACTTCACCGCTAGTTCTCTTGCCAAAACGCAGGGTGCAACACTTGCCGAGTTGCGCAATTCGGCTAACTGGGACCGCAAATACACGCGCAACAACGTCAAACTGGCCTGCCTCAAGGTGAATATCTAAGTCTTGCGCCGACACTGTTCCTCCCCACGCGGGGAGGAACGCATTTCCGTCAAACGCTCAATCGAAAGTGTTTCTAACGTTCAGATGCAAAAGGGTTTTGTTTTGAGCCTGGTCTCAAGCTGTTTTTCAGACATCGTACTCCGATAGTTGCTCCACCAAAGCAGGTCTAAATTTGCATCCAAACGCTGATACCTGATGAAAATGCAAGAGCAACGGTCAGGCCACCATCAGACGATCCGCCGCCAAAGTGCGGCGATCCAACAAGTCAATATCATCAGGGCGGTGCGAACCGCCCTTTTTCTTTGCCTGAAAGGAGCTGAGATGGACGAGATCATCATGCGCCGTTTGAGACATCTGCAATGGTTGGAGGAAAACCACGTGAAGGCACATCAGGAGCGGAAGGATTCCAGCGTGTCCGGCTCAGATGGACAAGGAGAGGACATCTCGAATGTGCTGTCAGCAGACTGGAACCGCAAATACAAGCAGCACGCAGATACCGCCGGTGGCCGGAAGCTGCCTTGTGGATGGCGCAAGGAGCATTGGAAGACCCAGCAATCCATGGCCCGGGACTACGCGGGCGTGAACGCCGGCTGCAAGGACGAGGCGGTCCGGGCATTGGAGGCTTACGAAGCCCAAGACACTCTGCCGCCAGCCGCCTGACCATACAAACAAGGGAAACACTCATGTCCGGTACCGTCCACACCTCCGTGGAGATGGCGAACCTTGCGCTTGCGCACCTAAAGGAAACGCCGATCAGCGATTTTGATTTTGCGTCGGTCGCTTCGCGCTGGTTCAAAAACAATTATGCAGCACACAGAGATGCATATCTGGCACAGCATGACTGGGACTTCGCGACGGCTTTGATCCACTTGCCGGTTGAAACCGCGACACCCCCTTTCCGCTGGAGCTATCAATATCAGAAGCCTGCTGACTGCCTGCGCCTGCCGCAACAGACCGTCGATGGAAAGCCTGACGGACAGATTGTTCCTTACGAAGTGATCGGTCAGAAAATCCTCACGGACCAGTCCGCTCCTTTTCCCTTGCGCTATATCAGACGCATCACGCGCGAAACGGAGTTTCCGCCACTCTTCGTGCACGGGTTCGCGCTCTTTCTTGCTGCGGGCTGTGCACATCTCATCACCGGCAAAAGCAGCCTGGCCGACGCGATGCGGCAAGCTGCACGCGAGGTGTTCGCACAAGCTGGAACTGGTGACGCAATCCAAGGCACGCCGCTGCCAATGATAGACTTGGACCTGGTCACAGACAGATGAGTTACCAACTGCAAGCAACTTTCAGCCGGGGCGAACTCGACCCGGAACTGATTTATCGAACCGATCTTGAGTTTTTCCGCTCAGGCCTGGCGGAGTGCGAGAACTTTCTCACGCTCAAACGAGGCGGGTTGCGCCGGCGCGGCGGAACCAAGTTCATCGGTGAGCTGAAGGATTCAGCTATTGGCGGCTGGCTGATCCCGTTTGAGTTCGGCAACGGTCAAACCTACATGCTGGAGTTCGGCGAATACTATTTCCGGGTCCATACCAGCGCGGGGCGGGTTGGCGATGTCGAAGTCTCGACACCTTACCCGCAATCGGTTCTTTCTAACCTCAAGTTTGTCCAATCGACTGACACGCTTTTCATCGTTGGCGGTGGCGTTGCTCCCCAAGCTTTGACGCGCCTGGGTGAAACGTCCTGGGCGATTGAGGCAATGAACTTCAAGGATGGTCCGTTCCTGGATGTAAACATTGAACCAACCAGCCTGATGCCGGCAGAGACCGGAAATCCCGTACCAGAAATGACTTCCAACACTGCGCCAGGCGGTGTTGTCAGCGCGTCAAACAATTCTTCCACTGCCTGGCAGTTGTTCAACCGATCCCCCGGCAAGGTAACTCTCTCGGGTAGTGGAGCCGGTTGGGTGCGCTATCAGTTTTCAGCGCCTGTCGTGATTGATGCCTACATGCTGCAAGCACCGAGCGACAACAGTCAGAATGATGACATGCCATGGCAATGGAATATTGAAGGTTCCGACGACGGCAGCACGTGGACAGTTCTGGACTCGCGCGACGGGCAAGACACCTGGGCGTCGAGCGAGTGGCGGGAATATCAGTTTCACAACGATACACCGTTTCTCTTCTATCGCCTCAGTTTCACGCAGGGCGGTGGTTCGGATTCATCCGGTTCTGCGATCGGTCAAATTCTGTTCCACGAAGCTGGTTCTGCACAAGTACCGTTCAGCCTTCATGCTTCGAATGTTGCCGGGATCAATGGCGGAGCGGGTTTTCTGTCTTCCGATGTCGGTCGCCATATCCGGTTCCGCGGATCTGATGGTTTCTGGCGCTGGATGAAGATTACCGGGGTCACATCGTCCCTGCTCGCGAAGGTGCAGGTATTCGGGCAATCGCTTACCGACACCAGTGCTACGACGATCTGGCGTCTCGGTGCCTGGTCCGAAACGACGGGTTGGCCCCAAACAATTGGCTGGCATAAGAACCGCTTGGCGTTTGCCGGCACACCTACCGAGCCGCAAAAGGTTTGGGAGAGCCAGACGGAGGATTTCAACAATTTTGCCGTTTCTCACGTGCTCATCGCCTCGGATGCGGTGACAGCCGGGATTTTGTCCGGTCAGGTGAACCGTATCCAGTGGCTGGTTGATGATGAAGAACTAATCATTGGAACGACCCGCGCAATCCGCTCGCTAGAAAAAGCAACGACGCAAGATCCGTATGGGCCAGACAATGTGGAACAGAGCCCGAGCACAAACTTTGGTGCGAACGGAACGACACCTATCAAGGTGGGGTCAGCGCTGTTTTACTTCGGGCCTTACGGGACCGACATGCGCGAAATGGCTTACGACCTGAGCGCAGACAGCCGGGTTTCACAATCGGTCAGCGAGGTGCAGTCGCATCTGTTCCGCAATGGCATATCCGGTGCCTGTTACCAGCAATATCCCGACAGCATCATCTGGGCCTGGGACGCGACCGGATCTGCGATCGGGTTCACCTATGAGCGACAGCAGCAGGTCTACGGCATGCATCGCCACGACTTTGGCGGCGTCGTTGAATGCATGGCAGATCTGAGCGGCACCAGCTCGGACGAAGTCTGGATGATCGTGAGACGGTCCATCAACGGTCAGACCCGGCGATACATCGAGGTGATGCAAAGACCATTCCTGGGGGGGAAGATCGAGGATGCCTGGCATCTTGATTGCGCGGCGCTTTATAGCGGAGTAGCCGTCAACGGGGTGTCTGGTCTCGAACACCTGGAGGGTATGCCCGTCGTCCTCTACGCCGACGGAACGGATTACGACGCCACCGTGACCGCCGGACAGGTCAGTCTGCCGAACGATCGCACGGCCGCCAGGATCCTTGTCGGTCTGGACGTTAGAGCCAAGGCCACAACGCTTCCCTTTCCCGTGAGCAGCCCGGATGGTTCAGCCATGGGGCGAAAGACGCGGATCGATGACTGCAGAACTGCGGTCTTTGAAACCGGGACGCTCAGGGCGGGGTCGGACAAAACGTATCTGGACGAACTGATTTCCTACGAAGCGGGAAACAGCTTCGGTGAACCGGCGCCTTTGCGCACGGGTGTACTCGACAAGGTGATTGAAACGCGATGGGAAGATGGGGGGCAGCTCAGGCTAGAAGCTTCGGGTGGCAAGCCGTGCACCATACTTGCCGTCAATTTTAGTAGACAATCGGAGCCGTGACATGTGTGAACCGGGTACAATTGCTTTAATCAGCACGGCTGTGGCGACTGCAGGCTCCCTCGCCGGCAGCGTCGTGCAGGCACAAGGCATGAGACAACAATCAGAAGCCGCTGCAAAGGCTGAAGAGCGCAGGGCCGAACTAGCCGAGCGGCAAAAGGAAATCAACCTGACGCAAGGTTCGTTTGAGCGAAAGAGAACGCTAGAACAGTACCGGCGCATCATCGGTTACAATCGTGCGGCCGGCGCAGAACGGGGCCTGTCAGAAACGGGTTCGTTGTCCGATGTTGCGGACGACAATGCCTACGAAACCGCACAGAACATCGAAGCGATCCGATACCGCGTCGAGGGGCAGCGCGACAACCTGACCTTTGAAGCGAACACAGCCCGAGAGCGTGCTGCATCACATCGCCAGGCAGGACGTATCGGTGCCTTCGGATCAATTCTCGGAGGCGCGACGCGTGCGCTGACCACCTTGGGTAAAACAGCGTACCAATACGCCTAATCCTGCGATCGCTTTGCGGGCGGGCTGACAGCTGTTTGACCCGCCTTGGTTCGATACTCCCAGACAAATCGGAAAAATCATGGCACGACTGCAAAAATTCAGTGGGACGCAGGCGCTGCCGGGCGTTGGCAGCCCGCAAGTTGTTGCGGATATGGCAGTTGGAAGCGCAACCGCTGATCTCGGTCCGCAAGTTGCCCGGTCATTCGCTGATCTCGGCGAACTGACCAAGGCTGCGCTCACACATAAGGCAAGCAAGAAAGAACTGGCAGTACGAGAAAGAAACGCGGCACGGGCGGAAGATCTGATCAATCGCAAGAACGATTTCGCTGGAAAGAAGGCTGCTGAGGTTCTTGGGCACGAAGTACGGGGCAAGCTGGCCGAGCGCCGAAGCTCTCCGTCCGAGGCGCTGGTACCGCTTGCCGATGAAATGGTCACGTTCATGCAGTCGAAAGGGAATAAGATATGGAACGCATTGCCGGAATCGCAAAAACGATCGTTTGATACGGCGACCAAGCTCGAAGAAGATCAGCTTCGCACCGAAATTGCGACTGCCGAAAGCAGCGAAGACACACGTTACTTTCTGGATGGCATAAAGCAAACAATAGACATTGCGGTCGAAGGCGTGTCCCTGCAACCTGACAGGATAGACCAGGTTTTCGAGCAGGTTCTGGACCTTGTGGATACGGCAGCGCTGCCAGGACACCTGAAAGAACAGTCCATTCAGGACGCTGGTCGAGAAATACTGGAGGCCTGGGTGCAGGCCCATCCTCACGAGACTCAGATCGCTGAACTTTCAAAACTGCAGGCTCAAAAGCCAAGTGTAGCGGTCTCGGACCCAACCCGCGCAAATGCGAATGGCACCGGCAATGATGGACAGACCGAGTTTGCAACGCGCGCAGGTGTACTGCCCGAAGCCAGCAGAAATCGGCTGTTAGCAACCGCGCTCAAGCAACGAACGGAAACAACTCTCGTCGAACAGGCACGCATTGCAGAGCGAATAGACAGCGCACCCGAGCAAGTGGACCCTTGGGAGATTGCCGGAAATGCGTTGCTTGAAAACCGGGCGCGTTTGCAATTGCTGAGCCGTTTCCGTGAGGTTGTCGATGCGCATTCGCGCAGTGTTTCAGCACTAGAGCCGCTTGAAGATACTGGCAGCAGTGTTTCTCGCCCCAAGGGCGACGAAGGCCTCTTAAGCGATGCCTTTTCGCATCTGAATGACGGGAAAATCGATGCAGCATCCCTTACGCGGGGGATTGCCGTTAGTACATCCTCGCTACAGGGAACTGCTGGCAAGACCCTGATAAGGGCTCTCGCCAGCGAAGATAGCGAAGATGTGGCCCAAGCGTTCACCACGCTTTCCCTGCTTAAGCCCTATTCCGAAAGAGGCGACCTGCAAGGTTCTGAAGAGGCGCAAATTCGGATGCTGCAGGCTGGGGAGAGCTTTCTAGCAAAGGAGCACGGATTGAGCTTGCAGGCCGTCAGTGCATTGTTTGCCAAAGCCAATCAGGCAACGACCCGGAAGGAAAGACTGGAAAACTTCGCCGCTCTCCATACCGGTAAGCGGCTTGCACACATAGCTGCTTTTCCGATGCTTGACTGAAGAGCGAGCGGTCAATTCCGCGCTTCAAAACTATGGACGTGGTTCGGTTCCCGAAAGCAGATGTTTCGGCAAGGTCGAGGCCACTTCGATGGCACTGCTTTTGCTTCAAGGCGTTTCGGCAACAATCACAGTTGAAACCAAACATCTGAACTCTGTGTCGTCAACCGAACTTGCGGTCGGCGAGGAAAATCCAGCGCTGGAAAGCGCTTAAAACGATGAGGACTTCAATGACAATCGCTGCTTTAGCGCAGACCCGTGCCCAGATAGCCGGGGACGGCGTAACCGATCGTGTCGATGTCACGTTTCAGTTTGTTGACGAGACCGACCTCAGGGTCATCCACACCGACAGTGGAGGTACCGACACCGAATGGGTCTTTCAGGAGAGTCCAGGCGGTTGGTACTATACTGGTGGTGACTATGCGGCCGGAACCATACATTTCACAGCGTCGGACCTGGCTGTTGGTGAACGCCTGACAGTGCTCCTGACCAGTCAATACGACCAAGCTTTGTCTCTTGATGGCGGTGAAATCGATCCATTGGTCCTTGAAAGAGGAATGGACCGGGCAGCGCTGCAGATTCAATCCATCGCAGGTGAAGTCCAGCGCGCCCTGCGCGTTTCGCCGAGTCTGTCCGGTGCCATGCCAGACCTTGAGGTTCCGGATCTACCTGACGGCCACACCTTTGTCAGAGAGGGTGATGAACTCATTCCAGCGCTCATAGACAGCGTGGCTATTTCCGCGGCGGTGACTGCTGCGCAATCTGCGTTCGCTTCAGCAGAAACGGCTCAAGGCGAGGCGGTGTCGGCAAGAGATGCAGCTGTATCTGCTGCAAGCGGCGCTTCGACATCTGAGACAAATGCGGGGTCATCGGCCGTATCTGCCGCTGCTTCAGCGACAGCGGCGGCAACTTCTGCAAGTTCTGCAACGCAATCGGCAGAAGATGCGCGCACAAATGCTACGGAGGTTCTTGAATACGGGCGCATCCCGGTCGGCGCAATGATGCCATGGGCGTCGCCAAAGGCTCCGAACCAGTTTTGGTTGCTGATCACGGAACCGGGGCAAGTTTACAATCGCACCACTTTTCCCGCTTTGCATGATGTTTTGGCTCCCTCACTTCAGCTCGACATTGGAATGAGCTCAACGATCGGCGTCAGTTCTGACCCCGCTTGGGGGCAAGTCCCCTTAGGAGCTCCCGTTGAGGGGGCAGGTATTCCGGACGGCACTACGGTTACGAATATTGGCTACGAAAGCTCTTTGAACGGCTATGTTGTGACGCTTTCGCAAGGTGTCGGTGCCGCGACGAGTGAAATCAGAGTCTTCCCGCATGGCAATGGCGACGGTGCCACAACGTCGAGTTTTCCAGACGCGGCAGGGCGTGTGCACCGCGCGATTGATCTGAGTGATACCGTCAACAAGACTGGAAGCCGTCTCGGCGAGACGGAAGAAGACGCCTTTCAGGGTCATGTGCACGGTCAGAACGCGTCCTCTCCGACCAGCGTTGTGCCGTCCGGTGTGAATGAAGACACAGGCATTCCGCTTGGAACAAACGGACATTACATTTCGCAAAGTAACGCGACTGGTAACTTCCGCACCCATCAGGTAGCTACGGACGGTGCCGCCGAGACAGCCGGTGCCCGAACTGGCGACGAAACCCGCGTCAAGTCCTGGATCGGTCCTTACATCATCAAAGTGGCTGACGGCGTCGACAGTGAGGAATTTCTGAATGCGCTGCAGGTTGTTCAGGACACAACAACCGCGCTCTCCAAGGCGATTGCGAATGAGACGCTAATTGCTGAGTTACAAGCGGGTGAAACATATGACCTAGCCGGGTTGTCTGAAGTTGTCATCGACCTCTCTAAGTACCCAGGCGTCAAGGAATTTGAACTGGCTCTATGGGGAAACAATAGTAATAACAATGCTCTGGTTTGCTATCAAGTATCTGAAGATAGCGGAGCATCTTGGATATCGTCAGGCTACTACTCCGGTTTTGGGGCAGAGGGGCATGGCGCTGCGACGGCCAAATACGACAACACGACCTTTGGTTATGTCGTGCTTGGAACCATCAATTCATTTGAAGAAGGTTACCACGTGAATCCGGTCCGGATAGATACTCTAAACGGATTCTATGCCAAGGGTACAGGACGTTACTGGTCCGGAAGCGGAGCAAACTACGGAATGACACTGTACAGTTTCGTCAGAGACACCACTGTTGCAGTGAATGCACTACGCATCTACCCCGCTTCCGGTGCGTTCGCGGCAGGCGGCCTTGTGCTCCGTTCTATCAGGTAGCCGAGCCAATTCCAGAGAGACACTTCTGCGGCCTGACGGCAGCTATCACACGATTTATGATGACGACACCACATCTGAGCATCATGGACATTCTTGCTGAAAGATTACTGGAACCGGACGGAACAATTGAAAAGGCCGGGGCAGAGCGCAAGCGGCGTTTTGCACTTGGGTTTGACTAAGCTTTGGGGATCCCTGCGGCGTCCATTTCTTTGCTAAAATCAAAAGTGACATGGTCGGATGGTGTGACGTCTCTCCGAGGGCGTATACCACGATCAATCTCAGGTTTGGTAGGGATACCTTCAGCATCGTGACGAAAGCCGGGCAGTTGGATGTAACCGTGGATGAATGGCAATTTATCCTCGCGGCCATCACCACATAGCGGAAAGCGATTGGAGCGCTGATTTCACGCTTCAAACAATGTGTTTAACACCTTCCGACTTCACAGAAAATGGTTACTGGCTTCAAGCGCCGTTGATCAACGCAGAGTGTTTCATGACCGCCCGTGAGGCGGTTTTTTTGTGTGCTGAAAGGAAACCACATGCAAACCAGTGAAAAGGGTGTTGCCTTCATTGAGGCGCACGAAGGGTTCGTTGGGCGTGCGTATCTTGATCCTGTCGGGGTTCTGACGATCGGGACCGGCTTCACGAACCGGAGCGACGTGTTCCGCAAATACTGGATCGCCAAGCATGGACGCCCGCTCAAGGCTGGCGACACGATCACGCGCGAGCAAAACCGTTGTATTTTGAAAGCCGCGCTCAAGAATGAGTATGAGCCGCCCGTTGTTGCCGGCATGCCTGAGAATGCCAAGCAACAGGAGTTTGATGCGGCCGTGTCGGCAACGTTCAACCTCGGTCCCCGGTTCATGGGCTGGAAGGCGGCAAAGCTCTGGAAGGCTGGGCAGCGCAAGGCGGCCGCAGAGCACTGGCGCAACAACTACAACAAGGCCGGTGGCCGAAGATTGCCGGGCTTGGTCCGTCGCCGGAACGAAGAAGCGGACTTGTTTCTTACCGGACGCTATGCGGGCATAACCGGGCCTGCACAGCACAAGGCTACCGATGCCAAGCCGGATGAACCGGACGAGGAAGTGAGGGAAGCCCAAAAGGCGTTGAAACGCCTTGGATTTGATCCGGGCGATGTTGACGGATGGATGGGCAAACGGACCAAAGAGGCTGTGATTGCCTACCAAAAAAAGCACCCGCATCTTGAAAATGACGGGATCATCGGACCCGCAACGATGGCGCAGCTCCATCGTGACGGTCGCGCGGATAAGGAGGTGGTGCAGAAAGGTGGGGGCCTCACATTCCTGTCCGGTTTTGGAGCGTTTCTTGCCGATCTGCCTTGGGGCTGGATCGTAGCGGGTGTCGCTGTTTTGTCTCTTGCCTATTTAGGCTGGCGATATCGTGATGTGCTCGCGCGCAGGATCAATACCCGATCCGGTCGCGAGGTGGCGTGATGTTGGCCAGTATTTTCAAGATGTTCTTGAATGGCCCGTTCAACCGCATATTCGACACGGTTGATCATGCCATCGACAACGAGACTGATCGGCAAAGTATTCGAGCAAATGCATTGAACCGCTATGCAGAAACGGCGGCAATTGACCGCGCAGATGCCCGCAAGTATCGGATTTTCTGGTTGGCGTGGGGGCTTTTCGTTTTCCCGCTTGGTGTCTGGTGGGCACTCGTACTTCTGGATACGGCCATGACCGGTGTATTTCAGCTGCGGCTTGGCATCGCGGACCTACCAAAGAGCATCCAACCCAAAGCCGACCTCATCTTTGCCTCCATTTTTGGTTCTGGCGGCGTTGCTCTGGCAAGTCAGGCAATCTCGAGCGCGATCAGGGGGCGGCGTTGAAAACGGTTATTGACTGGTTGCTGGCGCTGCCGCTTTCCAAGATCGCCGTCATTGCCATATTCGCAGCGATCGGAGCGGCGCTGCCAAAGGACTTGTCACCACGTGACCGGCTCATGACCTTCTTTGTCGGTTTCATGGCTGCAATGGTGTTTGGCGAACCGTTGCGTGAAGTCCTGTCAATGTCAGATAGTTGGGCATTTGGCATGGCAGGAATTCTCGCCATGACCGGCCGCAATCTGGCAGTCTTCATTCTTCGTGCATCCCGCGATCCGGTCGGGTCAGGAAAGGCGTTGTTTGAACTCTGGCGCGGGAAACCTGACCAGTAACCCGCACTGCGTTGCTTAATTGTCCCTTTTCGCGAACGACTAAGGGTTCCCGCTGGTTCAAAACAGGGATCGCTATTCGCTAAACGTTGTTTGAATGCAGTTTGAATTCTGCGCATGACAAACCTGCTGACGTTCACCTGAAGTACCGGTTTTTCAAAGCAAGCAGTTCTTCGTTTCCCGGGTTCAGGACCAGTGCCTTCTGCAAAGCGAATTCTGCGGCAGCCGGGTCTTGTTGTGCCAGGTGTATTCGCACGAGAAACACCCATGCCTCTGCGAGCTGCGGGTCCAGAGCGATTACCTCTTCAAATGCAGAGATTGCCGCCCGCGGATTGCGCATGGCCAGGGCGGTTCCGCCAAGGCTCATGTGGGTCTCCGGAAAGTCGGATTTTGCTGCAAGAGATTGCTGCCATTCACGTGTGGCAGACCGGGCCGGCCCCGAGGCAAACACTGACGACCGGCTGGACGGTAGCGTCAAAAGCTGGCGAGCTGCTGCAATCCGAACGGCCTTGGCTGGATCTTCCAGTGCGCGTTGAATGTTCTGCGCTGCGATTTCGGATGGGGCGTTTCGCTGCGTCGAAACGGCTGCACTTCGCACCAACGGATCTGGATCGTTCAAAAAGTCTCCTGCCCGTTCTGCGAGAAGCGGGTCCGGATTGCGCATTAGAAGGTCGAGCGCCGTCGCCCGGACGATTGCGGGATACGACGGTTGGTCCGCAATTGCGAGAAGGTTCTCGCCGAACTCACTACTTCCCCGGCGGACGGAGGCGAAGACTTCGCCGTAGTGGTGATTGCGATGCCGGCTATGCGGAAACTTCGTCTCAAGTACCTCCGCGGCCCATTCAGCGGTCTTGTCCAAATGACAGTCAGGCCGCGGAACCCTGAATGAGTGATCGCGCCGCCCGTCGATACCCATATATATCCGCTCGATCATGTGGCAGCTGATGCATTGAGCTCCTTCAGATCCTTCCTGGTGGAAGTGATGCGATACGTCGTCGTAATTTTTCAACGTCAGGCTCGGGAAACTACTGTTTCCGGCGGGTGCGTGACATTGTGTGCAGATAGCGTTTCCTTCGGCTTTCATTTGCCCGCTATGTGGTTCGTGACAGTCTGAGCACCTCACTCCGGCCTGATGCATCTTCGACTGCAAGAACGAGCCGTAAACATAGACCTCATCCAGAATCTGCCCATCCGGATGATAGAGACCCTCACGCAGCAGAGCCAATCGGTAGGCGTCATGAAAAGGCGTTCCGGGAAGCGGGCTTGACGCCTGAAACGGTTCACGGCGTGCGTGACAGGCGGCGCATTGCTGGATCTCGGTTTGCGCGCGCTCGGCGGAAAATTGGACGTGCAATCCTATTTCATTGACACCCGGGAACGGGCTGCCGCTGACTTTCTCCTGTTTTGCCCAGGCGACGTGCGCTTCACCGGGCCCATGGCATGCTTCACAACCGACCCCGATTTCAGTCCAGGAGCTTTGATACTCTCTGTCGCGAAGGCTGTAGTTTTTTTGAAAATTGGTGGAATGGCATTCCGCACAGCGCGCATTCCAGTTTTTGTAGGGGCCACTCCAATGAAAGCCGTCATCGGGTGGAAGCTGCTGATCCGGATAGAGATGATACCACTCCTTGTTGATCTGATCCCAGACAACGTCGAAGGACTGTATCCGCCCAGGTTCTGTTTCAATCAAATACTGCTGAAGCGGCGCAATCCCACCGACACCTATGATCTTGAACGTCTTGGTCCCATCCTGGAAATCGTCAGTCTCGACGAGAAACTCGCCATCTTTTTTAAAAAACCTGCTTGTGCGCCCGAGATGAACGAACTCGGAATCTTCGAAATCAGCGTCAACCGTTTCGTCGCTTGGCTCTGTCCACGCCAAAGCGTGATGTGAGCTTTGCCATGCGCTTGTCTCTGCCTCATGGCAGCCCGCGCACGTTTGAGTGCCAACGAAGTGCGGTGTCGTGGCTTCCTGAGCATGTACTGAACCAATCATCCCGATGAATGACAGAATGACCGCAGCGCCGCGCAAGAATGCCAACATACTCGTATTTCCCGGTCTGACTGATGTTCAAATCGACAATCTGCGCGTGCCAATGAACGATGCTTGACCAATACCCCGCCTGCTCGCGTTCAATCATCGGGTATCGTGGCGGGAGGTTTGTCAAGTTACCTTCTCAGCCGGGCCTGTATTTGAAGACTAAGGCGTGCCGACTGATAGGGAATTGGCGAGCAACGAGGTTTGCTCAAGTTGTGCGTCGATAGGAACCAGGTGGATGTCCGAATTCCTGGCGAAATGCTCTTATCATCGCGCTCGTGTTCCGATAGCCGCACCGTTCAGATATTTCTGCGATACTTAGTGTGGTCAATTCCACCTGCCGTCTTGCCTCCCGCAAACGAATTCCTCGGTAAACAGTAAGTGGTGTGGCTTGCATCTGTTCTTGAAATCTCTTTTCAAGCGTTCTCTGGTCGGAGCGCAGCTGTCTCGCCAATTCGGGAATCGACAAGGGTTGCTCCAGATTTCGACGCATAAGCGCGGTGGCACTGCGAACAAGTGCATCCGTTGACCAGCGTTGAAGCGGATCGTGCATGTCCAGTTTGTCGCCATGCATGAAAAGGGCGGCAATTTCCAACGCAAACATGGGACTGTGTTCGCGGCGTATCAATTCCAGTGTAAGTTCGAAGGTTGTTGATGCACCGCCACATGTTGCCACTTCATCCTCAATGACGAACCGGTCTTCAACGGCATTGACTTCGGGAAACGCTTCCAGGAAACGCGTATTTTCGTCCCAGTGTATCGTGGCGCTATGACCGTCCAAAAGACCGGCCTTTGCAAGAAGCCAGGCACCGGTATCCATCCCGACCAGGGTCACATATCGATTGCGCGCAGCGCGCAGCATCTGGTTCATCTTAGGATTTGAAAATGTCTCATAACCATAGCTCGGCATGACGAATAGATAGTCGCCGTTATGCACAGTTCCGGCCATTGACTTTGTCTCGACAGGCAACCCGCTCGACGAAGTCACCTGTCCTCCCGATACGCTGAAATGTTCCCAGGCATATAGGTTTTGTCTTGCGATCGAATTGGCTGCGCGAAATGGCTCGATTGCGTTCGCCAGGCAGTGATTTGAAAAATTGTCGAACAGCAGAACATGAATCGATCGCGGTTGAGAGAAGTTTTCAGAATTTTGCATATATTAGCACCAAAACTGCACATCACAGTCTCGCCTGTTGTCTCACTTTCAAACACAAGAGACAACAGGAGGAAGAGATGCATTTTGGTTTGAGTGACGAGCAGGACATGATCGTTTCGACGGTTCGCTCGTTCGTCGAAAATGAAATCTATCCTCACGAAACCCTTGTCGAAAAGACGGGGCAGGTGCCGCCAGAACTCGGGGAGGAAATCAAGCGCAAATGCCTCGAGCTCGGATTCTATGCCTGCAACTTTCCCGAGGAGGTTGGAGGGGCTGGTCTGAGCCATCTTGATTTCACACTCGTGGAACGTGAGCTTGGACGAGGCTCGATGGCGCTTACGCATTTTTTTGGAAGGCCGCAGAACATTTTGATGGCCTGTACCGATGAACAGCGCGAGCGTTATCTGTTGCCGGCCGTGCGCGGCGAGAAGATGGATGCGCTGGCGATGACGGAACCGGATGCCGGGTCCGACGTCAGGGGTATGAAATGTCAGGCGGTCCGTGACGGTGGCGACTGGGTCGTTTCCGGTTCGAAGCACTTCATTTCCGGAGCCGAACATGCGGATTTTTTCATCGTGTTTGTCGCAACCGGCGTCGATGACACGCCAAAGGGTCCAAAAAAGCGAATTACCTGTTTTCTCGTGGATCGGGGCACGCCCGGTTTCGAAGTGCGTGAAGGCTACAAATCTGTCAGTCACCGGGGTTACAAAAATTACATCCTCTACTTTGATGGGTGCCGGCTTCCCGATGCGCAGGTCCTCGGAGAAGTGGATGGTGGCTTTGCCGTCATGAACGAGTGGCTCTATGCCACCCGATTGACCGTTGCTGCAATGAGCGTTGGGCGCGCACGTCGATGTTTCGATCATGCAGTCAGCTATGCTGCGGAGCGCAAGCAATTTGGTCAGGCTATTGCGAAATTCCAGGGCGTGAGCTTTCAGATCGCGGACATGATCACCGAAATCGACGCGGCTGACTGGCTGACGTTGGTCGGTGCATGGCGGCTTGACCAGCATTTGCCCGCAAACAGAGAAATTGCAAGCGCCAAGCTCTATGCCACCGAAATGCTTGCGAGGGTCACCGACACGACGCTGCAGATCCATGGCGGTATGGGTCTAATGGACGATTTTCCGATTGAACGGTTCTGGCGAGACGCCCGCGTGGAGCGGATCTGGGACGGGACCAGCGAAATCCAGCGCCACATCATCAGTCGAGATCTCTTCAGACCACTCGGGGCCTAGTCCATGCAGCGCCTCGAGAAGCTTCTGCGTCCAAAAAACGTCGCTGTCGTCGGCGGCGGATTCTGGTGTTCGAACGTCATCGACGAGTGCCGGAAGCTTGGTTTCAAGGGCAAGATCTGTGTTGTGCACCCCTCCAGGAATGAGGTGGGTGGGGTGTCAGCCGTGCAATCGATTGACGAACTCCCATTTGTTCCAGATGCAACATTTATCGGCGTCAATCGGCACGCGACAATCGAGATCGTTCGAACCCTTTCGACAATGGGTGGAGGGGGAGCAGTCTGTTTTGCATCGGGTTTTCGAGAAGCGACTGCCGAGCTTGAAGATGGCGACACACTACAGGATGCTTTGATCGAAGCCGCAGGCGAGATGCCGATCCTGGGCCCGAACTGTTACGGTTTCATCAATGCTCTCGACGGTGCGGCGCTGTGGCCAGATCAGCATGGACTGATCAGCGCGCAAAGTGGTGTTGCGATCCTGACGCAGTCCTCCAACATCGCGCTGAACCTCACGATGCAGGCACGTGGACTGCCGGTCGCTTATCTTGTAACGATCGGAAACCAGGCACAAAAAGGGTTGTCTTCGCTGGCAGACGCCTTGCTGGAAGACGAGCGTGTAACGGCCATTGGTCTGCATATTGAAGGTCTGGACGATCTGTCAGAATTTGTGCGGTTCACCCGAAGGGCACGCGAAGCTGGTAAACCCGTGGTTGCTTTAAAGATTGGCCGATCCGAGCAGGCGCGTGCTGCAACAATCTCCCATACGGCATCGCTTGCGGGCAGTTCCGCGGGCGCAAGCGCCTTGTTCGCGAAACTGGGTATTGTCGAGGTCAAAAGCCTTCCCGCTTTTCTGGAAGCGTTGAAACTGGTCCACGCAGTAGGAACGCTCTCCGACAACAAGATTGTCTCCATGTCCTGCTCCGGCGGGGAAGCAAGCCTTGTCGCCGATTCAGCAATCGACCTGCCAGTTTCCTTTCCCCCGCTGAATATGTTGCAGATCCAAAAGTTACAGGATCTTCTCGGCCCGAAAGTCGCTTTGGCCAATCCCTTGGACTATCACACGTATATCTGGGGAGACACGGAAGCGATGAGCGCGGTTTTTGCTGCGATGATGGAAGGAGATGCTTCTTTTGGCGTCGTCATCCTCGACTTCCCGCGAGACGACAGATGCAATCCTGATGAATGGCTGAAGGTTATTGATGCAGTGGACGCCGCAAAGGCTAAAAGTGGCAAACCCATGGGCGTACTCAGTTCCCTGCCGGAAACGATGCCTGAAGACATTGCGGAGCGTTTGCTGGCCCATGGCATCGTTCCGATGGTTGACCTGAACGACGCCCTTGCTGCGGTGGCTGCCGTGTCTCAAGTTGGCCGCACAGGAAAAGCTCTCGGTGTTCATGTTCCCGTCGCACCGAAAGGGGCGGTCGAGATAGGGGAGAGCAAATCAAAGAGCATTCTTCAAAGATACGGTGTGCGCGTGCCCATAAGTGGCACTGCGAAGGGGCCGGATGATGCAGTTTTCGTCGCCGAAGAAATCGGGTTTCCGGTTGTTCTCAAAGGAACAGGCGTCGCGCACAAAAGTGAGGCCGGTGCTGTCGCACTTCGTTTGACCACTTCAGAACAGGTTCTGGCGGAGGCTTCAAAAATGCCTTCTGATACTTTCCTGGTCGAAGAAATGGTTTGCGATGTTGTTGCGGAACTGCTGATCGGTGTCGTGTGCGACCAAGCCCATGGGTATGTTTTGACGCTTGCGGCGGGCGGTGTGTTTACCGAGCTGCTTCAGGACTCGGTTTCGCTGATTTTGCCGGTTGTCCGTGAGGAGGTGGACGAGGCCTTGAACGGGCTCAGGGTCGCTCGTGTCATTGACGGGTATCGTGGTCAACCTGGATGTGATCGCGAGGCAATTATTGATGCTGTCATGGCGGTTCAGGCCTATGCAATTTCGGTACCCGTCAACGAGGTAGAGATCAATCCGCTACTGTGCGGCAAAAATTTCGCAATTGCCGCAGACGCACTGATTAATGGTGAGGAGACAGACGATGGATAGTCCGCTGAAAACCCGCAGGGAGGGACAGATCCTCGAGGTAGTACTTGACCGGCCAAAGGCCAATGCGATCGACCTCAAAACGAGCCGGCTAATGGGAGATATCTTCACGGATTTTCGGGACGACCCTGACCTGCGCGTCGCAATCATCACCGGTTCCGGGGAGAAGTTCTTTTGCCCCGGCTGGGACCTGAAGGCGGCTGCCGACGGCGATGCCGTCGACGGTGACTATGGCAAAGGCGGGTTTGGAGGATTGCAGGAACTGCGCGGTCTCAACAAACCTGTTATTGCGGCAGTCAATGGTATCTGTTGCGGCGGCGGTCTTGAATTGGCCCTGTCGGCGGATATCATTCTGGCTGCCGAGCATGCTGAGTTTGCGCTGCCTGAAATTCGTTCCGGGACGGTAGCAGATGCCGCCAGTATCAAGCTGCCCAAGCGGATCCCCTACCACATCGCGATGGAAATGCTGTTGACCGGCCGCTGGATCGACACTGAGGAAGCCGCGCGTTGGGGGTTGATCAATCACGTCTATCCCGCCGAACAGCTCATGCAGGAAGCCTGGACCCTTGCCAGACTGCTGGCGTCGGGACCCCCGCTGGTCTACGCCGCGATCAAGGAAGTTGTAAGGGAGGCAGAGGCCATGACCTTCCAGGATGCCATGAACCGCATCACCAAAAGCCAGTTCGAAACCGTCGAAACGCTCTACCGTTCCGAGGACCAGCTTGAAGGGGCCAAGGCCTTTGCGGAAAAACGAGATCCGGTCTGGAAAGGCCGCTAGGAGACAGACAATGCCGCTACAAATGAACCGGAATGTTTTCATTACCTGTGCCGTTACAGGCTCCGGATCGACCCAGGATAAGTCCCCACATGTGCCGCGCAGCCCGAAGGAGATAGCCGAGAGTGCGATCGACGCAGCCAAGGCAGGTGCCGCCGTCGTTCATTGCCATGTTCGGGATCCTGAAACAGGCGCTCCCTCCAGGCGTCTGGAGCTTTACCGGGAAGTAACCGATCTGATCCGTGCGGCTGACGTCGATGTGGTTCTCAACCTGACCGCGGGCATGGGCGGCGATATCGTTTTCGGTTCAACGGATGCGCCACTCCCGGTCAATAAAGCTGGGACTGACATGATCGGCGCGGCTGAGCGCATGGCACACATTGCCGAGTGTCTTCCGGAAATCTGCACCCTCGATTGCGGGACAATGAATTTCGCCGAAGCAGACTACGTCATGACCAACACCCCCGGCATGTTGCGGGCGATGGGATCCATGATGACTGAACTCGGCGTCAAACCGGAGATCGAGGCGTTCGACACCGGGCATTTGTGGTTTGCAAAGCAGCTTGTCAGTGAGGGCACGCTTGCCTCTCCCGCGCTTGTACAACTCTGTATGGGTGTTCCCTGGGGGGCGCCGAACGATCTGAACACGCTTATGGCGATGGTGAACGCCATTCCGAGCGATTGGGCCTGGTCCGCGTTCAGCCTGGGCCGGGATCAGATGCCATATGCAGCCGCCGCGGTTCTTGCTGGCGGAAATGTCCGCGTGGGTCTTGAAGACAATCTGTTCCTGGAAAAAGGCGTTCTTGCAACCAACGCGCAGCTGGTTGAAAAGGCGGTTAAGGTCATCGAGGGTATGGGCGCGAAGATCATGGGCCCAGAAGACGTGCGTTCCCAACTCGGCCTGACGAAGAGGGCGCCAAGATGAAGGCCTGCATTGTCGGCGGCGGTGTGATCGGTGGCGGTTGGGCGGCGCGCTTTTTGCTCAATGGCTGGGATGTCGCGGTGTACGATCCCGACCCCGAGGCCGAGCGCAAGATCAACGAGGTCCTGGACAATGCACGCAGGAGCCTTCCGTCCCTGTACGATTGGCTGTTGCCACAGGAAGGACTGTTGACGTTTCACGACAGCCTTGCAGCAGCCGTTGAAGATGCTGATTGGATACAGGAAAGCATCCCGGAAAGGTTGGAGCTCAAGCACAAAGTGCTTGGCGAGGTCTGTGTGCTTGCACCCGAAAGTGCTGTTCTTGGATCCTCGACGTCCGGCTTCAAACCGTCTGAATTGAACAGTGCGGGTGCGCGCGCAATCGTCGCCCATCCCTTCAACCCGGTTTATCTGCTTCCGCTCGTGGAACTGGTGGGCGATGGTGAGACAACGGCCAAGGCCGCCGGTATTTTGCGTAGTCTGGGCATGTTTCCGCTCGTTCTGCGCAAGGAAATCGACGCGCACATCGCCGACCGGCTGCTGGAAGCGGTTTGGCGCGAAAGTCTCTGGTTGGTCAAGGACGGTGTTGCAACAACCGAAGAGATCGACGAAGCCATTCGCATGGCCTTTGGCATTCGCTGGGCGCAAATGGGGATGTTCGAGACCTACCGGATCGCCGGCGGTGAAGCCGGTATGAAGCATTTCATGGCTCAGTTCGGTCCCGCACTTGAGTGGCCTTGGACGAAACTCATGGACGTGCCGGAGTTCACTGAAGACCTGGTCGATCTGATTGCCGGACAATCAGACGCCCAGTCGGGTCACATGACCATTCGTGAGCTTGAACGCAAGCGCGACGACAATCTTGTCGGCATCTTGCGCGCGCTGAAAAAAACGAACAGTGGTGCTGGAGGAGTAATCAATCGGCATGAAGCCGCCTTGTCCGCGCATGAGGATGCCGTCTTGCCAGTGACCGGCAGCAGGCATGTTCCACAAAGCTGGGTCGACTATAACGGCCACATGAACGAGACCCACTATCTCGAAGCGGGCGCGGCCGCGACTGATCGTTTCATGGAAATGATTGGCGCGGATGCGGACTATATTGCATCGGGTCGCAGTTATTTCACAGTTGAAACGCACATCCGTCATCTGGACGAGATGCTGGCTGGTGAGCGCCTCATCGTCACGACCCAGGTTTTGCAGGGGGAGGGTAAGAAACTGCATCTCTTCCACTTCCTGCAAAAAGTGGATGGCACGCTGGTCGCAACCGTCGAAACGTTCCTGCTTCATGTCGATCTCAACACGCGTGGAAGCTCCCTGCCGGGGGCTGAAGTTGCCGAAAAGCTGGGCCAATACGCGGACAAGCATGTGCGTATGGGGATGCCGGACGGTGCGCAGAGATATGTCGGTCAGCGTGGCTAGCTGCCAACTTGTCATCTGAAGCAATCTTCCGCCTGGATCGTGGGAAACCTCGTCAACAGACTGTTCACTAAAATTGATCTAGTTTTGTGATTTTTATCTCATTATCTCCCTTTCGAGAACAAACAGCCTTGTCTGACTCGAACAGGAGAACGAACGTGACGCAGAACGCCAATACCATTCTTCATATCGACGCTTCCGCCCGTAAAACCAACTCGGTGACCCGGGAGTTGACCAGCGCTCTGGTCAAACGCCTGACCGACAAGGATCCGAACGCGAGGATCTTGACCCGCGATGTTTCGACAGGTTTGCCGTTCCTCGACGAAGAATGGGTCGGAGCGAATTTTACCGACCCGTCTGAAAGAAACGCAGAGCAGCAGGCGAAACTCTCGTTCTCTGACACGTTGGTTGATGAGCTGAAATCCGCAGATACGATCGTGATCGGGACCCCGATCTACAACTTCTCTGTCCCAGCTGCACTGAAAGCCTGGATCGATCAGATCGCCCGCGCGAGAGAGACATTCAAATACACGGAAAACGGACCTGTCGGTCTGCTTGAGGGCAAGAAAGCTTACGTGCTTGTCGCGTCCGGCGGGACCAAGGTCGGATCCGAGATCGATTTCGCGGCGACGTATCTGAAGCACGTGCTTGGCTTCGTCGGCATTACGGATGTGACAATCATAGCCGCAGATCAGCTCATGGCTGATCCTTCAAAAAAAGACAACGTTCTGGCGCAGACGCTGGAACTTGCCGCCTGATCCGGCTTCAAAGCAGAGGCTTGTTTGGAAAATTGCAAGAGCGTCTCACTGAGTGAGAAATCTGCACTCATTAATTGCATGTGAGCGCATGTCGTTAATTGCCTTAGGCAACTTAACCCAATTGTCACGTCGGACGTGTTGCCCGACGTGAACGTCGAAAGCTACAGACAAACAAAGACAGTCGGCGCCGGCCGGCACCTTCTGGTGCGGCGGGCTCGAATGTCAGTCACTGTCAAAATTGTCTATCAACACATTCTCGAGTTTCGCTCTAAGGCGTTGTTTTAACTCGTTTTATGTTGTCGGATTAAATGACCCCGACAACAATTGCAGCTAGAAAAACAAATGCTGCGATAAAGGCAATCCTGTTCAGGTTTCGCGCTAGAGTCATCTGTTCGCTCCCGATTACCTCACGTTGACACACTGATACTAGGGGAGTGAATCGTGGAAGCGAAGCAAAAAAGATGCTGCAATGCGGCGAGAGAAATGCACCCAATAGTTGTAATTTCGACCCCTTTTCTCTTTAACGCCTTGATAACGAACAGCTAGATGTCAAAAAAATGAGACAGTGTTTTTTCGTGTGCGCCAAAACTTTTTTTATTTCGCCAATCGCCTTGACAGTCTGTTATCGATATCACCCTCCGCGTTGGCATCCCTCAGTCGCGCAGAGCATCCGCAAAAACCAGTAGCGTCCTGTTAAGAAGCTTCTGTTACCGTCCGCTCAGGCGTGTCGTGCGCTTCGGAGAAGCAATGATCAATCTGTCGAAACTTGCGGAGCTGGCAAAGGATTCCAGTGCCACCGGGCGCAAAGGCCTTATCGGTGCGCTGACCGACATGTTTGTTGGCGCAGGCAAGGAACGCGATGAGCAGATCAGCCTCCTCTTCGGCGACATTGTTCTGAAGGTTCTCGGGCAGCTTGAAGAAGAGACCCGCATGATCCTTGCAAAACGCGTTTGCCACGAAGAGGACGCACCGCATGAGTTGATGGTGAAACTCGCCAACGACTCCATTTCCGTGGCCGAACCCGTTCTTGAGCATTCTCCGGCTCTAACTTCCGAGGACCTTGTCGATATCGCGTCGAACGCTTCGATGGCGCATCTGGGTGCAATCGCGGGAAGAAAGACCGTCGACAAGGCCGTCACGACCGTTCTCGTCGACCGCGGCGACAGCAAGGTTTTGAAGCGAGTTGCTGAAAACGAGGGCGCGGAGTTTGCTGAATCTTCGTTCCTCAAGCTTGTTGAAAAGGCGCGTTCCGACGAATCCATACAATCGGCTCTGGTGAACCGTTCGGACCTGCCTGAAGAAGCAGCACATGCGCTTCTGCCGTTTCTCACGGATGCCTTGAAAGAGCGGATCACATCACTTGGCGCAGACAACACGCTTGTAAACCTGCTTGCGCAGCGTGCGGCAACGGAAGTGGCCGCCCGTGCACACAAACTGGATGATGCGCGCGAAGAATCCAATGCCCTTATCAACGAGGTTCTGGGCAACAAGACCAGGATCGACGATGCGGTGACATCCTTTGCCCGAGCAGACCGGACGGCCGAGCTGGGCATGCTTCTGGCCCGGGTCAGCGATTTGCCGCCAGCTGCGGTTTCGCAACTGCTGTTCAGCGCAAGCGACAAACCGTTGATCATATTGTGCAAGGCCAATGGCGTGACGGCGGAAGCCTACAAGGACATCCTGACAATGCGTGCGCGCCGGCTCCGGATCGGCGGTCTGGAACTCAACGCAGCAATCCAGCGTTATTCCGCGCTCAGCGAGGAAGGTGCCAAGCGCTCCCTGGAAACGCTCAAGAAGTCTGGCACCTCATTCGGTCTGAAAACCGAAGAGACGGGCAGAAAACGTCCCAAGCCGAAAGTCAAACGTGCGACAGCGTTCGCTGCCAGCCGATAGCGCTGCGCAGAACACCTAGAGCTTTTTCTGAGCAATTTGGATCGTTTGACCGAGGCCTTTTTCTCGCTGGCGAGACGGTTCGCCTGTCGCGGTGTTTCCCACCACAAGGGTGGACCAACGATGCCAGAGCGAAAAAAGGCCAGGCCAATCTTGATAGCTCTCGCTTGAACGCGTTCCACAACGGGTGAGAAATTCCGGCCCATGGGCTGCGTTGCGCCGCTTGCACGATGCACCGCATCGCGCTTCCTGACCCTAGCCCGTCGACCTTTGCAGTGTCGCCGTCATGGCTGCTGCCGAAATCAGAAAGCCTCCGCCAATCCTGTTGACCAGCCGAAGCAGGGACGGGCTCCTGAGCTTCTGACCGACTGCCGCTGCAGCGAGTGCATAGACGGCCGCATTCAGGATCCCCAGCACAACGAAAGTCGTTCCAAGCAGGAACAACTGGGGTGCGACGGCTGCCTGCGGTGCGATGAAATGCGGCAGAAACGCCATGAAGAACACAATACCCTTGGGGTTTAGCGATGTCACGACGTAGGCGTGCCAGAAGATTTTCCACGCAGAGATGTGCTCCATCTCCTGAACGTTCTGCACGGCGGGGCGGCTGCGCCACATCTTGATGCCAAGCCAAACCAGATAGGCTGCGCCAACCCACTTGAGAACGGAGAAGGCGGTTGCGGAGGCGGCCAGGATCGCCCCGAGACCCAAAAGGGAAACCGCGGCGGCAGTCGCATCGCCCAGGCCGACGCCCAGAACGCTCGCCAGTGCCGACCGTCTTCCCTGCGTCAGGGCGTAGCTGACCACGAGCATGATCGTTGGGCCGGGGATCGCCAGGACGATAAGGGTTGCGACCACATAGGCCGAATAGAGTTCAAGTGTCATGCGGGTGTCTCGACATTCGACAAGCGGTGAGGGATGCTTCTTGCCCGTCAGTCAGGTCTGAATCATGCCTGCAAGTCAAGAGGGGCGAATGCACAAGACACTGCGCTTTGGGTTTTCGGCAACGGTCTGTCTGATCTCCGCTTCGGTTCTTGCATCGACAGCCGAGCCTGTGCCAGCGCCGAAGCCGCTTGCTGTGCCGGATCAGAAGCTCTCCGGAAATACAGTTTCCATTCCAGCACCAAAGCCGCAGCAGGGGCCAATTCCGGAAGAAGGTGGTTCAGTGTCGAAAGAAGCCGCCTCATGCGACCTTTCCGGCGCGGACTTTGAGAGCATTCCTCCGGTTCGCGGCGAGTTTTCCGGGGATGCCGGCTGCGGTATCGAAACTCCAGTCAGACTAACGGAAATCGAATGGGAAAGCGCCCCCGTGGTCCTCAAGGGAACGGTCACCATATCCTGCGAATTTGCGAAAACATTCACACAATGGCTTCAAAGCGATGTGCTGCCGGCAGCGGAAAAGCATTTCGAGGGTGGCATCAAATCCATTGCCACCGGGCCGGGGTATCAATGCCGCCGGCGCAACAACCAGCCCGACGGCAAATTGTCGGAGCATGCGCTGGGCAAGGCGGTCGATATCTCCGGCTTTTCGATGCACACAGGCACTTCCGTCTCAGTTGAAACGGACTGGGGGAAGGATACGCCCCAAGGCCGCTTTCTCAAGGACATCCACAAGAGCGCCTGCGCGCGGTTCACGACAGTGCTCAGTCCGGAAGGCGACGAATTTCACAAATCTCACCTGCATGTCGACATCGGCTGCCACGGCAAGACCTGCACTTATTTGATCTGCCAGTAGTTTTGTTGTGAACAGTGGCTCTCGGGATCGGCAACCATCAATCGACTTGAATTAACCTCAGATTGCATTACATGGAATGCGCAATCAATTTTCGGGATTTCGCGTTCGATTTGAGTTAGCGGAGAACACCAGGCGCTTCTGCAAATCACGTAACGCATCTATCGATCTGAAAGAAGCTGCAACGTGATGAAGATTTCCGTTTAGCAAGTGTTTCGTGGGGTAGTGTTATTCAGGTTCTTGTCATCATCTCCTTCCTCGCAAGCATCGTTTATGCCTACTGGGCGTACTGGACGATCACGATTTACGCCTGCTGGAACCGGTGTTCACAGCTATATGAGGAACCCTTAGGATTGGCGTTTTTCGCGCCGTTCATCATTGGGCCTTTCGCTGCGAATGCGGTTTACATGTGGCTTCGGAAAAAGTACGGTAAGCCATACGGCTGGATTCTCCTGGGGCCAGTGATCGGCACTGTGGCCACATTCTGGTACGGGGCCTATTTGCTTCGATCCAGCAGACATGAACTGTTCAGCGCTGAAAATGCCTACCTTCTTTACTTTGTTGCCGTTGGCTTCGCTATGGTCTTGCCATTTCTGGTGTTCCTGCTGAAAAGAACGCGAAGCTAAAGGCGTATGCTGCGTATTTGGGACGGATGCCGGTCAAGGCACTTAAGCTGATTGGCAAATCGCAAGTTTCAGAAGCAGGGCGGTCACAGTGCCCATCTTGGGTGCGTGCGGACAAGTCATCCGAACGAACCCAGTGTGGTATCAGAGGCTTGGGCACTGTGACCAAACGTTTGAGGTGTTTCTCCGGCTCGTCTGAAGCTCGGACAACACTCCCAACGGTTGAAATCTTCAAAAAAGCGGCAGCAGGCGGAAGTCAGTTCGGCTGACGGGATGCCTGCTGCCGGAAGGTGCGGGGCGAACTCGGAAAGTTACTGGCAGAAACGCTGCTCGCCCCGATAGGTGGTGTAGGTGCCGGTCGAGGGATTGAACGACCGAAATTTCGAAGAACAGTACTGGTACCAGGCCGGGCTCCAGGGCTGGTATCCGACTGCGCCGTGGACCTGTCCCGGGTAAGGAGCAGGCGGGTAATAGGTGGCCGGAGGCGGGGGCGGCGGTCCGGCATAGGCCGGGCGGTTGGCCGCGCCAAGCAGGATGGCACCTGCGGCGAGGCCGATGACACCGGCTGCGACGGCTGCGCCGACATTGTTGTTGTTTCTGTGGCGCTTGTGGTTGTGGTGATAGCCACCGTGATGATGGCCCTGCCAGCCGCGTTTAGGACCGGCCTCGGCTGTTGCAATTGTCGGAACGAGAAGGGCGCCGGACAGGGCGACAGCAATCAGGCGTTTGCTCAAGGTTTTCATCGTTTTGTTCTCCAGGTGCCTGCGCCTTTTTTGTCCGGCGCCATATCTGATGCGAGGACATTCGCATATCGGCCCTGAACGGGTTCTGAGATGCCCGTTCATCTTGCGTTCAGGTTCGCGCTGTGGTGTTTCTTGCCTTGCAAAGGAACAGTCGGCAGCCAGTTAAACCCCGGGAGACAGGTGTGAGCACGCGCAACGAGAATGCCAAGGAACCGATGTCACCCATTCGCGAGACCGATGATCCGTCCCGCCGCATGGCAAAGGACCTGATCCGGAAGGCGCGTTTCGGGGCTTTGGCGGCGATCGAGGCGGGCACCGGCCATCCACTCGCCAGCCGCGTTGCACTCGCCACGGATCTCGATGGCACACCTATCATTTTGACCAGCACCTTGTCCGGCCATACATCCGCGATCCTTGAAACACCGGACTGTTCGGTTTTGGTCGGAGAGCCGGGTAAAGGCGATCCGCTTGCCCATGCACGGATCTCGCTGTTTTGCTCCGCGGTCCGCATCGAGCGGGAAAGCGAAACCCACAAACGTCTCAGGCGACGGTACCTGGCGCGTCATCCGAAAGCGGAGCTCTATGTCGATTTCGGAGATTTCGCTTTCTTCAGACTGGAGCTGAAGCGGGCGAGACTGAACGGCGGTTTCGGCAAGGCATATGAACTAGCGAAGGCTGATCTTCTGACAGTGCTCGGAGACGTCGACGGCTGGCAGGCGATGGAAGAGGGCGCCGTCGAACACATGAATGACGACCACGCCGATGCGATCAAGCTTTATGCGGAGGTCCTGTGCAAGGGCGAAAGCGCCACCTGGCGCCTGTCGGGTCTTGATCCTGAGGGACTTGATCTTGTTGCAGGAGACAGGATCGAGCGCTTATGGTTCGATGATCCCCTTGAAAGACCCGCGGATTTGCGGCCTGTCCTTGTGGAGCTTGCCAAAAAGGCCCGTAGCGCCTGATCGCTGAACGCCACAGGTCTTGTTCTGGGCAGTGGCATCGGCTAGAAAAAGCCTCCGTTTCAATCAGGACGATTATCTTGCCTACGCTCTGACCGGTCTTCGTATCCGCTTGTCTCTCTTGTGAGCGACATTTTGACTTGTTCGTCATACGGCGGATCGGGACCGGTGTGGCTTTGCCCTGCCGTATTGATTTTCCGATACGTCCAATCACCTGAAATCCCTGAGCAGCCAGACCAACGTCTGCCGGCAACCCTGCCCGCAGGCTCCCGACTGACCGGTGACGGACTTCCTTCAAAAGGAAGACCGACGGGATGTCTTTTCCCTATTTTGTCCAATGGACTGTCTTGAGCGCAGAAACTCTGCACATCGAACGCAATTGCGCCCGTTGCGGCCGTATTACCCCTTTTGTATCAACGGAGAAGTTCCGGCTGAACGCCAACGGAAGCCGTCTCGATGCCTGGCTGATCTATAGCTGTCGTCTGTGCGGCAATCGCTGGAACCGAACGCTGTTCGAACGGCGCCCGGTTCGCTCTCTCCCGCCTGCGACGATGGAGGCCCTGCAGGTAAACGATGCCGAGCTTGCACGCACGTTCGCGGCGCAACCGCCCACCCGAACCGACAGGTTTCGGCCCGGTGACGCGGACGCCTTCAGGATCGAGGTAAAAATCCGTTCCCTTGCAAGACCGGTCGAAAACAGGTTGGAGCTGCTCCTCCTGAATCCGGCGAACCTTCGAATTCGTCTTGACCGTGTGCTTGCCGAAGGATTGTCGGTCTCGCGTAGCAAAGTGCACGCGTTGGCGGAAGCGGGGGGGCTTCGTTTCCAGCCCGCTTCCAGGAAGGCCCTCAGGCAGCCGATCGGTGAAAAAACAGTGCTTGAAACGCGGTGCCTCAACCAGCAAGTGCTTCCCGATCTGCTGGAGAGACTGCTACGGCAAGGGCCAGCGTCAGGTGGCTGATCCTGCCATGCCTTGTTGGCCGGAAGTCTGCTTCCGGCCAATTTGGGGGCAGATCAGGCGGCGCGCAAATGACCGAGAAAGTCGGCAAGCCCGTTTCTTATGGTCGAGATCTGCGCCGACACATCGTCAACCCTGTCCGAAACTTCCCTGGCTCTTGAACCTGACAACTGAGCCGCCTGGTTCACTTCCACAATGTTCCTTGAGATATCCGCACTGCCGTGAGCAACTTCCGTGGCGTTTTTTGCGATTTCCGAAGTGACAGCATTTTGTTCTTCAATCGCAGAGGCAATGCCGGAGATCTGTTCCTGGATCGCGCTGACGGATGTCACCATCTTGCAAATGGCCTCAGAGCAGGTCGAAGCACCCGATTGAACACCGCTCAATTGCGTTCCGATCTGATCCGTTGCCTGTCCCGTCTGAGTCGCGAGCGCCTTGACCTCGGAGGCAACGACTGCAAAGCCTTTGCCGGCTTCGCCGGCGCGCGCCGCCTCTATCGTCGCATTCAGGGCCAGCAGGTTGGTCTGGTCGGCGATGTCGCTGATCAGTTTGAGAACTTCCGTGATTTCCTCTGCGGCGGACGAGAGCTGTCCAACCGTCCCGCTTGAGGTGTCAGCCTGTTCGGTGGTTTGTGACGTTGAATCGTTGGCTAGCGTAACCTGGCGGCTGATCTCCTGGATCGAGCTTGCAAGTTCTTCGGACGCCGAGGCAACGGACTGTACGCAGGCCGTGGATTGCTCGGCAGCAGCTGCGACGGTGTTGGACCGGTCGATGGTGTCGTCGCTGTTCCGCGTTAACTCGTGCGCGCCTTCGGTCAGATCTTTAAGAGCCAAAACAACTGCTTCGCAACTCGCCATCAATTCGCCTTCCAGCTCGTCGGCCAGCCTCAGGCGCGTGTCACGTCTGTCAGCTTCGGCCTGGAGCTCCTCTTCACGCGCCTGTTCCTGAAGACGCTTCATTTCGATCATGTTTATGCGAAAAGCTTCGAATGCCTCCGCGACCTGACCGATTTCGTCACGAGAGTGTATGCGCACGTTGATATCTGTGTTGCCTCTGGCAAGCTCGGTGAGCCCGCCTGAAACCTCGTTCAGCGGTTTGGAAATCACGAAGCGCGCAAACAGGATTGAACCCACAACGCAAAACAGAAAAGTCACCAAAGATACGATCGTGATCTGCTCAAGAGCCTGTTTTTCGTGTTCTTCTGCCGTGCGTGCAGCTGCAAGTGTGAACCGCTCGATCTCCTCAAGCAGCGCGACAAGCTCGTGGTCAAGACGTTCTTGCTCTTCTTCCAGGGTCGCAAGAAGCGTCTTGGCAGTCTCATAATCGTCGATCTCGACAAGATGCATGATCTCGTCGACATGGCCTTTGTACTGGGCGTATTCCGTCTCGATGCGCTTCAGCTGACGAACCGCCATGGCAAATTCCTTCTGCTCAGCTTCCGAGCTGCTGTTTGCCAACGCGTATTCGGCAAGTTTTTCGGCCTTCAGGATTTCATCGGCAACCTGAAGTTCAAGCTTCAGAAGGCGTGCCTTCATGGCCTTGAAGCCTGCCTTCTCGGCCTCGGAACTGACACCTGCAACCCGCATCATGCGTTCAACCAATGCCGCCTGTTCCAACTGGTGATTGGTGACGTGACTAATGGCTTCAGTAAGCGGAATGTCTTTTTCCGCAATGTTTGCGAGTTCCTTGCCGATCAGATTCATCTGAAAAATCGAAACAGCGGATACGACAACCAGGCCGATACACAGAAACGCAACCAGAGAGAGAATCTTGGCTGCGACCGAATGAGAGATCGGGTTCGATAGTCGTACCATGTTTATCTCGCGATTCTTCTGAATTACCTGAAAACGCAACATTATTTTCTTATTTTTGTGAAAACCCGTTGAAGATAAGGTTAAGTCTTTTCCCTCAGGTCTTAGTTGTAAATTTCGCTTAGTGATAGAAATAACGGTATTTAAGTTGATCAAATTAAAGAAAGCCGCTCTCCAGGGGAGAGCGGCTTATCATAGTGGGGCGAACGAGAGGTCCGCGATCAGGGTTGGCCCCAGCCTCCTGCGGTCGGTGTGATTACAGTAACCGCTTCACCGGGTTCCAGAATGGTCTGATCACATCCTTCCAACACTTCTATCGCACCATCAAGACGGCGCACTTCCGTGCGTCCGAGTTCCCCGTCCTCGCCGCCATTCATGCCCTTGGGCCGGATGCTTCTGTGCGAAGACAGGATGGCGCAATCCATTTTTTCCAGGAACCGCAAGGTCCGCCGGGTGCCATCACCTGCAGACCAGCTTCCCTTGCCACCCGAGCCTTTACGGATGTGGAAATCTTCAAGCAGCACAGGGAAGCGGAATTCAAGCACTTCAGGGTCGGTAAGCCGTGAGTTGGTCATGTGCGTATGGACACCATCGGTGCCGTTGAACCCGGGCCCGGCGGGAGATCCGGAGCAGATGGTTTCGTAGTACTGATATGTGTCGTTGCCGAATGTCAGGTTGTTCATTGTTCCCTGTGCATTTGCCATGGCACCGAGCGCTGCGAAAACAGCGTTCGTGACATGCTGTGAAGTCTCGACGTTTCCTGCGACAACTGCGGCAGGATAGGAGGGGCGCAACATGCAATCGTCGGGAATGATGATGTCGATCGGCTTGAGGCAGCCGGCATTCATTGGAATGTCACCTTCCACCATCACGCGGAAACAGTAGAGGATCGCGGCGCGGGTCACCGGTTCCGGCGCATTGAAGTTATTCAGCTTCATGCCGGAAGTCCCGGTGAAGTCAACGGTTGCCTCCCGCTTCTCCTTGTCGACGGAGATCCTGACCTTGATCACGGAACCCTGGTCGGTGGGGTATTCGTACGCAGACTCCTTCAGCGCTTCGATGACGCGCCGGACGCTTTCCTCGGCATTGTCCTGCACGTGACCCATATAGGCCTGGACAACGTCCAGACCGAAATGCGCGACCATCTTGCGCAGTTCCTGGATGCCCTTCTCGTTGGCAGCAATCTGCGCAGAGAGATCCGCAACATTCTGATGCGGGTTCCGCGCCGGATAGGCGTGGTTGGTCAGGAGTTCGACCAGTTCGCCTTCGCAGAAACGGCCTTCGTCGACGATCTTGAAGTTGTCGAAAAGGACACCTTCCTCATCGACGTTGGTTGCGCGCGGTGTCATGGAGCCCGGCGCCGAACCGCCGACATCCGCATGGTGACCGCGCGAAGCGGACCAGAACAGGATCTCCTTGCCTTCGTCATCGAAGACCGGCGAAACGACCGTGATATCAGGAAGGTGCGTGCCGCCGTTATAGGGCGCGTTCAGAGCGAAGACGTCACCGGGTTTGATCTTGCCTTTGTTCAGCTTGATGATCGTCTCGACCGACCGGTCCATGGAACCCAGATGCACGGGCATGTGCGGGGCGTTCGCGACAAGGGCTCCGTTCGCGTCGAAAACGGCACAGGAGAAATCCAGCCGCTCCTTGATGTTGACGGAATAGGCGGTGTTTTGAAGCGTGACGCCCATCTGCTCGGCAATGGACATGAACAGGTTGTTGAACACTTCCAGCATCACCGGGTCGGCATGGGTTCCGACGGCGCTCGCCCTTTTGAGTGGAACAACACGTTTCAGGATGACGTGGTCCTTGGAATTGACTTCGGCCTGCCAGCCGTCTTCGACCGCGATCGTAGCGTGCGGTTCTATGATGACCGCCGGTCCGGCAACACGTGTGCCGGGCTTCAAGGCATCACGCTTGTAGATGCCCGCGTCATGCCAAGTGCCTTCGGAGTAAAGACGTGTTGTTTCAGCAGCTTCAGGGCTGCCTGATGATAGGCTGAGGTCCGGTTCGACAAGGCCTGCGCCGCCACCTGCCGTTTCGACCTCGAGCGCTTCGACAACAATGGGCTTGTTGTCATAAGCGAAGCCGAACTGCTTTTTGTGGGCCTCTTCAAAGGCTGCGCGCATTTCTGAGACACCGTCAAGCAGAACGGGCAAGGGCGTATCCGTGCCGTCGTAGCGCAGATGGGCCGTTGCCGTGGAACGGCGGGCTTCAGTCGGGACTGCCTGTCGCTCAAGCTCTGCTTCGGTTTGCCGGGCAAGTTCGTCTCTGAGTGCCGCCAGCTCCGGCAACAGGTCTTCCGTCAGTGTCTTGACGACCGCTTTCTGCCGGTCTGCGCGAATGTCGGCAAGGCCCATCCCGTAGGCAGAAAGAATGCCGGAGAACGGGTGCAGGATGACGGTGGTCATGCCGAGGCTGTCGGCAACCCGGCAACCCGTCTGGCCACCGGCTCCGCCGAAACAGGTGAGGGCGTATTCAGTCACGTCATAGCCGCGCTGAACGGAGATTTTCTTGATCGCGTTCGCCATGTTTTCGACCGCGATCTTCAGGAATCCGTCGGCAACCTCTTCCGCCGTGCGGCCATCGCCGATTTCGGCAGCCAGCGCTTCGAATTTTTTCCTGACGGTTTCCCCATCCAGCGACTGATCCTGGTTGGGGCCGAAGATTTTCGGGAAGAACGCAGGCGCGAGTTTTCCGGTCATCAGGTTGGCATCGGTAACCGTCAGTGGCCCACCGCGCCGGTAGCAGGCCGGTCCGGGGTTGGCACCTGCTGAATCCGGACCGACCTGAAAGCGGCCATCGGTGTAGTGGAGAATGGAGCCGCCGCCGGCTGCGACCGTGTGGATCATCATCATGGGTGCACGCATGCGCACACCGGCCACTTCGGTCTCAAAGGCGCGCTCGTAGTCTCCCTCAAAATGGCAGACATCCGTCGAGGTGCCGCCCATGTCGAAACCAATGATCTTGTCGTACCCGGCCATGCGGGAGGTTTCGACTGCGCCGACGACGCCACCGGCAGGTCCGGACAAAATGGCGTCCTTTCCCTGGAAGAGGTCCGCGGCGGTCAGTCCACCGGACGACTGCATGAACATGAGGCGGGGACCTTCGCCGAGTTCAGCCTGAACCTGATCGACATAGCGGCGCAGGATCGGCGAGAGGTAAGCGTCCACGATCGTGGTGTCACCGCGCCCGACCAGTTTCATCAGTGGCGAGACCTCGTGAGACACCGAAATCTGCGGGAAACCGATGTTTTCCGCGATTTTCGTGAGCGTCATCTCGTGCGCTGGAAAAGCGTATGCATGCATCAGGACAATGGCGATGGAGCGAATGCCGGCATCCCAGGCTGCCTGCATTTCGGCGCGGGCCTGTGTTTCATCGAGCGCCTTCTCCAAAGTGCCGTCGGCACACACACGCTCTGTGATCTCGTGGACACGCTCATAAAGCAGCTCCGGCTTGATGATCTCCTTGGCGAAGATATTTGGGCGGGCCTGATAGCCGATCTCGAGGGCATCGCGGAATCCGGCAGTGATAAACAGCGCCGTGCGTTCCCCCTTGCGCTCCAAGAGGGCATTTGTTGCCACTGTGGTGCCCATCTTGACGGTCGCGACCTTGTCGGACGGTATGGGAGCGCCCCTTTCAACACCGAGCAGCTCGCGGATGCCCTGGATCGCAGCGTCGCGATACGCTTCCGGATTTTCCGACAGCACTTTGTGCGGGTGCAGTGTTCCGTCAGGCGAACGGCCGACGATATCCGTGAAGGTGCCGCCCCGGTCGATCCAAAAGTCCCACTTCGCTGTCATTTTCTTTCCTCTGGTGTCTCAAGCCGAAATTCTCACGGCGTTTCAGCTTTGGTCTGTTCAGATTTGAACCTTAGTGTTTTTATGTTGACATTTTATCGATAAATTGTCGATGAGAAAATTCTGAATTTTGTGTCAGGAATGCAAACACCCATCAATGTCAGTGTTTTATTCGTTTTCTTGAGGGATGTTCTCCGCTGTGTTTTGCACTGGTTTTCTGAAAAGCGACAGGCCGCTGGCACCCCAGCCAAAGGTGCGTGCAAAAGGTTCCGCTTCAATTGAATCGAAAGCTTCCTTTGCAGATGCCAGCTCTTGCGGATTGGTGTGTACCACAAGCAGCCAGTCATTGTACGCTTCGGAGGCCGGCCCATTCACTGGGATGTCTTCCGGCGTCTCCACCGCTATGAAACTGGCTGGCGCCCTGAGGTAGTAGGCCAATGCGGGTGCAGCGAACCCCTTGAACAGAGTGAGCTGATCGTTCTCCGACCGCTCTGCGAGATAGGTTGCGGTTATGCTGCGCCAATCCGGCCGGATCTTCTCCGTCAAACTGAACCTGAGTTCGGGGAAGGTAAGGATAAGCGCAATTGCAACAAGTGCGGATGGAGCCATCTTCGGACCGAGCCGGTGCGCTCCTGCAGCTGCCAAAACCAACAGGCCCGGCCAGGACGCGATGAGATAGCGGTCGAAGAGGATAGGCTGAACAAGCAGGGAATAAAGATAGGCGAGCGCGGCCGGACCGAACGTATAGGCAGCGCATATCGTGAGCGCGCGTGCGTCAATTGGAGAGGGCGGTTGCTGCGAACCGGGTCGAAGAGCAGGTGACAGGATGCAAAAAGCAGCCAGGCAGACCAGCAACCAGAAAAGAGCCAAAGATCCGGTCATTCCGAAGACCAGCGCTTTCAGGAACGGGATGTCCGGAAAAGCGATCCAGAAGCCCTCTTCGGCGACCGAACTGGCGCGCACTGCAAGAAGGTACAGCCAGGGGAGAAAGACAACGGTGCTGATCCCCATTGCCAGGCAGGTTTTAAAGGCATTCGACCGGAGCATGGGGCGACGGGAGATCAGGTCCCGAAGGGCGAGGAAAGCGCAGATGCTTCCGACCGATGCAAATGTGAGGATCGCATAGACATGGCTGTAGAGAAAAAGTGCTCCAGAGATCACGAGCAAGGTGAGCCAGGGCGCGGATGGGTTCTTGAGAACCTTGAGCGTTGCGAGCAGATAGGCGAGACCGCATGCCGCCAGGAGCGCGTACATGCGGGCCTCGGTCGAGTACCAGATGTGGAACGGCGACAGGGCGAGCAAGGCTGCCGCGGCCAGTCCGGCGCTGCGTCCGGCCAGCAGTTTGCCGACCATATAGGTGAGTAAGACCGCACCCACGCCCAGGAGGGCCGATGGCAGGCGCAGGGCCGTTTCGCCGTCACCAATGACCGGAATGGTCAGCCATAAAATGATATTGTGCAGCGGCGGGTAATTGTCGGTCGCGACCGAAGCAAAGAGGGCTGACAGGGAGCCGTTCGACTGGCTCCAGCTGACCGCCTCGTCGTACCAGATACTCGTCCTGTCAAGATCGTTGAGCCTTAGTACAGCCGCTACAGCGAGCACTCCGAAAAGAAGCAGAGCACTCGCGATCTTCATGGAGCGGCTCTCTTCGGTGGTCTGCGGCACTTTTTTGTTCTCCTCCAATGAATTAGCGACGCTAGACAATTCACCTCAAAGAAGAAAGTGCGATCTGTCGTTGACTTTTCAATGATAAATTATCGATAAAACGTTGATGTTTTGAGTTTTTGAGTTTAGCTTTGCGGCAGATGCGCTTTTCCGAGGTGTTGCGAACAAGGCGCCGGAAACAGCATCAGGCCGGGATGGATCCGGCTTCCAAGAGGAGAATTTCATGCTGCATTCACGTATTTTGAACAAAGCCGGTGTCCGTCTGGCGACCGCCGCCGTTTTCGGCATTGCCGGGCTCGCCGTGGCCTCAGCCGAAACCAAGTGGGATATGCCGACCCCCTACGGCGACAGCAATTTTCACACGCAGAACATCGCGGCTTTTGCCGACGACGTCAGCTCGAAAACCGATGGTTCCCTGACGATTACGGTTCACTCCGCCGGCTCGCTGTTCAAGCATCCGGAAATCAAGAATTCGGTCCGCAAGGGTTTGGCACCGATCGGTGAGGTCCTGGTTTCCCGCCTGGCCAACGAAGATGCCGTCTTTGGTGTGGACTCCGTTCCTTTCCTGGCGCCGTCCTATGACGAGGCATGGAAACTCTATCAGGCCTCCAAGCCGGGTCTGGAAGAGAAGCTGGGCGAGCAGGGCCTGCAGCTGCTGTTTTCCGTACCGTGGCCGCCGCAGGGCATCTATGCGAAGAAGGAAGTCGTTGCGGGAGATGATCTGAAAGGACTCAAGTTCCGCGCCTACAATGCGGCGACCGAACGTCTTGCGCAGCTTGCCGGCGCTGTACCGACCCAGGTTGAGGTGCCGGACATCGCGACCGCTTTTTCCACCGGTCGTGTCGAAGCCATGATCACGTCACCGTCTACTGGTGCCAACTCCAAGGCCTGGGACTTCCTGACCCATTACCACGACACCCAGGCCTGGCTGCCGAAGAACATGGTAATCGTCAACAAGCGCGCATTCGATGGTCTGAGCGACGCAGAAAAAGCAGCGGTGCTGGAAGCCGCCGAGCTTGCGGAGAAGCGCGGCTGGGAAGCCTCCAAAGTCGAAACCAAAACCAAGACCAATGTTCTGATCGAGAACGGCATCAAGGTGGTCCAGCCGAGCAAGCAACTGATCGAGGATCTTGCCGCAATCGGGGAAACCATGGCCGCCGAATGGCAGGACAATGCCGGCGAAGCCGGTGCTGCCGTCATTGAAGCTTACAAGAACTAAAAAAGACAGCAAAAGCGCCGGGCCGGAAAAGCCCGGCGTTTTTTCAACAAGCTGCTTATCCGGTAGGGGAAACCGATGCGTAAGGCTCTGAATTCGCTGTATCAGGCGTCAACGGCACTGGCTGCCTGCTGTCTCGTCTTGATCGCCAGTCTCGTGGTCTTCCAGGTATTTGGAAGACTGTTCGACGGCGCAAGGAAACTTTTCGGCCTGGAACCGTTGGGCCTGCAGGTGCCGTCTCTTGCGGAAGTCGCCGGATTTCTTCTGGTCGGGGCCTCGTTTCTGGCGCTGGCGGGAACGCTGCGCAACAGCGATCATATCCGAGTCTCGATCCTGCTTCAGGCCGTCCCGTCTGCGATTGCCCGTTTTCTGAACCTCTGGGCCGTTGCCGTGGCATGCGCACTTGCATCCTATTTCACCTGGCACGCCGGCTGGCTGGCATTCGACAGCTACAGCTACAACGAAACCTCCTACGGCATCATTCCCATTCCTCTCGTCTACCCGCAGATCGTCATGACACTCGGGTTGATGGTTTTTTCGATCTCACTCGTCGACGATCTCGTCCAGATCCTGGCCGGTGGTGAGCCGAGTTTTGAAGCTGTCGCCAAGGGCGACCCGATCGAGGGGAAAGAATAATGGACCTTTCCCTGATCGCAGTTTTTCTCGGCCTCGGAATGCTTGCAGCGCTGGCAACCGGGATCTGGGTTGCCGTCGCACTTCTCGGTGTGGCCCTGGCCGCCATGATAGCGCTGGTTTCGGTCCCGGCCGGGCCAGTCATGGCAACGACAATCTGGGGGGCAGCGAACTCCTGGGACCTCACGGCGTTGCCAATGTTCATCTGGATGGGCGAGATCCTGTTCCGCTCCCGCCTGTCGGAAGACATGTTTGCCGGGTTGTCGCCATGGATGCGCAATCTGCCGGGCCGGCTTCTGCACGTGAACATCCTTGGCTGCGGCATCTTCGCGGCCGTTTCCGGGTCATCCGCTGCAACAACCGCCACGATCGGCCGCATGTCTCTGCCCGAGCTGAAACAACGCGGCTATGATGAACGGATCGCCATCGGTACGCTCGCCGGGTCGGGAACGCTGGGGCTACTGATCCCGCCGTCGATCATCCTGATCGTCTATGGCGCCGCAACGGAGCAGTCCATCGCCCGCCTGTTCATGGCCGGCGTGCTTCCGGGTGCCATGCTGTGCCTACTTTTCATGGGCTATGTGGCGTTCTGGTCTATGCTGAACCGCTCCAAAATGCCGCCGAGGGAAGAGGCCATTCCGTTCCTGGAACGCTTGACGTCGACACGGCGCCTTTTCCCGGTCATTGGCCTGATTGTCGGTGTAATCGGCTCCATCTATGCCGGACTGGCGTCTCCAACGGAGGCGGCCGCGATTGGCGTGACCCTGTCACTGATCCTTTCCTGGGTCTCTGGAACGCTCTCGCGCAGGAGCTTTGTGGATGCGCTGATGGGCGCGACGCGCACGTCCTGCATGATTGCCTTCATTCTGGCTGGAGCCGCCTTCCTGACGGTTGCCATGGGGTACACGGGAATCCCGCGAGAACTTGCGTCCTGGATCGGAGCGATGGAGCTGTCACCCTATGCGCTGCTGATCGCACTGACCCTGTTTTTTGTTGTTCTGGGCTGTTTCCTCGACGGTATTTCCGTCGTGGTGCTGACGACGTCAGTGATCCTGCCCATGGTGGAGCAGGCCGGGCTCGACCTCATCTGGTTCGGCATCTACCTGGTCCTGGTTGTTGAAATGAGCCAGATTACCCCTCCGGTCGGCTTCAATCTGTTCGTGCTCCAAGGCATGACGGGGCGGAATATTTTCTCCGTGGCGCGCATGGCATTGCCATTCTTCCTGTTGATGATCCTTGCCGTCGTGCTGATTGTTGCCTTCCCGGGCTTGGCTCTTTGGCTTCCGCAGTCGATGCTGAGCAACTGATAATGCCTTAGGGAGAGGTCGGAACGGTGTCGGGAAAGTCTGGAACCAAGAGTGATAGTCCAATCGGACCCGTTGTCTCGGCTGCCCATCTTGCGTCCGGGGCAATGCCAGCACTCTCGGAAATCGAGTTTGCCGTCACCATGATGGTCAATGCATATCATCGCTGGATGGTCCGCTGCATCGCGGCCAGCGGGTCTGAGGGCCTCGGTCCACTCGATGTCCTCGTGCTGCATACGGTCAACCACCGTGGGCGGGCAAAGACACTTTCCGACATCTGTCTTGTACTGAATATCGAAGACACGCACACCGTGACCTATGCCATGAAGAAGCTTCAGAAGGCAGGGCTGATTGCGTCCGGCCGCCGCGGCAAGGAGAAAACGGCGGAGATTACCGCAGCCGGCGAAACCGCTTGTCTTGAATACAGGCGGTTGCGCGAGGCATTGCTCGTCGAACCGATGAAAGCGCTTGGCCTCGATGAAAACGAGTTGTCCCGCTTGGCCGCGACGTTGCGGCTGGTGTCCGGCAACTATGATCAGGCCGCGCGCGCGGCAGCAGCCATGTAAATCTGAAACATCTGCCAAGCGTTTTTGGCGGTGGTATACTACAAAATTTCTTGTAGTATCGAAATATGAAGCAGAGAGCAGCCATATCCGCGCTTGGGGCCCTTGCACAGGAGGACCGGCTTGCCGCATTCAGATTGCTGGTAAGTTCGGGGCCGCACGGGCTTCCCTCCGGTACGATTGCGGAAAAGCTAGATGTGCAGCCCACACGCATGTCCTTTCACCTGACGACGCTCGAACGGGCCGGACTTCTGACTGCGCACCGGGAAGGCCGCAATATCCGGTATGCGGTCGATTTCCGTCAGATGAGACATCTTCTGGCATTTCTGGTGGAAGACTGCTGCGCGAACAATCCCGAGATTTGCGGGTTTGATGACCTCAAGCCGCCTCATTCCACATCCCTTTGACAGGACCGAAGAACATGACGATCACGATTTACCACAATCCGAATTGCGGAACCTCCAGAAACACGCTCGCGATGATCCGCGAAGCCGGGGTCGAGCCAGAAGTGATTGAGTACCTGAAAACGCCACCAAGCCGGGAGAAACTCGTTGAGCTGATCTCGAAGATGGACATTTCCGTGCGCGACCTCCTGCGCCAGAAGGGGACGCCCTATGACGAGCTTGGTCTTGGCGAAGACAAATGGACGGACGACCAATTGATCGATTTCATGATGGAGCATCCGATCCTGATCAACCGGCCTGTCGTCGTGAGCGACAAGCGTGTCCGCCTCTGCCGGCCGTCTGAAAAGGTCATGGATCTGCTGCCCAACGATATCGGAACCTTCACCAAGGAGGACGGCCAGGTCGTCGGAACTGGGGCGGCAAATGAGTGAATCGGATATGAAGCTGGACGGCCTGCCCAACCTGAGCGCCGGAGACTTTCTTCCGGTGGCACAGGCAATGCTTGAACAAAACGACACACCAACCCATCCCGTTCGCGTACTGCTGCTCTATGGCTCTTTGCGGGAACGCTCGTACAGCCGGTTTCTGGCACAGGAAGCAGAGCGGCTCCTGCAAGCATTGGGGGCGGAAACAAGACTATTCGACCCGTCCGGTCTGCCTTTGCCGGACGATGCCGATCCCGATCATCCCAAGGTTCGAGAACTCAGGGATCTCAGCGTCTGGTCGGAAGCCCAGGTCTGGTGCTCGCCGGAGCGCCATGGTGCCATGACAGGGATCCTCAAAACGCAGATCGACTGGATACCGCTCAGCACGGGCGCTGTCCGGCCAACCCAGGGAAAAACGCTTGCCCTCATGCAGGTCTCGGGAGGGTCGCAGTCGTTCAACGCGCTTAACCAGATGCGCGTTCTCGGCCGCTGGATGCGCATGGTGACAATCCCCAACCAGTCTTCTGTCCCCAAGGCCTATCTCGAATTTGACGACAATGGCCGCATGAAACCGTCTCCGCTCTACGACCGTGTTGTCGATGTGGTTGAAGAACTGATGAAGTTCACGCTGCTTGTTCGCGGCCGGTCCGACTATCTTGTCGACCGGTACTCGGAGCGCAAGGCAGAACGCGCTGCGAACGACATGGTGGCGCAGGCCGCCCAGGGCGTGGTTCGCTGATCGCAAACGGTCTTGTCCGGTCTGCGGCGGGTGCTGGCTTCAGCTTGGCCTGACCGCCTCAACCAGTGATGGTTCCCGGTTCATCGGAAGACGGGGTGTCAGAAATCTTTGCATACTGCGCGAGGGACGGCGAAAGCGTGATTTTCGGTGCTTCGGGGGCCTGTTTCCGCTTCTGCGGGAACCAGAAACCGCCGTCCTCATTGTGCGGGAAGATCGGGTAGTCGGCTTCATGCCGCTTCACGCTGTCCGGTTTGCCGAACATGTAGCCTTGCACCAGATCGCAGCCTGCGGCACTCAGCAAGACAGCCTGCTCTTCGGTTTCGACGCCCTCCGCCGTGATCGTGACATTCAACGATCGGCCCAGTCCGACGATGGAGGTGACGATCGCATCGGTGCTCGGGTCCTTGCCGAGATTCTGCACGAAGGCCTGGTCGATCTTGATCTTGTCGAACGGAAACAGGCTGAGGTAGCTGAGCGACGAATAGCCGGTGCCAAAATCATCCATGGCAATCGACACGCCCATGTCGTGGATCTGTCTGAGCGTTTCAATCACGGCTTCCGTGTTCGAAATCAGCAGGCTCTCCGTGATTTCGATTTCCAGACGGCTCGGATCCAGACCGGAACTGTGGAGCGCCTGGGCGACCCGTTTCTGGGTTTCGCCGGCAACAAACTGGGCAGCAGAGACGTTGACCGCCACCCGCCGGCTCAGGTCTTCCCAAAGCATCGCTTCCCGGCATGCGTTGTTGAGCACCCAGGTGCCGATCTCGTCAATGAGTCCGCAGTCCTCTGCAATCGGAATGAACAGGTCGGGTCTGATTTCGCCCTTGCTTGGATGTTCCCAGCGCACCAGCGCTTCGTATCCGCGCAAAGTGCCGTCTCGCAGCGCGTATTGTGGTTGGTAGAGAAGCTTGAATTGATCCAGTTTCAGCGCCTTGACCAATCCGTTCTCAACTTCCTTGCGCTTCTGGGCTTCGGCGTCCAGCCCGGGCGTATACCATGAAAAGGTCGATCGGCCGCTGTGCTTGGCGTTGTAAAGCGCCAGGTCTGCGCAGTGCAGCAGGCGCGAGACGCGCCAGGACCCGTCGGTTGCGCGGGCGATCCCGATGGAAAGGGACAGTTTGATTTCGTTGCCGTCAATGATGCAGGGTGCGTTCGTTGCCGCGATCATGTCGGCTGCCAGACGCGTCATGCGAGCCGGATCGGAGACCGATGTCATCAGGACCGCAAATTCGTCGCCAGACAAACGCGCGACAAGATGCTTGTGAAAGACGGTTTGCAGCCTTTCCCCTACAACTTGCAAGAAGACGTCGCCGATGCCGTGCCCGTGCGTGTCGTTGATTTCCTTGAACTTATCGACATCGATCAGCATGACGCCCACGTTGGATGCCTTGGCCTGGGCAAGGCGCAGAGCCTCTGCCAGCTTGGCATTGAACACGGCCCTGTTGGGCAACCCGGTCAACGTGTCGTGGTGGGCGAGATACTGGAAATTGCTGTTTGTTCGCACCTGATCATAAAAGCGCATCCACAGCAGGATCGCTGCAAAGGCAAAGGAAATCAGGCAGAGCACGCCAATCGCCGCGCTGATCGACCAGATCAGGCCGGACAGACTCTTCAAAATACCCGACTGCGTGACCAGCAAAACGAGACTGGGGGAGACGCCCTTGGACTTGTCGGGATTGAAAACGACGATTGCGTTGGAACCAAAGGCACCGAACCATGTCATGTCCGGCACAATCGTCAGCGGGCGGTCCGAGTTGAAAGCTGCCCAGGCGTGGTTCAATGTCCTGACCGAGGTCAGTTTGTTCTGGGCGAGCCAGTCGATTTGCGCGAATTTCGGCAGGCCGGCGCGATCAGCAGCGTCATCGGATGGATAGACCAGACTTGTGTCCAGAATGGTTGAATCGACATACTTGTGCTCCAAAACCTTCTGGATCTGCGCGATTGTCCGTGATGATACGGAGGACTTTGCCGGCGTCTCGTTCGACAGCGAAGGACGCAGTCCCTGCAGTTCCTGCAAAGGGAGCGTTTGAGTCTCTACGGTATGGGATGCAAGTATGTTCTGAATGTCGGATTTTTGATGGATGTAGTCCTGTTCCAGACCTCCGACCAGCAGCCAATGTGTCAGCAGACGATTGCTCACATAGACGCCAAGCGCCAGCGTAAGAACCAGCGTCATGGACACGAAAAATATGACAATGTTGCTTCTAACGAGTGGAATTGCCATCCGGCGCAGTACCGTCATACGAACACATATCGCCCGAATTTAAGCGGAAATCCTTTCCCCATCATGAATCCTTGGAAAAAGTCCTTAGTGAATTCGACGCAGGTGCTCTTTCAGTCAAACAGACCGTTTTTGAGGAATATTCGGGTTCGTGGAAGGTGACTGCTAGTCAAAGACGGCGACTGCCGATAAGACTCAGAACCAGCATTGATTCCAAGCGAAGCAGGCGCACATCCGCTTCGCGATTTGAGCACATCAGGAGCTTTTGTTGAGCGTCTGGAGCAGCATCGGCAGTATTGTCAGCGCGATCGGAACCGGTGGTGCACAGGTTGTCGACCGGCTTGTGCAGCTTGTCCTGGCGCGTCCCGAAGGCACCAGCAGCGTCGGCTTCACCGTGGCGATGATTGCGTTGTCTGCGAAGATGGCAAAGGCGGATGGTGTCGTCACGACAGACGAGATCATTGCCTTCCGCGAACTGTTCGAGGTGCCTCCGAAGGAAGAGCGGAACGTGACGCGGCTTTTCAATCTTGCCCAGGAAGATGTCGCCGGTTTTGAGGTCTATGCCAAAAAACTGGCGGATCTTTTTCCCTACGATCGGAAGACACTTCTCGATATTCTGGATGGACTGTTTCACATCGCCAAGGCTGACGGCGTCGTTCACGAGAGCGAGGTTGGTTACCTTTCCCGGGTCGCGTCCGTTTTTGGTCTCGATGAGCGCGAGTTCTCGAAGGTTCTTGCAAGGCATGTTCGCAAGGATGGAAATCCGTATGAAGTTCTGGGGCTCGGGCCGGAGGCAAGCGATACGGACCTGAAAGCACATTATCGCCGCGAAGTGCAGGAAACCCATCCGGACAGGCTGATGGCAAGGGGTGTCCCGGAGGAATTCGTCAGAATTGCAAACGACCGGTTGGCGGCACTTAATGATGCCTGGGCAAAGATCCGCGCGGAAAGAGGTATATGAGCATTGAAACAGACACTGGCGTGAAGGCGCGCGTCCATCCGTCGCCCAATCACGGCGAGCGGGCGGCGGGTGCCCCGATCGATATGCTCATCCTCCACTATACGGGGATGCAAAGTGCCGATGAGGCTTTGAAGCGTCTGTGCGATCCGCGCGCGGAAGTCTCCGCGCATTATCTGGTTCAGGAAGACGGCACCATCCTCCAGTGCGTTCCGGAGGCAAGGCGGGCGTGGCACGCCGGCAAGAGTTTCTGGAAGGGGGAGACGGACGTCAACTCCCGGTCCATCGGAGTTGAAATCGTCAACCCCGGACACGAATTCGGCTATCGTGCCTTTCCGGATATCCAGATTGAAGCCGTGGCCGGTCTGGCGAAGGATATCTGTCGCCGGCACAACATCCATCCCTGGATGGTGCTGGCGCATTCGGACATCTCACCGGAACGCAAGGAAGATCCCGGCGAGCTGTTTCCGTGGAAGCGACTCGCTGAGGCCGGTGCCGGGCTGTACGTTGAACCGCATCCGATCGTTGCCGGACTGCTCATGCAGGAAGGAGACACGGGCCAACCCGTCGAGGCCCTGCAATCCATGCTCGGGCTCTACGGCTATGCTATCGACATCAACGGGTCGTTTGATGCAAAGACCAGGCATGCTGTGACAGCGTTTCAGCGCCACTTCCGTCCGGAAAAACTCGACGGTGTTGCCGACCACTCGACCATTGAAACGCTGACTTCGCTCCTGCGAAAGCTTCCGTCGTTTTCTACCTAGGTCTCGGCAAAGGCTCTGAACAACAGATAAAATCAAGCGTTGTATTTGTTCGTTTTTCGCCTCTCTTGGCGTCTGTGCAGGACGCTTTTCGGCAATTTTGCAGCGCAGCAATTTTGGCTGAAAAATTTTCTCCCCGTCACAGTGTTTCTCCTCGGCGCCGGTAAAATGCCGGAAACCGGGCCTGATTTGGTCACAAACAGTGTGATCGGACAAATTCGAGCCGGTTTTGCGGTAAATTTCTGCAATAATTTGAAATAATTCGTGATCTTTACGCGCTCATTTTTGTCCAAACGGTCCGGCAATTCTCCGCCCCGAATTCAACCGCAACAAAAACCAAAAGGGCTGGACGCATGTTACGGTCATTTACCAAACTCACTGGGGCGCTTTGTCTTTTCGCCTTTGCAACATCCACCGCGACTCCGTTCGCCATGGCTGCAAGCTCGGGATCGGATCCTGTTCTGCACGTCATCGATCCGGAAAAGAGGAAGCAGAACGCGGAAAAGATCGCGGCACGGGAAGAAGTCGGATCGGGATCCAAGCCTATCCTGCATGTGATCGAGCCGACCGAGGACACAGCAAAGAAGAAAGCCAAAGCCGCGACCCCGAAAAAATCGTCGACGGCCAAGGCGAAAGCTCCTTCCAAGACCATTGTCAAAAAGGCAGCACAGTCCAAAACGAAAACGCCGGCAAAAAGCACTCGGGCAAAAAGCACATCGGCGAAGAAAGACGATTTTTCCAGGCTGATCAGAAAGGCCGCTGCCAAGCATGGAGTTCCGGTCAAGATCGCGAAAGCCGTCGTGGAAGTTGAAAGCAACTTCAATCCGCGTGCGCGCGGCCGTGCCGGTGAAGTCGGTCTCATGCAGATCAAGCCGGCAACGGCGCGCGGCATCGGCTATCGCGGGTCGACCAAAGCGCTTTATGATCCTGAAACGAACATCGAATGGGGCATGAAGTATCTGGCAGGTGCGCATCAGAGAGCCAATGGCGATCTGTGCGGAACGATCCTCCGCTACAATGCCGGTCACTACGCCAAGCGCATGAACCCGGTCAGCCGCAAATACTGCAGCAAGGTCAAGCGCATCATTTCGTCGAGCTAGCATCAGCTCGGTTGCAATCAATCGCGGAAAACCCGGTTTTCCCCATGGGTAAAACCAAACCCCGCTGCGTCTGCAGCGGGGTTTTTTGTTCAGGCGAATTTGCGCCGGGCTGCCGGGATCGAAGCTGGAACAGGCGTGCCTTCGGGCACGTCATAGGCGTCAAACGGCTGCCCCAGCGCCGTGGTCACGGGTACAACGCCAGCCCAAAGATCGGTTCCGAGGTCTTCCTTGTCGTCGACCGGACCGCCGGTCCGCACTTTGGTGCTGACATGTTCAATATCCAAAATCAGCACACCGGTCGCCTTGTGCTCCTTTGCCGTCATCACGCGGCATTCGTCCCAGCGGCCTGGAAGCATGTGATCGGTTATCGCGGCCAGCGCCTGGACCTGTTCTTCCTTGTCTTCCACCAGGCGCGCGGTGCCATGCACGATCGCGCAGCGATAGTTCATCGAATGGTGGAAAGCCGACCGTGCCACAACGAGACCGTCGAGGAGAGTCACGGTCAGGCTTGCCGGAACGCCCTTCGCGTTGCTTTTGACGATGCGGGTCGTGCTGGCACCGTGTATGTACAGACTGTCGCCGATCCGGGCATAGGCCATCGGGATCACCATCGGTCTGTCTTCATGAATGAAACCGCAATGGGCAACGAGGCCCGCGTCGAGAATTTCGTAGGCGAGCGTGCGGTCATAACCACCGCGGCTCATTTGCCGGATTTTGGCGTAGCGCGGCTTGTCTGCGGCTTGCCGCTTTTCCAGTGTGGACATGGCTTGCTCCAGGTGAGGTGGATCTTGTAAAGCCCGGTTTCTCCGATAAACTGGATTTTCAAAAGATCCGGTTTATGGAAAATGACAGAACCAGTTTTTCCTGAAGGTATCCTCTCGCTTGACCGATCCGGGCCGATACCCCTTTCGGAACAGATCTATCGCGGGTTCCGGGACGCGGTGCGCACCGGTCTGTTGGCAAAGGGTGCGAAACTGCCCTCGACCCGCCGCCTGGCGGCATCGCTTGATGTCGCCCGCAACACCGTAAATGCCGCCTACGAGCTGCTTCAGGCTGAAGGCGTGATTACGCTGAGGGCAGGCGCAGCACCCAGAATAAGCGAAGACCTGCCGCCCGAGGGAAGCTACGGGCAGCAGGTCGACGCCGGTGTCCAGCTCGATCTCTCGGCCCGTGGACGGCACATGTCAGCGAATGTGCGTGGTGATGGCTGGGCAACCCGGCATGGCGCGCTTCAACCGGGAGCCCCGGCGCTGGATTGTTTTCCCTACGAGGAATGGGCTCGGCACCTGCGCCGCGCAGCCAGAATGGAACGCGGTCCGGACCTGCAATACAGAAACTATTCGGGCGTACCGGCATTGAAGGAACAGTTGGCGCGGCACCTTGCTTCGGAACGCGGTGTGCGCGCCCGGCCGGACCAGATCTTGGTGACCAGTTCGATGCAGGCGAGCCTGTCGCTGTTGTCGATGGCGCTTTCCGAGCCCGGCGACAACGCCTGGCTGGAAGAACCGGGTTATCTCGGTGCAAAGACGGCGTTTCATGTGGCCGGACTGAAGGTGCACCCGCTCCCTGTTGATCACATGGGCGCAGATGTGGACCGCCTGTTGTCGTCGGATGTGCGGCCGCGTCTGATCTACGTGACACCTTCGCATCAGTATCCTCTTGGCACTCGCATGCCCCTGGGGCGTCGGCTCTCCCTGCTCGAGGCAACGCGCTCCGCCGGTGCGGTCATTCTGGAAGACGACTATGACAGCGAGTTTTTGTTTGAAGGCAGACCCGTTGCGGCGCTTTACGGCCTCGCGGAAGAGGGGCAGGTGATCTATCTCGGAACGTTTTCAAAGAGCCTCCTTCCGGGTCTGCGGCTTGCCTATTGCGTGGTGCCCACCAACCTTGCGCAGCCGCTTCAGCAGTTGATGCGCAACATGGGTTGCGCGGCGAGCGTTCAGGTCCAGGTCGCGCTGGCGCAGTTCATCGACAGCGGGGCCTATCAGAAACATCTGAAACTGATCCGCAAGACCTACGAGGAGCGCGGATCGCTTCTGGTCAGGACGCTGAAGGAACGGCTCGGCAACCGGGTCGATGTCGATCTTCCGAACGGCAATGTCCAGGTCGCGATGCTGTTCCGAGAGGCTGTCGACGATGTCGCCTTTGCCCAGGCCATGCAGGACCGTGGATATTCGGTGTCTCCGCTGAGCAACTGCTATCAGGCTGATCCCCGGAGACCGGGGCTCATTATCGGTTTTGCCGATGCAACGCCGCGCCAAATCAATGACGGTGTGAATGTCATCGGCGACCTGATGGAGGAACTGGCCCTCTGAGCGGTCCCGGTCGCCGCGGCCCTCACAAACGCATTTTCGGAACGTCACCCCTGACGATCAGACTCGCCTCCGTCGCCGAAATGATATCGTCGATCGTCGCATCGGGGCCTATCTCCTTCAGAACGAGACCATCTTCCGTCGGTTCAATGACGGCCATCTCCGTGACGATCAGGTTGACACGGCGCTGGGCCGTGAGTGGAAGTGTGCACTCGTGCAGTATCTTCGGCTTGCCCTTTGCCGTGTGAACCATCGCGACGATCACGTGTTTTGCACCGGCAACGAGATCCATCGCACCGCCCATTCCGGGAACCATCTTGCCGGGCACCATCCAGTTGGCGAGATAGCCGCGCTCGTCGACCTGGAGCCCGCCGAGAACGGTCATGTCGAGGTGTCCGCCGCGGATCAGGCCGAAGCTCATTGCGCTGTCGATTGATGCGGCGCCCGGAACGGCGGTCACAAAGCCGCCCCCCGCGTCGGTCAGATCTGGATCTTCCATACCCTCGGGCGGTCTTGAACCGAGGCCGATGACGCCGTTTTCAGCCTGGAAGAAGACATTGACTTCCTTGGGCAGGTAGTTGGCCACCATGGAGGGCAGGCCAATGCCGAGATTAACCAGGGAATCCGGTTCAATCTCCTGCGCGACACGCCGCGCGATGATTTCCTTAGCTTCCATCGGGCTGTCTCTCCAGAAGATGATCCACAAGAATACCGGGTGTTTTAACACTGTCGGGCGAGATGACTCCGACCGGCACGATTGTTTGTGGTTCTGCGATGACGGTCTCGCCTGCAAGCGCCATGATCGGATTGAAATTGTGTGCGGTGAGCGAGTATTCCAGATTGCCAACGTAATCCGCCTGATGTGCCGCAATCAGCGCAAAATCGCCAGGGATCGGCTCTTCCAGAAGAAAGTCCTCACCATTTACCGACACCGTCTGCTTGCCGTCTGCCACCAGCGTTCCAATGCCCGTCGGCGTCAGGATGCCGCCAAGGCCGACGCCTGCCGCGCGGATCCGCTCCACGAGAGTTCCCTGCGGGACCAGGTCGACCTCGATATCGCCGGAGATCATTTTCTGCTGGGTTTCCGGATTAAGCCCGATATGGGAGGCGACGACCCTGGATATGGCACCTGCCGTGACAAGCTTCCCGATGCCGCGGCCGGGCATTGCCGTGTCATTGGCGATGACAGTCAGGTTCTTGGTTCCCCTTACGACGATCGCATCGATGAGCCGGTGAGGGGAGCCAACCCCCATAAAACCGCCGATCAACAAGGTCGATCCGTCCGGAATGAGCTCGGCGGCTTGAGCCGCCTTGATGGCCTGTTTCATTGAGCGCGTCCTCGCAGTTCAATCCGTGAAGCGAAGGTTAGCGCCTGCCATAGCTGATGAGAAATGAATATTGTGCGACGCGGTATTTTTACGGACCACACCTGCTTGCACCGGTGTTTGCGTTTCGCCTTCAGGCCGCGTGCCTTTCAATGCAGTCGGCGGCGTGGTTCGCGGCTGCGAGGATCTTGTCCTGGCCGAGACCGTTGCGGGCCAGTGCGTTCAGACCGAGAAGGCAGGCAAGTGCAAACGCGGTGAGCTCCTGCGCTGTTTTTTCATCGCGCAAGCCGTTCTCTCGTGTGAGCGCGCCATAAATCCTGCGTTCGAGCATCTTCATGCGTTCGCGAACGGGGTTGTCTCCATCACCGTTCTCGTTGAGTAATGCTCCCGATGAGGTCAGCAACAGACAGCCGCGTGGTGTGTTTCTCGTCATGAAGAGGCCGACATGGCGCACAAGCGATGCAACTGCCTTCAGAGGCTCTGCTTCCGTATCCATCTGGTTCAATCCCAGGGCGGTTGCCTCATTCCAGTATTTCTCAAGCACGGAATTGAAGACGTCGTCCTTGCAACCGAACGCGGCATAGAAGCTGCCGCGCTTGATACCGGCGGCGTCCTGTAGATCATCCACCGAAGTGCCCTGGTAGCCTTTCGTCCAGAACACGTCGACGAACGCATCGAGGGCTTTTTCCGTGTCAAATGTTTTCGGACGTCCTGCCATCTTGCCTCTTTTGATGGACGGGCTCCGGCAGCGTGCCGCCGGAGCCCGTTCGTTCATTCTGCCGCAGCCACTTCCGGCTGCCACTCGAACTTTGTGAATGGCGCGTCAACCGGTGTGTCCGCCAGGTGGTTCACGTAGTTTGACATGACTTTCTGGGCAAGGCCAAGAATGATGTCGAGAACCTGACGTTTCGAATACCCCGCTGAAAGGAACGCGTCGACGTCAGCGTCGGAGACGACACCGCGCTGGCGGACGACTTTCAGGGTGAACTGTCGCAGCGCTTCAAGCTTGTCGTCTTCGAGCGGGGCTGCATTTCTCAAGGCGTCGATAACCCCGTCATTGACCTTCTGCATGTGCGCGATCGCGGTATGCGCCGGTACGCAGTAGTGACACGCGTGTTCCACGTTGATCGTCATCCAGACCACGGTCTGCTCGACGACCGAGAGGCTCGTCTGCTGAAAAAGTTCATGAAGCTTCTGATAAGCCTCAAGATGTTGCGGCGACTCCGCCATGACAGCGTGAAGATTCGGGATCATGCCAAAGGCCTTGAGCGAATTGTCCAGAAGCGGACGGCTGTCTTCAGGTGCCGATTCCTGCGTGTGAAGTGTGAATTCCGTCATGTTTCGTCTCCAATTTGAGGGTGACCTGCACCCGCATGTCCATTTCTTGCAAACGGCATATGGGTATTCTGTACTGAGTAGTCAAAAATTATACTGATTGGAGAAACAGCAGAAAATCGGGGTTTGAGAGCATGTTCACTCAAACGTGAAAACGAGTTCTGTCAACGAGGAGCGCCTGCTCAGGCTGTTGGAGCGGTGTCGCAGAGCAGCTTGACAGCGGAAGCGCCTCAAGGTGCCGGTTCTGATCTGCCGTTTTCGAAACGCCGCGTCCGGTCGCGAAAACCGGATTGAATTTGCGGGATCATCCGTCGAAGTCGGAATTTGGCAGGCGCTCTTG
>JGI12316J15310_10000480_pt1 | contig 51148 bp, 39 predicted proteins | sample MarCyaLeptolynsp_FD_15310 | JGI IMG/M metagenome (IMG submission 15310) | reverse complement strand
TGATTTGGCTTGACGGCCTTCGATCGGCCTGTCAGCTTATCATAACGATTAACATTACCCTGCTGCGACATGGAATATCCGTAGCGTGAGTCATCCTTATCCGGCACCACATCGAACCCATCACCACCACCAATAGAGTGGTAATAATCATTTCTCAGGCCTCCTCTTGTCCAGTTATATGCAGGTCCTGTCCAACTGCCATTATCCTGAAGTCCTCCATAAACATTATAGGGTACTTCATCATCTACTGCGATATGATAGAACTGACCCAGCGGCAAGTTCTCAACAAATTGCCAGGTCTTGCCCATATCACGGGTAATCGCCATACCACCATCATTACCCAGGATCATATATTTTGGATTATCCGGATGGATATAGAGTGCATGGTTGTCGACATGGATCAGCCCTCTATTGATAAGCCCTGAAAAAGACTTTCCGCCATCTTCACTCACATTTACATTGGTGAAAATGCTGTACAATCGGTTCTCGTTTTTCGGATCAACATAAATATCGAAGTAGTAGAAAGGTCGATTACCAATCTCGGATTTATCGTTAATCATAGTCCAATTCTTACCACCGTTTTCAGAGCGATACAAAGCATTATTCTTAGCCTCAATGATCGCATACACCCGATCTGGGTTATTGGTCGCGAAAGCCAATCCCATACGACCCACATTCCCTTCAGGAAGTCCATTTTCTTCAGCCGATTGCTTGGTCCAGTTTTGACCTCCATCCATCGTCATATACAATCCGGAACTCGGTCCACCAGAAGTAAAAAACCATGGTTCACGTCTGTGTTGCCACATATTCACCAAAAGTTTATCTGGGTTGGAAGGATCCATGACCATATCGCCTACCCCGGTCATCTCGTCTACATACAAAATCTTGTTCCACGTTTTTCCGGCATCGGTTGTTTTATAAACTCCACGCTCCGGGTGATCACCCCAAGGCGATCCAATCGCACCGATATAAACTGTATTTGGATCATCTGGGTGGATAATAATTCTGTGAATATTCCTGGTGTTTTCTAGGCCCATCAATTCCCAGGTAGCTCCTGCATCCAGACTTCGATAGACCCCGTAACCACCTGTTAAACTATTTCGTGGGTTACCTTCTCCTGTTCCCACCCAAACGACATCGGGATTCTTTTGAGAAACAGCCACAGCTCCCACCGAAAGTGCCAGGTTGCCATCAAAAATGGGTTCCCAAGCAATTCCACCACTCTCAGACTTCCAGAGCCCTCCGGAAGCAGTACCTGCATAAATAATCTCCGGGTTGTCTCTCACGACATCTATAGAGGTCACACGACCACTCATACTGGCGGGGCCAACATTCCGTGGTTTCATGGATTCCATTTTAGAAAAGTCGATTTGTTGCCCTTGCAACAGGAAGGTCACAAGCATGGCAGATAGCGCTAAAAGTGTAGTCCTCACACCTTTGACACTGGCATAGTTACTAGTCTGCATATTTTAATGGTTGATTTCAGTGTTTGATTACTGAATATCGGAAAGGTTTAGCAAGGATGCCGAGACTTATATGAACGGTTGCTAATAAGCCTTTAGACGTCCTTTAAGCACTTTTTGAGCTGTGACTTGTATTTAGTTGGGTACACTTTATCCAGTACTAACCTATTGCAACCGCAGAATTGTGCGAATGCCTTGGTTTTGACCGCAAACTCATAGCAGAAACGTTCATCGGGAATAAAATCAGGTTCTAACCATAATTTCTTGATTTGAAATATCCCGGTTTTACGATCCGCTTTAGGATCAAGTCTGCCTACAAAGCGATCGCCATATAGTATAGGCAAGGTGTAATAGCCATACTTTCTTTTTTTCTCGGGTACATAACACTCAATCAGGTAGTCGAAATCAAAAATCTGCTTTACCCTATTCCTTTGAATCACAAGGTTATCGAATGGCGACAAAAGATGAAGATTCATATCAAGACGATCATCTAACTGATCGATCTTTTCTTGCGATGTATAGTACAGTTCTGGCTTTCCCACTATACTCAATGGAATAAGCTCTTTCTTGCTAACTCTCTGTTTTATGGGTTGGAGGATTGGCTTCTTAAGTCCTTTTCTCAAATAACCTATTTCGGCCTCAGTAACCATACCTTGTGAACTGATCGCACGATCAATGAGGTAATTACAATAGCCTTTTTGCGTTGGTTTCTTTATGCCTGCCGCCTCAGGGTAAACGCGTTCGGTCAAATCGAAGAGTTTTTGAAAACCCTGTCTCTCCGAAATCATAACCCTTCCCTCCATAAACAGCAATTGCAAAGCTACTTTGGCCGGTTTCCAATCGCTCCAACCCTGCGTTACTTTAGAAGCCTTCTCAAAGTCCTTGGAGCCCAATGGACCTTCTTCTTTGATCCGTTTCAACACCTTGCGCATTACTTTCTTGTCCTTTTGAAACCAGAATTTATCTGTCTTTTGCACCTCTGACTTATGATAGAGACTGAATTGAAAATCTTCGATGGGCAAAAATGCCGCAGCATGACTCCAATACTCAAAAATGGATCGGTCCGCCACCATCCTATCTAAGTCCTCCTTTTGGTAATCAGGATTTCTGGTAAAGAAGACATGATGATGTGCTCTCTCTGCTACCGAAATGGTATCAATTTGAACATAACTTAGGCGTTTGATGGTATCAACAGAAGATTCCTGAACCCCGTTGAGGCCTAGCGATTTTAGTACAAGCCTTCTTGCCTGATCCTGGGTGATTTCGATGCGCTGTGCTTTAGAGCTCAAAAGTTTTATTTTCCAAGCAAATTAAGAATCTCAACTGAAGTAGGCACTTTCTTTTATGTTCCATTTCAACTGCCTATGTTAATTCCTGATTGTCCAGGTTCAAGACAGTACTTTTTTGAGCTTCTCTGCGAAATATTGTACCTCTTCGATGGTTCCTGTGCTGATGCGACACCAGTCGGTATAAGGTGGAAAAGCCCTTCCTACCCTCACACCTTCAGCCAGCATTTGCCTGTTGAACGTATTGATATCCCACCCTGTCTTGAAGAAGATAAAGTTGGTGCTGGACTTGATATACTTCAGCTCTAGAGCGTCCATAGCGCTATACATAATATCCTTACAGGCTTTTACCTTGGACAAACTAAACTGATAAAATTCATCGTCCTGCATAGCAGCTGCTGCGGCCTTAAGGGCTAATACATTCGTGTAAGCCACCACATTGTCTCGGATGGTATTGGCTAATTCTGGCTTTGCAATCAGATAACCGATGCGAATGCCTGCCAGGCCATACACTTTGGAGAAAGTTCTGGAAACGATCACATTCTCGCCTTGCTTGACCAAGGTGGTCATTGATGGATAGTCTTTTTCCTCGATAAAGTCATAATAGGCCTCATCGCTAAAGACAATCGCCTTTTTGGAAGCCGATTTACAGAAGTCCAATAACTTCTCTTTAGGAAGGATAGTCGAAGTCGGGTTATTGGGATTACAGAGGAAGATCAGCTTGGTTTTGGATGATATTCTCCTGTACATCTCATCCACATCATGGGTGAGTGATTCGTCCAGGTCTACCCAGTTGACTGTCGCACCCCATTGCTGGGCATAGGTCAGCATGGCCAGAAAAGTCGGTCGTGCTGCGATGATTTCTCCTCCATTGTTGGCGAAGGTCAATCCTGTCACCTTTAGCCCTTCAGTCGATCCTCCGGTGATCACAATATGATCTCTGGGCACGCCTTCCTTCTCAGAAATCATATCCAAAAGTTCTTTAGAATAGGTATCAGGGTACCTACAGCCAATTTTGAAGGCATCCACCATGGCCTGCCTCATCTTCTCTGACGGACCAAAGGGATTTTCATTAAAGTTGAGCTGAATGGGGTAATCTAAGTCTCTGGGATGAAACTTAGCTTTCTCTTCGGCTGTGAGCGATGATATGACGCTGCTGCCACTGAGCAGTGACAAGGCACCCAAAGCGCTGCCTCGTCTCATCCATTCTCTTCTGTCCATGATATCTAAGGTTGATTACATGGAAGTTAATGAATTCCCTAGAAAGTCACTTTCAACTGAATATTGGGAGAAAAGCATTCCCTCCCTGGAACGTCATTCCGGAATTTTTCTTTCTAATTTTCTTAGAGGGAAGAAAAATGTCCGGAATCTAATCTATTTAGGCCTTTAGATACCTGCCTGTCGGCAGACAGGCCGGATAAAATAATCCTTTTTTCAAGCTATGGATTATTTTTCCGGCATGACGCGAGGTGTGGTTAGGTATCGTGACTTTATTCATGCTCTAAATCAGAATCGAGCCGAATCTAGAAAGTTACTTTCAACTGAATATTGGGAGAAAAGCCCAAACCGTAGCGAATGGTATTATTGATATTGACATTTTCCTGAAAGGCATTGATGATATTTTGCCGATCATAGACATTCAGAATGGAGAAGCCCAAAACCCCTCTCCAGCCTGCATTCGGCTTTGAAAAGGTATAAGATGCAGAAAGATCTAATTGGTGCTGAGCCGGGAAATTACCGGTATAGTTGATCTCATATTGATTCCCATTGTTGTCTAGTACCTCATCCCGATCCGCCTCATAGACAGGCACCCCAGACATCAAACTCCAGGAGGCCGCTAAATTCCAACGCTTCAGTGGCGCGATAAACTTCAAATTAAGCACATGCCTTTGATCATAAAAAGCATCTCTGGTGACCAGTCTTCTTGGGCCTTGCTGCTGCTCAATTCTAAAGGTTTCTTCCGCATGACTGAGCGAATAACTCAGCCAGGTTTCTAAACCCTTCCAGCGCTTCTTGGCCAAAAAGTCGATGCCCTTTACATTCAGATCTCCGGTCACACTTGGCAAATTATTCTGACCCAAATCAGCCCCCGGGCGAATGACATTGTTAATGTCCTTGGTATATAATTCGATGTCAAAAAGCCAGCTTCCATAGTCCAACAAACCGCCAAACATATACTGTTTTCCTCGGAGTACTGGGATGTTATCATCCACTAAAATCCAGAACTGATTCGATATTCTAAAGTCATCAAAGTCATTGGCAAAATTCTGACGCACAAATTGATAAGAACCTGTTGCTGAACCTTTGAAAAACAATGACTTAGAGGCTAAATATGTAATAAAAAGTTTAGGTGCTAAAAAGGACTGATTCCCTACTGAAAAATGATTCGATCGAAGACCCGCATCTACGATTAGCTTATCACTGAACTGACGACTGATACTGAAGTACAAGGCATTGATATCTCCATTTCCACTGCGCCTGTCGACCACCTGAGGATTGTCACCATCAATGGTATCATCAAAAGTAACATCATGGTCAGAAAACTCATACCCCACATTCAAGTCTGTCTTCTCATCAATCTCTACTTCTAAGGTGAGATCGACCCTCTGATCATCGATGCCATTTTTTACAAATTCCCTGTTCACCCCATTCCCGTTGTTGCGGGGTTCAGTGCGCTGTTCCTCCAAACGAAATTGCGAAGTGGTATATCGGGTTCTCAGATTCACCGCATCAGATAATTGACCATTCCACTCGAAGGTGGCGCCCCAATTATCTAACTCCGAAGTTTCTGACTCTGGACCGTTCTGATTGCGAGATACCAGGTCATAAGAAAAGTCATTGCCAATGTTCAAAAAACTCAGACTGAAATGATGCTTTTGGCTGGGTTGATAAATAAGCTTCCCACTCACATCGCTGAAGCCGATATTTAGGTTTCTTAGCTCAGGAGGGCCATCTAGCGCAATATCGGAAATGCGGCTCCCCTGAAAATTCAAGTCATAATAGGCTTCCAGTTTGGGAGGCATATTGCCGAAAACATTGGCCCGTGCAGAGAAGATAAGCCCCAGTTTGCTTTTGACAATCGGCAACCTCAATTCTAGCCCTGAGGTGACGGTATTGGTCATCACGCCAATGCTGCTGGTATCTGGCACATGCTGTTGGGTCTTGATGTCTATCACTCCGCCTACGCGTCCACCCCAGGAAGCCGGCAATCCACTTCTGTAAATGCTGATCTTATCTACGATCCCTGGGTTATAGGGTGAAAAGGTCCCAAAAAAATGTCCTGTATGGTAAATGGGGATATTGTCAAATAGAGTCAGATTTTGGTCGAAAGGCCCTCCCCTGAGGTTTAAGCTACCCGGCTTACCGTTGGGCGATCGAATGCCTGGCACGGCCTGTAATACCTGATACACATCGCCATCAGTTTCTCCTGCGATCAGGCTTAGGTCCGACATGTCCACCTCGATGCGATGATCGCCCAGTACGGAATTCACTCCTGTGGTGATATAAGACAGGATGGTCACATCCCCTAAATCGGTCGTTTCTGCCTTCATATCCACGATTCCTCCAGCCGATTGGAGTTTTCCTACCGTGGTATTGACCGCATGGTAGAAGGAAGTATTGATGGAAATAGAATCGGTGATAAAGGTATTCTGAAGTGTATAGATATTCTCTCTGGGCAACAGGTAAACGGGTGTCTCATTATTGAGCGATACATAGACCAAATCGATCGGTCGTTGATCATCTATATCTCTGGCCTTAAACTGGAAAGGTGTGCGCACCGGAACCACCAAAATGCCATTATCCCCTACCTTTTCGAACATTAGGGGTAAGTTATCGCTCATGACTTTCAGGGCTTCATCCAGTGATAAATCACCAGAGTTTAATTGATAATCTAGGGGTGTAAGCAGCTTGGGATTATAGGAAAACACGACTTTGTGTCGCTGCTCTAAGGTCTTGAACACCTCAACAATGGAACCTGTGGTTTGGGAGAAGCCCAGTTGTGCACATGTGATCAACAGACAGCATGTCCATAACCAGCAAATCGACCTAAGGCTTTTGAGCATACTCAAATATGGAGTGGCTTTTATTCAAAAACAACTGTTCCGTCTGCACTAAGGGTATATGCGATCTCCAATGGCGTGAATATGGAGCGTAAGGCAGCTTCCAAATCGTTGTGCGAGAAGCTACCCGTATAGCTTTCATTGGCAAGATCATCCGGTAGGTCAATCTCCACCTGATAGTATCGTTTTAAGTCATTGATTACGTCTTCCAGAGCTGTTAGAGAGTAAACGCTGGAAGCCCCTGTCCAATTAGGCGTTCTATTATTGAAGCTGATTCTTTCAAAGCTTCCGTTTTCAAATACCACACCCTCTCCTGGCTTTAATACTTCCTGCTGATCGCTGGAGATCACAGCCACACTTCCCTCGAAGCAATTGACTTTTAGGGCACCATTGACCGTTTGCACGTCAAACTCAGTACCCAGCACGGTCACATCGCCATAAGCAGTATTGACCGTAAACTTAGCACCCGACTCCACATCAAAGAAGGCCTGACCATCCAATTCAATAAATCTTTCATCTTCCCAGGCGCCTTTATCATAGCTGGCACTAGAAACCGCTCCCAAAGTAATGATAGAGCCATTAGGCAATTCATGTTCGATGGTTTCTGCCAGACCTGTGTTAAGGTCCACCAAGCCACTATTGGAAGTATAGTCATAGACAAACCAAACGGTGGCAATCAAGGCAATGGCTGCGGCAACTCTGAGGAAAGGCCTAAAGCTGATGACTTTGGCTTCCGGTTTTGGCGCAGCGGTTTTTGCTCGAAGCCTCTTGAGATTGGCTTCCGTATCTACTGGAGGCAGAGACCAGGTGCTGACATCCTCCAGCACTGCCTTGAGATCGCCCAGATCATCCCTTTGAGCCAGACTGGCCTTCTCTTCTTCGGAGAGGTCTCCGCTAAGCCAGCGGGCAATTAATTCTTTATTTTCGAGTTCTGCGCTCACAATTAACTAACGAGGGGCTTTTGAGATCACCCAACCCCCAAGCTTAAATATTTTTAAATTCCTCTATTCTGTCTTTCAATTTGACCAAAGCCTTGGCCATGCGCTTCTCCACAGCCGTCTGGCTTACGCCCAGCATTTCAGCGATTTCCTTATAGGTATGCTTCTCAATTCTATTGAGCAAGAAGACCTCACGCTGCCCTTCCGGCAAATCCGAGATCACTTCCTCAATCCTTTGACGAAACTCCTCGGTTCTCAGGATATGGTAAGGGTCTTCATTATTCTGCTGGGTAATTTGATCCTTCTCAAACTTGAGGGAAACCTTTTTGGAGCGGACCTGATCCAGAAACAAGCGATTGGCCACGGTATGTACAAAGCCTGTTACCTTATCAAAAAGCACATCGGCACACTTCTGCCAAAGGCGGATAAAACTCTCTTGTGCGATATCCTCCGCCTGGTCCAAGTCGCCACATTTATAATAGACGTAGTTCCTTAAACCGGTAAAATGTTTGTGGTATAAGCGGTTATAAACCTCCTCTTGACAGACTGATTCCTGCATTGCCTTGAAAGTACATATTAATCATTTTCTACGGAAAGATGGAAGGGAATTAGTTGGTTATAGAAAGCCTACATCGATCATTAAAGTGTTGGTAATTACTGATGTTTTGGAGAACTTCCATGAAACAATAGACTACCAAAAAATAAATGTTAAAAGATTCCAAGGTTGATCTTAGTGAAAAATCATTAATCATTTCTCTGACCAATTTTGGATCACTCAGAATTGTTTTATTCGAACTGTTTTGCGTTGTCCTTGCCTACTGGATTATGCATCAGTTTGTTTTAATAGGTCTGGATAGAGGTTATAATCTGTCCTACCTGTTATACCTCTTACCCGGCCTTCTTATCTGGAACCTATTCAAAAGAACCAAGGCATTAGTCTTTGGTCAGCAATTTCATTTCGATAAGAATTTAAATGAATTGACCCTCAACGGGCTGCGACAGTGTGGACTTGATGAAGTTGATTCCGTTGAGATAAATTATGTGATCAAGAATGATTCTAACGACAGATTCCTTGAATTAAAACTTAGGAATAAAAGAAAGATTCGAATTCGGGATTTCGGATTAAAACGAGCTCTAGTCAGAGATGGACGTGAAATAGCGCGATTTCTAAAAATCAAAATGATTGATAACTACCCTCATGGAAAAGAACTTCTTTGGGGTGAGGCTGATGTTGACTCAAAGTCCATCGCCTATATAAACGAACACCTTAAAGAGGAGAATTAGTAGCACCCATTTATCACCATCAACGACCTCCCAAATTTTGAATTTGTGATTATACCCATATTTTCTTTTCTTCATAGAAGTTAAAACACAACAATACCTTTCACTCACTAAGCTTTTCTGAAACAGAAGAACGTACTCTTATCTCCCACTCTAGCTCTTGGCAGAAGGAATAGTTGGATTCTAGAGTGGTATAAACATGATTTTTGGTCTGTGTTGTCAATAATGGTAAAAAGAAAATGAACTGGATTGAAAAGGCTCTCAAGGCACTTCTTATTGATGGTGAAGGTGAAATTCACTCTAGAATTGAGAAGCTCGGGGCGGAATTATCCATTGATGGAACCCAAGCACTTGGCTACTGTTATTGTATAAAACTTGATGGCCAAGGTCACCCAAGGACCCAAGACCTTATTGAGTTCGTTGCTGCCAAAATAATAGACTATTCCATTCCTAAAAAGTTACAGGATGAGGCCATAGATCATCTTAATAGAACTGGTTCTTCTTCTAAAATTTTAGAATTAGAGAAAAAGGCAAAGGTTTTATTTACAGACTTGGATAAAACAGGTGAATTTGGAGAAATGTTACTCTATACTTTAGTACAAGAGATTCTAAAATTACCACAGCTTATCAGCAAAATGTCTCTCAAAACATCAAGCAAATTACACTATCAAGGAGCAGATGGGATTCATGTGAAATTTGACGCAAAGGATGAGACACTGGCTCTGTATTGGGGTGAGTCAAAAATGGAAAAGAAACTCAACGACGGGATCAAACATTGCTTTGATAGCCTCAAAGGTTTCTTACTTGATACGTTTGGGCACGACTCTACACAAACAAGAGACCTTGAACTAATCACGCAAAATCTTAATGAAAACATCAACAACCCTCAACTAGAAGCTGCTCTTGTTCGATACTTTGATTTAGATGATGATTTATCAAACAAGCTTAAATACAAAGGAGTTTGTTTTATTGGCTTTGACAGTCATCATTATCCCGCCAACCCTCTAGAAAAAACATTAGAAGAAGTTAAAGTTTTGTTCTCCTCTGAGGTAAATGATTGGCTTGAGAAAGGGGGGAAACATATAAAGAGTCATCTGAATCTCGAAAAATTCGAAATTCACGTCTTCTTAATTCCAGTTCCCTCGGTTCAACAGTTTAGAGACAAATTCCTTGAGCTAATTACAGCATGATAGCAAACAAAGTTTATAATCTGGATAGTTTCAAAAGACAATACAAAGCTGTCCTAGCTTTATCAGTCTCACAAACAATTAAAAACCTTCGATGGACAACTGATAGGGTAAAATTACTTGAGCAGATAGACTGGAATAATATATTGAGTATTGCAAGTATTTTGAGTCATTCTAATAACAGTGACCATCTTGAAGCATCTCTCAGAATTGCTCAAACCTGTTTGACCAATGAAACGACTTTAATTCAAAAGTCTGGTGCGGTAGTCATTTTGGAAACACTAACCAATATGCCCGCTATTAAACTAGCTGTGAAAAGAGACCTCATTGGAGAAAACTATGAGGATTTTCTCCCAGTTCCATTTAAACTACTTACCAACAAAGTAAAAATTCAAAACTCAATTTTATTAGACTCAAAAGTCATTTCTCTGAACAGATTTCAGAAAAATGTTTACGATGCTTCCAAAGAGAGCACTACACTAAGTATTTCCGCTCCAACATCGGCTGGAAAGTCTTACATTCTTTATCAACTCTTGCAGGAACAGCTTACTAGTACTAATAAGACCATCATATATATAGTACCAACTCGTGCATTGATCAGCCAAGTAGAGGAAGACCTTAGAGTTCTAATAGAAACCAATCAGTTGCAAAATATCAACCTCACAAGCGTTCCACATCAAGAGCAACCTAGTTCTAGCATTAATCTATATGTCTTCACACAAGAAAGGCTGCATTGGCACCTCATGCAATCCTCAAACTCTCATGTAGATCTCTTAATCATAGATGAAGCTCACAAAATCGATAACGGCAATAGAGGTATCCTTCTTCAGAGAAAACTTGAGGATGTAGTAGAACTAAATCCAAATGTCAAGATATTCTTCTCAAGTCCTTTTACATCAAACCCAGAGGTGCTCTTAGATGGATTGAACTATTCTCAAAGCACGGAAATAATAAATACTGAGTTCGTAGCGGTCAATCAAAATCTTCTATATGTTACTCAGGTCAAAAGAAAGCCAAAGTTATGGCAGATTGACTTAATTTTAAAAGAGGAGAAGATTTCCATTGGTACAGTTAATCTTTTTGACAGACCCACGACAGAGGGAAAGAAAATTGCATTTTTAACTGACGCAATTTCTGGTTCTAATGGAGGTGGTTTAATTTTCTCAAATGGCCCTGCTGAGGCTGAAAGATATGCTAAGATTCTGGTTGATTTAATTCCTGAAAAGTCTGACTCCCAAAGTATTAAAGAGCTAGTCAAGCTTGTAAAATCAACTATACACAAGGACTATTCATTAGCTTCTGTTCTGCAAAAGGGTGTGGCATATCATTATGGCAATATGCCCTTATTAGTAAGACAGGAAATTGAGCGCCTTTTTAAGGAAAATGAAATAAAGTACCTGATTTGTACATCAACCTTGCTTGAAGGTGTCAATTTACCTGCTACTGCAGTATTCGTCCGAAAACCAACCCGGGGTCAAGGAAATCCATTAAACGAAAACGACTTCTGGAATTTGGCTGGTCGAGCAGGTAGATGGGGAAAAGAGTTTAGTGGTAACATAGTGTGCATACAGCCAGAAAACTGGGAAATTAAACCCTCTCCAACTAAGAGAAAACAAAAGATAGAACGTGCTCTTGATACGATTAAAATAAGTCGCGGCAAAGAACTTGTGAAATTTGTTCAAGAAGGTAGCCCTAGAGTAATCGCTGAAAGTAACCAAGATTTAGAATTTGCATTTTCATATTACTACTCTAGATACTTGCAAGATAAACTTACAATAGCATCGGATTTTGAACAGGACTTAATGAAAGAGTTTTCGTCATTAAGTGATAAAATAAAAATCCCTGACGATATTATTCATCGCAACCCAGGAATCTCGCCAATTGCTCAGGAAGAACTGTATGAGTATTTTCAGACAAAAAAAGATGACCTTGAATCACTCATTCCAGTATACCCCGAGGATGTAAATGCGTACACAGAATATGTAAAACTTGTAGGTCGTATAGGTAAAACACTGGCGAGTTTCCCGCCACAGCTCAATAATTCCAGGGCACTATTACTTGTTAACTGGATGAGCGGGAAACCACTGTCATATTTGATTAGTAGCTCATATCAAAACTATAAATCAAAAGGTAAAAACAAGAAAATTGATGCAGTGTGCAGAGAAACTATGGAAGCAGTTGAGAATTTTGCCAGGTTTAGATTTGCAAAAGAATCAAGTTGTTATGTCGACATTCTCAGGTTCTTTCTTAATGAGTTAAATCGTCAGGACCTTCTCAATGAAATTCCTGACCTAAATCTTTGGTTGGAATTCGGAGTATCACAAACCACTCAACTTTCATTATTAGCCTTAGGTTTAAGTAGAAACACTGTAATCACCATATCTGAGTATATAAGCAAAACAGATCTAAACAAAGAAAATGCTATGAAATGGTTAATTGAAGCCGACATAGAATCTATTGGCCTCTCTCCAATAATAGTTTTGGATATTCAGAAAGCGATAAAAACTAGAAAAACGAATGGTCACAACTAAACCAAGTCCTCCAGCTAATGCTTTTAGTGTGCAACCAGCTCACAATATCAGCCCTCACTACAAGTAAATGCTGAGGGATTAAATGCTTTATCTTAAAGAGCCTTAAAAAAACCAGAGTGGAAGAGTTTCAACAATATTACCCCACATACAGCTTTAAGAATAGAGATATTGTTTTAGCTGAATTTGAAGAAGCTCAAAGAATCGCCAATACACAAAGTAAACTTTATGGACAATTGGCTAATTTTTTAATAGCATTTGTAACAATTGGAATTACCATACTATTAAAGACAGTCGACACACCAAACACGGAAGCGTTAGTTCTACTGAAAGAGAACATCATTCTTTTTGATATTTTTTTGGCTCTCATTACCCTAGTTGTACTAAGGTATTTTATTGAAATTCAAAGATCTATAATTATAAACAGCAGAAAAGTAGTCACATTGCGAAAGATGCTTGGGCTTGACTACGGCCATTTACAATTGACTTTGCCTAATTGGAGAGTTGAAGGAGCAACGAACCCATTTGTCATAAATTTATTTCCAGGGTGGTGGAAGTTCGGCAGCAGTCCATTTTGGACTATTGTCTTAGCTCTGAATGTTATTTGGTATTTATCTTTTCCTTCAATTGATAGCGCATGGATCAAATCGAATTGGTGGCTTATCAGTTTGATGATTACCATATTTTATGCTTCCACTTTTAGAATCCAGTTATATGAGAACCATGAGACATTCTACCTATCTATAGTCAAAGTTTTCTCTGGAATTCTTGGTATAACCTTGATAAGAGATTTCGAATATACTTTATACCGAGCCAAACTGGCCGTTCAAGAAAAAAACCGTTTAAACTTTGATACTGGACACCTTGAGAAGGTATTAATCGAAATTGAGGACAAGCGCTTTAGGAATCACAAAGGTGTTGATTTTAAATCACTCATTAGGTCAGTTCTAAGTCAGTCGAAAAGCTACAGACTAAAAAAGGGACTTTTAAAGAGTGGTGGTTCAACTATAACAATGCAACTATGTAGGACCCTTTTTATTCCTGCAAACCAACCGCCCTTAGCAAGGAAGACTATTGAAATCCTAATGGCCTTTTGGATTGAAAATCAGTTTTCAAAGAATGAGCTTATTAACTTCTACCTGACTTCTGTACGTTTTGAAAGATCTATTAATGGTATTATTAAAGCAACAGGGCACTTTTTCTCCGAAAGTAACAAGAGAGTCTTGACTCCTGAAGAATCTTTTTTTCTTGTAGAAAGACTGTCAAATGTAAGTTCCACATTTCGGCAAGAAAGGATAACAACTCTTTACTTAAGTGCATCTAAAAGAGTCGAATTGGATGAGATAGAAATCAATAAAATCTACGATAGGCAGATGAAAGAAAATAAAATAACACCACAGCCTTTGAGTGATCGCAACCCATAGGATATCAATGGCCTTGTTCGCACTTGTAATGCATACCCACCTCACAATTCAACCCGCTTTAACGATGATTCAACCGGCAGTTATTTTATAAACTGTTGAAAGGTGTAATATTGAACCTGGTAGTACAGCCACCTTCAAATCAATATGCTGAGCAAAAGAGAAAAAAGAATCAAATACCTGGGTTTTGACGATATATGGTTTGCCATTATCGGTACTGTTGTCTTAAGCCTTTCTGTTGTCTATATCTTCAAAACACCAGCAGATCAGCTAACCACGGCTGAGACCATTATCACCTTTGTGATCAGTCTGTTTTTCTCCACTTGTGATTGGTTAATTAACAGGTCTATACTCATCCGCCTGCGGAAGCGGTATCCTAGTCTCAAGGACAGCAAACAGCGCATCACCCTCCTCTTTATCGGTATTACGGTCACTGTCCTGGTGATCGACTGGATTGGGGTAAGCCTGGTTTCTCTGATCGCGGATAATGTAAGCTATAACTTCCAGGAAAGGACCCGGTCTCTGGTGGTGGTCGTTGTATTGAGCATTATGATTATGGCCATTTATGAGGCCGTATACTTCTTTGTATTGCTTAAAAAATCTATCCGCGATGAAGAACAGGCCAAGCAAGCTATTATACAGGCAGAACTGGATGTATTGCGTAATCAGGCCCAACCCCACTTCTTCTTTAATACCCTCAATACATTGCGCGATATCATAGACCAAAGCCCAAAGGAGGATGCCAAGCAGTTTGTCGACAAACTCTCTGATATGTATCGCTTTCTTCTGGAATCGGGCAATACGAATCTGGTTACGCTCAGGGATGAACTCAAATTCGCGAAGGCCTATATACATGTCCAGTCCGAACGTTTTGGTGACAACCTGAAACTGAACTGGAATATCCCGGAATCGGCATTAGAAGCCATGACCGTGCCGATGAGTCTGCAATTGTTGTTGGAAAACGCCATCAAACACAATGTTATTTCCAGGGCCAAGCCACTAGGGGTCAATATCAATATCAAAGGTGATTATCTTGTAGTTGATAACCTGATTCAAAAGAAATCAACACAATTGCCTTCCACCAAAATGGGACTTAAGAACATTCAGAAGCGCTATGCCCTTATTTCCGATCAATCTATTGAAATCGTGAATGATGGTCATCAATTCTCCGTTTCCCTCCCCCTATTGAAGGATAATATCAGAAAAGTATGAGTATGAAAATTTTGATCATCGAAGATGAGATTCGGGCCGTAAGTCAATTACAGTCCATGCTAAAAGCCTGTGACTTCAATTTCGAGTTGTTGGATATCATCGATACGGTGGAAGATGCTGTCTTGTGGTTTCAGCAAAACGATGCCCCTGAACTGGTCTTTATGGATATCCAGTTGGCCGATGGCCTAAGCTTCGAGATCTTTCAAAAAACCACAGTAGAAGCACCCATCATCTTCACTACGGCCTTCGATCAATATGCCATCGAAGCCTTCAAGGTCAATAGTGTCGATTACTTGCTGAAACCCATTCAAAAAGACGATTTAAGCCGGGCGTTAGATAAATTCCTTAAGTCCAATAAGACAGAAGGAATTGATGCTACTGTACTCAAGCAGTTGTTGGGCGACCTGCAAGCACCCTCCGAAAGAGAAGGTCTGCTAGTGAAATCAGGAAATGGCTTTGTACAGGTTAAAATCTCGGATTTGCTCTACTGTTACTCTGACGACAGTATCACCTTTGGGGTTACGCAGCAGAAACGCTTTATCATTGAGGAAACTCTGGATGAACTATTCAGCACTTTAGACCAGAACAAGTTTTTCAAAATCAATCGAGGTCAAATTGTCGCCAAGTCTTCTATCGAAAAAATAGAGCCCTATTTCAATCATCGGGCTAAGCTTACGGTTACCAATCCAAGAGATCAGGAATTCATTGTAAGCAGGCCAAAAACCAGTGATTTCAAGACCTGGATGAACTGGTAACCTCTACCCTTACAATTCAACCAGCACATACGATAGTCCAGCGTAAACAGCTTTCTGCCGGCCAGTATCCAACTGATATTGCCACCATATCATTTGAAAAAACGCAGAATTATGAAAGCTCTAAAAAAATTCACCTTCGTATCCATTCTATTCTTACTCCTTGTTCTTTCCAACGGTCAATACGCCATCTTCTTTGCGATTTGGATTGCCCTGCCTATGCTGCTGCTAGCAGTTAGACAATTAAAGAAATGGCAAGGTTTCCTGTTTGCATTTTTAGCGCTAGGCGCAAGCAACTTTATCGGTTTTGATGTGGTGCCTTTTATCCCAGTACCCATGGCCATTATCCTTAGTGGTGTGTATGGCCTGATTGCTGCGCTGCCCTATCTCGTAGATTCCTTTTTCTCCAAAAACAGGGATTCATTCCTTAGCACGCTAATTTTTCCTACGCTTGTAGTCTTGGTAGAGTATACGTACCAACAGTTTTATCCTTATGGTAGCTGGGGGCATATCGCCTATACACAAGAGTCACAAACTGCCCTGCTCCAATCCATTTCCGTCTTCGGCATGGGCTATATCACCTTTTTGATTAGCTGGTTTGCAGCCGTAGTCAATTGGGTTTATGCGCAGCGCAAAAGCCAGGACAACATCAAATTTGGAGCACTTGCTTATAGCCTTGTATTGGGTCTGACTTTGATCTATGGCGGTTACCGCATGACCTTTCAGCAAGCGAATTCTGAAACGGTTCGTATCGCTTCGATCAGTGCATTGGATAGCTTTAAACCCATGATGGATATCCCAGGCATGAACGATCCGGAAAAGGCAGAGGAAGCCAAGGCCTTAGCCAGAACAAGCACTGCAACCTTAAATCAGCATTTGTTTGATAGAAGTATCGCAGAAGCGCAAGCCGGAGCCAAAATTGTCTTTTGGGCTGAAGGAAATGGTGTAACGCTAAAAGAGGATGAAACTAAGCTTTATAATCAGGCAAGTGCGGTCGCTGCAGAACAAAACATCTATTTGGGATTAGGTGTAGCCGTGATCGACCCTACGAACCCCAAGTTCCTTGAAAACAAGTTTGTCGTATTCGATCCTGCAGGAAACAAAGCGATCGACTATTGGAAAGGCATTTCAGTTCCAGGTGCGGAAGCTCCAATCAGCAATAATACCTTCACTGGAATCCAAAAGATAGACACTGAGTACGGAACCCTTTCAGCAGCTATCTGCTTTGATATGGACTTCCCCCACTATTTAAAGGGTGCAGCAGGTGCTGATATTCTCTTGGCCCCAAGCAATGACTGGAAAGAGATTGATCCATTGCATACTGATATGGCCAAATTCAGAGCCATCGAGCAAGGTTTTAACCTGATCCGCCAAACAAGCTATGGCCTATCATCAGGCACTGACTATACGGGTAAAGGCATTAGTGAAATGGATCATTTTACGGATAGTCAAAAAACCATGATCACACATTTGCCAACCAAGGGCGTTGACACGATATATACCCTGATTGGCGACAGCTTTATTGTCTTTTGCTTACTCGTATTCGTCCTTTCGAGTGTAGCCCTTAAAAGAGGTAGCGCGATAAGGTCAAGAAGAAAAGCCTTAGCATTAGAGCTTAGCTAAAGCTTAAAAAGCCTCCACCCCAAGGTCCGTGCATCATGTACGGACCTTTTTAGTTAGCAGAAGGCTCTTGGATGTATATCTCTTCCCTGGTGCGCAATTGCAGTGCGTACCCTTCTTAAAAGATCAGCACTCAAACAAGCCTGCCTATCGGCAGACAGGTGAGCGCTAGGTTAAGGTATCACCCCCACTTATCAAATCGGCTTTTAAAGTGATATGGGTTTTGGTTATCTTAATCCTCAAATCAACCTCAAAACCATGAAGCCTATCAAGCAACTCTCGCTATTTAGCTTATTCCTCATTTTATCCCTCTCTGTCAATGCACAGGTCTCCAACAAGATGGAAATGTTGGACATCTTTAACCTGGAATTTGTCTCTGATCCACAGATTTCACCCGATGGACAAAAGGTGATTTATGTACGAAACTTCAAAGACATTATGACGGACAGAGGATTATCAAACCTCTGGATAGCCAACTTTGATGGCACACAAAATCGTCCCTTAACTACTGGTGAGCAAAACGATCGTTCCCCACGATGGTCGCATGATGGCAGTAGGATTGTCTATACTTCCAACAAGTCAGGCAAGTCAGAAATCTACCTGCGATGGATGGATTCCGGAGATGAAATGGTGCTTGTCAATTCGGAAAAATCACCTTCAAGTATTACTTGGTCTCCAGATGATAAACACCTGGCTTTTAATATGTTTGTTCCAAAAGCAAAGCCTTCTCCAATTAAGATGCCAGCCAAACCGAAGGGTGCTACCTGGAATGCGCCACCCAAGTATGTAGATGACCTCGGCTGGAGACGAGATGGGGTTGGTGAGGTATCTCCCGGTAACCAGCAATTGTTTACTGTTCCTGTTTCAGGCGGTACGCCAAGGCAGTTGACTGAAGGACCATTCAACCATGGCAATGCCGTTTGGGCTAAGGATGGGAAACATCTTTACTTCAGTGCCAATATGCGGGACGACAGAGAGTTCGAAGGCACCGACTCTGACATCTATAGCCTGTCGTTGAGCGATGGCACATTGACCAAGTTAACGGACCGCTATGGTCCTGACAGAAGTCCAACCATTTCCCCTGACGGAAAGAAAATGGCCTACCTTGGTTTTGACGATAAGTACAATGGCTACCAAATTAGCCGACTCTATGTAGCCAATGTCGATGGTTCCAACAGCCAATTAATCTCAGGCAAGCTAGATCGCGATGTCAACAATATCAAATGGTCGGCCGATGGCAAAGGGCTTTACTTCCAGTATATTGATAAAGCCCACACTAAAATTGCCTATATCAACCTCAAAGGGAAAGTTACGGATATTACAGAAGGACTGGGTGGTGTATCTCTTGGAAGGCCTTACACTTCCGGAGCCTATTCTATTGCCGACAATGGTAACTATGCCTATACCTGGGCAGAAACACATGAACCTTCAGATCTGGGCGTGGGTAATGGTGGAAAGAACCGTAGAGTCACCAAGGTAAATGAAGACCTGTTTGACTATAAGCAACTGGGCAAAGTAGAAGAGATATGGTACAAATCGTCCGTAGATGGGCTTGATATCAACGGATGGATCGTTACCCCTCCGGATTTTGATCCGAACAAGAAGTATCCTTTGATCCTGGAAATCCATGGCGGACCCTTCTCCAGTTATGGCCCTGTATTCTCTGGAGAAATCCAGCTCATGGCGGCTGCAGGCTATGTGGTGCTCTATACCAACCCTAGAGGTAGTACCAGTTATGGCTTCGATTTTGGCAATGAGATCGATAAAAACTACCCGAGTAAAGATTATGATGACCTGATGTCTGGCGTGGACGAAGTGATCGGCCGTGGTTATATCGATGAAAGTCAGTTATTTGTCACTGGTGGTTCTGGCGGTGGTGTACTCACTTCCTGGATTGTAGGGAAAACGGATCGCTTTAAGGCAGCTGTAGTGGCTAAGCCTGTGATCAACTGGTATAGTTGGGCATTGTATTCTGATATGTCGGCCTTTGCCACCCGCTACTGGTTCGACAAAAAACCCTGGGAAGACCCAGAGAAATATATGAAGCACTCTCCTATCTCCTTGATCGGTAATGTCACTACCCCGACCATGTTGTTGACTGGAGAGGCGGATTTAAGAACACCGATTCACGAATCTGAGCAGTATTATACGGCCTTGAAGCTCAAAGGTGTAGAAACGGCCATGGTAAGAATACCAGGCGCTTATCACGGCATTGCAGCACGACCGAGTAACCTCATCGCAAAGGTATCGGCTATTCTGGGTTGGTTTGATAAGTATAAAACGGAGCCGGTATCGGTAGATATTAGGCGATAATCTGAGTACAAGAAAAGTCAAAGGCCTCGATCATTACTGACCGAGGCCTTTTTTATTTGACCCAGTGCCTCAATTAAACTGTTGTTTGAATCAATTTTGAACGAAGTCTCGCATAATGGTCCAGAAGTTGGCTTCCAAGTCGTCCATATCTACGCCAAAATGCTTTAAGAATGCCTCAGGCTGCGGAACTCCAGCGCCCAGGTCGTCATAGTAGTTCTTCATGTCGTGGATGTCGTTGTCAAGTTCATCATCTTCCAACAAGTAACGAACCACCAACTCGAAGAAACCATAGTATTCGATGGTTCTAAAAGAATCCAGAATTTCTTGTGGAAAGTCTCCCCAGACCTTAATCTGAATGGGGTTCCCTCCTCCTTCCACATTAGCCATAAGTCGCTGCCAATCGTCTAGTTGTTGTTGGGTTTGAATTCTATGATTTCGCGCACCATAGTTGGCGAATCCCTCTCGCATCCAGACCGTATTGGCTTGTCGATTGGTATACTCACCGATCATTAAAAATTCGGTAACATGGGTAATCTCATGCTGAAAAACCTTCCACCAGCGATCCAAGTCACCGTCATAGCGAGGAGAATCTCTGGAACGGATAATGCAGCCATCACGGTAAGCTAAACCAGATGAAGCTGACTGATTATAATCGGCCATGATATGAATCTTGTTAGCACCCCAGACGGAAGCCCATTCTGGTCTAAAATCAAAGTCTCCATCCTTGTAGTCAATAATCCTCTTCACATCCTCTAAGGCTGTCTCAGCCTCCTCAGATATCGTTCTCCGCATCTCCTGACTGGCTTGATCGCTGTATACTATAAAGTGCTCTGATTCCACAGGATTATCATCATGATAGCGGATGTCCCAACCCGGAATGGCCCATGATCCTCTTGAAGTATTAATTTTGAAATCACTCTCGCTCGTTACACTTTGTCCTTTGACTCTTACTGTCAACTTTCCAACGCTATTGAATTTAAGGGGTACTTTCACTCTGATAGATGTATTATCCACAGCAGTCACCTCTCCTATAACACCAAAGAAGTTTACCGACACATCAATGGGGTCATCTCCAAAGTTCTCCCCTGTAATCTCTATCTCTTCACCCAGAAAGCCTTCATTTTTTGAAAAAGCGGTAATCACCGGTGGATCGGCCACCAGGATAGTCAAATTCTGACTACTGAGTATTTCTTCATCGTTCTTCTGTACAGTAAGAGGGCCAGAAGTAACACCATCGGGTATTTCTACTTTTATACTGGTAGTGGACAGCTCCAGAATCCTCAGGTTCTTTCCCTGCAAGAGTACTTTCATTTCGCTCAAACGATTACTGAAGTTATTACCACTAATGGTGAGCAGGTCACCACAATACAAGGCAGGTGGTTCCATAGAGGAAATCTCCATCAGATTAGCTTCAGAGTCTTTATTGCCACAGGCAGAAAAGACCAACAGTATGGAGCAAAAAACTAGTGTTGGAAAAGGCTTAAACGATCTCATTTTCGCTTTGGTTTATGCGTAAACATGTACCCAAGAAACCATGGTTTAACGAGAAGAAACAGTCGTTTTCTCAATTTCACATCATCATGTGATGCATCTTGAACCTGTGAGAATTTCCTTAAAAGAGGACTTAGAAATGAAACTAAGCCTAAGCAAAACCTCTACGAAGGACTAGGCAAAGTCTAGCTGCGAACTGGCAATCAACCTGGAGTCTTCCAAAGCCTCAGCCCTAAGGTGTCCGGGATAGTCTGGATGCCCTCCGAGTTGGGCCAGCGCGATTTTGTTGGGGTATCGAACAATTAATACCGCATCCCAAAGCATTTCGTCTTCCGGACCAATCAGCCCCATCATGGGTTTACCCGACCAAATAAGCTTTGCACCCACCTCCTTGATCAATGGTGCTACGGCATGCATATAAGTCTTATACTTTTCTTGACCTCCTTCATTGAATTTTAGCATGTTGATCATAAACAAAGGACTTGTCTCGGGCATGGCCATAAACTGTTGTTGTTGTTCAGGAGTTGGATTGATGTACATAACTTTTGCTTTAAGTTTTAAGATAGTCTTTTCCGAAAAGAAACATCGACTAACGATACAGCTGAATTATCTTTATGACATCATGCGAACTCAGGTTATCATCTCTATTCTGTTTATTTCTATCATCATGGGCTGTGGCAGCCCTTCGGAAAAGAAGACATTTACCACGGAGTATGGGAGCATGAAAGCCCTCCAGGCGCACCTTGAGAAGGATAAAATGACTTGGTGGACCTACCACAAAGGACATATTGTCCTCTCCACTGACTTTAATCCCATCGACATCGATGGAACAGAGATCTCCAAGAGGGCCTTTCTGGAAAAACTGAATACCGGTGATTTTATCGTGCTCGAGGTTGAAGATGAAGCCAAGGAATCCTATTATCACCTACTACGCATTTCCGAAAATGCCGATGCATCTATCAGCGGTATGGTAGAAGTGGATGGTTATTCTGCACTCGAACACTTTCTTCAAGAAGGAAAAGATTTTGTTGATTTTGACTTTACAGACTTAGATGGTAATCGCTTTACCCGGCAGGACTTGGCAGGAAAGACCGTATTCTTAAAAACATGGTTTATCGCCTGTGCCCCCTGCATTGAAGAGATGCCTCATCTCAACGAGATGGTGGCCTCATACCAGAATCGTGAAGACGTAATCTTTATCAGCCTTGCTCTGGACAAGTCTGAGGCCTTGAAGAAGTTTCTCGCAGAAACTCAATTTGACTACAAAGTCGTAGCCCGTCAAGGTGATTTCATTGTTGAAAACCTTGTCAACCTGGCTTACCCCACACATTATATCATTGGCCCTGATGGAAAGGTTAAGAAGGTAACACAGAACTTCGAAGAACTGGATTTAGCCCGAATTGCCATGGGCATCTGAGCTGAAAATCTTCATTTCAATCTAAAATAATTAGCAGTTCGCAGGGTTTTAGCGCCCAAAAAAGAGTACTAAAGCATGATTTCGACTATTTCAAAACTCATTGAAAAAACGAATCATGCAGTACACCAAAAGAATCTATTCAATCATTTTCATCGCTACGTACTTTGTTTTCACGCTCTCCTGCGGATCTTCAGGTTCTGAAAGCTCGAAGAATGATATGCCTTTTGACCCCGTTGGTAAATGGGAGTACAAGGTCACAACGGATGTAAGTTATGGGGAGATCAATATTTCAAAGTCTGGAAATTCCTTCAAAGCTAAGATGACCACCGAGGTCTTTGGCACTCTTGAATTGATGAATCTAAAGATCGAGGAGAATGTGCTTACCGCTGACCTGGATGTTGGGGGTACACCTGCGATCATCAAATGTGAGTTTGATGGTGATGATTTTACAGGAGCCGTTGTCGCTGGAGAAACCACTTTTCCAATGGTCGGGCAAAGGGCTGGGGATTGAGGGCTTTTCGTCATTGCCAGGAACTAGCCAATTAAACAAGTACAGACCTAAACCTCAGGGAGACTGCTTCGCTACACTCGCAGTGACGTGACGGTTCGTTTGGCGTCATCGCGAGGACAAAGGACGAAGCAACCTCTAATCAATCAAGTATATAACCTCAAGGAGACTGCTTCGCTCCGCTCGCAGTGACGATTCTTTTTACGTCATTGCGAGGAAGTATGACGAAGCAATCTCTCGATTACAGAAGAAACGCTAAACACAACGGAGACTGCTTCTCCCGATGGCTCGGGATCGTAGTGACGATATTATATGAACAGGGGGATTACACCCTTCTACAAACCCGATTAAAAGCGCAATACTCGCACTGCTTCAGGTCTTCGGTTTGAGTAAATGCTGTATTTGGATCATAGATTTCATGGACCATTGCCTTGAGTCTGGTATCAAAGGCCTCAATTACTTCTTCTGGGATCAGTTGACCTGCCCTTAACCATTGGGTACCCTGGCTTAGGTGTCTCATACTTAGAATACCAATACGGACCTGGTTAGACAAGTGCCCTTGTGTAAGCAAAGCATAGAGATAACCCTGGAAGCCCGATTTAAGCTTGGGGTTTTCATAATAGCCCTCTATATACTCCTCCGCTCCGAGTTTCAGGCTTGTCCGACTGGCCAATTCTACTTTTCCCGTCTTATAGTCTATGATCTGAGTAACGCCATCTTTTTCATCAATTCTATCAATCGTTCCACCAATTTTTACCTGTTCTCCAGTAGGTAAATCAACATAGTACTGGAAGTCGTTTCGTTCCAGACCCACCATTTTGAAAGGTGCCAGCTTCATATCTAAGTCGAGTACCTTGAGTACCATTTGCTCCATCACCCTTTTGGTCACCAGATCTCTCCCTGCCAGCTGTTGATTGGGTTGGATGATTTTGTTCTCTTCCAAAGAAATGATGAGTTGCTTCTCAACAAAGCCTTTCAAATGCTTGATTTGATCAGCAGCAACCTCCTTGCCCAAATAGGGCATATAAAGTTTCTCCAGCACCTCGTGTACTACAATCCCTAGGTTTCGGGCATCGATGTCCTCCTCTACCTGATCCTGCTCACTGAATCGTGCGACATACTGAAAGTAGAACTTCAGTGGGCAGCTCACATAAGTGGTCAGAGAAGTTGGGGAAAGGAATTGATCGGCTTCATTTCCATCCACATAACGCTGAAGCATTTCTATGACTTCCGGGCTCTTCTCAATATGAATAGTCCCTTTGTCTGTCTCAGGTGGAATAATACCCTCATAAGTTCTCTCCTCAATCTGATAGTTTGAGTGCTTTTTATAACGCCTCAGCTGTTGCAAAACGAAACGACTTACTTCCCCGGTAGAATCAGCAGCTACAGTATTATCATAGATAAAATGTACATTTTCGGCTCGCTGAATCAGTCGTTTGAAATGATAGGCATAAATGGCATCCTGTTCTTCAAAAGTCGGCAGTTCAAATACCTTGCGGAGACCATAAGGAATGTAAGAATTTAGGCTTCGACCAGCAGGAATCTTTCCTTCGTTCGTAGACAGAACAATAACATTTTTGAAATCTAGGGTCCTTGTTTCCAAGAAACCCATGATCTGAAAGCCTCTGACAGGTTCGCCTTCAAAAGGAATTTTAATAGACCGAAAGTGCTCTTGAATAATCTTCTTGATCAGACGTAATGAAAAACCTTCTCGGGTTTTTAAGTAATCATTCAGCTGGTTGAGTGATTTGAGAAAGAAGTAGATAAATTCTTTATCCGCTACGCCACTATCGCTGGTCTTAAAATGATAGAAGACCTTGGTCAAATAAGTTTTGAAAGACTGACTTAGGGTCTGCCATTCTGTTTTCGAGCCCAATAAAGTCCTTAGTTCCGGAGATTTGATTCGCTCCAGGAGCGCCTTCAAACCGACTTTATTTTTCTTTTCTTGTACAAACCATTGGTTCAGATGGTCATAGATGCCCTCATGGAATATGGCTGTATAGGCATTAGAAAGAAAAGGTCTCAAATCATATACGTGAAAGATAATATCTCCGTCTGCCTCCTTGGCACGTCTCATCAGTTCCAGATAGCTCAATGCAAAGTCATACACCACAGTTGACTTCATGGGATATCCCATGGTGACGTTCAGCTTATGATCAGCCATTGGAATGGCGTAAAGTAGTGGTAGAAGCAGCTTTTCATCGGCCAACACGATGGCAGATTCCTCTGGTTTTGCACCCTTAGCTACTGTGTCAGCCATTAGCTCCGCAGCTAAATGTGCTTGCCCCATGAGTTGAGGCACGGCATGCACAGTGACCTGCTTGGATTCTTCCAGAGAGTTAGCATTGATCCAAATGGCATCTGGCCATTTCTGCTCATATTCTCGTACAAAGTCGCCCGCCTCTTCGTGCTTATCCCTTAGGTAGTAGGTGTCAACATCCCAATAAAGCGTCCCAATTTTGGCCTTGACCAGAGCATCAAAGATCACTTCTTCGGACTTTGACAGGGCATTAAATCCACAAATATGGTAGTGATTGTATTGGTGATCGAAATGCTCCTGCTTTAATATTTCAGCTAAGTTTCTGTAGAGCATTCCACCATAGGCCTTCTCTTCTGTCAGCAAGGTGTCCTGATACTCACTGTAGACATTGCCCACTTCTTGCCAGATCTTGAGAAACTCAGTCAGGAGTTTAGTCTTTTCCTGCTTCTCCGTAAGTGTTCTGTAGCGCTCAATGATCCCCCTCAGTTCATCATTATAACCAAAGACATGATCGATCTCCTTGATATTTTGCAGGGCAGAATAGATTTGTTTGGCATCCGCCATATAGCGATCGATCTCATCGTAATCTTTAAGAATCACCTTGCCCCAGGCGTAAAACTTATCGAACTCAAGGTCTTTATCCCTTTTTTGATAGACCTGAAAAAGGTTGAAGAGCAGCGTCAGTTCATCTGTAATGGTGAAGCCTGTCATCTGCTGTACCAAGTCTTCAATACTGAGGATGGTTGGAAGAATAAAATGCTGATCGCCAAAGCGGTTTAAAAGGGCACGCTTAAAGAAAACTCCTCCCCGTTTGGTGGGAAAAACATAGCAATGAGATTTCAGTGCTTGCAAAGCACTTTCATCAATATGATCGACTAAAGATTCATGGAAGGTTCTCATTGAGCATTACCTCCCTTCATTCTTTCGTCACCCTGAACTCGTTTCAGGGTCTGATTAAATACTAGAGATACTGAAATAAATTCAGCATGACGTTCTATGGTAATAGCCGTTTTTAAATCTTTACTGCTCTTTGTTTTTTCGTCACCCTGAACTCGTTTCAGGGTCCTCTTTCTTAACGCGCTAGATGCTGAAACAAGTTCAGGATGACGTACAATTGCGGTAAAGGTTTTCATGGGGCAACCTCCCTGACAATCACCGGTTCAACATAGATCAAATGACCTTCAACCTCTTCGTAGCCTAAGGCTTTCATGGCTTTCATATAGCGCCTTACCTGATCATGATGTGACTCCCCTTCCTTTTCTTTCTTATAATCGATCACGATCGCTTTCTTGCCCTGCGTCAATATTCGATCTGGTTTATGGATTCGGTTGTCATGCCAAATTTCGCGCTCATTGAGTACCTCAAAACCATCCGAGAACCAAGGCGCTATCAAAGGATCGTTGAAGAGTTTTTTGATTCTTGAAGACACATTTGCAGCAGCCTGTTCATCTAACTCTCCCGCCTGTTGCATTTGCTTTAAGACAGGCTCAAGGTCCTCTCCTGTGCTGATGGCTGAGAGTACTTCATGCACCTGATTTCCTATGGTAATGTTCTGAGCATCTTCTGTCTCCTGAAGCATAAAGAAACGTTCCGAATCGTTCCGAATCGTAAGTTTTTGTAAATAGGATGAGCTAGGGTAAACCCGCATTCCAATAGCATTTCCTTTTTCTTCACGTGCACCTAATTTAGCCTCTGATGTACCAAAGGTATAGTCGACATATGTGCTCTCTTGACTTTCCTTACCATCCAAGTCTGGCAAAATTTGCCAAAGCAGCGATTGGATGTTAGACGGCACAGCATTTCTTCCCTTCAATTCTCCATTTGGTGCGCCAATGTAGAGCTTCTCCCTAGCCCGTGTAAAGGCTACATAACTTTTATTAAGCACATCCAACACAAACTCTTTAGATTCCTGATAGAAGGCCTCGGCAAAGTATGAATTAGAAAGAGAACGCTTGGAATAATCAAGTGGCACGAACTCTAAGTCCAGGTAATCGAGTGGCAAGTCACGGGTCCAGAATTGATGTCTAACAGGGGGCAAAATACTCCAGTGGGTAAATGGAATTAAGACAATAGGTGCCTCCAAACCCTTTGATTTATGAATGGACATGATTCGCACAGCATTCGTCTTTTCATTGGCTGAAACTGTGGTATCATAGCCTTCGTTATCCCACCACTCCATAAAAGTGTTAATGGAGTTAATACCTTTTTGTGTTTGTTCCAAGATGACGTCTTGTAGTTGCTGAATATAGACGTCAGCATGATCGGCAAAACCGAAAATTAAAAGTACCTCACTCACAAGATCAAAGAGAGATTGCTGTCTCAGTTGGTGCTTTTGGTCCAAGAACGCTTTAGGAAAAGCTGCCTCTTCCAAACTCATTCTATCATCACGAGATCTTAACAAAACCTGTTGGGCATCTTGACCGCTCAATTGATGATAGAGTCGGATTAAATTCAGTGAGAGTATTTCGTCATAATCAGACTGCAGATATCGGAATACTTCCAGTACAAATACCACCAAATCACTTTGTGTAATCTTCAACGACTCCCCATTGATAAAGGGAATACGCTCTGCCAAAAGTGCATTGGCAATATCGGGAATCTCACCATTGGCATTTACGAGAATTAGAAAGTCACTGAGCTCAAAGCCTTGAGACTGATTGGTCTTAACAATATCTATTAAGTCACTGAGTGCTGCCGTTTTCCAGGGTACTTCGTCTTTTTCATAAAAGCGAACTCGCACAAAGCCTCCATCAGCTCCCTTTGCATCCTGATGATGATGGGCATAAGCTCTTTCAAAAAGCTCAGTATCTATAATGGATTCATGCTGGCCGATCGCTTTCGGTAACTCTGAGAACAACTGATTATTAAAACTTACCACCTGGCTTAGACTACGATAATTATCGGCTAAATTCTGCTCTGAGTCTCTGGTATAAAAGGCCCCTAGGTCTCGCTGTAACTCACTGAGTAGCAGATTCATGTTCCCTCCACGAAAGCGATAAATCGACTGCTTTACGTCCCCTACAATCAACACATTATTATCCTCGGAAAGGGCGTTGATAACCAAAGGCTGAAGATTACTCCACTGAAAGTTAGAAGTGTCCTGAAACTCATCGATCATGATGTGCTTAAAGAAACTGCCTAGTTTTTCAAAAATGAAAGGTGCATCAGCTTCAGCCAGAATATCTTTAAGAATCAGATTATTATCAGAGATGAGCATGACATTGTGCTCATCACGATAGTCTTTGAGGTGTTTATTGAGTTCTTCTAGCAGCCCATAGGAGAACATATTCTTTAAGAGCACTCTAGCTGTATTGTACTCGATTTGGTAGTCATCGATGTACTTTACTATTTCCCGACTGACCTCTCCAAACCTACCAGCGACAAGCGCATCGATTTCAGCAACCTTTGGCGAAGTCTTGGTGTACCAAGTATCCTCACCATTGACCGTTTTGAGGAAGGAGTTAGTAAGAGCGAAATCACCTCGACTCAGCTTTTTGAAAGTATTGGCTACACTGCGCGATCCACCCTTGAAGTCTTCCACGACAAGACTATATTGAGCCAGAAGATCAAGCGCTTCATTACCATAGGCCTTAAGCTGTTGCTCATATATTTTGACCGTCTTGCTCATTTTAGCAATGAGTGCTTTGACACGGTCTAGGTCTAGATCAACTTCACGAAAACCATCCTGAAATGCTTCTGAAAAGAGGCTTTTGCCCAGCTTCTCTATATTCTGATCTACATTCCATGACTTATCGCTTTCCATTTGCTCATTGGCAAAAGACACGAGCCAATCCCTTACTTGCTTGTTATCATCCAGGCTGCGAAAGAGTTGATCTATCGATTCGTTCAATGCGAGCGAGACATTCATTTCTAATTCATAGCTCAGGGGAAGATCAAGCTCTCTGGCGAATGATCGAAGTACTTTAGAAAAGAAGCTATCGATGGTAGAAATCTCAAACCTGCCATAGTTGTGAATAATCAATTCATAGGCCTCACTGGCTCGGACACGAATCCCCTTATCATCTAACCGATCACCTAAAGATTCCCGAATGCTTTGAAACATAGGCCCCTGATTACCCTCTGCAATCTCGAGAAGAGAGGCTAATATCCTGCTCTTCATCTCTTCTGTTGCCTTATTGGTGAAGGTGATGGCCAGAATATGTCTAAAATCTCCAGGGTTCAGCAGCACCAACTTCAAATACTCCCTTACGAGGGTAAATGTCTTACCAGATCCGGCTGAAGATTTGTAAACGGTTAGTGGCAATTCGGCTTTGATTTAGACCAAAGATGAAATTAATCAATGCCAAAGAAATCAGAAGGGATTAACGGATTAACTTGACGGTTCCCCGAACAATTTCTTCGAAGGGAGACCCATTGACTTCTCCCCAATAACTCAGTATATAGGAATAAGCCCCGCTTTGTACTTTTTGGCCCTTGAAGGTACCATCCCAGGCCTCAGTAATATCATTGGTACTGAACAGTACTTCCCCTCCCCATTCTGAATAAACCTTCATCTGGAAGCTAGTTGCACAATCGTAAACGACATGGAAAGTGTCATTTCGCCCATCACCGTTAGGACTAAAGGCGTTAGGAACATTGATTCTGGGGTAACGTTCAGAAATCTCCTCATTTTGAAAGGTAAAAGTACAACCATTGGCATCGGTTACCGTGACGGAATAGGTTCCTGCGGATAAGCCTTGAATCAACTGAGCATCTTGCGGTGGACTGGTATTCCATCGGTAAGTATATGGCCTGGTACCTCCTTGAGCCTCCACAAAAATAGAGCCTGAGGGCACATTTGGGCATGTCGGGTCATCTGTAGTTATGGCGGTTAGAGGATCTGGCTCGGCAATATCAAAGTCCACTTCAATTTCACAACCTGCGCTGTCTCTTATCTGCACCTGATGCCTGCCTACCGACAAGCCTGTAATAGAATTGCCCAGATCAGTATTACCGCCATCCAAAAACACCTGATATGGAGCAACACCTCCTTCAATCAGTACGTTCACAGCACCATCACTGCTACCATTACACCGAGTGCCCTCGACTTCCAAGGTGGCGACAAGTTCTTCGGGATCTGTCAAAGTGAAGGTCGAAACATTAAGGCATCCAATTTCATCTGTGATAGTTGCAGTGTAATCACCGGCAGCCAAATTACTGATATCAGCACCCGTCATGCCGTTGTCCCAAATAACCTCTAAGGGGCTTCCGTTGCTTCCCATGATATTGAGATTAATTCTTCCATTTGACTCACCCCTACAAACAGGAGGTATCAGTATAGCATCAACCATCAAAGGAGGGTTAATCGTTACATTCAAAACACTTGAAAAACCCTCACATCCAGGACTTTGCGGATTAAACTCTCTAAACCAGACCTGACCATTGCCCGTTTCGGTCCACACAATCTCCACAGAACTTCCCATATTTGACCCGATAAACTGTCCTTTATCACTGACAAACCACTCATACTGTGAGCCAGAGGCTTGTGCTGTGAAATAGGCAATGGGTTGATTGGCATCCACACACACCTGATCAACGACTGGACTGTTGCTCATCGGTTGATCTGGCTCCAACAAATTATCGATACTGACATCCACGGTCAGTGTGTCAATATCACATTGATTTGCCCCTGAAATGGGTAAGACTTTGATAAATGCCTCATCACTTATTCCTCCCCAGTCTACTGTTATAACAGGCGCACTCGGGTCAGATACAATCTTGCCCCCTTTGATGAACCATTCGTAACTGTCATGATTAGTACCGGTAATAGCATACTCAATCCCTTGGATATCAGGACATACGGATATAGGGCCACTTATCTCATTGATGGCCAGCTCTGTTATCAATACCGTCTTCCTCACTACAACGGCATTATTACATAGGCTGCCTCCATCCGAAGCCACCATAATGATTTCATACTCACCTGGTGCATCGTATTTGTGTGTGACTGACCGATGTGCTCCTTCCTCTCCCAAAAGAGTCGTTCCATCGCCAAAATCCCAGAAGAATGTATCAAAGACTGGGTCAGTCCCGGGAAGCATTTCAAATTCAACCCTCATATCCAAAGAAGATTCGACACAAATAGCATCAGGACCGACTATCTCCACACTTTCCCTGATCCGTTCATTAAGAATTCGACTGAGACTAGAGCCTGCCATATAACCATAAGACTCTTCGTTACCAAATGCATATACATAGGGAATTACCCCGCCAGGAGAACTAATGGTATGATTTCCCTGCGTAAAAACTATGGTGGCATAAGCCGCGTCACCCACTACCATAAATTGGTCGGTGATATCTACATTGTCGAGAATAACATTATCCAAGTCTTCCTTACGGGTTACTACCGTCAAGTGATAGGTCAGAGAATTAAATAAGGGCATAGAATTGAAGGTAACCCGTTGAATTCCTTGTTGTAAGGGGCTTACCATAATCATTAATGGGTCTGATGGCACACCATCACAACCTTCGCTCTTACTGAATTGTCCTACTGCAATAGGTTTATCTGAATCAATAAAACTTACAGCGTACATGGAGTCAAGCACTTCATATTCTCCTGCATTCAGGGTGATATCGTGCATACCATCAATCTTAACAGTAGTTCCATCCACTGAGGCCAAAATCTTTACCAAATCTCCGGAAGTCCTGTTCTGAAATGGTACATAGAGGAAGTCATCTCCCCAGGTAGATATGGGAAACATCTGTTCCACCAAATGGTCCTTAGTTTCACCACAACCTGAGACGTTAGTTGACTTGTTACCCGAAAAAACGGCAATTTTCTTACACACAATACCTGCCTCAATAATTGATCTGACCAAAGTACCCGTCAGATCTCCCCTGGATTTCACTTGATAGGTTTGTCCGGCATCCAGGGTAATGATGTTTGATTCACCGGGCCGCCAACCCTGAAACGTATCCACTGAAGGTATAATCTCTACCTGAGTGCTGTCTTCTGTGGCAACGATGAGTAGATTGGATTCTCGTGCATTATTATCCAGCGTATCAGACTTTACATGTGCCATGACATAGTAGTCTGTGTCAAGCGCTCTGGTAGGTATAACCACAGATGCGTCTGCCCCCAAAATGACCTTATTCAAAACATGAACCGATATGTCTTTATCAGATGTGATATGGACTCCATGGTTATTCTTTCCAACACCATTGGCCATCAACTCATCTGGAAGAATTACCAAGGTGGTCTTTCCTGGTTCCACAAGTTTCGTATTGAAGAAATTTCCGAGAGGGGTACTCAGCGTAACATTCGCCTGTTCATCTGCATTGATATAAATTTCTAAAGACAAACCGGGTGTTGGTTCATTCTCGGAGAAGCCCAACCAAAAATCTTTACCCTGAGTAGTTACCTGTGCCATTGAAACTACCTTAACAATTGACCACAGCAATACAACCAGAATAAGCCTAGCGCTCTTCCACGTAAATAGAGCTAAGAAGGAAATATCCTTTTTATGCACTTCAAATAGGTTTTAGTAGGTCGAAAACGGTAAAAACCGATATAAGAATAACAACTAAGAAAGGTACTACCCCATGAAAGCTACGGATATAAAAAGATGATGTTCAGCGGACCTACTATCTGATCAACCTGATAGAACCTCTGAAGGTTTCTTCAAAAGCCACATCATTCAGGCTACCGGCATAGAAGATTACATACGAGTACTTTCCATCAGGGGCTGGCTGACCTTCGAAAGTCCCGTCCCAACCTACATTGACATCTTCAGTTGAGAATACAACTGATCCCCATTTGTTATATACCTGCATAGAAAACCTAATGGAGCAATCTGCCACCGGTTGAAAGGTGTCATTTGTTCGGTCACCATTTGGGCTGAAAGCAGAAGGAATAAATATCCTAGGAAACCGCTCCGTCACCTCTATTGCCAAGGAGGTTTCACAGCCATTGGCATCAACAATTCTTACTGTATAATTTCCCTTGCTCAGGTTTGCAGCATTAGGATCGTTTTGCGAAGGATTATTACTCCAAAAGAATTGATAATCTGGTGTTCCACCTTTTGCATCTATAAAGGCCGTACCATCAGACGCTTGTGGACAGATAGGTTCATTAATTAGTGATTCAAGATCGGCTTCCAATAACAAGGGCTGATTGATAGTAAAGGTTGTCGAAGTCTCACAACCATTGGCATCTCTAATGGCCACTTCATAGCTTCCGGCAGCAAGTCCATCGACTGTCCCTGTATTAGTACTTCGGACGAAACCATTACTGCCTGTCCAATTATATACATAATCGCCATTCGGGAAGGTGGTACCTCCCACTACTAAAACGGTAGCAGCGCCATTGGACTCTTGAAAACACCTTACATCGGTCAGTTGACTATCTGCAACTTCCAGCACATCGGGCTCTCCCACAGTGTAAGTGAACATTACCTCACAACCTAAGTCATCCGTCACTGTTGCTGTATAATCCCCTGCTGCCAAGCCATTAATATCCTGACCTGCTGCACCATTACTCCAGGTGACCGAATACCCTGGTTTCCCTCCTGTCAATGCAATACTGATCGTACCGTTAGCTTCTCCATTACAAAGCACGTCCTGTATGGTTGGGGTAGATGTTATTTCTGTGTAAATAATAACATCCAACCTTTCGGAAAAGCCCTCACAATCAGAAATCAATGGATTGAATTCTCTATACCATACCTGACCAGCACCCGGCCCATCCCATTGGATTCTTACTTCGTTGGTAGTATTTGAACCTATGAATGTTCCTCCCTGAACAAACCACTCATATTCGGAGCCTGCTGTCTGAGGCGTGAAATAGGTAACGTCTCCCAATTCGGTAAAGCAAACTTCAGTATCAGTAAAACCATTGCTCTGAGGTAATGCAGGTTCTAGCCTTTTGTTAATAATAACATCAAAAGTCACTGTGTCGGCCACACAACCAATTGTATTGGTTGATATGATCTTTAATGAGGCATCTGGTCTGGCCGCTCCCCAGTTCACTGAAATTGCATCTCCCATGTCAGACCCCACAATCATTCCTCCATCAATAATCCATTCATATGTATTGCCAGGAGTTCCTTCAACAGAATAAGCGATGCCAGTTACATCCGGACATACAGAAGCCGGTCCATTAATGTTGGTGATTTCATTTGGGGTGACAGTGATCGTTTTGGTAATGGTTTCCGAATTCTCTCCGCATTCATCCCCACCATCTGACGCAAATAGTGTAATGATATAATCTCCAGGTTGGGTGTATGTATGCACCGTATCCTTACCAGTAGCCATATTACCATCACCAAAATCCCATTCAAACTCGGTAAACCTAGGTGCCTCGCCTGCAGGCACTTCAAAATCAGCCGTAAATTCTATTTCGTTATTCACGCATGCCTCATCCGCTATAATATCTATGTCTGGGTCATCTCCGACAATCTGGAGATTCAGATTGGCCAATGACGCGCCTGCCACATAACCAAAAGATTCGATATCGCCATACCCATAGATATAAGCAATAAAACCGCCATCTACCACAGTTGTATAATCCGTACCACCTTGGAGTGTAACCGTAGTGTGCGAGTATGTAGGGTTACTAGGTACTGGAGTAAATGTTGCCGGATCAACCTGAGTCCCGTTGATAAGCACATCATTCACACTGGAAGTCTGTACGATCAAATTCGTAAAGAATACTTGAATTTGAGATACCTGCAATGTATTAAACGTAACCTGATCAAGTAGTTGTTGATTAGGACTAAGCATAATCATAAATGGGTCGCCCAAGTCATTTGGAATATTCGACCCAGCAGGAAAATCACAACTCAATGATTGACTAAACTGCGCTACTTGCAAGGGTTTATTCGAACTAATCGACTTAACATCATCGAAAACAAAGGTCATATACTCTCCTCTAGCCATTGTGGGTAAGGCGCCTTCTCCTGTTATAAACACATCTGTGTCATCCTCTGTAGCAATTACTCTTAGACCATAGGATTCTCTTTCTTCAAACGGAACTGCAATATAATCGGTACCCAGTGTTGATACAGGAAACATCTGCTCATATAAATGATCTCCTGCAAATCCATCTGCTCTAAAGTTGCCATTCCTGGTACCGGAGCAATCTTGTCCTGCAGTCACCCTAGTCCATCGATTACCTCCAAACACTGCGAAATTCTTACACCCGTCACTTCCTGGGGCTATGGATACTAAAGATCCTGTCAAGTCTCCTGCATTGGCCTGGAGTTGATATACATCCCCTTGGTTGAGGATAATTCTAAAGGTCTGATCAGGAAGTCTGTTATCTAAGGTTCTTACTGATGGTGTAACATCTATCTCTGTCCCATTCTCCGTGGCCACGATCAGCATAGAAGAAATTGACTGGGGGTCTAAAGCTTCATAATAAGATGATACAACATAAGAGTTCCCTAAAGTCAGCTTAGGAAGGATAACTGCGGCATCCGCGCTAAAGGGCTCGTTGGCCAGAGCATAAACTGAAATATCATCGTCAGATACGATCTGGATACCTCTCCTTTCGTTGTTTCCTGAAGTGGCTGCCTGTATGTTGGGAAAGAAGTCATTCAAAACAAACTTCTCGGTTTGTCCTGCAGTCACCGTAAAATCGATCTCAGTACTATTGGCAAAGATTGTGATTGTACCCTGTGTGTTGGTCTTACTGGTAATGAAAATTTCTGTAGTCGATAAACCATCTGGACTATTGACGATGTTTTCCATAAAGCCAAACCAGAATTCTCTTCCCTCAGTAGTTACCTGAGAAAAGGCTGATAGGCTACAAATAGCCAGAAAGAAAGTTAGTAGTAATCTCCTCAATTTATTAAACGCTCTACAGAGATGCTTAATATGAAACATCAAAGATGGTCATATTTTCGATTTCTCAAATGACTTGTTGAACCAAATCCACTGATTAATCAGGTGTATGACAACTGTGATAACGAAAAGTTTGATGAAAGTCGCATTCTACATCTAATGAATTTGCTTCTTCACTGATTATTCAATTGCTTTGGGCAAAATTTTTACCCCATGGAAATCAAAGCTAAAATCCTTAAAATCTTTCCTTCTCAACAAGTCACAGCGACTTTCAAGAAAAGGGAATTTGTTGTCGAATATGCTGACAACCCTCAATACCCAGAGTTTATCAAATTCGAGTGTATTCAGGACAAATGTGATCAACTTGATAGTTTTTCTGAAGGTCAAGAGGTGAACGTAAGCTTTAACCTTAAGGGTAGAAAATGGACCGATCCACAAGGCGTAGATAAATACTTCAATTCACTGCAGGCTTGGAGAGTTACGGCAGAACAGGCACAGAGCGCTGCACCAGCTGGTGCCACGCCTCCTCCGCCAGCTTCAAATGATGAGCCTGATTGGCTCAACGCTGATGAATCAGATGATCTGCCATTCTAATTGATGAAATACGACCTGATAGTTATCGGAGGGGGAATTGTTGGGCTGGCAACGGCTTATAAAAGCCTTCAAAAAAACCCAAAACTTAAGCTTGCTCTCATTGAGAAAGAAGTGGAGTTGTGTAAGCACCAAACTGGCAACAATAGTGGGGTAATACACTCAGGTCTTTACTACAAGCCAGGAAGTCTTAAGGCAACCAACTGCATTAACGGTTATAATATGTTGCTGCAGTTCTGTAAAGATGAAGGAATTGAATACGACCTCTGTGGTAAAGTAGTGGTTGCCACAGATGATTTCCAAAGGCCATTGTTAGAAAACCTGTACAATAGGGGGCTGGAAAATGGTCTTGATCAAATCTCCAAAATCAGTATCGAGGAATTAAAGGAAATTGAGCCGCATGTCAATGGTATCGCTGCACTGAAAGTGCCCTATACGGGCATTATTGATTATGTAGCTGTAGCCGAAAAGTATGCAGATAAGATACGTGAAGCCGGAGGTGAGATATTCTTGGGGCAAAAGGTCATTGAAATTGCAGCATCTTCGGGTGGATCGATTATAGAAACTACTCAACAGACCTTCGAGACTCGGCTAGTTGTCAATTGTGGCGGTTTGTATTCCGATCGGCTGGCACGAAAAACCTCTGACGCAGTGGATTTGAAAATTATCCCTTTCAGGGGTGAGTATTTCAAGCTTATTCCAGAAAAAGAATACCTGGTGAAGCACCTCATTTACCCAGTACCAGATCCAAACTTTCCATTTCTAGGAGTTCACTTTACCCGTATGATGAAGGGAGGTATCGAAGCGGGTCCTAATGCGGTTCTTGCATTTAGAAGAGAAGGTTATAAAAAATCTCAAATCCACCTAGGTGAGTTAACCGAATCTCTCATGTGGCCGGGGTTTCAAAAAGTAGCCAAAAAATATTGGAGAACTGGTTTTGGTGAGCTTTACAGATCATTTTCTAAGGCAGCTTTCACCAGAGCTTTGCAAAAGCTGATTCCCGAGATTCAGGAATCTGACCTAGTTGATGGTGGCGCAGGCGTTCGTGCACAGGCCTGTGACCGCAACGGTGGTTTACTGGATGACTTCTCTATCATTGAAGCCGAGCATGCCATTAATGTATGTAACGCGCCATCACCAGCGGCAACCTCGTCCCTCTCGATTGGTGATACTGTTAGTGACCTTGTGATCAAGCGGTTCTAAGCTTTTGGTGCCCCACTTCCAAATTCAATATATTGGGGCATGAAGAAACCCGTGCTATTGGCTTCCCTGATAGTTACTCTGTCAATTGGTCAAGTGACATTCTCGCAGACCTATTCTTTTATGTCATATAATGTTCGGTATGACAATTCGAATGATGGAGTGAATAAATGGGATAATCGGAAAGACGCTCTGGCAGCACAGATCGACTACCACGATCCTGTCGTTTTCGGAATTCAGGAAGGTTTAATTTATCAGGTAGAATTTCTGAGGGACAAAGTCACTCGATATGATTATATAGGTGTAGGCAGAGATGATGGTAAGGGTAAAGGTGAATTCAGTGCTATCTTATACGACACCGAAAGAGTCACTTTACTCACAGAAGGCACATTCTGGCTTTCCGAGACACCTGATAAGGTGAGTAAAGACTGGGATGCAGCCCTGCCGAGAATCTGTACCTATGGGCAATTTAAGATAAAGACCTCCAAAGAGGTCTTTTGGTTTTTTAATACTCATTTTGATCACATTGGCAAAGTGGCCAGAGCCAATTCTGCTAGTCTAATCGTTAAAAAAATTAAGGAGATTGCTGGACCTGAAGCTCCAGTCATTCTTTCTGGCGACTTTAATGCCACACCCGAGAGTCAGCCCATCCAGAACATCAAAACCTATTTATCTGATCCTTTTATTAACGCGGAGAAACCATTCAGTGGCCCAATTGGAACTTTTAACGGTTTTGACACTTCTGCCAAACTCGAAGACCGGATCGACTATATATTTATTAGAAATATGAATGCCATAAGTCTTACACATCTTAATGACACAAGAGCCAGGGGCTTCTGGATTTCGGATCACTTCCCAGTTTTACTCCAAGCACAGTTCTGATAGGTTCAACATCAACTTGTCATAAACTCCAAAGTCCTTAGTTCAGAATAGGTAAACTCGCTACCTAATGTAACAAAGCCCACATGCCCTCCTCTTTTCGGTGTCTCTAAATAGATATTCAAACTGTCTTTTGCCAAGTGATAAGGAAAGCAATTGCCAATAAGTAAAGGGTCGTTAAGCGCATTGAGTATTAGTAAATCTCGGGATATTTTGGGTATAAAAGGCAGAGGATTACAGTGTTCATAGAAGGCCTTTCGGCTTTCGAAACCGTGTAGGGGTGCCGAATACATCTCATCAAACAACTCCAACTTCTTGATGTCCTCTAAAGCTGAAATATCAATATCAGGATATTGCTTGGCTTTCCTCTTTAGTTTTTCCTTCAACTTTCCGAGAAATCTTCTCTCATAAACGGCATTACTCCTCAGGCTTAAAGTATCTACACTCTCTGGTAAAGAACAGGGAACCGAAATAACTACCGCCTTCTTCACTTCATTGGGCAAACCAAATTCTGGCTCCTCCCCTAAATATCTGATTGTTTGCCCTCCTCCCATACTCATCCCAACCATGGTGACTTCTCTATAGTCACCGATTGACAGGGCATGATCGACCACGGTGCGCACATCATAACTAGCTGCATGATGATAGAGAATCCTCTGTCGATTCATTTCTCCATTACAACTTCGGTTGTTCCAGGCAAGCACATCCCATCCATTTGATGAGAACAGTTTGGCCATGGCCATTACATAATGCCTGTCTGAACCTCCCTCCAATCCATGTGAAATGATTAATAGTCGATTATGACCTTTCTTGATCCAATCCAGGTTTAAAAAATCATCATCTGGTGTTTCAATTTGTTCTCGCTGATAGCCAATTCCCGTGATTTTTCGGGTCATACTTGGAATGATGGTCTCAAAATGGCCATTCAAATAAAAAAAAGGTGGCCCCTTATAATTAGAGGAGACTATGGGCATATTTAATGGGGTATATTTGGGACTATCTCTTAAACTGAAACTTGACGAGAAAGTTAATTGATTAAATTTCTATTGAAAACAAGGGGCACTGTGAGTTGGAGAAAATATTTTGTATTAATCACCTTGTCTATCATTAGTCTTTCTCTATCAGGTCAAAGGGTTAGAGTGGTCAATCAAGCGGACAATACACCCATCAGTCAGGCAACCATTCAAGAAAAAGAAACTGATAGAGGTGCGATTACTAATATTCAAGGCTTTGCTGACTTAGAAGGTTTTTCTGAGGCCGGTACCCTGCTGTTTAGGCATCCCTCCTTTAGGCCACGTGAAGTCAAATATTCAGATTTGGCAAATCTCAATTTCGTCATTAGCCTGGTGGAAGAGTTCATTCAGATGGATGACGTGGTTGTTTCAGCCAATAAGTGGGAACAGAACAAAGTTGAAATACCTCAGCAAATTACAGAGTTCGAAGCCGAAGAAATTGCCCTTGCAGAACCGGCCACTGCTGCTGACATTCTCAGTATGAATGGACAGGTTTTTGTTCAAAAAAGTCAATTGGGAGGCGGGAGCCCAATTATCAGAGGTTTCTCTGCCAATTCTGTTCTCATTGTAGTCGATGGTGTTAGAATGAACAATGCTATTTACCGAAGCGGAAATCTTCAAAACGTGATCACACTTGACCCTAATAACCTTCAAGGGGCAGAAGTGGTCTTCGGTCCTAGCTCGGTAATCTATGGGAGTGACGCTTTGGGCGGTGTAATGGACTTCCATACAAAGACACCCAGCTTTTCGAACAATGCACTAGGGTTTAAAGGCTCAGCTTTTGTCAGGTATGCCTCCGCTGCAAATGCGAGCACAGGCAATATTCAATTTGAAATCAATCAACCTAAATTTGCTTCGTTTACGAGCTTCACCTATAGTGACTTTGGAGATTTAAGGACTGGCGCGAATCGCATAGATGATTTTCCGAATTTTGGCAAACGCTTTGAATATATTGAGCGAGTAAATGGTCAGGATGTCATTGTTCAGAATGACAATGTTAATCGACAAATTGGATCTGGCTATGATCAATACAATCTGCTACAGAAGTTCAGATGGAGATTAGGATCATTTTCTGATTTTACCTACGCATTCCATTATTCAAATTCATCTGATGTGCCACGATATGATCGGCTTACCTTAAGAGATGGTAATACACTGAGAAATGCGGAGTGGTATTATGGGCCACAGGCTTGGCAAATGCACTCTCTAAAGATGAGGTTCTTCTACCCCAATCAGTTCTTCGATCAAATGAAAATGACTACGGCTTACCAGACTATTGAAGAGAGTAGGCATGATCGTAGGTATACCAGCGACATTTTAAGAAGTAGAATTGAGGTAGTAGATGTTTTCTCCTTCAATCTTGATTTTGAAAAGGTCTTCGGGCTGAATGGTGAATTGTACTACGGTCTTGAAGCAGTAAATAACGATGTAGCATCATCTGCCTTTACGACTGATCTAGATACCAATGAGCAAAATCCAACAAGCACCAGGTATCCAGATGGTGGTAGCAACTATAACTCGTTAGCAGCCTATGTGAGTACCAAAAACCATCTGGGTGATCGACTGATTCTCAATACAGGTATTCGTTACAGTTATGTCAGCCTAAAGTCACGATTTGAGGACAAGACCTTCTTCAATTTTCCTTTTGATGAATTATCGATTGACAATGGAGGCCTTACCGGAAACATTGGTTTGGTATACCTACCCAAACCCGGATGGAAGGCAAACGTGCTATTGTCAAGTGGTTTTAGGTCACCCAATGTCGATGATGCAGGAAAGGTATTTGATTCTGAGCCAGGCACTGTGGTGGTGCCCAACCCTGACTTAAAACCAGAAACCAGTTACAATATTGAGTATGGTATCAGTAGACAGGTTAGTGATAAACTGAAGATCGAAGCAGTAAATTATTTCTCTTTCCTAAGAGATGCGCTCGTCAGGCGGCCTTTTACTTTCGATGGCCAATCACAAATTATCTACGATGGTACCCTCAGTAATGTATTTGCTGAGGTCAACGTTGGTGAGGCATTTATCTGGGGAATTACATTTAACCTTTCTGCTCAGCTCTACCCTGGTATCACGCTGAAAAGCAGCCTCACTTACACTGAGGGAGAAGACACCGTTGAGCACCTACCTTTGCGCCATGTTACTCCCCTATTCGGGGAAACAAGCATTAGTCTAAAACAGCAAAAATTCACTTCCAGTTTTATTGTGAGATACAGTGGCGGAATTGACTTCGAGGATCTTGCCCCATCAGAACAAAATAAGCCACAACTCTATACCACAGATGGTGCCTTGCCTTGGGCCATTGTCAACATCAACAATTCTTATCAACTAAACGATCGGTTGAGCATCCACCTGAATTTAGAAAACCTTTTAGACACCCACTACAGACCCTATGCTTCTGGTATCAGTGCTCCCGGCTTCAATGCAATTGTTTCTGTCAGAGCTAATTTCTAGCATCATAACACTTTGTTAATCTTCACGTTATCATTAAGATAAATTGGAATCATACATTAGTATCGATTCTTATCAAATCATATTTATTGGGTGTTAATAAAAAAGGTCTGTCTGTCAGGCTTTTTTTATGTCTTCGGTTCTCTTAAGCCACCAAATCCCATAACTTGCATGCCTTATTTAGACGATACAATGCACGTAGCGATTGCGGGAAATATAGGCTCTGGTAAAACCACCCTAGCAAAAAAATTAGGCAAACAGTACAACTGGGATGTTCAGCTTGAATCAGTAGAAGACAACCCTTATTTGAAGGACTTCTACGAAGATATGTCTAGGTGGTCTTTCCACTTACAAGTATATTTTCTCAACAGTAGGTTCAATCAGGTTTCTAGGATTCGTGAGTCGAACGGAGGTACTATCCAAGACAGAACGATTTATGAAGACTGCTATATTTTCGCGGCTAACTTGTACAAATCCGGATACATTGCTGAAAGAGACTACCAAAACTACTTAGAGCTCTTCAAATCAATGATCAAACACGTGCAAGCACCTGACCTGCTAATCTATTTGAAAGCCGATATCCCAAGGTTGGTTGCTAACATTCAGAAAAGAGGGCGCGACTATGAAGAGTTGATAAGGATTGAGTACCTGAAAAACCTCAACCAACATTATGAAGAGTGGATTGGTGATTACAAACTGGGGAAACTCTTGGTGATTGATGTCAATGAAATGGACTTTGTCAAAAATGTAGAGGATGAGGCATTCATTCTCGAAAAAGTAGATTTGGAGGTAAATGGACTCTTCTCTTAAGTTTCAGTGCAGAACGAAGAGTAAAAATATTTCATTACCTTAGAACAGTTATTTAACAACACTCTACTTTTTAATCAAAACTTAACAGTCCTGTTTGTGATAATTATCGCAGACAGGACATTTTTTTAATATAAAAACTAGATTTCTTCTTCTCCTCTTTCAAGAACATCCCAAGTATGATCAGCCAGTAGTTTAACGGTAGCGATGTACTTTTTAAATGGTTTGGACCTTCCCCACTCTTTAGGTCCTATTAGCGACAACGTATCAGTTTGGTCCTTCTTCATATAAAGGTGATACACCTTGCCAATCAAAGGTTGAAAAGCCATTTGAGCTTGGTAAATTCTTTCAGACACGTCTACCCTATCCTTTATGGTTTTGGCCTGCTGCGCCAATAGTTGCATCTGATCATAGATCTGTTTCATATCCATATCAGTTTGCTCGTACATGGCAGATAATGACCTCCCCTTGATTTTACCTTTGTCTTCAGGTTTGATCATAGCGGCTCCCACCGTATGGGGGAAATCGATGGTTCCTGGATTAGGCGTTGTCATCTCCGCCATCTTATCCATGTCAACCTGATCTACATCTATTTTCTTACCTGGCTTACTCACTGTTCTTATTTTGTTGTTAAATCAGTTCTGCAACTACTTTGTTTTGGTATTGACGGAATCTTTTACTTCTTCCTCAGAAGGTGCTATTGATTCTTTCAGGTACTTTTTTGACCCCGGGAACGATGTTTTGGTAGAGATATCGTAACCAACAATAATGGTGGCTATAAAAAACAGTATGGCTACCGCCACAAAAATCTTCTTTTTACGTTTCATACCTTCGAATACAAACTTCTGTATTTCCCTACTAAATTCGGTATCGTATCTTAAAAACCCTTGGAAAGTCACCGCAAAATAATTCATATCGATATGGATGCGTTCTACGCCTCTGTAGAGCAGCACGATAATCCTGAACTAAGAGGGAAGCCAGTAGCAGTAGGTGGCAGCAAAGAACGAGGAGTTGTTGCAGCTGCGAGTTATGAGGCACGAAAATTTGGTGTAAGGTCTGCTATGCCCTCCGTCACGGCATACCAGAAGTGCCCTCAAATTGTATTTGTCAAGCCTCGCTTCGATCGGTACAAAGAAGTTTCCAATCAGATTCATGAAGTTTTTCATGATTATACAGACCTGATTGAACCCTTATCTCTTGATGAGGCATACCTGGATGTTACCCAAAACAAGAAAGGAATTCCATCGGCAACATTGATTGCAAAGGCCATCAGAGCAGACATTAAGTCAAAGACTGGCCTTACCGCATCAGCAGGGATTTCGATTAATAAGTTTATCGCCAAAATAGCCAGTGACTATAATAAACCGGATGGCATCACACTTGTGGGACCTGAAAAGACTGATACATTCCTGGAGCAACTCTCTATTGAGAAGTTCTTTGGGGTTGGCAAAGTAACTGCTGAGAAGATGCGAAACCTGGGTATCAATAATGGCAAGGACTTAAAAGCCTGGTCCAAAGAAGATTTAAAGGCAAATTTCGGGAAATCTGGGGGGTTCTACTACGAAATAGTAAGAGGTAATGATAACAGGCCTGTTAACCCGAATAGAATCAGGAAGTCTCTGGGTGCCGAAAATACTTTTGAGTATGACCTGATAGAATTGGTTGATATGAAGCTGGCACTAGAGCCCATCGCTGTTACTGTGATGAAGCGATTAGAAAAGGCAAATACCTTTGGCAAAACATTAACATTAAAAGTCAAATTCAAGGATTTTTCTCAAATTACGAGAAGCCAATCACTTACGGAAGAAATTCGTACACTAGATCAGGTGGTATCCATTGCCTTCAACCTTTTAGAACAAATCAATTGGCAAGAATTTCCTGAAGGTGTTAGGTTGCTCGGAATAACTTGTTCAAATTTCGAAAACAAGGAAATAGAACCACTTTTAAAGGAAGGTCATCAGTTGACTTTGGATTTTTAGATTTATCTTAGACTATTATTAATACAGAGAAATGGCGAAAGTAGTAATTGGAAGTCATGCAGAATTTGAGGAATACATTGGGCAAGAACTCGGTGTTTCGGAATACCTCAAGATTGATCAGGAAAGAATCAATGCTTTTGCAGAAGCCACCATTGATCACCAATGGATACATACTAATCCTGAGAAGGCCGCAGAAAGTGCTTTTGGTACAACGATAGCCCATGGTTATCTGACAGTTTCTCTTCTACCCTATTTATGGGAACAAATAGCCGAGATTAATAACATCAAAATGATGATTAATTACGGTATTGAGAAGTTGAAATTCAACCAACCTGTAAAAGTAAATGATGAGGTAAGACTTAAGGTAAAACTCACCTCACTCGCAGATTTGAGAGGAATAACTAAGTGTCAATTGAATGTCAAGCTAGAAATTAAAGACAATCCAAAACCGGCATTTTCAGGAGAGTTTATCTTCTTATACCACTTCAAATAGTTTAGACTACTTCTTTCTTACATAAACTGTTTTTTCCAGCTCGCAGATAACCTCTCCTTCTTGATTAGTGATTGTGAGTGGTAATACATAGTCTTTCTTACCCAGTTCACCTACCTCAGTTTTAATTTGTTCAATAAGTTCTGCTGTAATCTCAAATACACAGGTAACCTTGCCCCTTCCAGGCTTTTTGAATTTGATGCTTGATGCTTTGTCCCATACAATGTAGTCCCTCCCTAAATTCTGGACCAGAAGTAACATGTAGAAAGGGTCAGACATAGACATGAGCGAGCCTCCAAAGTGCGTTCCTACGAGGTTTTTGTTCCACCATCTTAGCTTCATTTCAATTTCAGCCCGCAAAAAATCTGGACTGATATATTTCACGCGAATACCGGCACCAATGTAAGGTGGGTAAAAATTCATCAACTTGATTTTCTGTCGCCTCGATAGTCTAAACATTCTGTTGAAAAGGTTACTTTTGCGTCAAATAACGAAATAAAAATGACAGCAGAAATCCATACTGAAAAAGGTTTGATGAAAGTGGAGTTTTACGAAAAAGATGCTCCTAATACAGTTAAAAACTTTGTTGATTTATCGAAAAAAGGGTTCTACGATGGCCTCACTTTTCATAGAGTACTTCCTGACTTTGTAATACAAGGTGGATGTCCCAATGGCATTGGTAACGGAGGGCCTGGTTATTCTATTGATTGCGAATTAGATGGTGACAATCAATATCATGACAGGGGTGTGCTGTCAATGGCACATGCTGGAAGAAATACTGGAGGATCACAGTTCTTCATATGCCATAGCAGGACCAATACTGCTCACTTAGATCGCAACCACACTTGCTTTGGAAAAGTGACAGAAGGACTAGATGTGATTGACGATGTTCGGCAGGGTGATAAAATCGAAAAGATTGTAATTGTAGACTAAATACAATTCACTTAAACTTTAGCCCGAAGTTTAGCTTTGGGCTTTTTTATTCAGCGCCTTGACAAAATCAGTCACCAGATAAGCCAATGACTTACCTACCATTTTTGATTCCAAATCGTTTTGTGGTGCTGCTTCTGGCAAATGTAAGTAAGCAGCATCTAGAGCTTCAGCACTTCTTCGAACAAACTGTCTGGCTTGCTCCAAAGAAAACCCTGAAGGTGAGATGGCACTACTGGGCATCATACGGATGACGTCCATATCTAGCTCAACACCGCAAGGTACCTGCCTATCATAAACGAACTCCAATGCCTTTGCTAAATCCCTGTCTAGATAATCGATGTCTTCGGAGAAATGGTACCCAACATTTTCAGCGATATCCAAGGCCTTAAGCATATTTTCTCCATTGTAAGATTGGTGAAGACCAAAAGCGAAGTACCTATCTAAAAAGCCTTCATTTTTGGCATATGAAAACCCATTTCCACTATGCCTTCCTTCCATAACTCTATAATCAGCATGTGCATCTAAATTGATACAATGTACTCCATGCCTTAGACCCAGCCCCTCAGTTACTCCCTTAAGGATTGGATAAGCATTGTTATGACCACCACCGATCACAATCGGTATAAGTCCAGCTTCTATGATAGATTTAATGATCGGTGAGACAAGTACATCCAAACGCTCACACAATACATGCATTTTCTGTAGAAAATAGCCAGTCGTAGTATCTACCGCAATCGCCTGTTTTTGTAGCTCCATTACATTTATTTCTCCCAACAACAAAAACTCTGTGCCCGAAAGAAAGCGATTGCTCTGCACATTTAAGAAGGCAGGTAGGAAAGCCTCCCATGCATTTTGAGCACCGGGATTGCCATGATTCCCCAAAACTCCAATACACTCGGGTATGCCCAACAGACAAAACCTGGCGCCATTTTTTTGAAAAGCCTCAAGTGATTCAAGCCCATCAGAACCCCAGGTTTGGACTCGTTCACCAATCTTAACTTCACCCTTTCTAGTACCTGTTAGGTTCAGAATTTGCTCTGTATTTAACCAATTAATGCACATGCCCGTCAAATTAGCAAAAAGAGATTACTCCTTCCATTGATGTCCTTTTTTAAACTTCTAATAATTAATATCTTCACCCACTAGTGCCTAATCAATCATAATAGATGGAATATATACCCGAGCCGGTAAAGATTTTCGTGGTCGAAGATGATCCCGTATACTTGAAGCTAGTGCAGTATGTAACAGAACTAAACCCTGATCATGTTGTAAGAACCTTTACCAACGGTAAAGACTGTATTGACCATTTGCATGAAAACCCAGCACTCGTCACCTTAGATTACTCCTTACCAGATATGACAGGAGAAGAAGTGCTCAAAGCCATAAAGGCTTACAACCCTGAGATACCTGTCATAGTCGTTTCATCTCAAGAGAGTATCAACACTGCGGTGGAGCTACTCAAGCACGGTGCCTATGATTATATAACAAAAGATAATGAGACCCGTGAACGCCTACTGAATTCCATCAACAATGCTAAAAAGCACGATGCACTTACAAAAGAAGTGAGTCACCTGAGGGAAGAAGTTGGACAGAAGTATGAGTTTGACAATAGCATTATTGGTGAAAGCCCGGCCATACAGAAAATCTTCAAACTACTTACCAAAGCTGTCAAGACGAATATTACAGTTTCCATTACTGGTGAAACGGGTACGGGAAAAGAAGTAGTAGCCAAGGCCATCCATTACAACTCAGAGCGCAAAGACAAGCCCTTTGTGGCTGTCAACATAGCAAGCATTCCGGAAAACCTGATTGAAAGTGAACTCTTTGGTCATGAGAAAGGAGCCTTTACAGGCGCATTAGCCAGAAGAAAAGGAAAATTTGAAGAAGCCCATACAGGCACCATCTTCCTGGATGAGATAGGTGAAATGGATATTAATCTCCAGGCAAAACTTCTAAGAGCACTGCAAGAACGAGAAGTGACACGGATTGGAGGAAACGAAGTAGTCAAGTTTGAGACCAGAGTTATCGTAGCTACCCATAGAAACCTGGCAGAAGAAGTTAAGGCAGGAAATTTCCGCGAAGACCTTTACTACCGCCTTTTAGGGATTCCAATTGAGCTTCCTCCATTGCGAGAGCGTGGGAAAGATATTTTACTGATTGCCAATCATTTCTTAAGTGCCTTTGCCAAGGAAAATAAGATGGGCAAGGTCAAAATCAGTAAGGAAGCACAGTCTAAGCTAATGAATTACCCCTTTCCTGGTAATGTAAGAGAGCTAAAATCTATTATAGAATTAGCAGCCGTTATGTGTGATGATAACGTAATTGAGGAAGCAGATATCACCTTCAATACACTTCAAAAAGAAGGCCAGTTCCTATTCGAAGAAATGAGCTTACGCGATTACACTTTTAAGATCATTAAGCACTTTCTTGATAAATACGATAACAATGTGCTTCTCGTAGCTGAGAAATTAGACATCGGAAAGTCGAGCATCTATCGATATTTGAAAGAAATGGAAGAAGATTAGTATTTCACCAGTCGTCCTAAGCTCTCTTCCACACGCCAGAAGAGAGACTTAGGGTCAACCGGTTTGTTCAGAAATGCCTTTACGTCCAAATGACCGAATTGGGTGTTAAGTACATCTGTTTCCTCACTTGAGAGTACAATCACCGATATGTCGTAAAGTCTTGCGCTTTTCCTGATAGCTGTGATCAACTCTACTCCATTCATCTCTGGCATTTCATAATCAGTTATAATCACATCAGTACTATTCCCCTCACTCAACCATCTCAAGGCATCGCTTCCGTTACATTTACATACCACTTCATAGTAGGGAGCCAAAAGAAACTCTAAGAGCCTTCTGGTGCTTTGTTCGTCTTCTACTACTAACAGTTGCCTTTTCATATACCGATGTTTGTCAAGGCAAATGCCGAAAGCATACCAAAATTCACGGTAGAGGTGATTCCTGCGCTTAAACAAGTTTAAAACGATTTATTATGCATGCAGAGTATTTTTAATTAGCCAGTCTATTCCCAATATGAAAATTATCCCTCCCAAATAGGGAGAATTGCTCCTGCCAACCATCCATAATATTTGGTATTACTTTACTCTGGTTTTTATTTATGTTTGAAAAAAATCATTCGGAAAAGTTATGCGTAAGATCCTCTTATCTCTATCCATAGTGCTTTGGGTTACAAGCTCATTTGCTCAAAACAAACCACTCACCGATCTCACAGTCGAGGAGATCATGCAATCACAATCAAAATTTGTTGGAACTCCGCCATCCCGTGTGAGTTGGTCAAAAGACAGTAAATCCATTTTCTTTAACTGGAACCCTGAGGATTCTGGTCGAGCAACGACTTATAAGGTTGGCAAGAATGGTGGCACTCCTGAAAAGTCTGACGATAGAAATGAAGGCTGGCCTTCTTCTTACGTTTATAATGAAAATGAAAGTAGGATAGTCTTTGTTAAAGGCGGAGATGTCTACACTATGGACGTCAAATCCAAAGCAGAAACTCAAATTACGGCAACCAATGCCAGAGAGAGCAATGCAAGATTTCATAGCAATGACGTCATCACATTTGTCTCAGAGAACAATCTGTTTTCGGTTAATACAAAATCCGGATTGATTACTCAATTGACCAATATCATTATTGAATCGGAAAATGATGACTCCCCAAGAAGAACCGCTAACAATCAAAACTCTGGGAATCGTGAACAGGATAGTTGGCTAAGGAAAGATCAATTGGTGACCTCAAGCATTCTTGAAGAACGTAGAAATAGACCTCGTAATCAAAATCGCTTCCGTAGCTTTTCGAATCAGGCGCAAAGCCCAAATAGTAGACGTAGTTCTATTAAACTTCCTAACGTCAGAAACTTAAGACTCTCCCCTGACGGTAATTATGTGAGTTTCAGTGTTTATTATGCACCAGAAAAGGGCGCCAAAAACACGATTGTTCCCAATTATGTGACTTCAACCGGTTACACGACAGACATTCGTGCCAGAAGTAAAGTTGGAGGAGAACAAGGTCATAGTAAGATTGGCATTTATAACATAGGTGAGGATGAGCATTACATGATAGATACAGAAAAGCTACCAGGCATTTCTGATCTCCCTGATTATGTAAAAGACTACCCTGACCGTGAGGTTGAGTCAAAGCCAAGATTAGTTTCTGCCAATACGATTCTATGGTCTAAAGATGGACAATACACTGTAGTACACTTTGCTTCACATGATAACAAAGACCGTTGGATCATGAGGTTACTTCCTGATTCAGGAGACTT
>JGI12316J15310_10000149_pt46 | contig 51309 bp, 61 predicted proteins | sample MarCyaLeptolynsp_FD_15310 | JGI IMG/M metagenome (IMG submission 15310) | reverse complement strand
TCGATGTCCTTCAAACGGCTGCCCGATTTGGTTCCCCTGAAGGTCCCAAAGCCTGACGGTGCCGTCGACACCGCCAGAGACAATCCGATCGCCATTGGGAGAGAAGGCAACGCCATAGACCGGATCTTGATGTCCTAAAAACGTCTGCCCGATTTGGTTCCCCTGAAGATCCCATAGTCTGACAGTGCCATCTTCGCCGCCAGAGACGATCCGCTGGCCATCGGGTGAGAAGGCAACGTCATTGACCTGCTCTCGATGTCCTTCAAACATCTGCCCGATTTGGTTCCCTTGCAGGTCCCAAAGCCTGACAGTTCCGTCACGACCGCCAGAGACAATCCGTTGGCCAACGGGTGAGAAGGCAACGACAATGACCTCAGATTCATGACCCAAAAACGGCCGCCCGATTTGGGCCCCCTGCAGGTCCCAGAGCCTAAGAGTTTTGTCACGACCGCCAGAGACAATCCGCTGACCATCGGGTGAGAAGGCAACGCCATAGACCCAATCTTGGTGTCCTGAAAACGGCTGCCTGATTTGGCTTCCCTGCAGGTCCCAAAACCTGAGAGTGCCGTCACGACCGCCAGAGACAATCCGTTGTCCATCGGGTGAGAAGGCAACGACATTGACCTCAGATTCATGTCCTAAAAACGACCGCCCGATTTGGGCCCCCTGCAGGTCCCAGAGCCTAACAGTGTTGTCATTGCCGCCAGAAACAATCCGATCGCCATCGGGTGAGAAGGCAACGCTATTGACGTAACCTAGATGTCCTTCAAACGGTTGCCCGATTTGCTGTCCCTGCAGGTCCCAGAGCCTAACAGTGTTGTCATCGCTGCCAGAGACAATCCGCTGGCCATCGGGTGAGAAGGCAACGCTCCTGACCAAATCTTCATGTCCTGAAAACGGCCGCCCGATTTGATTCCCCTGCAGGTCCCAAAGCCTGACATTGCCACTACGACCGCCAGAGACAATCCGCTGTCCATCGGGTGAGAAGGCAACACCATAGACAAAAGCTTGATGTCCTACAAACGGCTGCCCGAGTTGCTGTCCCTGCAGGTCCCAGAGCCTCAAAGTGTTATCACGACCGCCAGAGACAATCCGCTTGCCATCGGGTGAGAAGGCAACGCTATTGACGTAACCTCGATGTCCTTCAAACGGCTGCCCGATTTGGTTCCCCTGAAGGTCCCAAAGCCTGACGGTGCCGTCGACACCGCCAGAGACAATCCGATCGCCATCGGGTGAGAAGGCAACGCTATTGACGTAATCTAGATGTCCTTCAAACGGCTGCCCGATTTGCTGTCCCTGCAGGTCCCAAAGCCTGACAGTGCCGTCTTCACCGCCAGAGACAATCCGCTGTCCATCGGGTGAGAAGGCGACGCTGCTGATGCTGCCAAAATGCCCTTTGAAAACGGTATCGAGTTTCTGGAGTCGAACGAGCAGATCGGGTCGCCTCACCAGTTGCTGATATGACGCAATAGCATCTTGCTGTCTGTCTTCGATGCCACTCAGCAAAAGTTCCCTTTGCGCACTGCCGAGCTGCCGGACGTCGCTCTCCGCAAGGTTAGCTGAGAAAAATACATAATATGCTAGACCTGCGCATATTGCAGTTATGATTAAAAAGAGAAAAACAACGGCCCAGGCGGATGCGTGTCGCGCTCGCCGTTCTAGATCATCTAGGATTTCAAGCAAAATTGGAGGATCATCGGCGAGTGCGACGGGTGCTAAGCCCTTAAGTTGTTTGCTCATTGATCAAATACTTTACGTGATTAGTAATTCAGACTCTGGTCACGGCTATCGACTGCGTCCAGAGATAATTTTTATGGAAAAACAACCCCTAATATCCTCCCAAATTTTTAGACTTATTTCAAGAACACTCAGACATCAGTAGCGCAGCAATCTGCTCGTTTAAGTCTCCGATGGTAGGTAAGTCGCCGCTGTTCGAGGGGCCAATAGTAGCTGGGCCCGTTGGTGGTGGTCCTGTCTTTTAAAAAATGACTCATACCGACGCATTCCCTGGACGAGTTTTCGGCGTCAGTCACAGATTGGAAGCTTGTTTGAGTAATTTGCCCCAAATGCGGACAGATTGGGAAAGTCACGAAATGCAACAATTAGAAGTGTCCGCGCAGGCTTCAAATGGAGGGATAAGCCTGCGCGGAAACCGACTTTGCATTTACAATCTCAACTTGCGCGATTCCGATTTACAATATGTAAATCAAAGGAGCCGAACGCTGATCCGCGTTCGGCTCCCAAGAAATAAATTGAGTAGTTACATGCCTTTAACATCGGTAACTGCTAACGAGTCGAAGCTGCTGGAGCCTCGCTTCCCGACGGCGGCGCAGGAATTAGCGTCATTTGGATCGCAGATTGCAACTTTTTGTACGGCACCTTGCGCAATAGCGTTTGTCGAATAATTTTGCGCAACCAGCCCGACGAGTGCAAAGGCAATAACAGTCAGCATCAGTTTCGTATAAAGATCGATTTTCATGTTGGTCCCCGAAGTTAGAAAGTATCTAGTTGCACGTGCGTGCCGGTTGAGTAAATCAAAATTGCAGCTTTTAGTCTACTTGGCCGGGGGCGAAAAAAGAAACCGTGACTCATAAGGAGCCGAAGTGATGCCCGATGATACCTCTGATGACAATAACGATGAATTTAGTCTAGATACCAAGTTGCAAGCCTTTACAAGAGATCACCAAGTCGAGGCAGCAATTGCTCTGTATGAGCAAGAAGCTAATCTAACACTGAAATACGATACTGTAAGAGCCAATACGTTAAAACTAGTTATTGTTGCTACCGGCGCCATCGTTGCTTTTGCGCTCAGCCAGCCTCATAACGATATTCGTTTGATCCTGGGCATTTCATTATTATTGATTGCGATTGCGTCTGGACTTTTCACTTACAGCTGTTCGGTCACACGCGAGTTCCATCGTGTTAACTGTAGCAATCTTAGAAAGCATTTAATGCAACGAGCGTTGAACAAAACTAGAGCAAAGAAAATAGAAGATCAGCAGGTTATTAGCTGGTTTCTGGAAAGCGGTTTCTATTCAACGATGATGATCATATTGTCTGTAATGGTTCCGATGTTTGGGTGTATCATTTGCTTTTACTTAGTTGATTTTAGTTGAACGGCGATCATTTAGTGTCATTCAAAAGGACCCGAAGACGATGATGAAATGCCCAATAAACTGTAGTGGCTCCGGGTCTTCTAGGGAGAGTCGAATGCAAAAGCCGTATCCTGAATATGTTCCCGCGGACGTCGCAACACAGAACTCGTGGCGCTGTCCTTCTTGCGGTTGTGTTTATAACGGCGACGGAATATCGCTCGGTTGGATCGACGGCGCAATGGGCAAACAAGGTTGGACGCCAATTTCCAGTTCTGTTTGACCCAAAAGGAGGCTCACAGTTATGTGCGGCCGGTATACTCAGGTGAAACCATGGCGCGAGATCGTCGCGCTCTACCGGCTGACTGACAAGGCGGCCGAGCGCAACACGGCGGCACGCTACAACATCGCTCCGACGCAGGATGTTCCTTTCGTCCATATCGACAAGGACGGCAATCAAACGGTCTCGGACGGCCGGTGGTGGCTGGTGCCGCATTGGGCGAAAGAACTGCAAAGCAAATACCCGATGTTCAACGCGCGCTCGGAAGACGCGGAGAAGAAGCCGGCGTTCCGGGAGGCCTACAATACCAAGCGTTGCCTGGTGCCGGCCGATGGCTGGTACGAGTGGACAAAGGGCGAGGACGGGGGTAGGGACCCGTGGCTCATCCACTTGCCGGACGGCGCTCCTTTCTCCTTTGCAGGCCTCTGGGCCTACAACAAGGTGCTTGATGTCACGTCTTGCACGATCCTGACAACCGCCGCTGTTGCGCCGATAGATCAGGTCCACAACCGAATGCCGGTTGTGCTCGCGTCGGAGCACTACGACGCCTGGCTTGACGCTGCGACACCGGTGGCAGACGCCAAAGCTTTGCTCTCCGACCACCTGGGATCAAGCTTCGAGTTCTATCGGGTCGACCGGGCGGTCAATTCGTCCAGGACGGAAAATGATCCAAGCCTAATTGCGCCGGTCAAAGTTGAAGATTAGTCGTTTGCGCCTCTCGCCCATTCTCGTAACCGGGCAAGAGAGCCTTCATCCAGACCTCTCACGCCCGGACACTCGTCCGTTGGATTCTCGGCAGCGTCGAGCAGGTCCCGTGCGAGGTTGGGAAGATGAACGGGGCCAAGAGCATCGAGCCGAGCGGAACGAAAAGACATACTGCGGATTAGACCCTCGGCGGTATGTGGCACATCCTCGTTGATCTCGATGGTACAGGCGGTTGACCAAAGGACCTCTTTAAGAGTGCGCGAATAGACAAGCGTGTCCTTCTTCAAGTCAATGTTTGTCCAGAATGTCTCCAAAATCCCTTGTTTTTGTTCGCTTTCCGTTGCTCTGAGGCGCCGCAGACGCTCGCGAATCCGGACTAATACAGCAATGTCCTCGATGCCCTCAAAGGCCTTCTCTTCCAGTCTGTCAATCGCCTCGGGTGAAAGTGCGCTGAAAGCTGGCCTTACGACATTGACTTTTCCTGCCTCGACAAATAGGGGCTGGCCATAAGCACGCCAGAAAAACGCGTCTTTGAACGAAGCGCCCCGAAGCCACGTGCCGTCCAGCGATGCGCCCTGCAGCCTGGCGTGGTCCAACAATGCGCCCCTTAGGTCGGCGAATTCCAGCGACGCGCCCTGAAGGTTGGCGAATTGCAGCGATGCACCCCTAAGATTGGCGCCATACAGCGCCGCGCCTTGAAGGCTCGCGGCGTCCAGCGTTGCACCCATAAGGTTGGCTTCGTGCAACGACGCGCCCTGAAGGCTAGCGGCGACCAACGACGCGCCCTGAAGGCTCGTTGCGTCCAGCGCCGCGCCCTGAAGGTAGGCGCCACGCAGCGCCGCGCCCTTAAGGTTAGCGCCATCCAGCGCTGCACCCTTAAGGTTGGCTTCGTGCAGCAACGCTCGCTGAAGCCTAGCGCCTTCCAGCGACGCGCCCTGAAGGTTGGCGTAGTCCAGCGCAGCGCCCTTAAGGTTAGCGCCATCCAGCGCCGCGTCCTGAAGGTTGGCTTCGTGCAGCGCCGCGCTCATAAGGTTGGCGCCGATCAGCGACGCGTCGATAAGGCTGGAACCGCGCAGCGACGCGTCCTGAAGGTTGGTCCTATCAAGCGATATACCCTTAAGGTTGGCGCCATCCAGCGACGCGCCCTGAAGGTTGGCGAGTCTCAGCCATGCGTCTTGAAGGCTGGCGCGCTCCATTGACGCACCCTTCAGCGAGGTACCATCCAGCGCCGCGCCCTTAAGGTTGGCAAGTTCCAGCGACGCGCTCCGAGCGTTGCTGTAGCTCAGTGACGCGCCCTGAAGGCTTGCGCTATTGAGCGACGCGCCCTGAAGGCTGGCGAATTCCAGCGACGCGCCCTGAAGCCTGGTGCCGTCCAGCGACGCGCCCTGAAGGCTGGCGTTTTCGAAGTCAACATTGCGCAAGTCAGACCGGTCAAATACTGCGCCACGTAGGTTTCGTTCGCGGAACGAAAGGGTGCGTTGACTCTCCGAGGGAACCCGAGCTTCGCCCCAGGGGATTTGATTGGAATGATCCTGATTGAATCGATTTCGAATCTTTTCAAACGCATCTTGGTCGATCAGGGTTTGATCGTCAGACAAGTCAAGTGCCCGCGCGAAGAACAAAAGTCCGGTAAGGATTCTACCTTCGGAATCGAAATCATTTGTCGCCGGAGCAATCGTGCCGAAAATGGGACCTTTCACCCACCAGAGTTCGCTATCCCTATGCGTTTTCCAGTACCGTGCCTTCAGGCCGCCGTCAGCATATTCGCCGGGGAATGTTGCGAGGAAGCAGGAAAAAACAAAAATCAACAACACCGTTACTCGTGCCAAATATGGGCGCGCTGACCGGTCCCAATCGCCGTTCTGAATTGCCGGCCAGAAAATCCAGAGGAGCCAGAGATCGACAAGCAAGGTGATCCTGTGCAGCCAGGTCACCAGTTCATCCTGATAGGGCAAAAACTTTAGTTGAATAAAAAGCAACAGAAGCACGGGCGCAATCACCAGCGTAATGACCGAGATCAGTTTCAGGAAACGCCCGGTTTCGCCACCTCTCTCCTCCGCTGTGCCGCCCAGCATTTGTACAATGACAAACGTATCGAGGCGCCGTCTTTCGGTTTTTTCTGGTTCCTGTGGAAGCCCGGAGGCCTCTAGGGCCGAGTTGAATTCCTCGATTCGCCGAGACAATCCGAGAAGGTTCAAAAGCAGATAGAAATGATTGATAAGGAAAAACACGCCCGCCACAGCGAAAAAGCCAACCAGCGGCAGGTCGATATTCAGCACGGGCAATTTGACCGGGCTTTGCAGCAACAGATCGCGGTACGTTACGGCGCCGACGGTGATGAAGAGATAGGCCAGTAGGGCGATATAGCCGAGCCACAACCCGCGGGCGCGGTTTGCAGCCGCGTTGACAGCTTCGCGTGGTGCAGAAAGATCGGGCACTTTTGGCGCGCTGTTCGCGATCCGCTGCCGCCACGGCGGTATGAAAGCTGCTTTCGGCCCGGTCATATGTTCCCCCAGGCGGGAGGCTAACAAAGCCAAGTTGTTGTGTCACGCCTTAGCAACTCTTGAGTACCGAAAAGCGAATGGTGACTCTCGGTGGGGGTGCTTAAGGCTACCCACCTATACGACTTTTCAAAAGTCTTGAGAGTACCTTGCCTTTCGTCACTCCGCCGGCGGTTGCCAGCGGCCGTCGCCCTTGCCGAGGTCGATGCGCCAGCGCTTCCAGGCTTCGACCTCGGATTTCAACCAGACGAACTTGCGGCCCCACAAGTTGAAGTTCTTCGGGAACGAGCCGCCGCGCATCAGCTCGTAAATGGTCGGCACGCCGAGTTTCGTGTCGGCGGCAACTTCCTCAATCGTCATAATCGCGGTGTCGCTTGTCAGGGCTTCCTGTTCCTGCGGCGTGAGCATTTCAGTGGTTGCGGTCATGATGATGATCTTTCACTAAAACGGATTGCGGCGGCGCTTTTGACGGCGTTGATCAGGGCCTTGGCGTCGGCCACGCCCTGGCGGTCGCCGGCGTTGTCGAATTCCTCGATCGCGTCGTCCATGTCCACAACGAAGCGGTCGACGGCCGTGCGCACGAGGGCGCGGGTGCGGCTCTGCTGTTTTTCGAAACTCATCAGACCCCTCCCGGGAAGACGGCAAAAAGGGCCTCGCCGGCGACGATGCCGACGGCGAGGCTAAGCGCCACCCGGCGGGCAATGTGATCCGCCGCGTTGTCGGATAAGCCGGGTGATGGGGAGGAAGTTTGCGCGGTGTCCGGCCAGTGGCCGAACCTCTTTTGCGCCGGGGCGTGATGCCGCGTGCGCAGGTTCTTGAACATGACGGCGACGCAGAGCACGGAAATCGCCAAAAGCGTGAAGGGCGCTGCGCCCGTCACGGTGTTGATCAGGGTCTCGGTCATTTGAACCGGGCCTTTTCTGTTTCCGGGGGCGCTTCGCCGAGCTTTGCGGCGTGATCGGCGATCGGGGCGGGACCGGTGACGGTCTTTCCGTGGGCTTCAAGTGCCGCGGCGATCCGCTTCAAGGTTTCCGGCTTGCCATAGACGACGGCGTCCTCGGGCTCGCCGGGCAGGTGCAGGCAGAGGGTTTCGACGCTCTGGCCGCTGACATGTCTTTCCGAGCCGTCGGCCTCGGTGATGATCAGGGCGCGCGTCGGGCTCTTGGCGCTTTGATAAAAGCGGATCTGCGCGGTGAGGCTTGTCATGCATTTTTCAAACGAGTCGAGTTGAATTTCGATATGCCAGACGCGCTCGTCGACCGGCCGATCGGTTGCCTTACGGAACCAGGAAACGGCCTTTTTCAGCATCTTGAAGGACGATGCGGTGTTCTGGATGCTGGCGGTCACTTGTGCGTCTCCTGAAATTCCTGCTTGCACAAACGCTAGTAAGTCGTAGTGCGGTCTTGAAACCGGGTCGCAACCTAAATTTTCGAGTGCACTACACATGAGAAGCGTTTAACTCACTAGTGAGATCAGCTTTACAAAATGAAAGCATAACTTTCATAGTGGTGCAAGTGTGAAAGTTAAGTGGCCTTGCGCATGCCCAAGTCAACGGTAAAGATGCTTGCGATTCAGGCGGGGTGCGTTGGATGGAATTCGACAGGCTTTTAATAAGCCGGGTGATCGATCGGCTTTACGAAGAAGCGCGTCAAAAAGGTGTCCGGCTAGAGCAGAGCCGGGACTTTGAGCATCTGGAGGCGTTGCTTGACGACATTCCCGAAAAGTCTCTCACAGAACATTTCCGCCGAACCCTCAACACCTATACACCTCCGCAGGCTTTCTGGCTTGGCGGTTACAATGCTTCTGGCGAACTGGTTGCGCTTGCAGCGGCGCGATTGGACGAGCTTGGTTCGTGGAGTCTTGACCGGTATTGGCGCGACTATTGGGCGCGCTGCTACCCGCACACCGATGAGTTGCGTGTACAACCTGCGGCGAAACAATATCTCTGGGCGAAGGGGGTGTCGGGGAACGTTGTTTATTTGGGCGACATGTGGGTGTCAGCCAGTCACCCCGAAAAGAAAGTGTCAGCCCCGTTTGCGAAGGTGTTGCAGTTGCTTGCGCTGCTAGAGTGGCGATTTAGCTGGTGTTATGCCTGGGTGAGGCCGGCGTTTTTGGAAACGGGATTTGCGGAAAAATGCGGCTTCACCAAAACCGCGCCCGGTATCAGATGGGCGCGCGGTCCTTCAACAATCGATGACGATCTAAAGGTAATGGCGAATTCTCAAGAAGATCTTCTTGACCTGGTCGACGCTTTAGCTTCCGAGCTTCTCGCAGGATCGAATAGCAGAAAATCCACCTGAGTCCGCTTGGCGCGGTAAACGGAAACAACACGCGCTCCGTTTTCATCCATTCAAGACCGCTGTTAAGCAGATATGTGAACCCGATCACATCATAGCGCGCTTCGCCTTTGGAAGCTTCTACGTATGATTGCCTGACGAGGTTTCGATAGTGCGGTTCGATTTCAAGCCTAGGCTGCGTCAGGCGGGGATCGGCTGCTTGCGGTACTATTTTCGCAAAGAGGCTGTCCGAACCTACAGAAACAATGTCGGGGCTGTCGGTCGGTGATCTGATAGTTTGCAGAATGACGAGTTGCGGCAAGTAGTCGACGATAGGCGAGTCCTCGCCCGGCATTACGCCTTTGGTGTCGCGCCAGAGGCGATACAGAAAAGTGGCAATATTGTCAGCGCTGCCGCTTTCCAAGTCTTCAACAGGAAGATTCAGGACGTAATTGTTTTTCATTGAAGAGTCGTCGTCCGATCGTCAGAGCGAAGCTCTTCACCTGTCGCCATTGCTGCTTCAAGAATTTTCCTGCGTAGCAGGATTGTAAGCTTTTGCCGTTCGTCGCGGTCGAGCTTCGCAATTTGGGAATGACCGAATAGTCCATGACAATAGGCCAGTGCAGCCAAAATTGCTCCCTTTTCACGCAATATGTCGAGAACTTCTTCTAACTTGTCGTTCCGGTTGTCTGGCACACTGGCAACCTTTTAATTGCGGTTTATCAGTGCTCTTCTTCGGAGCTATTTTCAAACTGTGTTTTTCTAGTCAACAACTCATTGTAGTATTTTTCAACCAGAAAATTAAAGTCATCAAATGAAGCTAAACCACCAAGTTGTGTCTGTTCGAAGTTCCTCGCCATGTCATGAGCAACCTGAAAAAGAGTGCGGTCAAGTTTTCTTCCTGGCTTGCTTGCTGATTTAGTTGTTCGGCCTTCGCCATCCGGAAACGGTTCGCCTTTACCGGTCAAAATCCAGTCGACACTGCACCCGGAGATTTCAGATATTTTCTTCAGGTTATCGTGGCTGATTCCGCTCTTCTTCGAGTCGTCGCCTGTTTCCCAATTTCCAACAGCACCGCGGCTCACAGAAAGCTTCTTTCCAAAGTCCTCTTGTGACAGCCCCAAGGCCTTGCGGATGTGTCTTATTCTTGCGCCAGTCGTTTCCATGGTTGACATCATGTCAACAATGGTTAATGCGGTCGATGAAATTATGGCTTGAATTTTCATGAAAGAAATGCTTACATTTTAATGAAGTGGAAAGCTTTACTGACATTGGACTTAAGGCCGTCCTTTCTGCCGCTAATGGGCCTTCTGCACTCTCGAGAAAGCTTAAGGGGTTGGTGACGCCGCAGGCGATCTCTCAATGGCGACGCGTTCCCGCGGAACGCGTCCTCGTTATTTCTGAAGTGACTGGAATTGCGCTGCATGTCATTCGGCCTGATCTTTATCCGGCTCCATCATCCCCGAATGATCCTGAAGCGTCATCCCCGAAAATCAGTAAAAATTCGGGGGTTGTGTTTTGACTATTCGTCGTCACACGAGCGAAGCCGAGCGCCGCGCCCTGAAAATCTCGACGCAGCGAACTGTCCAAATGTGCGGCGGGCAGGACTCCAGTTCTGTCATAACGCGCGTCCATTCCAAGACCTTGTCCGACTACGGCAACACCGGCAACGAGCGACACGCAGACGCGTTCGTTCCTGTCGACGTGTTTGCCGATCTTGTCATCGACTGTGCCGAGCGCGGTGAGGTTGCGCCGCTGCTGGAAAAGCTGTGCGAACTGGCCGGTGGGCGCTTCGTGCGCGTGCACGGGGACGGATTGCTGCAGCGAGTAGAGGCAGCAATGCGAGAGCTTGCAATATTGCGTGAGGAATTGGCTCGGGAGAGTAGCGAATGAGTTCGAACGCGAACAAGCGCTTCTACGAGTATTCAACGGACGATTTGAACAAAATGATCGAGTGCTTGAAGAAGCTGGCTGACAATAAGCGGTTGTGCGCGGAGATCGCGTTGGACGTAGCGTATCACGGCACCGGATTTTCCGACGTCTCCAGAGTCGCCGAAGGCTACCGCGAAGACGCGGCGATCCTGAACGATATCGCGAACGTGCTGACCCAACTCAAGAAAATGAGAACAGGAGGGCGGCCATGAGCCTTGCGCTCGACGACCTCGACCGGCTGGCCTGGGCGGACCTGACGGCGGACGAAAAGCGCGACGCCGTGACAGCTCAGCTGGTCGAGGGCCGGAACGTTTCCGAGGCAACCGAACTGCTGTCCGTGATTTATGGACCGATCGGTGAAAACCACGTCAACGGTATCATTACCCGTTTCGGGCTAACCGGGCTTCCAGCCGTGGTGGCGGCGCGCGAGGCGCGTGCCGAGAAGGAAAAGGCAGCCCGCGCCTCGCGTGCGCGTGCACGCACGAAAAAGGCATTGCCCGCACCAAAGCTGCCAGGCGTTCCGGCGCCCGCGATCGGCACCGGGGCGGCAGGGGTCACGATTTTCGATCTGACCGCGACGACGTGCCGGGCGCCGCTCTGGGGCGATGATGAACCCGGCGTTGCGCAAAAGTTCTACTGCGGCAAGCCGGTGGCGGCGGGCAAATCCTATTGCCCGGCTTGCCTGGAAAATCTCACGGTGCCGCTGCGCGGGTCTTCCGCTGCGGCATCCGGCGTTGCGCCAGGGTTCCTTCTGCAGCCATGGAGGCGCTGGTCATGAGCTGCTGGCCGACCAACCATCTTTCACGGGAGAATTTCGTAAGGTTAGCTTTGCTTACTTACGAAGTCCGCAATGCTTGGCGGTTGCAGATCTTGCTCCTTGGCGCCTGGGATTGGCCGGAAGAGTGCATTGAGCATGATTGCACGATCTTTCTCGTCATCCGCTTTGTCTTCCGCGACGAGGCGGACGAAGGTTTTTGCCATCACACTGCGTTGGGCGGCATCGTCGGCAAGTGTCAGATTCTGAAGCGTGAATCGACTCACCAAGCGCAATATCCAAGCGTAGCCGAGCGCCGGGATTGTGAAAATCACAAGACTTCCCCAAGGCACGGAAGTTCCTGTTGGCAGCACAGATTGTACTGTGGCTGCGAGTTGAGGAAAGTTGTTGACGCCGAGTGCAATTGGACCGGCTATCAACGCAACAAACAACGCGCCTCCGATATAGAACCACAGTTTGTGGCTTCGAGCCTTGCTGTCCCACAAGCTCATGACGTCTTGAAGTATCAGATTTTCGACAAGCTCGTTTTTCTTGCTTTCGAGCATGGATTTTCCTTCGTGCTCGATCTTATCAACTACCGATTCAGCACTCTTGATAATCCTATTATTGGCTTCTTCTTCCGCCGCTTTAATGAAATCAAGGGCCTTGCTTTGCATAATCAGCTGGTGGCTCTCGGCGGCGTTGAGGATCTCCTCCAAGCCTTTTTTGATCTGGTCAGCCAACACGGTGTTTGTGTCGTTATTGATTGCAAAGCTCGCACTCGCGGCTGGATAGAGCAAACGATATTCTGGAACTTGCTGCCGATATTCTGGCGCTATCCCCTCGATAGTAGCGCCGTTCCGGATTATGCCGCCACTGGTTTCGTAGATCACAGCGACGTAGTCGAGGCCGGTTGGTGTAAGACCTTCGCTCGCAAAATCCAGAAGCATTTTTTCGAGAGGCGCTTTTGGAAATGTTGGTTCAGTTTCAAGAGGGAAGGCAAGCAGTTTGTCTGCACTGCGCCTCAACATGAACTTTCTGTCGCTCTGAAACAACTTACTCAGGAGAAAAGACGCTGCATCCAGTGCGAGCATGTCGCCAGTTTCCCATTTTTCGCCGCTTCCGTGACCATTCAACTTCTTAAAATTTGTAACCCAAAACTCAAGATTTCTGATCATTCGGTTGTCCCCCGCACCGTGCACAACTTGACTGAATTTCCACCGATCAACAAGAGGGTCGCGCGATGCCCGCGCGGATTCAGATGATCCGGTCGAAGCCGTGGCGCGCCGACAACCCGGACGCGGTCAAGTTCGACCGGTCGACCAGGTGGGGCGATCCGTTCAAGGTCGGTGACACGCTGCCGGGTATGCCCGACCAGGCGATGGACGCGGAAGACGCCTGTCAGTGTTTTGGGATGTTCACGATCCCGACGCTGCCTGTGCACGAGCTGACGGGCAAGGACCTTACCTGCTTGTGTCCGCCCGGTGCGCCGTGCCACGCCGATTTGCTTCTGAAATACGCGAACCGGCGTAAGGCGCCTGAGCGCGAGGATCTTTGCTCATGCTAAAGACTGGCTATTTCGCGCTGAAGCGTGTCGATGCGCTTGTCGTTATCAGTCGAGTCAAACTCGGCAAGATCACTGATCACTTGCTCAGCCTTCGTGGCGCTGTTCTGCAAAATTCTGTCGTATTTGTGCTTTGTTTGCGGGTCCAAAACGACACTCGTCAAGGGAAGTCCGTTTTTTTCGATGATCGCAATAATCAACTGTTCGTATTGAATAATGTAACTGTTGAGCGCCTCAATCGACGTTCTGGTTTTGTAGTTGATGAGTGGTTCCACATTCGAGGGGATGCTAAAGGGAATGCGCTGAGCCTCTGTTATGGTTGCGTCATAGTCTTCCTCTTTTTGTTGATGAACGAAGGCTGCTTTGTTGGCCAGACTTTTGTAGCCCTGCAATTCTTCGGCAGCAGAATTTATGAAATCGCGGAACTGATAGAGCTTCTCAAGGCTTTGACCCAGCCCTTGCCGACGCTGCTCAGCGATTTGTTTCTGAACCGACACCCAGGCTACTACTGCAGCTCCTATTGTGCCTGCGACCGCGAAAGCCGCTCCAATGATCGGCTGAAACCGGCTGAAATGAAAAACTGCAAGACCAATGAAAGCGGCCGTCAGTCCTCCAAGGCAACTTGCACCGAAACAGTAAAAGTACTTCATCCAGTTGTCCCCCGTTGCAACCGCAACTTGACGAAATGCGCGGACAAGCGCAAGGCGCAGCCGCTCGCAGCGGATTTGCCGATGGAAACGGCACCACAACCAATGGGGAAGGCGGCGTGATGTCATTTGCCTTTCAAAACATCAGTGATGCTGGGTGGGCTAATGTCTTCACTTGTCGTTCCAGGCAAGGGTCTGAACAAAGCCGACAAAATGATTGCTCTATCTTCAGGATCCTTGATTGCGTCCTCGGAAACCAAGCGCACATAAGTTTCCGCCATCACGCGCCGCAATTGCGCGTCGTCAGCGAGCATCATGTTCTGAATAGTAAACCTGCTAAGGAGGCGAAGGACCCAAGCCACGCCGAGCACTGGTATCAAAATGAGGACGACGGCTCCAAACACGTGCCCTTGAAAGAGCGGCTCAAGTCTCAAAATCTCGCTAGAAATGATATTCCAATAGACTATCGGAAACCCGATGGCCGCGACTACCAAGAACGAAAAAAGAGACGCTGTGACAAAGAACAACCGTCTATGCGCGCCAGCCTTTTCGTTCCAGAGTTCGTATGCCTTTTTTACAACAAGTGTCGCACCCGCTTCGCGTTTGTATTTTTCAATTTCACTTCTTGCGCTTTCAACGACGTTCGCGCGTTCTGCCTCAAGCTGATCAGCTATCTTTCCGAAGTGCTCCGCTCGGCCATCTTCCAGCATCGTGAGCTCGTCCTTGACGGCACCTGCAAGAGTATTCATGTGCTCGTCACGGAACGCCTTGGATTGCTCATCGAATATGCGAATAGTCTCTTTAACTTTCATATTTTCGTTCTGGACGAGTGTCGAAAAATCCTCCTTAGCGAGTGCGAGTTCATCATCCAGGGAGGGCGCGCTTTCAAGAGCGTCAAGGCGTTTGGAGATGGCAGCCAGTTGCAATCTCAGTGTGCTGCGCTCGCTCTCAGCGTCATGGTTTTGTGGGTGCGGGCCTATCTGACCATCACGTTGATTGTCAATGTAACTAGGTTCTTCTATAGTTCTGATGATACTATTTGCAATACTTCCATAATGTTCTACTATTTCTCTGAAATATTGATTTGTATATGTCTCCATTGGTTGGCTCAAATCAAATTCTTCGAAATTAAAAATTGGTATTCTTGTAGCGCTCTTTCCGGGATTGTCGATAAAATATACTTTATTATCGCGCAATTTTATTTCGTTGCTGCGCGCTTCTTGCAGGATGTAATTCGCAATAATAGCGGTCAGTTGCACGTATTGGTCGTGACTGGAAACCCGAAATCCTTTGATTTTGTTGTAATTAAATTCAACTGCAAACTTTTCAAAAAAACCAATATAGTTATTCTCAAGAAAATTTATGACATTTTCTTGGGTTTCTACTTTACTACTCCTTTGTGTTCTAGGAACATTTTTAACTGTGAGATCGGTTGTGATCCGTGTCATTTGAGGCTCACCCCAGGTCGGTATCGTGAGAAGTTTAATTCGCTCACGCTTGAGTTGCATAACTTGGCGAAAATCGCGAACAAGCGCAAGAAGACAGAGTTCTCGCGAAAAAGGTGTGCACAGGCCCGCAACCGAAGGGTAGCGGCATGAGCGCGCGCGCGGAACAATGGGTCGAAGCGCAGGCGGATGCGCTGTGCCTGCCGACACCATGTCAGCGCTGGTCCGTCTTGGAGGCTTTGGCGAAGCGCCACGAAGATGGGCCGTTGACATTACCTACACAAACGCTTGCGGATGATCTTGGTTGCCATCCTGTGCATTTGTGGGGTCCGCTCTGGGCGCTGCATTGGCTGCGGCTGATTCATGCCAGCAACATCGGCGGACTGATGACGGTCACGTTCGCCTTCGATTTTCCCGATGTCACAACGGCTCATAGTTCCGCGTCGCCGCAACCCGAGGAGGCGGCGGAATGAGGGCGCCACGGCTTTCAATTATCCCGGCGCGTGCCGCCACAGATCCGGAGTTGAAGCCGCGCGATTTGCAGGTGCTGTGCGTGCTCGGCCGTCATACGGACGAGCTTGGTTGGTGCCGTCGCTCACAGGTAAAGATGGCACGTGAGATGGATTGTGCGCGTTCTACGGTTCAGGCAGCCATCGGTCGGCTGACGCGGCAAGGCTATTTGGAGCAATTTCATCAAGAGACGGATAGCGGTCGGGATAGCTCGCACCTCTATCGCGTGATCTTGGACCCGGTACACGAGGATGTTTCGACTGTTCAACTGGTGGATACAGACCGGGACGACGACGTCGCGCTCCGTGAAACATCGTCAAAATTAGCGTGCCGGTCAGTCGGCACCCCTGCCGATATATCGGCACCCCCTGCCGGTCCAGAGTCGGCACCCCCTGCCGGTCCAGAGTCGGCACCCCCTGCCGGTCCAGAGTCGGCACCTATGTTAACGACCCCTCTTAACGACCCCTTGTTAATAGAGAGAGAGGGCGCACGCGAGCGCGACGAAGAAAGCGCGGGCTTGCCGGCTGTGAAACATCTACCTGCTGCGAAAGCGAACCGGATCTTCAATTCTTTGGTCGAGGGCTGGCCTGGAAACAGGGGGAGTTCGCTGCGAAATGCAATCCGCGAATTTGAGAAGTTGACGCCAGACGAACAGCTTGAAGCTCTTGAAAGGCGGGATGACTGGATCGCGCTTTTGAGATCGCAGAGCAAAGATCATTTCCCGGCGCCATCTTCTTATCTCGCCGAAAAACTTTGGATGGAGGCTCCCAAAGACTTCGGGAAGGCGGAGCAGGGCGGGGAGGTGGAAGCAGCGCCACCTTTCGGCAAAGCATGGGGTGCGGTGCGGCTCGCAAAACTGCTGCAAGAGCCCAAGGGACCGCCGCCGAAACTCACCATGACGCAGGAGCGGCTTGTTGCAAATGGGTTGTACAGCCGGGACGAGCTGCTTCGCGAAAAGCGGGCCAAAGAAGGCTGGCCGCAGGTCAACACGATGCACGAACGGGCTGTTCAACGGCACCTCGGCGTTCAGGCCGATCCATCATTGGCTCCGCTGTTGGAGCTGTTCGGCAAGGTCGCGAATGGCTCTAACCTTTGGCAGGCTTGGAAGGTGTTGCACGCAGAGCGTGGATGGCCGTGGTTCGGCGAAGATCGGGATTGTCCGGACTGGGTCTGGATGCCGACAACAACAGATCCGCCGGGCGTTCACTCGAGCAATTTGGAAGCTGTGCGGGCGGCAATGGCCCGCTTCGAAACCGAATACGAGACGAACACACGAAAGCAGGCCGCAGAATGAGCCAGATTGGAACCATCCCTGTGACCGCGGCCCTCAAGCAGGACTACGCCTTGATGCATGCGTTGGTCGGCGTGCGTTCGCTCGACTGGATCGTCATCCTGACCAATCCCGCGTGCGAAGAGCGCGCCATGAAGAGCCTGGCTTCAGCCGGGTTGATCACCTACCGGCCAATGGAACCCGTCACGCGCAGGCGCAGGCGCGCGAGCAAGACGATTGATGCGAGTCGGCCGTTCTTTCCCCGGTATCTGTTCGTTGCGTTGGACAGATCTGCCAGCCAATACGCCGAAACGGTGCGCGAGTGCGACGGTGTGGAAAACATTTTGACCTTCCATTTCGACAAGCGCCCGCATGTTGTGCCGGCGCGCGAAATGAGGGCGATCATGGAAGCGGCATGGAAGGCGCAGACGGATCAGGAATATCAAGTTCCTCAGTCATTTAGCATCGGCGAGCAGATCCATATCACGACACCGCACTACCAGAGGCTTGAGGCGTTTGTGAGCGGTTATCACGAAGCGAAAGGCATGGTGACAGCCGAGGCGGACATGATGGGGCAGTCGGTGCGTTTGCTCGTTCCGGTTGACAAATGCCAGAAGGTGAGATGAGTATCTGCGCTTAGGACGACTCCTACGGATCTCTAGGGCCTGGGCTGGCACTGGCCGCCACACCAAACAGAGCGAACCTAGACGGGGAACCCAGTCAACAGATACGCCGGAAAGGCGGAGTTGGCACGATGGGGTTCTATTGGGTGGCGTAGTCAGACAACGATTTCTGAACGATGAGTTTGAGGCTTGATCTGATGGTTATCACCGCGTTGCGCACTGCAGTAGTCTTCTCTAAATTGAAAAACTGTAGGATCAATACCTAAAAAACTTGAACAATCGCTCCATTACTCTGACGCCCTTGTCCAATAGAATGTGTCTAACGACGCTAATTTAATTAACTTGTACAGCGCCAATTGTGGCGCCTATGTGAGAATTCAAGAGTGGAGATTTAACTGAGCTTATTTGCGTCACTTAAGTTGCCGAGAGTTACCCTCGACGCGTTACAACAAAACAAAGACCTTCTTCTGCACGGTATTCAGTTTCTTCAACACTGTAAGACCTAATAAAGCCAGAAACATATATTCGCCCATTTGTCACATCTTTCTCCGCAAGATCTACTTCAACTATCTCTAACTTCGAAACAATTCCAATCTTTTCGCCGTGTTTTGAAAGAATCTCAAAGCAAAAGCAAGGCGGCACAAAAGACCGAACTCCATTGTCAAATACTCGGACACTTTCCAGTCTTTCACCATCTTCCATTTTCAGAATACTCAGTATCCGGGCATTTCTCGCTAAGTAGAATTGCCTTCTTATCAATGTCGCACCCACAAAGCTCGCAAACATATTGAGATTTCATGAGCGCATACATTCCCGTTCGTGGAGCGGTTCTACGATGCGGGCACGAACGACAAGTTTTCAGTCGAAGCTTAACTATTTCTTTCGATGCAAACCTAGCGCCTGATGCAATCCACTTAAGTGCTGCCTTTGCTGATGATCCAAATAGGGCGGAATCGCGTCTAACAGTTTCGTGCCATGATTGAAGAGCCGATGCTTCACTTTGCACGAGTAGATCAAACAAAAACGAGTCTCCCGCAGTTGTCACTAAATGATGCAGAAACAATGGTTCGGTGGCAGCTTTCGCTACGACACTAATCGGGAGTGCCTCGGAAGGCACTCCGCAGTTCTCTGCGATCTTATCTCTGAGGCGGTCTAGTTCGCCGTTGATCGCATGCATGTCTTTATCCAGCGCAGCCTGGTCGACCAGACAGGCTCACCGCGGCGTGATAGGTGGCAATTCGACATGCGCCGGGTGGGTGTGTGCATCCTGCGTTTCCGCCTGGTGGATTAGGATCATTAGGTACGCCGAAGAAGTTTGCCAACTGATCAATCGCCTCATCCGACACCGTGATGTAGTATTCTCCAAACCAAACTCGGCGCATGATTGTGCGAACGGCGTGGTAGTCCGATTGACCCTCGCAAGTTAGGCCGCCAGGGAATGTTGGGGGGCCCCCATAGTGGTGCGCCAACTCATGCGCAATTACTAATGCGATTCCTTCAAGTTCCATTGCGAAGTGACGCACAAGCCCTCCGAGTATGGCTATGTTGCGCACGCCATTTTGAACCCACGCAAAGGCATTCACGTTATCGTCGGTCCAGTCGAAATGGTAAATTACGTTGGGATAGTATGTCCTATGATGTGTCAATAGGTATTCAGTCCACTCTCGCGCCTGAGGATCATTCCATGGCCGTTTTGGTTCAAGGGCTTTAGCTTTTGCTTCCTTCGCAGAAATAAACTCATGCGCATATTCAGGAATCGAAAGACGTAAATTGCTCGCAGAAACAAATGCCGGTTTGGCTGTATCCGCTTCCTCTTTTATATTTATAGTTGTGATTGTTAGTTTTTCGATTTCCTCAGGTTCGTGGAGACAAGCATCTCCATACGCTGCAACATACTCAGGAGATCCAACAACAGGCAAATTGTCGTGGTCCTTTACGAACCCTTCTCTGAGTTCTTCACTCAGCGCGGAAATTTGAACAATGTAGTCGGCGCTAACGACGCCGTTTGTATTGAGAAGATGACCCGACAAATTTTTGTCAGGAAGTTCTTTGCGTGTTGCGATATGATGAAATCCTGCGGTGTATTCTCCGACGTGCACTGAACGGACCGGAACGGGCTCGCCATCTGGAGACGAGAGTTCGTCACCAACAACAAGCCTGTCAGCTCTTTTGAGTGTCTTGTCGGCCATAAGGAACACGTGATCGCTAGTAACTGCCAGGAAGCGATCTTCGTAAACTAGCAATACGGTGTAAGGTTGACGTGATGCGCCTGTCGTTCCTTGACTAAACTCGACAGGCTGCTCAGCCCAATTGAGGTCCTTACCAGCAGCAAACACTGTTCCACCTGTTTCTATCTTCTCAATAGCTTCAAACGCGTTCGTTCCGATCTGAACAGGTGTGCCAAAAGCGAGGCATGAGCATGAGCAAGTGCAAGGTCCGTTAGCGTCTTTGGTCAAAACTGGATATCCAGCGGGCAATCCGTTCTGGACGCAAACCTGATAGATTTCTGGATCTGCCCCGCTGCAGTGAGCTGCTAAACATTGTCGGATCGCCATCTTAATTCCTCCATGCTAGATTGAACTGTTTCTTTTCACCTCAGCAAATACAATTACAGGGCTCGTTGTTTTCTTTCGCGAGAATTGGGTCTACCGGCGACGCTGCTTTCTTCGCATGTTCTTGATATCTCGAGATTAATGTCCGCAAATAATCGAGATGAACGGTAGTAGCGCATACTAGTTTCTAAGCAACATCGCACGGTAAATTTTAGATCAAGGGCGTTCGTTCCCACGCTAAATCGTAACCCGGTGAATGCATGTCCTTTTGGGCAAGCTAGTTCAATGGAAAGGTCAATATATTCTGTCGAGTTACACTGAGAATAATTCGAGTACACAATTTGAGAGTGCGAACTTGCAGGAATTAGCGGTAATGTAACGCTAAGAATAAAGAATGAGAGTCTTTGAAAGAAATAAAACATGATTACTTGAATTACTCTTTGTAAGAAACACTCTAAATTACAATAAAGTATACTATCATAGATTGTGGCAGGAAAAAAAGAAAAAAATAATTATCGGCGAAAAAGTTCGTTTTTGTGGCTATCCGCATGGTGCTATTGTGCAAGAAGATCAACGTATTGAGAGCCTTGGTCTAAAACCTAAAGGGCATCGAAATGCTTTTGGCCGATCATGAGAGTGGACGTTAGTTGCTGTTTGACGAACGGGCAGACTATTTTCACTACGGAAGTGCGCTACCGGGCAGCTCAAAGGCAACTTATCGCTGACAGATACGCATGTTCAATTTCCGTGGACAGCATAAGCGCTTGCAGTCCGGTGGGCGTACTCGGGAACCAAAAATAGTTTGAGCCAAAGAAACAAACTGAAGGCAGAATTGTTTTACTTGTAAAGCTGCAACTCGAGCCTTTTCATTCGCCCTCTTGGGACCGTATCGCGCCAAATCGAAGACGAGGTGCCTGAGCATATATGATCGCCAGTTTGCGCCAAGGTTCAAAGCTTTTGTCCCACACCGATATGGGCTCTTTCGTTCCCGCACGATCGCGGGTCCTTCCCACAACTGAACTTAATGCGGGGGGACTGAGCGCGTTTGTTCGGCAGATGGATGGACTTTTCGCAGGGTTGACGAGGTTGACGCGGTTGACGTTCGGGCGGGCGACAGGTTGACGATGACGGTTGATACCATTGAGGAAATCACTCCCGACGTCTGGGTTTCGATCGCCGAGCTTGCTCGGCTCAACGGAGTTTCGAAACAGGCCGTCTCGAAGCGGGTGAAGAAATTCCTCGACGAGGGTCTGCTGACGGTTCGCCAACAGGGCCGGGAGCGGCACGTCAATGCGGCGGTCTATTCCCGCTTGATCAAGGATACGACCGACCCGGCGCAACACCTGAGGAACCCGGGTGTGGCCCTGTCGAGCGGCGCGGTCCCGGAGGCGGAACCGGCACCGGACATGGACTTGCCCCTGGCCGATCCGGCGGAGGACCAGGTCGAGGACGGCAACGACAAAGGCGCGCCGAAACAGGGTTCCTACAACGCGGCCAAGGCAAAGAAGGCCGAGATCGACGCCGAGATCGCCTATCTCGATTTTCAGGAACGCGTCGGCAAGCTGGTGTCGAAGGATGCGGCCGACTCCAAGCTTTTCGAGTTCTTCAGGCGGGTGCGTGACCGCATGCTCGGGCTGCCGGCAACCTGCGCCGACGGTCTTGCGGCCGCACCGGATGCCCGCGCTATCAGGGTTTCGCTGACCGAGGAGATCCGGAAGGCACTCGACGAGGTCGCCCGCGATTTCGAAGGCGAAGACAGCGACCCCGATGCAGAAGATTAGGCAGCTGACCGAACGGCTGCTGAAAAGCAACCTTGTGGGGCTCGCGGTGTCCGCGGCAAAAGCCATCCGGCCCGACGAACGCATGAAGGTCTCCGAGTGGGCCGAGGAGCACAGGGAGTTTCCCGACGGTTCGGCACTGCCGGGCAAATGGCGCAACAGCACCGCGCCCTATCTCGTCGAGCCGATGGACCGGTTGTCACCGGACGATCCGATTCCGGAAGTGGTCCTGATCAAAGCGGCTCAATCAGGCGGATCAGCGATTGCCGAGAACTGGATCGGCTTCATCATGCACATGGCGGCCGCGCCGATCATGTACATTCAGGCAACGATCCAGGCAGCGCTGGACTGGAAAGAGGAAAAACTCAACGAGACGATCGAGGCGACCGATGTCCTGAACCCGGAAAAGGGCGGCGTCGTCACGCCGGTCAAGGCGAAAACCAAGGGGTCGACCTCCAAGCGCCTCCGGTTCAAGGGCGGGTTTCTCCTGTTTGGCGGCGCCAACTCGGCCGCATCCCTTCGCCAGCACTCGATCCGGTTCATGGTGCGGGACGATACCTCCGCCTGGACCGACAGCGCTGACGGTGAGGGTGATCCGGACAAGCTCTCCGAGCAACGTCTCAAGACGTACAAGGCTTTCGGGCTTTCGAAGTCGTTCGATGTGTCGACACCGACATTCAAGGGCGAGAACATCGACAAGAAGTACGAGGCCAGCGACCGGCGCCGCTACTACATGGCGTGCAAAGCCTGCGGTGCCCTCAACGATTGGGACTGGAAGGACGTTATCCGCAACGACGAACCGCCGTTCCGGTGTCATGTCAAATGCGGGGCTTGTGAGGCCGAGCACTTTGAGGCCGACAAGCGTTTCATGCAGGATCCAGAAAACGGCGCCTGCTGGGTTCCGACTGTCCCGGACGAGAACGGCGAGCTTCCCCTCCCTGTTCTTACGCCGCAAGAGGCGAAGCGATGGCGAGACCGGCCGCTAAACGTTTACCGGACCGGATATCACCTGACCGGGTTCATGTCCCGGTTTGAAATGTGGGATGAACTGGCCCGCCTTGAAGTTGAGGCCGGCGACGATCCGGAGATGGTCAAGCCGTTCGTCAACACCGGTCTCGGCCACTCCTACGAGGCGAAAGGCGATGCGCCGCCTTGGGAGACATTGTCCGCAAGGCGAGAGGCCGACTGGCAACGCGGTGCCGCTCCGGCTGGCGTTCTGTTTGTCACGCTCGCCGTCGACGTTCAAAAGACCGGTCTCTACTGGGAGCGGGTTGGTTGGGGACCGAACAAGGAAAGCTGGACGATCGATTACGGATTTCTCGCGGGCGACACCGATGTAGCGCTTGACGGGGCCTGGCCGAAACTTGACCAGGTTGTCGATGGGGGATGTGTCCATGCCTGCGGCACGAGGATCAGCGACGACTGGATCGGCGTCGACTGTGCGTATCACTCAGAGGCTGTTTATGCCTGGACCAAGCGCCGCTCGAATGCCCTGAACCTGCGTGGTGTCGACGGTTGGACGAAACTGCCGATTCACAGGGCGGAAAGCCCAGAAGTCCGCAAATCTGGTCTTTCCGCCGGCAAGGCCAGAAAGTTCGGTGCCAGGGTCTGGCTGGTCGGAACCTACGGCATCAAGTCAACATTGATGACGCTGCTGGGACGCAGCCTCGGCGAAAGCGCGGAAGTCCCGCTCGGTTACAGCCACTTTCCGGCGAACGTGGAAGACGAATACTTCAAGCACCTCGTCTCTGAGTATGTCGTCGTCGAAAAGGGCCGCAACGGGCCGACGCGCACCTGGAAGGCGAGCGGACCGAACCACTGGCTTGATTGCCGCGTCTACAACTGGGCGCTGACGCATTACGCCACCTTATGGAACTGGACCGATGAGAAGTGGTCCGAACGTGCCGCCTATTACACCGATCTTGCTGCAACAACCGGCGATCTTTTTGCCCCGCAAACCGTGGCGGCCGTTGCAGCGGCTCCGGTTCGACAAGAGCCGAAAGTGACCCAAACCGAACCGGCTGAAAAGTCGCAACCACTCGACGATGGCCTCGACGCCCTCGCACGCCTGAACAAGTGAGTTTCCATGGCAACACAAGCTGAACTTGAAGCGCAGATCGCGAGCCTTGAAGCCGTAAAACTTGCGATCCTGTCCGGCACCAAAAGGTCGGAAGTCACCGGATCTCAGGGCGGCGGCGTCAAGTACCAGATGGCGAGCGTTCCTGAAATCAATCAGGAGATCGCGCGCCTGAAAGTCCAGCTCGCCGCAATGACTGGTGAGCGGTCCGGCGTCGGCCCGGTCATTGCAACCTTTGGAGGTCAGGGATGAAACCCAAAGTGCGGGTCAAGGCCGGCGACGTCACGGGCGTGTCCGCGCGTCCTGCCAACCAGGCGGCAGCTGATGACCTTTACGCGACCTATTCCAAGGACCCGCAGGGCCTGAGAAACTGGACACCGGGCCTTAGGTCCGCCGATGCGGACTGGCTTCCGCGTCGTGACATGGCCGTTGCCCGAACGCGCGACCTCGATCGCTCGAATCCGTGGATTTCCTCTGGTGTCGATCGACAGGTCGACATGCTTGTCGGCGGCACCTTCCGGCTGAACTCCAAACCATCCGCTAAGATGCTCGGCATAAGCCAGGATGAAGCCGACCAGCTGGGCGAGGATATCCAGGCTGCCATGACATCGTGGGGCGATGATCCGATTTTCCGGTGCGACGCGGAGCGCTCGTTAAACTTCACCGGGATCATGGGATTGCTCGCGCGGGAATTCGTTGCCGGCGAAGGCCTGGCGGTGCTGCGCTGGATTGAAGAGGCGGGACGTGAGTTCGCAACGGCGGTTCATATCGTCGACCCGGACCGGCTGACGAACCCGAACAACAAGATGGACACGGCGACCCTGCGTGCAGGCGTCGAAACCAACCAGGACGGGGCGCCGATCGCCTATCATATCCGCAAGGCGCACCCGTCGGACGTTTTCAGCTACGGCGCTAATTCCTGGACGTGGGAACGGTTCCCGAGATGGGACCCGATCGGCGATTGGCAACGGCCGAAGGTCCTGCACGTCTTTGACAAGCGGCGCGCCGGCCAGACGCGCGGGATTTCGCGCCTGGTCAGCAATCTTGCCGGTCAAAAGATGCTTGCAGGCTATTCGCAGTCAGAATTGCAGGCCGCTGTCCTCAATTCTTCCGTCGTCGGGGCGATTTATACCCAGCTCGGCGCGGAATATGCGGCCGAGGCCATCGGCACGGCGGACACGAGTACCGATTGGGGCAAATTCAACTCAAGCCGCGGCCGTTTTTACGACCAATCGAGCCGGATCATGGACGAAAACCGTTTCGTGACCCTGTTTCCGACCGATCGGCTGGACATGAACACACAGCCACGCCAGACGGCGGGCTTTCCGGCCTTCATGGAGGTGTTCTTGAGGGCGCTCGCTGCCTCGCTCGGCGTTTCTTATGAGCAGTTGTCCATGGACTGGTCGAAAACCAATTATTCGTCCGCCAGGGCGGCACTGAACGAGGTTTGGCGCGGAATTTCGCGTTTGCGCAGCATTCTTGTCTCCGGGGCGGCAAATCTGATCTTTGCGGCCGTTTTGGAAGAAGCGCTCGACCGCGGCATCGTGGTGCCTCCCGCCAATGCGAAGAGTTTTTACGAAGCGCCGGCCGGATACCTGCGCGGCGACTGGATCGGCCCGGGCCGCGGCTATATCGACCCGGTCAAGGAAGCGCAGGCGGCAATCCTGCGCATGAAGGCCCGTCTCACGACGCTTGAGCGCGAAACCGCAGAGCAGGGTGGAGACTGGGAGCAGAACCTCGATCAGTTCGGCCGCGAGGAGGCGGCATTTGCCGATCGGGGTCTTGACGGACCGTCGCAGGACACCGGGACGGGGGCAGGGCCGTCCAACCAGCAAGACGCGCCGGACGACGATGACAAGAGGAGCGCCGCATGAACGGATTGGATCTCTCGTGCCTGAACGGTGCTTATGTCTCGCTCCTGGAAGGTCGGGAACCCGGCCTCGTCGAGGCCGTGCTCCGTGCGCGCTCGCATCCGCGTGACGACGCCGGTGTTTGCTGGATCGAGGACAGCCACGGCAACCAGCTTTACGAGGTAATCGACGGTGTGGCGGTGATCGGAATTTACGGGTCGCTGGTGCCGGTTCTGTCGTTTCATGGCAGTGAATACATCACGGGTTACAACTGCATTCGGATCGCGGCCGCGACCGCACTCGCCGACCCTGACGTCAAGGCGATTGCCTATGACGTCTCCAGTCCGGGGGGATATGTCAGCGGGTGTTTCGAACTGGCCGAGTTCCTGCGCGAAGTCAGCGCGGAAAAGCCGACTATGGCGATCGTCCGCGATCTTTGCGCCAGTGCCGCCTATGCACTTTCCAGCACTGCCGAAATCATGACCGTCCCGCAGACCGGTGCCGTCGGTTCGATTGGCGTTGTCCGCATGCATGGCGACTTCTCGAAGATGTTCAAGGACTGGGGCATCGATATCACGCTGATCCATTCCGGTGCGCGAAAGGTCGACGGGACGCCTTATCGCCCCCTTCCGGAGGATGTCGAGGCTAAGTGGCAGACGACCGTTGACGCTTATCGCCGCCTCTTTGCCGATCACGTGTCGGCGGGGCGGGGCATCGACCTTGAAACCGTCATGAATACCGAGGCCGAGCTCTATGACGGCCCCGTGAACCTCATTCAGGCCAGAGATCTCGGCCTGATCGACCAGATCATGTCACCGGACCAGGCGTTTGCCGCCCTGGTCGCATCCCTTTCGGCATGAGCTGACCTTCAACCCAAGGAGTACCCCATGGCAACAGGAAAAGGTAACGGCCTGGCTCACCTGAAAGGGAAGCCGGCGCCGGCAACCGCGTCTGACTCAGAGGCTGCGGAAGACGACGAAGAGGACGAGGACGAAATGACCGGGTCCGAGGACGAGGATCAGGCTGCTGAGGAAGCAGATGCTGAAAGCAATGCTGAGGACGGCGACGACGAGGACGAAGCGAAAGCCGCATCGTCCAACATCGAGGCCGGTTTCGCCTTGATGCGGTCGCCGGAGGCCAAAGGCCGCGAAAAGCTCGCGACTGAACTTGCCGAGGACGTCGCAAAAGGCAGCATGTCTCTTGATCGTGCCAAATCGATCCTGAAGTCCGGCGGCAAGGGGTCTTCCCTGTCGCAAGCCATGTCCGGCCGGGACAAGTCACCCGGCCAGGACGCCGCTGCCTCTGAGGCTTCCAGCTTCAAAGGCAAGGATGCTTCGCTTGTCGCAACAGCGACCAAGATGAAAGACGCGCGCGCCCGGCGGTAACGGGCGCACTCGGACCGGCCTCGCCGGATTCATCATCCCTAAAATCGGAGGGCCAAAATGGTCACTGCAACCCACCAGCCCGGCGGTCTGATCGTCGGGGACTTCCCTGTTGCGATTCGTCACGTGACGATCCTGTCGGGGCAGAACCTTACACGCGGCTCCGTCCTCGGACGTGTGACCGCATCTGACAAGTACATCGAATCGTTGTCCGCCGCTGGCGACGGTTCCGACACACCGGCGGCAATCCTTGCGGATGATGTCGATGCGAGTGCCGGCGATGTCATCGCTGCGGCTTACTTCGCCGGCGAATTCGCCGCCGATCAGATGAGCTTCGGCACCGGCCATGATGCGGCAAGCGTTGAAACCGCGCTCCGCCTCGCCAACGCACCGATGTTCGTCCGGACACGGGTCTAAGTTCCGCGCCGCAGCGCGGTCTTTTCATTCTCTCCAATCAGGAAAGGTATCCAAATGGATCCGCTCTACTCCACGACTGCGCTGCAGGCGGTGCTTCCGACGCTTGACCGTCCGACTGCCTGGCTGCGCGACACCATCTTCACCAATGGCATCCAGTTCACCACGTCAGAGATTGCCTTCGACAAGGTTGCCAAGCGCCGCAAGATCGCGCCGTTTGTCTCGCCCAACGTCGCCGGCAAGGCCCGCCGCGCCCGCGGCCGTTCGGTCGAGACCTTTGAGCCCCCCTATGTCAAGCCAAAGGACGAGCTTTCACCGGACGAGAACTTTGTCCGGCTTGCCGGCGAGGACTTCAACGGAGAGCTGGCTCCCGAGGAGCGCTTTGACCGCAACGCGATCCAGAAGCTGGCCGACCAGGACAACGAGATCACCCGCCGTGAGGAATGGATGTGCTCGCAAATCCTGCAGACCGGCGCTGTTGTCTGCCAGGGTGAAGACTTCCCGTCGCAGACCGTTGATTTCGGGCGCGATGCGTCCTTGACGGTTCAATTGACCGGTGCTGACCGCTGGGGCGAAACCGGCGTCTACGTCAAGCGGAACATCCGCGCCTGGGCGACGGAAATCGCGGTATTGTCTGGCGGCAACGCCGGCGATGTGGTGATGGGCGCCGAAGCGGCGGAACTCTTTACGTCCGACTCCGAAGTCAAGGAGATCCTGGACAATCGCCGCCAGGCGAGCGGGCGCATGGAACTCGGACCGGTCGCAACCGGCTCCGAGGACATGGTTGCCGCCTATCTCGGGTCGATCGCCGAATTCGATTTCTGGCAGTACACGCAGAAATTCGAAGATGAGGACGGCACGATCCTTGATTTCTGGCCGAGCTATGGTGTCCTGACCATCAGCCGACCGACCTTTGCCGGCAACATGTGCCACGGCGCCATCAAAGATAACCGGTCCCTGCGCGCAATGAGCCGGTTCCCGAAGACCTGGTCGCAGGAAGATCCTTCCGTAGACTTCATGATGACGCAATCCGCACCGCTTCCGGTGCCGGGTGAAATCAACGCGTCCAAGTTCGTCCTGGTCCGCTGACCACCGACTGAGCGCAACCTGAAACGCCGGGTGGCGGCAATCGCCGCCGCCCTTTTTCAACGGAGATTTTCAACACATGGCCAGAAAGAGAAAGATTTGCCTGCCGATCACGGTGGTTGCAGGCGGCAAGACCTACGCGCCGGGCGAACCCGTTCCGATCGACGCAGAGGAAGCCGAGGAACTGATTGCGCGCCACGGCGAAGTCGAGCCAAACGGCAAGCCGGTCAAAGAGCCGGCGAGACCGAAGGGCAAGGCCCTGGAAGAGGCGATCGCTTCGGTGTTCAAGGATCTTGATCCGGAGAACGAGGATCATTTCACCAAAAGCGGCAAGCCTGTCGTCGGTGAGATTGAAAAACGCCTCGGTTTTGACGTGACCCCGGAAGAACGCGACGCGGTCTGGGCGAAACACAGTCAGACATCGACCGCGCCCGCCGCGTGATCTGACGCATGAGCGTGTTCGATAAAGAGGTCGTCGATGCCGAGTTCGAAGTGCTTGGCGTCGACGGTTTTTACGGTGAAACGCCCTGCAAGCTCCTGTTCGAGAGCGATGACGACACCGGTGTCGACATGCTGGAAAATTCTCGGCCTGTCGGGCGCATGACTGTCATTCTGGTCCGCGACAGTGAAGTGACACCGGCAGAGGGCGGAAGCTTCACCGTAGGCAGCGAGACGCAGTGCATTGTCGGCAAGCCGACATTCAAGGACACGTCCAGGCTGGTCTGGCGCTGCCGTGTGGTGCTTTAAATGCCCGATCTGAAACTTGCCATCGTCGGCGATCTGCAAAAGGAACTCGACCGGCAAACCGCCGAAGTCGCGGGCGCGATCTATGAAGCGACCGACGACGTCGCGATGACCGTGAAGAAGCGGTTCCGGCAGCAGGTACTCTCCGCTGGACTGGGGAACCGTCTCTCGAAGACGTGGCGCCATAAAACGTTTCCGGGCCGCAATGTCATGACGCTGGAGCCTGCAGCGCTCATTTGGTCGAAGGCGCCACATATCGTTTCTGCGTTTTCGTCTGGCAACCCCATCCGCTCGACCAGGCCGGCAGGGTTTCTTGCAGTTCCAACGGACTTCGCGCCGGCAACCCGAAAGCGTGGTGCGCGGGGGCGGCGCATGTCGATGGAAGACTTTCTCGAAACATTCGGCACGGACAGCCTCAAGGTTTTTCCCAAGCCGGGCAGCGGGAACCGGGTTTTCTACGCGATAGCCGAAAAGGGCTTCAGGCGATCGGGTGGCCAGCGGCGGCGGTCCCGGATCGTGAAGCAGGGCGGTCGCGTGAAGTCTCAGCCTGTCCTGATGTATGTGCTCGTCAAACAGGTTCGGCTGGCAAAGCGCTTCGATATTGATTCCGTCGCAGCAATCGCCGAGCGGTTCTATGTCGAAAGGGTTGTGGCGGGAATTTCAAAGAGGCTTGGTCAATGAACTCGGACACAGCTTTGACAGCCCTCCAGTCAGTCCTGACGACACTCGCCAGGTCCGAGACCGCCGTGCCTACAGTGCACCGGAACGAACCGCTCGAAAAGATGCTTGAGGACCTCGACCGTGGTGCGAAGGGCTTCGCGAACCTGATCGACGGAGACATCCGCATCGACAACATCCTGATCGGCGACGGGCCGGTCTATGAGCTGACGCTCTTGCCGCAGCTCGAAATCATTGTTCAGGGAAATAGCGATGCAGAGCGTCGCGCCGCGCTCTCAGCGATCGTCGACACCATTGCTACGGCGATCGATGCAGACCCGACGCTCGCGAATGCCTGCGAGGACAGCCGTGTTGCCGGCATCACACGCAGCGGGCTTGTGACCGACGGTGTTCCCAACCTTGCCGGGCTCATTGTCGCCCTGGAGGTCGAGATCACCTCGAACCAATCTTTCTAGCCACTCAAAAGGTGAGACATGACCGCGAAACGAACACCGGCCGCGCCGAAGGCGGGCCACTTTGTGCTGCTTGAGGACCACGACGGCCACCGCCGCGGAAAAATCCTCTGGCTTGAGCCGGACCAAATCAAGGAGCTCAAGGGCAAGATCCGTCCGGCCACCGAAATCGACAAGTCCATTGCCGCGGTAAGCGGCTGATCCAAAGGAGCATCCCATGGCAACGTCAGCCAAACCTCGCGGCAAAACCGCAAACCTTCTGTTCGGCACGCAATCAGCCTTCGACACGCCGGCGACCGGCAACTATATCAAAACGTTTTTCTATTCGGAAAACCTCGGCGAGTCCGAGCCGTTCGAGGAAAACCCGCTGATTGGCCTGGAGCGGAACAACAACCGCGATGCCACCGAACCGCAGCCGGGTCTTTTGACCGCCGCCGGCGATATTGTCGTTCCCCTCGATGCCAATCATTTCCCGTATTGGCTGACCCATCTCTTCGGCGCGCCGGTGACGACCGGGTCGGGACCTTATACGCACACATGGGTGTCGGGCGGCGAAGTCCTGCCCTGGCGCACCATCGAGGTCGAAAAACGTGCCGGCGCGGCGTTTTATCAGGCGATCGGTGTCGTTGCGAATGGCTTCTCGTTCGATGGCGCCCGATCCGGCGGCTTTCGACCGGTGACGCTCAATTGCCTGGCCCGCAACCAGGCAAAGCTTACGAGCTCGGGCGGCGGGACACCGCCGGCCATGCTCCCGACTTCGTTGCTGCCGGCCTCTCAGGGGCTCATGAGGGTGAACACCGTCCTGGCCGGAAACTTCCTCGGGGCATCTTTCAACTACCAGAACGGGTTCGCCGACGACGAGTCCGTCAACGGCACCAAGTTCGTGTCCGGGTTCGATCTCGACACAGAGGCTCAGATGACCGGCAACGGCCGGGTCCGGTATGTCGACGACACCTATTACGACATCATGAGTGCGGGCAATCCGGTTGCGCTTGAGATGGAGTTCGGTGAGCAGGCCGATGCGCGGATCACCTTTTCGATGCCGGCGGTCCGTTTCGACCGCGCACCGTTCGCTCCAATCTCCGGACCCGGGCGGCTCGAATCTGAATTCGGGTTCCGCGCCGAGCAAACGGCCGGCGCACCCATGCTCACCGTGACCGTCAGTAACAACATCGATTCCTATGCCCTTTAATCCGTCCGAATTTTCATTCGAGGCCCGCACCGTGGAGTTTCCCTACGGTGTGGTCCTCACCATGCGCCCGGCGAACTCGATCGACCTCGACCAGGCGCAGGCCGAATCAGCGCGCGCGATCCGTGACATGGTGCTGTCGCGCGATGCATTGAGCGAGTATGGCGTCCCGAAGAGCCTGCTTGATCAGGAAATGGGGAACGAGGCAGACTTCGTTGAGGACGAGGACGATGAGCAGCTCGGCGCGGATCGCTTCCGCGACTTCCTCGGCCTGACATCTTTCATTGCCGCTGTGCTTCTGTTCGAGCAGGTGGTCACAAGTTGGGAGAACGTCGAGGACGCAGACGGCGAGCCGTTGCCGCGTGACCGCACCTCGATCGGCCAGTTCCTTCTCTATCCGGACATGAAAAAGGCTTTCGACAAAGTTGTGTACTCCGTCCAGTTCGCGGTCCGAGAAGAGGGAAACGGATCGCCCGTCTCGCAGAATGGTTCGGGCGAGGCGGAGGACGATACTGCGAAGGCTGCAGAGAGCTGAACCAGAATTGCGGGCATGCGTGCCCGATCGAAAAGAACCAGCCGGCAACCGGGCTCGGTCAACTGGCCGCCCGCTTGGCGATGGCGGCCGGCGTCTGGCGCGTTTCCGACCAGGACGGCCGCAGAACCGGCCTCATGATCAGTGAGGCGCTTGCCCGTGCCGGCGATCTTACAGCGTCAGAAACAGAAATCGTTTCGGACCTTCTCGTCCGATACGAAACCGCCTTCCTGAATTCCTTCCAGGTACATTACGGAGCACCGAATGACACGCAGAATGCCACAAGTCGGCATCCGTCTCGCCGCGGTTGACGGGAAGGTCGTTCAACGCGAGCTACGCAAGTTCGGCACCGAGGGCGAGCAGGCGCTCCGACGCATCGAGCGCGCCAGCAAGCCGGCACGCCGGAGTTTGAAGGCGGTCGACGCAACGGTCAGCGAACTCAAGACCAGCGCGGCTGGACTGTCGACAAATCTCGGGGCCGCTGGAGCAGGGCTGCGTGCCATGGGGCCTGCCGGCGCAGCCGCTGCAATTGGTATTGGGGCGCTCGCGCTTGGTTTCTCCAGGGTTGTCACGTCGTCCCGCGATGCTGCACGGTCCATCGCTGAGGTTGGCGACGCCGCGCGCCGGGCTGGTCTTGATGTCGAAGCGTTTCAGGAGTTGCAGCTTGTTGCCGACCGGAACCGCATTTCGGTCGATGCGCTGACAGACGGCATCAAGGAACTCAATCTGCGTGCCGACGAATTCATCCTGACAGGGGCAGGGCCGGCAGCCGAAGCGTTTGAGCGCCTCGGGTTCAGCGCGGAAGAACTGCGCAAGCAGCTGAAGAACCCGTCCGAACTGCTGGTCGAGATCGTCGAGCGCCTCGAAAACTTCGACCGGGCCGCGCAGATCCGGATTGCAGACGAAATTTTCGGCGGAACTGCCGGCGAGCGGTTTGTCGAGCTGATCGATCGTGGTTCTGAGAACCTGCGACGGATGATCGAGGAGTCACGTGATCTCGGTCTCATTTTTGACGATGAAGTCGTTCGCCGCGCAGAGGAGCTCGACAGCGAACTCACCAAGGCGGCTCAAACGATCGATCGGAACTTGACGCGAGCGTTGTTTGATGCGGCACCGGCGGCTCAAGCGCTTGCCGAATTTCTGGCAACTGTCCTTGCCGGCTTCAGTTCTCTCATCGATCTTACGCGTGAGGCCGAGGATCAATCCACGCGGCTTGTCCAGGAGCGATTCAACACCCTTCTGAACGACCGGATCGTACTGCTTCAACGGATTGAGGACCTTGAAACCCGGTCGCAGCGCGATACGCGATTCCTGCCGCAACTCGATACGGCGCGCCACGATCTGGCGCGCATGAACGAAGAACTCGAACGGCTGCAGGACATTCTCGATCGGCGCAACGGTCTCACGGATGGTTTTGTTTTCGGATCAGAAGAAGCGCCCGGCCAGAATCAGGACCGTGACTTCCTGGCGGAAGAAGAGCGTAAGCGTCTTGAAAAACTTGCGGATACCTGGATCGACCGAATTACGCCGGCAGCGGACAAATACCGGGAGACACTGAAGGACATTGCCGCGGCCGAGGAACAGGGCTTTCTGACCGCGAGCCAGGCGGCCGATGCGCGGGTAAAGGCGGCCGAGGACTATCAGAAGGTCATCGACAAGCTCAACGCCTCCAGCGACAGAGAGCTTGAAAAACGCCTTGCCGAAGTCAAGAAACTGATCGAGGCGAGCCGGACACCCGCCGAGGAACTGGCCGAACGTCTTCATCGGATCGCCGAACTGGAAAACGAAGGCCTGTTCGCGCGCGCCGGCGGCAATGCCGACGATGCCCGTGTCAAAGCGATGCGCGACTATGCGGCTGCGACCGATGATGCCGCGGCGGCTCTTGAGCGTCTCAATGAAATCGCATCGGGGAACGGACCGAGCGCTTACGCCGCACAGCTTGTCATTGCCGAGCGGCGCACCAATGATCTGCGCGAAGCCACCGAGCCGCTTCGTGAAGAACTGGCCGACGGTCTGGCGGACGCCATCGTCAACGGCGAGGATCTTTCCGACGTGCTGGAACGGCTCGCAAAGCAGATCCTGCGCGACTTCCTGTCCGGTCAGATTAATTTCCTGCTTGGCGGCCCGGCGCCAAACGACTTCCTGTCGCGGTTGTTCGGCTCCTTGTTCGGCGGAGGCTTTGGCCGTGGACGCGGCACTGCATCATCCTCAGTCGCGAGTTACAGCCCGGCAGTATCTGCTCCCGCGGCCGCCGCGGCGGTCCTCCCGACAGCGGCGGGGTCATCTGCGATCGCGCCATCAACCGGCGGCTCGGTCGCCGCGCAGATCTGGAACTATTTCATCGGCAAGGGCCTGCAGCCGCATCAGGTTGCCGGCATCCTCGGCAACGTCTCGGCCGAGAGCGCATTCAACCCGTTTGCGATCGGCGACGGCGGAAATGCGTTCGGTCTCTTCCAGCACAATGACCGACGCTTCAACCTGTTTGATTTCATCGGCGGGCGCCAGAACCTTGGCAATGTCCGAGGTCAGCTCGACTTTGCCTGGCACGAACTGATGACGACAGAAGGCCGGGCTTACCGGAACCTACTCGGAAGCAGCAACGTCAGAGAGGCAACGGCAGCTTTCGGAGGCTTCGAACGCCCTCGCGGCTTTTCGTGGGCGAACCCGGAGGCAATGCACAACTGGACCGGACGCCTGGAAGCGGCGCAAGACGCTCTCAATGTGTTCGGCACAGACCTCACGACGGTCTCATCCAACCTGAATCGGTTCGACGGCGGGATCGGCAAGGCGATCACCTCGCTCGCCGACGGCAGCAGCTCGCTTGCAAAAACGGCGACCTCGTTTGCTGGTCAGTCTCAGCAGCTCGCCGGCACGATGACCGACGGGATTCAGAACATTTTCGGCGGTCTGGGCGAGGCAGGAGCCGGGGCAGGGGGTGGCGGCGGCTTTGGCGGGTTCTTTTCCGCAATCTTCGGCGGCATCGGCAGGCTGTTCGGGTTCAACCGCGGCGGACCGACGGGTCCAGGCGCTGACACTGACGTCGCCGGTGTCGTGCATGCAAACGAATATGTCTTCAGCGCACCGGCTACACGCCGGATCGGCGTCGACGCGCTCGATGCCTTGCATCGGAACACGCTCAAGGGTTTCCGGTCGGGCGGTTATGTCACGCCCTACGCGGGATCCGGAGCGATGCCGTCGATGCGCGGTGCGGCCGCAAATGACGATCGGATCAAGATCGAGGTGCACAACTATTCGAATGCGCAGATCGAGTTTGAAGAAGAACGTGACGAGCGCGGCGGCCGCAGCATCAAGTTCATTGCTGCCGAGCAGGTCTCCGATGCGATGGAGACACCGGGCGGCGCTGCACAGCGCACGCTTCGAAGGACATTCGGGCTCAAGAAGCAAAGGGTCAACCGATGATCCCCGTCTGGCCGACCGAGTTGCCGAAACCACAACGCTCCGGCTTCCAAAAGCAACACCAGGACCCGCGTCTGCGCCGCCGCGCTGAAACAGGCCCTCCCGGATATCGCCGCCGATTTTCCTCTGCCGCCCAGTTCGTTTCGCTTTCCATGAGTGTCACGCGCGACCAGGTCGCCATCTTTGAGAATTTCCACCGGAACGAAACCGCGCTCGGCACATTGCCGTTTGTGATGCCGGACCCGCTGACAGATGGCTGGGAGCTGCTCACGCCGGACGGAGAGCCGCTGCTTGCCCCGGACGACGAGCCGGTCCTGATTGCGGCGCACTGGCTTTGCCTCTTTGGGGAATCGATGCCGGCAATCACGATGCGCGGCATTCGGTTCGTGATCACGTTTCCGGTCACGGTGATGCCGTGAGGCGCGTTTCTCTGAACCAACGGCTTTCGTTCGAGGAACACTCGACGGACGAGGTCGAGGTTGCGCTGTTTCACATCGAACACGAGGCGCTTACCGACCCGGTGCGCCTTTCCACCGATCCGACCGAGCGGCTCAGCGATGACCCGCTTGCCTATGGAACACGATCCACCTTCAACGGCGCCAGCCCGGTTACCGAGCCGTTTCAGTTCGTGCTCGTTTCGACCGACATGCCGAGCGACATGGAAGAAGCGCCGGCGGAGGCTGCGATCGTGCTTGAGAACGTCACCACGGGGATTGCCGACGTTCTACAAAGCTTGACGACACAGGCAACGGTGCATCTGGCGCTCGTGCTCGCATCCTCGCCTGACCAGGTGGAGGCCGAATTCAGGGACCTGAAACTGGTTCGTTCCGAGGGAGATGCCTCGGAGATCACGCTTTATCTCAGCCGGCAGCCGATCGAGGAAGAGAGCTTCCCGGCGGCCCGCATGACCAAACAACGTTTTCCGGGACTGCACAGATGAGTTGGAGCAACGGATACATCGGCATACCGTTTGAGGAATTCGGACGGGACCGGTCCGGCTGCGATTGCTACGGCCTGGTTGTCCATGTCTATGCCGCCGAGCTTGGCATGCAGCTGACGTCCTATGCCGGCGACTATGTCAGCTGCGATGAACGCCGGGAACTGGACGGGCTCTTCTCCAGCGCGATCGAGATCGGTCCCTGGCGCAAGGTCGAGGGTGCGCCGGAAGCCTTTGACGTCGCACTTTTCCGCATCGGTCCGACGGCCGCGCATTGCGGCCTTGTAGTTCGAAACGGCGTCATGCTGCACATCCAGGGCGAGGACCAGGCGAAGGTCGAAAGCTATCGGACCGGGTCCTGGAGACCACGTCTCATCGGTCACTACCGACACGTTGATGTGAGGGAAGGGATATGAGCGAAACTTTCCCCGTCCTTGCCGCACCGCTGTTTGACCCGGGAGCCGGGCGGATCGATATGGAACTGCCGCACGGCTTCACCATTGCCGAGGTTGTCGCGACAGCCCTGCCGCAGGCCATCGGAAAGGGGCTGCCGATCCGCGTGGTGCTTGTCTCTGAGCGCGGCACCGCCGTGATTGCGCGCGATAACTGGCAGTTTGTGCGGCCTCGGCCGGGCGTGCGCGTTGTCATTCGCGTGCTGCCCGGCAAGAGCGCTTTACGTTCGATCCTGCAGGTCGTTGTCGCGATCGCAGCGATCGCAATCGGGCAGTTCTGGGCGGTCCCGCTCGCGGGCGCACTCGGCATCTCGGCCGGTGTCGCTCAAGGTCTCCTGACCTTCGGGGTGACGGCGCTCGGCAATTTGTTGATCAATGCGCTCGTGCCACCGGCCAAGCCCGACACGCCGGCAACCTCGGACGACGACGTCAACCAGTCCTATACGATCACGGGCTGGAAGAACCGACTCGCGCCGGACGCGCCCGTGCCGGTGCTATTTGGCAAGCACAGATACGCACCGCCATTCGGAGCGATTTCCTACACAGAGATCGTCGGCGATGTTCAATACATTCGCTCGCTTTTCGTCTTCGGCTACGGCCCGATGAAACTGAGTGACTTCAAGATCGGCACGACTGACCTGGACGAATATGACGAGGTCGAAATCGAGACCCGCGAAGGCTGGCCGACGGATGAGCCGATCACGCTCTATCCGCGTCAGGTGATCGAGGATCTTGCCGGCAGTGATCTGACCCGTCCGTTGCCGCGCAACGATGCCGGCAATGTCATTTCAGGCCCGGCGACCGAGGAACCTGTCGTGCGTTATTCTGCGGCGAACGGTACCGGCGCCTCGGTGATCATCTCGTTTCCGGGCGGGCTATTCAATTATGACAGCAACGGCAATCTGCAGTCGTTGACCGTGTCGGTTCGCATCCGGTACCGGGCTCAGGACAGTGGGGACGACTGGACCGACGTCACCACGCTCAATGTCTCGGCCGCCAAGCGGGAAGCGTTTTATCGGCAGCACAGCTGGGATTTTCCCTCCCGTGGTCGCTACGAGATCGAGGTCACCCGGATGACCGACGAGCGGACCAGTTCGCGTGTTCAGGACCGGTCTGTGCTCGTCGCGGTCCAGACCATCCGGCCGGAATACCCGCTCAACTTCGAGCATCCGATCGCGATTGCGGCAGTCCGGATCAAGGCGACCTACCAGCTGAACGGCTCGCTCGACAACTTCTCGGCGCTCTGTTCCCGGGTCGCGCTCGATTGGGACAGCACAAGCGGGACATGGATTGAACGCGAAACCGCAAATCCGGCGTCGAACTTCCGTTTTGCGCTTCAGTGTCCCGCGAACGCCTATCCGGTCACTGACGGCGGTATCGATCTGGAGCAACTCGCCGAATGGCACGAGTTCTGCGCGGCGAAAGGACTTGAGTACAATTTTGTGCTCGATGCGGATCTGTCGCTTCTGGAAACCCTTCAACTGGGCGCCGGGGCAGGGCGGGCGTCGCCTCGCCACGACGGCGTTCTGTGGGGCGTCGTCGTCGACAAGCCGCAGGACCTCGTCATCGATCATATCAACCCGCGCAACTCGGACAGTTTCCGCTGGCAGCGCGCCTATCTGAACCCGCCCGACGCGTTCCGGATCCCGTTCTTCGACGAGACCAACGACTATGAACCGGCCGAGCGGATCATTCCCTGGCCTGGCTTTTCCGGCGAAATCACCTTGACCGAGGAAATCGAACTTCCCGGCAAGACCGATCCGGACGAAATCTGGATCGAGGCCCGGCGCCGGCAATACGAGCTGATCTACCGGCCCAATGTCTACAGCGCGTTGCAAGATGGTGCTGCGCGCGTGGCGACCCGCGGCGACCTGGTCATGGGGTCCTTTGACGCCCTGGAAGAAACACAGATTGCCGCCCGGGTTGTCGCCGTCGAGGGCCGCATCGTGGTGCTGGACGAGCAGGTGACGATGGAAGCGGGCGAAAGCTACGCCATCCGGTTCCGTTCCGGGATTTCGGAGGCGGACACAATCGGCGTTTCAACGGTGCGTAGTGTCGGCACCATTGCCGGTGCGACCAACTCGCTCTCGCTGGAAGGCGCCGGCGCTCTGCCGATCGCGGGGGATCTCGTCCATTTCGGCAAGGCGGTCTCGGAAAGCAAGGCTCTGATCATCAAGGGGATCGAGTCGGGTGAAAATTTTACAAGCTTTGTCACCATGATCGACGCCTCGCCCGAGGTCGACACCCTGACGGATGCAGAGAACCCGCCAACATGGTCCGGCGTTGTCGGCAGCGAACTGAATGACCCGCTTCTGATCCCGTCCGCGCCCGTCTTCACCGCTGTCAGGACCGGTCTTGCCGGTACCGGAGATGTCAATGGTCTTGATCTCCTGATCGAGCCAGGCAGCGGCAGCGCGGCCATTATCGGGACTTTCGAAATCGACCATCGGCTGACCGGCGATGTCACCTGGACCACGGTCACGATCACATCCGGGGATGGCGGTACATCGATTGCGGGCTACATCAGCGGCAACAATGTCGATCTGCGCGCCCGCGCCCTGACACCGAACGGCACGCCCGGGCCATACAACACCATCGCCACGGTCACGATCGGCGAAGACGATGCCGGCTTGCCGCTCGCACTCGGCGCGGGCAGCGGCGTTGTCGGCGCTACGGCGCACGCCACGATCACGATCGTCACGCAGAACGACGACAATGTTGCCGAGGTCGCGATCTACCGGCTCGCCAGCGGCGGCACGCTCGACAAGCTGACCCATCTGATCGGGACGCATGCCGTCTCGAAGTCGTCGACCCTTGAGGTGATCGACGGCGATGCGACCGGTCAGGACACCAGCCTGCTGCCTGCCGGCAGCTATGACTATTACCTCGAACCGCAGAACCAGGACGATCAGCCGGGGCCGATCGCCGGGCCGTTCACGGTCACCGTCACGTAGGAGACATTCATGGGCGTAAAGACGGACAATCTTCCACAGGCCTCCGTGGTCACCGAGCTGTTTGGACATGTGGAATCGGGCGGTCAGAAGTCGCTGGCGGTGATCGAATTCAGCAAGGTCACGTCTCAGGTGAGTTCCGATCTCGGAACGGATTATGCGACGCTCGCCGAGCTGCAAGCCGACCTCAACTGGAACGCCGGAGCCCTGGCGCGTATCTGGGGCGATACGCCTTCCAATAACGGGGTGTATCAGAAGACGGGCGAGGCCGGCGCGGGGTCCTGGACCCGCCTCGGACCGCTTCCGGAAAACGATCTCTCCAGATCCTTGCGCGTGCCGGAAGGGGAATCGATCGACCCGTTTCCGGATGCTGCGACCCGGGCAAACACCGTGCCGATGTTCGACGCCACCGGTCAGCCCATCGAAGGCCCGACCGCGGCCGAAATCACCGCGGCGGAAGGGCACGCGGCGAACGCCCTGGCGTCTGCCGGCGCCGCTGCCGCCAGTGCGTCTCTGGCTGGCGCTCCGTTCGCCTCGCGCGCGATCGCCGAGGCCGCGAATGTCGACGCCGGCCTTAACGAGATCAAGGTGATCCATGCCGGCGAAATCCTGGTCTATCAGCGCGATGCCGCCGGCACGGCCCTGACGACGAATGATGGCGCGAACTGGTCGCCCGGCGGGGCGAAGACGATCAAGCACTATGGTGCGGTGGGTGACGGTGTCACGGATGACAGCGCTGCCATTCAGGCTGCGATCAATGATTCCGACGGCAGTGTCCTGATATTCAACCCGGGTGGCCGCTATCTCGTTCTGACAGGCCTGACCGTTTCCGACATCAACATCGTCATCCTGGCTTTCGGTGCAATCCTTATCCAAGGGGCCAACGTCGTCTCGCTGTCCATGTCTGCAAGCGTGCAGACCGAGACCGTCGCAACATCAATCAACAATGCCGATACTGTGGACGTTTCCAACGGCGCGGCTGTGACCTCACCGGTTGCGAGCGTCACCTTCGGTTCCGCGCACAGCTATGTCGTGGGTGACTTGGTCAAGGTTGTGTCAGACGATCAATGGGCCGGCTCGGGAATTGCTGGCCAGTTCTGGGGCGAGATCGGCCGTATCGTGGCGGTAGCAACCAATACGATCTACCTCGCCAAACGCTTCGTGTCGGACGTCCCTGGAAGTCCGACGAACATTCGCGTCGCTGTGCTGCAGCCATTCAAGCAGGAGCTTCATGGCCTGGCATTTGACACGGACGCAGCAGGGGACGCGGCCAATTGGACGCAGCCACAGTTTCAGGCGACCGGTCTGGTCAACCCGCGTTTCCGCGACCTGGAAGTCGTGAAAGGCTGGGCCGTCGCCCTCGAATTCCGCGGCTGCACGGAGATCGACGCGGCCGGGATCTCCGGCGGAAACCTCTCAAACGATCCGTCGAACAGCCGCTACGGATATCTGATCAATGACAAGAGCGGTCAACGCAACAGCTGGCGGAGCGTGACGGGCCGAATCTGCCGCCACGTCTATACGACCAACCAGGACGGCGTTTCCGCAGGCTCCGATATCCGCCTCTTTGGTCAGTCGATCGGGCACAACATCTCCGATAGCCTCGGCGCGGATTGCTGGGCCGATCCTTTCGACACTCACCACGACGCGCTGAACGTGACATTCGCCAACTGTACCGCGTCCGGTGCCGTGCGGGGCGAAGACGCCACCGGCGCGGGTTTCCAAGCGCGCGGGAAGGGGATCGTTTTCAAAAACATCAAGGCGCTTGGCACAAAGTACGGCGTTCATATTCTCCAACAGTTCGCCAGCGATGCGACCAAGGATGTCCTGGTTGACGGGCTCGTATCCGACACGCCCGCGGCCGCGGTTCTTGTATCCGGCCAGAGCGGCAATCCGATCTCCGGAATAAAGCTCAAGAACCTGAACTGCGAAGTAACCGATCATGACCACGTCATCGAGGGAACCGATTGCGCGGCACACCTAAAAAATTGCGATCTCAAACTGGCCGGCGCGGTTAACAATGCCCGCGTCGTCAGCGCGGGCTCAGGTGCCGTTTTCACCGTCGACAAGACGCTTATCGACCTGAATGATCACACGGGCACCGATCCCTACCTGTTTGAGATCCTTGCGGCCACCAGTGATGTCCGAACTGGTGAGGTCGAGGTGACCGGGACATGGGGCGGGATATTTGACCTCAACAACGCCGACGGGACCGCGATCTGTCTGAAACCGGTCATCGGAGATGCCGTTCCAACCAACGAAGACGCATACATCAACAAGGGTGCCGACGCGAAGCTAGGGTGGGACTACAGGATAGGTCTTGTCGATGGCTCAGAATTCAAGGAGTTGGCGGCGTTTCACAATCTGACCTACGCCGCTGCGGGCGGTCAGGTGATCGATCTGAAGTACAACAATGCGGATCTCATAATCGTACGCGTGACCTGCACAGCTTCCGGTGTCTGGATCGACGAGCTGATCAATATGGGTCAGCGTATGGGCCAGTTGCTCACAATTGTGAACCGCGCGGGCGGGTCAACACACACCCTTGAAATTCGAGCGGACTTTGCCAAGGGCCTTGCCCTCGGATCGGCCGGCAAGGTCGTGGCCGATGGCAAGGGTATGACGCTCTACAGGGAGACCACGTTCTACCGGCCAACCACCGACTGATTGTTTCCGAAATTTCGCACGTTCCGTGCCGCCGTTAGGGCGGCTTTTTCATGCCCGACAGGAGGGTGACATGAGTAACCTTGCATTCAACAAATGGCTGCAGCAGCGGCTCAATGCACATGGTGCGCAGCTCAAAGCAGACGGCGACATCGGCAACGGAACGACGTCAGCGCTCAAAGCCTTCCAGGCGGACAAGGGCCTGCGGATCTCGGGCCTGGCTGATAGCGACACGGTCAAGGCGCTTCGGATCGATCCGTCGGGCAAGCGCCGGGTCCCGACCAAAGACGTTCCGGGTCAGTCCATGCCGCCCTGGCTCGCTGAAATGGACCGCCGCATGGGCCTTCACGAGAAGCGCAATAACACGGCGCTTTCACGCTGGTTGCGCGACGGCAAGTTTCTCGGCAATCCGGCAAAGTTGCCCTGGTGCGGCGACGCAGTAGAAACCTGCATCGTCAAGACGCTACCGGACGAGCCGGTACCGTCAAATCCGTTCTGGGCACAGGCCTGGCGCGACTTCGGCATTGATGCCGGCGGACCGATCGTCGGATCGATCGGCGTCATTCGCTGGAACGCCAAGGCCGGTCATGTCGGTATCGTGGTCGGTTACGACCCGCGCACGGCCCGCGTCTTTTTGATGGGTGGCAACCAGCAGAACGCTGTGACTATAAGCTCGTTTCCCCGTTCGAAATTCATCGCTTTCCGCTGGCCGAGCACGTTCCCGTTTCGCCACTACCCGGCGATGCGCGCCGACAGTGTCGAGCCGGCGGATTTCGCTGCGACGCGCTGATGAACATCGAAACCATCAAGAAGACCTGGCGCCCGGCGATGGGCTGGGCGCTGGTTTTCATCAATCTGATTTACGCGCTTTTGATCTGCGCTCTCCTGATTGCACAGCTCGTTGATTTCGAAGATGTCAGCGCCTTCATGCTGGCGCAAGTCGGTCAGCTCGCGGGCCTCGGCATGGTGACCTCTGCCGGCCGGTCTTACGAAAAGCGCTACGGCATGGATGGTGCGCCGCCGGAGATCCTGCCGGAGCCACCGCAGGAGTTTCCGCAAAACCCTCCGGCGGAAAACTATGAAGGGCGGATCGGATGATCGCTTCTATCGTCATTGAGATCGTCAAGGACCGTGCGATTGCCTTCGTCTCCAGCCTCCTCGGAACCCGAACGGGGAGGCTGTTGGTTTACGCCGCCGTTGCTGCCGCGGTCCTCGGCGCTCTCTTTGTTTGGCACAAGATCGACAAGGCGAGGGCGGTCAGTGCCGCCGTGCAGGACAAGGTCGACCAGTTCGAGCTGACCTCTTTGCAGGTCCAGCTGGAAGAAATGAAACGGCGAAAAGCCGTGGCCGACAGTGCGAACAGAGACCTTCAAACACGTATTGAACAGGCGGACGCGGATGCGGAAGCCGCAGCAGAGGAGTTGGCCGACTATGTCTCGACCGTCTCAGATAGTTGCGTTGTCGACGCTGATCTTTTTGAGCGCCTGCACAACCGTTGACGAGAAGCTGAAAGAAGCCGCGACCCGGCAAGGACAGGTCGAGGCAACGAAGCAGCTTCCGGAACATCCGCCTGATTGCCGGAAGCAGGAGCGGTCCGGTGTTCAGATCGGTGATCCGCTTGACGTTGCGGTGATCCGCACCGACCAGGCGCTCGGCCGGGCGAACAGCAGAGTCAGGCGGTGCGCTGCCTGGTACCAGGGAATCAAATCCGGATTTGAGGGGCAAGAATGAGCACACCTGATGGCGGCGACGTTTGGCTTTTTGGAACGCTGATTGCCCTTGTTGGCCTCGTAAGCGGTTTTGTAGCCCGTGAGCGAGCCATTCAAAAGGACAAGAAAGATCGAGAGGACAAGCTGCACGACCGTATCACTCGTGTCCGGGAGGACCATAACCGCGACCATGCGGAGCTGCGGCGAGAGCTGAACGAGTACAAGCTGCAAGTCCAGCGCGAATACGCCTCGGTCGATCACTTGAAGGAAGTCGAGAACCGACTGGTAAAAGCGATCGACGACCTCTCAACCGTGGTCAAGGACCTGGCGAACGAAATCAAGAACGCGCTCGCCGACCGGAAGTAATCCACCCTCAAACCCCTAACGCTCGACCCACCCGGCCGGGCGCTCTTTCCAATCCCAACCAGACGAGGTGAAACATGCCTTCTATCTACAACGCTGCGCGTGATGCGGCTCTGAACCAGTGCATTGCCGACGCGACCCGGCTCTATCTTTGTTCGGCCGAGCCGACGACCTTTGCGCAGGCATCATCCACTCTTGCGCTTGCTAACAAGACCGGGATCACACTCGGGGCGCCGGAGGATGCCACGCCTAACGGCCGCTGGAGCGAAATACCCGAAGTGACAGACGGCGTCGTCACTGCGGCTGGCCAGGCCACTCATTGGGCCTTGACGAATAACACCGACACCGTGATTGCAACCGGCCCGTTGACAGCACCTGTCGACCTGGTGCTCGGCCCGCCCGCCGCATGGCCGGCTCAATATCTCCGTGTTCCCGCTGCGCAGGTGGCCGCATAATGGCTTTTCCGACAACACCCTCCCTCGCGAGCGAGTACGAGGAAATAAAACGGAACGCGGCGGACATTAAGAGAAAGTGCGCCGCTGCGAGCGCGGCCATGGCAACCGGTCCCTATAATTCGACATATATGAAAGAGCTGCTCGACCGGCTCAAGGTAGTCGACGCGAGATTTGCCGGCTATTCCAAGAACGGTGCACTCGTCGCTTATGCGAAACAGATGGAAAACGATGAGTCTCTAGACCTGCAACAGGAATTCAGAGACATGCGGGCGGCTATCCAGGCCGCCGGCAAGTGGATCATCGACAACTATCCGAAAGACGAGGGCGGCTACATCCTGGATGTTAGTATGGATGCTCAGGGGAACCGTGCGGAAAGAACGTTCAGCGCCGCTGCCACAACCGATCTGCGGCCACTCCTCGACGCGATCGTTGCCAGTATCGGATAACCGCAGATGACCGCGCCGGACTTCGTAGCCGTTGGCTCGATTCCCAACAATGGCGACAACCGAAACAGTTACTCGCCTGGCCTGCCGGCCGGAATAACGGCGGGTGACACACTGGAATGCTATGCCGCGCAGGACAGCGACGACACCATGGAAATGGATCCGCTGGATTGGGTGGTCATTAACGAGCACGTCGTCGGCGGCCGCATGCGCAAGGGCTGGAGGCACGAGTATGATGGAACTGCCCCGTCGAACACGATTACGATCGGTGATGGACGCAAGGTTACATGTTTCATTGTGGCCTTCAGGGGCTGTGACAACGCGGGCACTCCATTCGAGTCGCTGGGGTTGGACAGCAGCGGCAGCGACTCCGACATCGACTACAACGCGACCGTAACAACCGGCGCAGATCGTCTCGGCGTCAGGGTGGCGGTGAATCACAAGGACCACCGCGATCCGACAAGTGTTCCAGCCGGGTGGACTGAACGGCTTTCGTTCGAGAACAGCGACGGGTATGCTCTTGTTGACACCAAGGTCATTCCCTCAGCGACCACTGAACCGTCAACAACCCGAGTCTCCGACAGACGCGACTGGCGGTCGTTTGCCTATGCGCTGATCCCGGCCGCATCTGGCTCGCCCGATCCCATCGACGTCGAACTTCAAGGCCTGGAGCTGCCGATCGAGGTGCCGGCACTTGTCGCCAGTCAGACGCAGACTGTGGGCATGGAAGGTCTGGACCTTCCGATTGAGCTGCCGGCGCTTGACGCCAGCCAGACGCAAACGGTCGGGCTGGAAGGTCTTGACCTGCCGTTCGAACTACCGGCGCTTGAGGTCGGTCAAACCCAAGCGGTCGCCCTCGAAGGCATAGATATTCCGATCGAGCTGCCGGCGCTCGCGCCGGAGCAGATCCAGGCTGTTGCCCTGGCTGGCATCGATCTGCCTTTTAATGTGCCGACCCTGACCGTCGGACAGTTCCAGGAGGCGAACCTTGCCGGTCTGGAGCTGCCGATCGAGCTGCCGGCGCTCACAGTCAGCCAGGCGCAGGCAGTTGCTCTCGAAGGCATCGACCTGCCGATTGAGCTTCCGTCGTTTGATGTCAGCCAGACCCAGACGGTCGGGCTGGAGGGTCTGGATCTTCCGATCGAGTTGCCTCAACTGGCGCCGGTTCAAGTCGACGGGATACAGCTGCGCTCGATCGAGCTACCAATCCTTGTTCCGGCGCTGTCCCCGCAGCAGATCCAGGCCGTTGCCCTGGCTGGCGTCGAGTTACCGTTCAGCCTGCCGACCCTCACGGTCGGTCAGATACAAGAGGCTGATCTCGACGGTCTGGATCTTCCGATCGAACTGCCGGCGCTTGATGTCAGCCAGACGCAAGCGGTCGCCCTCGAAGGCGTCGATCTGCCGATTGAGCTTCCGCCGTTTGATGTCAGTCAGACACAGTCGGTCGGGCTGGAAGGTCTGGACCTTCCGATTGAGCTGCCGACCCTGGCAGCCGCACAGGGTCAAGCGGTCGAGTTGCAACCGCTTGAGCTGCAGATCCATCTTCCCGCACTCGCGCCGCTGCAGATCCATGCAGTGGAGCTTGCCGGTCTCGATCTGCCGATCGAACTGCCGTCCCTGTCGATATCTCAGACACTGGACCAGGTCGTGACGGTGCCGGAGGGGCGTTTGTTGAGGGCGCAGCCGCGCCAGAGTGTGATGGCTTGCGCCGGCCGCCGAACGCAGGCCGCCGCAAAGGCACGAGAGCACGTACTGAAAGCATGAGGTTAAGATGGCCGTGGACCGCATTGACGGGAAATACCCGGACGAAAAACTCGATTATGGGATTGATTGGACACTCCGGCTCAACGATGGCGAAACCATCGTGTCCTCCACGTGGGACAATACCACCGAGTTTCAGCTGTCAAACGAAACCATGGTCGGCGGCCAGACGACCGTCAGGGTGACAGGTGGAACGGCAGGCCAGATCATCTTTCTTCGCAATCAAGTGACGACGTCGGACGGCAGGATTCTGGAAGAAGACCTCAGAATTGAGGTTTTCAGGTGATGCAAGAGGGTTGAGAGTCGAATGAGGCACCAGCGGCTGTAGTGAAGTTAGAGCACAACTTGACTATTCGCGCTCCTAATTTACGATGCTACCATTGATTGCATATACTGGAGTAATGCTATGAATGGGATTTTCAGAGTTTTTGCGACGCTTGTGTTTCTGATCGCAGCAGTGGCTGTCGGACATGCACAAACATTAGAGTTTGGAAACAAGGACGCTATCGGAGTTGATGGCGGTCAAGCCGGACACTGTAGGTCCAAATGCAATCCAGACTACTGTCCCGTTGGTGGATCATATCAGTTGGCAACGACAGCAGAAGATATCACGATCTTGGCAGTAATTCTTGAGGGCGACACTTATGACATCCATTTTGCGGTGAAACCCGGAGCTAACGCCGGAAAAATGGAGTGTCTCGCGCTGTGCGTACGTATTGCTCAATATGGAACGTCCGAGTGTCCCGTTTTCAGCAACTATTGAGTATTGCAATTTGTTTTCAGTCGCCCTTGTTTGCGATCAACCCTCTATTCAGCAGGAGTCGGACGTCATTCCTTTGGTGCCGTTGATGCCGGCCGGGTGTGAAAATGCGTCCGGTCACCGGTCAGCTTCTCGGCCAGGTCATCGATCGCGTCGGCAACATATCCAGCGTTCCGGCATGCGGGCGAGCCGATCTTTGCTTCACGCATGACTTGAACCGCGCCGGCACGACCGGCCGCAAGCTTATCCAGCACCGGGTCTACCTTGATCGTGCCGCGTCCGCTGCGCCGTGACATCTCCGAAGCCTCAAAATATGTTCTCCTGATGTTCTCATAAGATCATATCGCGAACGAGGCAAGCGATACCGAGAAGCCGCGCCATATGATGCGGCTTTATTTGTTTCAGGGTACAGCGTCACCAGTGTCGATGTGCCGACAAATCAAAGCTGCGCTGTCGGCAATTTGTGGTGGCCAAGTGTTTCGAGCGTTTGGTAAGGTGTTTTGACGGTAGATGCGTTTCTCTAATAAGTTGAAGATCGAATATGAAATCCGGCAATAGCGCAAAGTTTATTGCGTTCCGACAGTTTATTATTCGCATTCTTGTTTTTTTGCGACGCTTTTTAATTTGGTTTGGCTCTTCGACATGGCCGTTTTTGCTTGCCGCAGTATGGACAGTGGCAACAATATGCTTGTTGCGCTACATCGAAAGCGACCGCAAGCTGCATTACATCGGTCTTTCACTTCAAATTCTTGGATTTGGTCTTGCGTCAATTGGCTTGTGGCAAACCGGTAGACATTTTGGTGTTCCTCTGTTTAGCAGACCTTTGATCGCGTCAATCGGGGTTTGGTGGCGCGAACGACCAAGGTTTCGACAAAACTATGTTCTTGGTGCAGGCAGTATTGAAGTGACAGCGGCTGTTGGAAAAGCCAATTTCTATCATAATGTTTCTGACGATGCTGACATCAATCACAAACTATCGTTTCTTATTCAAAGAGTGCACGAACTTCAAAGAGATTTGTATAAAATAGATGAAAGATTAGATGAGAAAGTGGAAGTTGTTACCCGAGACATTAAAGAACTAAAAGAGGAATTAAATAAATCCAGTTCCGAATTGGGTACTCAGATAAGCATAGTTGCTGTTGGTGGCCTTAGAGAAGATCTATTCGGCATCTTTTTGTTCGTCGTAGGAACCTTAATGACCGGCTTTGCGGCGTAGGAGAAATTAGGCTCGCACGCACGAGGAAAATCGTGGACAGCGAATGCATGGCTGGCCGGCCACTAGCACCGCGTTCCCGGATCGCACTCGCCTCCGAGAACTACATCTCGCGCTGATTTTCGGACATTTGGAATTTCCTGCGTAATTAGCCATGCCAATTGGTGCGGCTTTATGTGTTTCAAAGGTCTGTCTTCGTCTCGACGGCAATCAGCAAATCGTCGATCGCCGATGCTACGGCTTGTTTCACCGCAACATATTCAGCGCGGTCATAGTGCTTGCGGGCGACATCGGCGGCCCGGCCGTGGTTGTGCCAAACGTCGATCCAGTCCCGGTTCAACGACGGGTTTCTTTCGATCAGCAAGGTCTTGAACGTGCGCCGTATGTCGCGCGGCTGGAAGCGCTCGACGTCATGCCGGTCGCACCACTTGCGTGTCGCCTGGCTGATGCTGTTGAGGGTTTGCGGCTCGTCGGGCTGGTGATGTCTCGGAAACAGGAACGCACTCGCCGGATCCGAAATCTGAACTGCGGCACGGTAAGCCGCGGCTGCCATGTTCGTGACAGGCAAATCATGCGGATGATCGTTCTTCGTGCGGGGCAGGGCGAGCCAGGCTTCTTTTCGGCGCGTGACGTACCAGCTTTTTTCACTGCGGACGATCTCGGTGATGCGCACGCCGCCCATACTAATAATGAGTCGGAACAGCAGTTTCATCGACGGGCTCACGCCTCGTCCCGAGAAGCCGTGCCAGAACCCGGTCAGCTCCGTTAACGAGAGCGTCCGGTCGCGCGGCTTTCCTTTCATCTTCCCTCCGACATGCGTGACCGGGTTGGCTGTGAGATTGAAGCGGATTTCCGGGTTCGGGCTGGTCGGATCGTGATCAGCTGACAAACCGCGGCCAAACGCGGCGGAGAGATACGCGCGAGGGTGCCCGGTCAGTGCGCCGGCTTCATGAAACCCGCGCAGCCAGCGAGTCACGTCGTCCGGTGTGATCTGGTTCGCCGGAACGTCTCTGCCGTTCGCATCCAGACCGACGACGCTAAGCGCGCTGTCCGGTCGACCGATCAGGTAGGCCTCGTATTGGTCGACGGTAGCGACGGATTCCGCCTTCATTTGCTGGATCACGAAATTGAACAGATCGCGCACCGTCCCCTGCGTACCCGCGGCGGCGGGTGCCGTCGTCCTTGCGTCTTCGATGACCTGGTCGGCGAGCCTGCGCGCATCCTGAAGACCGAGCCTTGGATACTTGCCGAGCGCGACCCTCTTGCGTCCGTCCGGACTGCGTACCAATGCTGACCAGGTCATGGACCTGCTGCCGACGCGAAGGCGCAGGCCGGGGCATAGACTGTCGGCGAATTCGAGGCGTTCGGCCGCCGGCTTGAGCGATTGCAGCCAGCGTTCCGTCATTTTCAGGGTTTCCAAAGCAGCACCTCCGGAACCCAATTCGGAACCCAAAACGCAGAGACTGTCAATCTCTGGGTTCCGGCACCCTCGTAACTTTTTGTTTTGTTTGGGGTTTTTGGTGAGCCGACAGGGGTTCGAACCCTGGACCTACTGATTAAAAGTCAGTTGCTCTACCAGCTGAGCTATCGGCTCTCACCAATTTCCGGAGCAGCGTGGCGGTCAAAACCTTGTGCCATCGCGTTGGTGGCGTGTGTTTATGCCGACATAGAGGACATTGCAAGAGGCAAATTTCATTTTTTCAACAGTGCCTCGGAAATATGACAGATATCGGCAATTCAGTCGTTTGGAAAACCTTAAGGCAGGGCCAGCGAATACGATTGAGAGTAAAAATAATGAAATATGAATACCGATTGGTAGTATAAACTACAGGGTCATCGGGTTTTTCTCTA
>JGI12316J15310_10000039_pt9 | contig 51321 bp, 42 predicted proteins | sample MarCyaLeptolynsp_FD_15310 | JGI IMG/M metagenome (IMG submission 15310) | reverse complement strand
CAACCCTTTAGCCAATGGAATACTATTTTCCCCGATGACATGATGACGGTTGCGGCGGTCGATCGTCTTGTCCATCATGCCCTCATTGTCGATATTCACGCCGACAGCTACCGTAAGCGCTCTGCCACTAAGCGCTCCAATAAAAGTCGCTCTCCTCAACCCAATTCCGCTTGAGCAACTCACGATTGTTGGCGCATTGTTGGCGCAGCCATTTCTGCGATCGATCGATCATAGTTGTCGCGACAATTATTTCTCTCATCCCCACTCTATATCTTTTGATAGGGCTGATCTCAAGGGGCTGACTCGCCAATCTAATTGTCGCGACCCGCCAATATAGTTGACATTTAATATGAAATAGTCCTTGAAGCCCGTATTGATATCGTTCTCCAGTTGTTCCCGCTGCGCCGTCCGCAAAAATGGATACTGCGCCTCCAGTTGCTCCACCTTCGCCATCGCCCGCCACTCCAGGTAAAGGTAGTACGCCTGACGCAGCAGATCCTCCGCCATCCCCCGGTTCAGCTGAGCCAGATAAAAGCGCCCCGCCAGCTCGTTCGCCAGTGCCTCCTCTTGTAAATAGCTATTGTCTCGGGCACCGCGAATGGCATCCCGATACAGCGCCCCGGCACGCCGACAGTCACCCGCCAACCGTGCCCGTTCCGCCTCCACCAGATCGTGCTTGTGCTTAAAATTCATCGGCGCATGGTACGCCCATTTCGCCATTTGCTGCTGATTCGCCTCCACCTGCTGCCGCATCTGGAGCTGTTCCGCTGGCAGCGCCTGGGGATAATGAGCCAGCAACGCCAGAGAATAATAAAAGTTAAAAACTGCAACACTAAAAAAGCCAGTAGCAGCTTGACTATACTGTTCCGCTTCTTTTGCACTGGATACAGCTTGAAATGGTTTGTCGAACAGCAGAGCAAGTATGGTTTTTACTAGGTAGAAACAGAAAATTGAGGTGTAGTTTTTGAGTTTCAACAGAATTGGTAGAGATTCAGTTTCATCAAAAATCTCTCCTTTTAGTTGAGTCTTTTCTTTATTCTCACTCGTTAGATTAAAAACAAACTGCCACCAAATCTTCCCATAGAAGATTGTGTAACCTTGATTGCATTTTTTTACTATTTCGAGGTAACTACAATAGAGGCCACTTATTGTTTCCAGATTTTCATTCCCTGCCAAAACATAGTTTGTACAATAATTTACAGCAGCATAGCTAGTAAACTCTAAATCTCCTATTTCTAATCCTGTTTGAACTGCTTCCTTTAGTAGTTCAAAAGTCTCTGTGATACTATCTTTCCAATGCTTGATATAACCACCAAATCCATTGATTGCAATGGCACTAAATTCATTAGAACTAAACTCTTTTAGCAATCTCAGACTGAGTTTACCAAATTGATAACCTGACTCAATTTTACCTAAAGGTCCTACTAAAAGAACTGCGTCAATAGCATAGGCATAGATAGATAAGGGAGAATTGCCATATTTTGCACACATGTCAACCATCGTAAATACAAGAGAAGGTAATAACTCTGGTTGAGCAATGTAAGTCGCTGTAGTTATGGCTTTAAGAATTCGTAAGGCTGCAAGTTGTTTGCGATTTGGTGTTCTTGGATTGATCGCTAACTCTTCAGCAGATTGTTTAGGATGCTTATCTATTAGTTTTATACCAAGTTCTGTCAAAATTTCTAGTCCGGTTTCTATTGCCATTTGCATTTTATTTTGAGCAATAAAAGCTTGAATTTTTAGCTCCTGTACAACAGCCTTTTCTATAATTGTCTTGGTATATTTTGAAGCAATTTCAACTAGAAGTAGGAGTTGATCGTAACTTGCAAGTGCGCCTTCAGCTCTTGCTGCCTCAATATGAAGCTCTACACTTAAGTTATATGTCTTATCCCAACATGAATCTTCTAGGAGGGCTAAACCCTCATTGAAATACTTAGCTGCATCCTCTTTATTTCCTTTAGTTTGAGACGATTTTCCTTTTTCTAATTTTTTTCGGGCCAACTGATTACTTTTCTTAAAAAAAACTGTATTCTCCGTTTTTGTGATGGTCTGTGATGATAGGTATTGTATTAAGGAAATCTTTTTAAACTCTGATGAAGGAATTAATTTTATTACTTCTTGCAATGCTGGATTATTTAGCGTTAGGTTAGTCATGATGAATTTCTCAAAGAAACATGAAAAACTGGAACTCAGAGTGTGATGTACTAGTTTCTAAACTTATTGCAAGGAGTTGGGCCGATCGCGACTTCTTGTCCCGCTTTGTTACTGATCCGAAAACAGTTCTCAAGGAGGCAGGCATTGTTCTTGATGAAACGATTCGGATTGTTTTCAAATCATCAGGTCTCTCACCAGAAAATATTGAAAGAGAGAGAATCTTGTATATCTCTCTACACTTCAGACCAGAGACTCTTTTAGATGAAAATATTGATGATTGGATGGTAGGAGCTGAATACCAGGTGATTTCTTGTTTTTGTTGTCGATTTTGCAGTTAATCAGGTGGCAAGTCAAAAAATTTGCTGTTTTCGATCTCTCTTGCGTGGATGGCATGAATATACAAAAACTAGCGATTGTGCAGGCATATAGATCGCTGCTTTTCGGAAAAATGCGATCGTGCCAGTTTCTCCTGTGCTGGGTGTGTGAGTCGTCTGGAACCATAGAATGATTTATGTTCGGGACTTTCACATGTTGACAAAACGATGGAATTTTGTATTTCATGTGTTTCGTTTAGAGTTAGGAGGTCAGAAATGGACTTAGATAAACTGCTAGCAAAATTAGTTGCACGGGCATGGGTTGATAAAGATTTTAATTCTTGCCTTATGAGTAACCCGGTTTCTGCTCTTGCTGAGTTTGGAGCGGAGGTGGACACTTTCACTAGCGATATTGTGCATGAGCCTAAAAATGTCGCAGATATTTGTTTTCAAGAGCATTCAGTGTTTTCCAATCTCCACAATTGCCCACCTACTATTTCTGACCTGGTCTTAGAGCTTGATGCCACTACAACCGTTGCACTGTGTATTAAAGCTTCCTGCTGCTGTTAATTATCCAGAAACCGTACATAAGGAAATTCCTCAGGAGGAAAATTGATGCACCAAACTTTCGGCAAATTATTGGCTAAAGGATGGCTCGATCGAGAATTTTATGAGAGTTTTGTTGAGGATCCGATTAAAGTTTTGAAGGAGGCCGGGGTTAATCTCGATCAGAGTGAAAATTTCATCGTGCGCGAGAACCAAACACAGTCTGGGATTGAAGTTGTCAATGGTGTTCTTGCGATCGCACTTCAACCCCCACCGTGGCATCGACCTGGTTCGGATCCCAATTACGGGCCGATTGCATTTTTCTGTGTTGGCAGAGGTTGCTGTACTTAAACTAGATCTCCTTTCTGCTGCCCTGACCGAATTCATTGAATAGAGTCAGGTGGGGCTGGGAACTCCGGATCAGCGTCTCCAGACTCTGTCTGAAAACAAGAAACCTGGAAAACAGAGCCATGAATTGCTCTGTTGTTTGTTGGCTATAACTGATTTTTTTGCAACATGATTTCCCGGAGCTAGATCGTAAAAATAAGCTCATCAATTTGTGCCTCTTGTTCTTCTCAAGAAATTACAGAAATACCCTCCTCTTGACAGCAAGGTAATGCGTGTCGATCGAATACATTTTCCGATCGGGATTTTAATCTATAGATGTAAGCTTGCGAACGACTTGCTGAGGATTTTAGCGCTAAAGGTGCCTGTTTGGAAGCACTGAATTGGGGAAATCGGGTTAAATTTGAGACCCAAATTTGTATATCATTTTTGAAACTCAAATTTGCAGTTTCGCTAACTGGCAGCAATATCCAATCGGGTGCAGAGTCCTGCCCCGTTCTGTTGTCTGAACAAAACTGTGCCTATACCAATTTGACTGAGAGATGCAATTGATGAAAGTGTCGGAATGCCTGCCCAAATGGGACGCTTGCCCAGTCAGACTTCCTGCAATCCAAAATCGGCAATCTAAAATCCAAAATGGTATTAACTCCGTTCGTGTTCCTGGCTGACCCGCAGCGCCTTGCTTCGTTTTTTTAGGGAGCGGATGAACTCGCGGATGATGTCGGTTTTTGTCCGCTGGGTTTGCTTGGCATAGCGGCTCAATATTTTGAGTTCGTGGTCTGGAACTCTGATGTTTAGTTGCTTCTGTGACATTTTTTTGCCTAGCAGGATGCTATACTAGACGGTTTTTATAGCGATAAGCTATACTAATATAGTCTATCAGGATAACTTAACTGTGAGACAGCCAGGGTTGGCAGATGCAGGCAAACACTTAAAAAATCCTGGAGTCTGCGCCCCGAATCCGCTCTATTTTGCAGTGGGTCGTTTTCCAGAACAAAACTCCGACAGCTAAGATAGAACGGGTTGAGCAATCCAGTTGGTGCGATCGCGCTGACTGCACTAATGCTGACGGCACTAATGCGGTAAGTTGCATTGATAGACCGTAACGATAAAGGCGATATATAACTCAAGTAACAGCGGAGAAGGAACGAGCATCGTTTGGCAGACTGAAGGCAGCTCAAGTCAGGGTTTTCCTTCTGCTTTTTATTCGCTGCTTTCTAGGCGCTGTTATCTCTGTCTTGAATCCTTTGCAGTGTTTATTGATTTTTCAGTCCGCTAACCTAGATGAGAGCCGTAAATCAAGGGTTCGAGGGATATCGTCTATTGACCTGCAGGCATCTTCGAAACGCAACTGTAGTGTGTGAAGAAGAGGCGATTTCGGGTTGAACGATAGCTGTTAGCAGGAGAGAAGAGCGACGATCTCTTCTTGTGTAAGATGTTTTGGCGTAAAAAAAGATATGATGCTCCATTCCCGGCTGGGGAAGCGATTTTGGGGCGGACGTTGCCTTCGTTGCTGGATGAGGGTTGCGATCGCAATCCCAACAGCCACGCCCTCAACCACTGGCGATCAAAAGGCTGGCAATCGCTGTCCGCTCAGGCATTTCGAGATGACGCCGATGCCCTGGCGCTCGGCTTGTTGGCGATGGGTCTGGACGCAGGCGATCGCGCGAGCTTGTTTATGCACAGCGATATCAACTTCTGCATCGCTGACATGGGCTGTCTGCTGGCCCGATTGGTCAATGTGCCGATTTATCTGGATCAGACGCCAGCGACGATCTGCTTTATCTGGCAGCAAACGGCAGCCAGGGTGCTGATCGTCTCCGATCTGAAATTGCTCCGCCATCTAGTGCCAACGCTCAGAAATGCCACAGTGCTGGAGTACATTATTATCGCTGAAGTGCCCTCCAACTGGCAGCAAGCGCTACCGCCCCTCCCCGCCGCCATTGAAGTCTTCTCTCTAGCTGAAATTCTCGCTCAGGGAAAAGTGCAACTCTCAGCCGAGCGACGACAGCAACTGCGAGCTGCGATCGCACCGACCGATCTGGCCACCATCCTCTATACTGCAGGGCCAACTGGACAACCCCGGGGTGCCATGCTGACCCACGAAAATATTTCAGCTGATATTCTGGCAGCCTTTAGCAGTATCCCGGCCTTAAAATCGGGCGCACGGGAAGTGGCTTTATCGTATCTACCGTTGACCCATATTTTTGCCCGTGCCTTCCTGTACGGCCATCTCAACTACGGACACAGCCTTTACTTCACCACGCCGATACGGGTCGCTAAACATTTAAAAGACGTGAGACCGACCATCTTTATTACCGTACCCCGGTTATTAGAAAAGGTACATAGTAAAGTGATGGAACGAGGCAGCCAGTTGAAGGGATTGACCCGATTATTCTTTAATTGGGCGCTCAAACTGGCCAAGCGATACGAAATGGGCCAAAGGTTGGGAATTTTTTACGCGCTGCAACTTTTTCTTGCCAATCAGCTCGTCTTTGCCCGCTGGCGCGCTGCCATTGGCGGTCGGCTCAAATATCTGATTAGCGGCGGCGCTGCCTTAAATCCGGAAATTAACAGTCTGCTAGTGGCGGCGGGGATTCCGGTTCAACAAGGCTATGGCTTAACGGAAACCAGCTCGGTGATTTGCTACAATCGTCGGCAATTCAATCGGGCTGGTACGGTGGGGATGCCGATCGCAGGGGTGAAGATTGCGATCGCAGACGACGACGAAATTCTGGTGAAAGCCCCCTACGTGATGCAGGGCTATTACAAAGATCCAGCAGCAACCCAGGCAGTCCTGGACGAAGAAGGGTGGTTTCATACTGGCGATCGGGGCGTCCTTGCCCCGGATGGTACGCTCAAACTGACGGGCTACAAGAAAAATCTCTTTAAGCTCTCCACTGGCAAATACGTCACGCCCTATCCCCTGGAAAGCAAGTTAGAACAATTTGTCCTGGTTGATGCTGCGATCGCAGTCGGTGCCCATCGAAAATTCTGCACGTTGCTTATCTTCCCCAACCTGCAAACCTTGCACAACCGGGCAAAAGCCATGGGCCTCGATCTGCCGCCGGAGTCATTGCTCGATCTACCGACGATTATCAGCTTGTATCAGCCCTTAGTCAATCAAGCCAATCGATCCTTGCCACGCTGGTCAACCGTCAAACGATTCCGACTGCTCAACACTAATCTTGCAGTCGAGCATAACCTGTTGGCCATTCCAGAGCCAGCAGTTAGACGGGCAAGAATCAGCGAATTGTTCGCGGCAGAAATTGACGCCATGTATGAAGAGAAAGTGCAGAGGCCAAACAACCCAACCCCAGGAACAGAAATTGTCGACAGCTGGTCAACCCTCACCGCCGAATCTCAACTGATGACGGAAGGATGATGGTTCATTGTTGCTTAAAATATAGAGGAGTTTAAAAAGATGTTTAAGCCGTTTCGAACTGCAGCAGTGCTGGGAGCAGGAGTCATGGGGGCGCAAATTGCAGCGCACCTGGCTAATGCAGGGCTGACTGTGCATTTACTCGATCTTGCTGCTGAAGACGATCGCAAAAATGCCATTGTCGAAGCGGCATTTAAAAAAGTATTGAAGCTCGCGCCACCACCGTTCTTTACTGAAAAAACAAGTCGTCGCGTTATTTTGGGCAATTTTGACGAACATTTTCATCGAGTTGCCGATGTGGATTGGGTTATTGAAGCTGTTGTGGAGAACCTGACGATTAAGCAACAGTTAATGGAGCGGTTGGAAGGTACCGTTCGTCAAGAGACAACGATTTCCACCAATACCAGTGGTTTACCGATCCAGGCCATTGTCCAGGAGCGCTCTGCAAGCTTCCGCCAGCGCTTTTTGGGAACGCATTTCTTCAATCCGCCGCGCTATCTGAAACTGCTGGAGCTGATTCCCACTGCTGAGACCGATACCACCGTTGTAGAACGCTTGCGGTGGTTTGGGCGGTTGCGTCTGGGGAAAGGAGTCGTCATTGCCAAAGATACGCCGAATTTTATCGCTAATCGTGTTGGGGTTTATAGTCTAATGCTGGGTCTGCGGGGGCTGATCGACCAGGGCTACACGATTGAGGAAATCGATACGCTCACAGGAACATTGGTGGGACGTCCGAAGTCAGCGACGTTCCGCACAGCCGATTTAGTCGGATTGGATACGTTGGTTTACGTGGCTGAGAATTTGTATCCTGCCATTGCCCATGATGAAAGTCGCGACCTGTTCCGCGTTCCCGATTTGCTGCGGCAGCTCGTCGAGACGGGCACTTTGGGAGCCAAGTCGGGTCAAGGATTCTATAAAAAAGTAGCAGGAGAGATTCTCTCGCTGAATCCGGTTACGCTTGCCTACGAGTCAGCCAAGCCTCTGAAATTGGGTAAGATCAACACCATCCAAAAAATAGACGATCTGGGCGAACGGCTGCGGGCTCTCTATCAGGCTTCAGGACGAGGAGGTGACTTTTTCCGTCAAACGATTCTAAAGTTGTTGAACTATAGTGCCTGTCGAATTCCTGAAGTTTCTGACCGACCGCTGACGATCGATCGGGCGATGCGGTGGGGCTTTGGTTGGGAGCTTGGCCCCTTCGAACTCTGGGATGTGCTGGGGTTTGAGCGGGTGCTGGCTGATATGAGGAGGGCTGGGCTGTCTTTACCGGGATGGATCGAAGACATGCAGCAGTCGGGATCACAGGGATTCTATCGGCAGCATCAGGTCGTTGAGTCGAGTCAAGATGTTATGGCTTCGGCGGGGGCAGCTGCGATCGCATCTTCTCCAGTGCCTGCATACCAACAAGACGCATACGAACCCGACCAACAGTACGTTCCTATTGAGATTCCAGCCGACGAACTCAACCTGACAGCCATCAAATCAAATCTGCAACGTACCCTGTGGCAAAATGATGAAGCAGCCTTACTCGACCTGGGGGATGGCGTTGCCCTGTACGAGTTCCGCTCTAAAGCCAATACTTTAAGCTTGAAGGTGATGGATGGATTGGCCAACGTGCTCGATCTCCTGGAAACTAACGATCTTCGCGGTCTGGTCATTGGCAACGAGGGCGCGAATTTTTCTGTCGGTGTGAATCTGGCAGAATTGGGGAAATTGTCGCAGAAAGAACGTTTCAATCCCTTTACGAACCGATCGAATGGCGCGATCGCAGGCATCATCGACCAGTTCCAAGCCTTGCTGCAACGCATTCACTATTTTCCCAAGCCTATCGTCGCTGCACTCCAGGGACGGGTGCTGGGCGGCGGCTGCGAGCTTGCCATGGCCTGCCCCCAGGTCGTCGCCGCTGCAGAAAGCTACATTGGCCTGGTAGAACTGGGGGTGGGACTGATTCCCGCTGGGGGCGGCACCATGCGGATGGTAGCCTGGTCCGCTGAACGCGCTGCAACAGACTCTCCTCAACAAATTCAACCCTTTTTGAGACAAGCATTTGAAACCATCGGCATGGCCAAAGTGTCCAATAGTGCCCAGGAAGCACAAGCCTTGGGATTCCTATCGCCCCGAGCGAGAATTGTGATGAACGCCGATCGCCGCCTGTACGTTGCTAAGGAAGAAGTCTTACGACTGGCGCGCGAGGGCTACGCTCCCCTGCCGGAGAATCATACTATCCGCGTCCTCGGACAGCCAGCCCGAGCAGTCCTCAACCATGCCGCATATGTCCTGGCCGAAGGTGGTTTTATCAGCGACTACGATCGTCACCTGGCCAATCGCCTGGCCTACATCATGACTGGTGGCGAGCTGTCCGCTCCCGCCCTGGTTAGTGAAGATTACTTGCTGCACCTGGAACGCGAAGTTTTCCTCCCCTTGCTCGATCAGAAGAAAACCCAGGATCGGATTCTTCACTTATTGAAAACGAAAAAGCCGTTGAGGAATTAAGCAGGCAGAAGGCAGGAGGCAGAGGGCAGAAGGGAAAGGAATTAAGCAGGCAGGAGATAGGAGGCAGAGGGCAGAAGGGAGAAGCTGAATATAGATCGCTTTGAAACTTTCGCAATGTCCGCATCTATTTTCGTAGGGCTATAAAGTCTTACCCCTGCCCTCTACCCTTTGCCTGAGTATTACCCCTATCTTCTACCCTCTGCCCTCTGCCCTCTGCCCTCTGCCCTCTGCCTTTTCCACCCTTTATAGAATTGAGACTAAAACAATGAAAACTGCATTGATTGTCAGTAGCGTTCGTACTGCGGTGGGTAAGGCCCATCGCGGCACATTGCGCCACGTTCGCCCGGACGATTTGGGTGCTGTTGCCGTGCGCGGTGCGATCGCATGCGTCCCCGGCCTGGTTCCAGGCCATATTGAGGATGTCATGTTTGGCTGTGCCTTTCCTGAAGCGGAACAGGGTATGAATCTGGGCCGGGTGGTGGTGCATCGGGCCGGGTTGCCCGATTCGGTGACGGGCTGCACGGTGAATCGCTGTTGCGCGTCAGGGTTGCAGACCATTGCCATGGCGACCCAGGCGATTGGTGTTGGACAGATGGAGGTTGCGATCGCTGGCGGCGCGGAATCTATGAGCCTGATTTCCCCAGGTGGAAACGATATTCTGCCCAACCCAAGCCTGGTCGCAGAGTCTCCAGCGGTCTATATGACCATGGGCATCACGGCGGAGAATGTCGCCGAGCAGTATCATATTTCCAGGGAAGATCAGGATGCTTTCGCCCTGCGATCGCATCAGCGCGCCCTCAAAGCGATTCAAACGGGTCGCTTTGCAGATGAGATTGTGCCGATTGCGGTGCAAGAGACTCTCTACGTTGACGGAGAAACTCAATCCACTGAGACCGTCTTCCAGGTGGATGAAGGCCCGCGTCCTGATACGAGCATGGAGGCTCTGGCCCGGTTGAAACCTGTCTTTCGAGTCAATGGCACTGTGACAGCAGGCAATGCCTCACAAATGTCCGATGGTGCTGCTGCGACCATCGTCATGAGCGAGTCCAGGGTGCGCGAGCTGGATGTCGAACCGTTGGGACGCCTGCTAGGATTTGCCGTGGCTGGAGTACCGCCCGATATCATGGGCATCGGCCCTGTGGAGGCCATCCCCAAAGTGCTTAAACAGGTAGGTTTGACATTGAACGATATTGGTCTGATCGAACTGAATGAAGCCTTTGCGGCCCAATCTCTGGCCGTCATCCGCAAACTGGGTCTGGATGAAGACATTGTCAATGTCAATGGCGGTGCGATTGCGCTCGGTCATCCTCTGGGCTGCACTGGCGCAAAACTCACTGCCACCCTGCTCCACGAAATGAAACGACGAGGCATCCGCTACGGCATCTGTAGCATGTGTATTGGCGGCGGCATGGGTGCAGCAGGCGTGTTTGAAAACTTGATGATTTGATGATTGTTCGTGATTGGGAATCAGTTTTTTGGCATGAGTTTGGAAATTGCTATGAATATCCTTACCCTAATACTCGCTGTCACCAGTTTTGCTTTTATTCTATGCCTTTTGGGTTACCTGGGAGTTCCCCTCTGGTTGTGGTCGTTACCTATGGCTGCACTCCTCTGGGTTGCCCAGGCACCGATCTGGCTCTGGATTGGTGCAGGTCTCCTGGTAGTGGTGCTCAATATGCCGCCATTACGACAAAGATTAATAACATCATATCTTGTTCAAGGGATCCGCGCTTTACATCTTTTGCCGACAATTTCTGAGACGGAGCGAGCGGCAATTGAGGCAGGGACAGTTTGGGTAGAACGGGAGTTCTTTTCAGGTCGGCCCGACTTTCAGCGGATGAACGATGAGGACTATCCTCAACTGACGCCAGAAATCCGGGCTTTTCTGGAGGGGCCAGTGGAGCAGGTGTGTCGTCTAGCCAGCGACTGGGAAATCCATCAGCGCAAAGATCTACCGCCTGAAGTGTGGACTTATCTCAAACAGGAACGCTTCTTTGGCATGATGATTCCTCAAGCGTATGGCGGCCTGGGCTTTTCTAATCTGGCCTATAGCGCTGTCATGACCAAGTTATCGTCGCGGTCTTTCACCCATACTGCCACTGTCGGTGTGGCGAATTCCCTCGGCCCAGCCAAATTATTGCTCCGCTATGGTACGTCTGAACAAAAAGACTATTATCTGCCGCGCTTAGCCAAAGGCGAAGAAATTCCCTGCTTTGCGCTGACGGAACCGAATGCGGGATCGGATGCTGCCAGCATTCGCTCGCAGGGAGTGGTCTTTCAGGGCGAGGACGGTCAGCTGTACCTGCGTTTGAACTGGCGGAAACGGTATATCACCTTGGGCGCGATCGCAACTCTCCTGGGCCTTGCCTTTCAGCTCAAAGATCCAGACAATCTTCTGGGCAAAGGTGAAGCAGTCGGCATCACCTGCGCCCTGATTCCAGCCAATACACCCGGTGTCATTCTGGGACGGCGACACGATCCCATGGGCGTCCCCTTCTACAATTCTCCCATCGAAGGACGCGATGTCATTGTCCCAATTGAGCAGATTATTGGCGGCATTGAGCAAGCGGGTCAGGGCTGGAAAATGCTGATGCAGTGTCTGGCGGCAGGTCGAGGATTAGGTTTCCCCGCCACCTGTACGGGAATTGCGAAATTGGTGACGCGCGTCACTGGAGCCTATGCCTCAGTACGACAGCAGTTCGGTCTTTCAGTTGGTCGGTTTGAAGGCATTGAGGAACCCCTGGCTCGTATTGGTGGCTTAACGTACTTGCTGGAGGCAGCGCGGCTGTATACCTGCGGTGCAGTGGATCGGGGCGAGAAACCTGCCGTAGTGTCTGCGATCGCAAAATACCACTTCACTGAACTCTCACGCCAGCTCGTCAACGACGGTATGGATATTCTGGGTGGTGCAGGCATCTGTCGCGGCCCCCGCAACCTGCTCGCCAACATCTACAGCGCCATCCCCATCCCCATCACCGTCGAAGGCTCCAACATCCTCACCCGCAGCATGATTATCTTCGGGCAGGGCGTCATTCGCTGTCATCCCTATGTTTACTCAGAAATTGCTGCTCTCGAACAAGACGATCTTGCAGGCTTCGATCGTGCCTTCTGGTCTCACATGGGTTCAATAGTGCGCAACTCCTGTCGCGCCGTTCTGCTCAACCTCACTCGCGGTCATCTCGCTCGTGCTCCCGTTTCTGGCCCCACTGCCGGTTACTACCGCAAACTGGCCTGGGCCTCTGCCACTTTCGCCTGCTTGACCGATCTGGCCCTAATTTCTCAGGGCGGCAGCCTCAAACGTCGGGAAAAAATCGCTGGACGCTTTGCCGACATTCTCTCCTGGATGTATCTGGGCACAGCTACCCTGCGCCGCTTCGAAGCCGAAGGCCGCAAACTCGACGATCTACCTTTTGTCGATTGGGCAATGCAATACGCTTTTGCTCAAATCCAGCCAGCCTTTGAGGGCATCTTCAGCAATCTGCCTGTGCCTGTCCTGGATACAGTGTTACGTGGCCCGGTGTTGAGCTGGTGGCGGCTGAATCCTATTGGCATGTCCCCATCTGACACCCTGGGAAGCGACATCGCTCGTCGTATCCAGACACCTGGGGAGCAGCGCGATCGTATCACCAACGATATCTACCTGCCCACCCATCCCGACGAAGCCCTGGGACGCTTAGAACAAGCCTTCTGTCTGTCTTACCAGGCTGAACCCACCTTCAAGAAAATCAAAACCGCCAGCCGCACGGGGCAACTGCCGAAGGAGCGTCCGGCGTACTTGATTGACGCTGCCCTTGAAGCTAGCATTATCACCACAGAAGAGATGACGCTACTGCGCGACGCCGAATCTGCCCGCAACGACGCTATCCAGGTCGATTCCTTCACCCTGGCAGAATATCAAAATGGAGGAATTCTGCGATCGCGTTCAACCCCAACCCTGACCAGCGTTTAGCAACAGCAAGAAGCAAGCCCTGTCAGCAGGAAACAATTTTGCTGAGAACCAGGGAGCGGATTTCTTGGAGAAATCCGCTCCCTTTCTCTTGAGAGAATGTCAAAGGTTTCGCAGGCACATCATTTTTCCTCAAAATAAGATGCCATAGCCATCATCAGGGCAAAAGGTAGACTGCACTGCTCTCCTCCTTTCCAGTCTCGCTATTTTCAGTCAAGCCAAACAGATAGATTCGAGTTATTCTATGAGTTAGAGCATGAGGAAAGAACAATGACATCTCCGAACGTCCTCGTTCCTCCATTAACGTTGCCGCCTCTGGAAAATGGAGACCGGCTCAGCCGCAATGAGTTTGAGCAGCGCTATACAGCCATGCCTGAACTCAAAAAAGCCGAACTGATCGAAGGAGTGGTATACGTGGCCTCTCCCTTACGCGCCAAAAGTCATGGAGAACCCCACGCTGCCATCATGACCTGGCTGGGAGTTTACAAGGCCGTAACACCCGGCGTCGCAGTAGCCGACAATACAACTGTGCGTCTTGATGCAGACAACGAACCCCAACCCGACGCTCTCCTTCGACTTGAACGCGGGGGACAGTCATGTCTCAGTGATGACGATTATATTGAGGGTGCCCCAGAACTGATTGTCGAAATTGCCGCTAGCAGTGCCTCATACGATTTACACGAAAAACGCACTGCCTATCGTCGCAACCAAGTGCAGGAATACCTGGTCTGGCGAGTGTACGATAACCAACTCGATTGGTTCCAGTTACGGGAAGGCAAATACGTGCAACTCCAGACCAACCCTGACGGAATTCTGTGTTCCCAGGTATTTCCAGGATTATGGCTGGACAAAACGGTCTTACTCAGCGGCAATTTAGCCGGGATGCTGGCCGTGTTGCAAGTAGGACTTGCAGCACCAGACCATCAGGTGTTTGTAGAGCAATTGATGGAGCAAGGTAGGTAGAAGGATTGCGTTGGCGACGCCGCTCCATAGGAATATCGCACTCAATTTTCGCTTGAGAGCGCTGTAATCAGAATTCTCGTTAAGGGATCTAAATCAGTGGGGACGCGGTATAGAGTCAATTCCTGGGTAACTAATTTGTCTTGGCGATGCAACAGACCAAACTGCCAGATTGTCCCGGTGGACACCGCTCCCCAAAGCTGCGGCTGTTGCTCAACCGTTGGCGATTTTTCCCACCGATCGAGGGCAATCAGCTCGACCGCCATCTGAGTGAACCCATTGGTCAAATCTTCGTGCTTGGCCTCAACCACTAACAAATGGGTCTTAGCTCTGAGCAAATAATCCAACGCTCCTTGCAGCCGATCGCTCACCTTGATAGCATACCCAATGTGCAGCTGCGCCCGCGTGTAATGAATCAAATCTGCCATCAGCGGCGCAATCAGCATCTCCCGTCGGGCTTGTTCGTTGGTCAGATCCACGTAAGGCAAGACCTCTGCCAGACGCGATCGTCGCTCTTGCACGCGATCCAACTGACCTGAATACTGTGGCAGCTCCAGTACTGCCCGTTGCAGCGCATAGCCATATTCTGCCAACAGGTCATCTGTGGGAGCCTTGAGTTTGGCAATTTCACTAAACGTATAAGCACGGTTGGGGTCAAGCAGAGCCATAAGATTCCGGCATTACTTCAATTCGCTCTAATGTCTTGGATACGCAGGTTAGAAAATCGATTCCAAGTCCTGCTCGTTGTTTTTCGTACCAGTCAAAGGCTGAGTCAAACTCATCTCTGGCCTCAACGCGGAAGACAATCGGAAGACTCATCTACGAACCCTTTTAAGCGCTTGCGCTTTGATTTCTGACCAGGGAACAACTGCCTCTGGACTAGCTTTGCGTTCTACAAGACGACGTGACAGCTCTTGTGTTTGAGACTTAGTGAGTTCAAGCTGTTCTGACTCTGCGCCAATGCTGTCCCAAATGGCCTGGACTAGACGAATGCGATCGTCTACACTCAAGATCTTAATCTCTGGCAGGGTTACGGCAAGATCCATACTTCCATTCTCCTCATCAAAATTGATCCAAGTACACATTTGAATTTTAGCGGATACAGGCTCCATCACATGCAGTTTAATTCAAGTCAATCCAGTCGTTTTTCCATAGGAAACCCTTTGTTTGCCCTATATTGATAGGGAAGGGAGATATAGGACTACGACTATAGGTTAAGACATTTTACGGTTCCCTGTTCCCCGTTCCCTTTCGCCCAAAGCATAATGTCCTAAATCAAAACCATAGTGCTATATACAGTGCCTCAAGCAGTTATCCCAGTTTGCTTAATATCAAACACCGGATAATCGGGATGAGCGGGATTGGGAATCAGTCGTTGGTGCTTGCAATCAGCCAGTAAGTCCAGCTTTTCTAACACGACTTGACCCAATAGAACCTCGTCGCCAACGACAAGTGCCTCATCCACCGTTTTTCGACCCTCACATTCCAGGGACACTGGCCCTGTAACGCTAACTGCTTCCTCACGTCCATCCGCATACTTCGCGACCTGAGTGCCTCGCACTCTCAAACCTAATTGTTCAGCCACTGTTGCAGGAATAAACAACGCAACGCAGCCTGTATCGACTAATGCTTCAGCTTCGCACTGTCGTAAATGTCTGGGGGCCAGCAGTCCTCGCTCGATCAATTCCTCGTCGAGCGAGTTAACTAATTTAACCCTGGACCGAATAGCTCCCATGGCAATCTACCTCCTCTAACTCGTTTCAGCATCTCTGCATCTCTAAAACATGTTCGCGGCTCAATTGACTCAGCAATTCGCCAGAATTCCGGTTTCAATCATGCGATGATACTCTTCAACTGTCCAGAGATGAAGTCGTGACTGAGTTGCAGCTTGATCTAGGATGGCAGTCATTGTATTCGCAAAAGACTTGACTATTGCAGTTTATTTTAGCCTTTGCTGCTGTGCTGCGATCGCACCGTTTGTCCTTGGCTTGCCCTTGGTTTGTTCGCACAATCTGAAAAGCGATCTCATTTCGTAACGGAATACTCCTGGTTTCGCTGATTCCCAATTCAGAACGGTTTTGCCCGCTGCCAACGATCGAAACAGTTTGCTAAAAATTGCAAATCTCTTTTCTTGTAAGAGTTTCAAAACTTTCGAATTGTTATCTCTTTACAGAATTGTGTTACTCAGCCTACAATTGTGTATTATATTATGAAGATGAAATGCTCAAGGTCATTGATATGGTACTGTATGCTCCAAGTTCGCCCTCAACCCGAATTCCTGCCTTGAAAACTGGCGACCGACTCAGTCGCAAAGAGTTCGAGCGCCGCTACGAGGTGATGCCGGAAGAGAAAAAAGCAGAATTACTGGAGGGCGTTGTCTACGTCGTTTCGTCTGTTCGAGCCAAATATCACGCCCGTCCTCATGCAGTTATTATCTCCTGGTTAAGCCATTACTGGCTGGCCACTCCGGGCACCGACTTGTTAGACAACTCCACCGTACGGCTCGATCCCACCAACGAACCGCAGCCGGATGTGTTGTTACGACTCGAAAACGGCAATTCCCTCATCGATCGAGACGAGTACGTGGATGGGGCACCGGAACTGGTGGTGGAGATCTCGGCTAGCAGCACCAGTCGGGATATGAAGACCAAGTTCAACGTCTATCGTCGTAATGGCATCCAGGAGTATCTGATCTGGAAAACGGAAAGCCAGGAAATTCTCTGGTATGCGCTGCACGCAGGTGACTATGCGTTGCTCCCAGCGGACGAGCGAGGTATCGTTCGCAGCCAGGTGTTTCCAGGATTATGGTTGGATGTGCCTGCTCTGCTCAGCGGCGAGTTCGCAACGGTGATGGCTTGGGGACAACAGGGATTACAAACACTCGAACATACAGCCTTTAAGCAAAAGCTAGCCTCATCGCAACAATAATTTAGTCAGTAGTCTGCTAAAGTCAAGGATTGTTGAGCGCTATCGTTTAGTCATCCTGGCAATATTTCCGTGCAATCCGGTTGAACATGGCGACAATCTTCTTGGCCATCTCTTCAGCTCTGGCGTCATCCATTGCTAGCGCGTTGGCTTCAATTCGCTCCACATCACCCAGACTTTTGTCTGTTCCTGGATTAACGCTGGTCAGCACTTGTTTAACACTCTCAAAGTCTGCTCGCAATTCTTCAGGGAACACCTCCGTCTTCAAATGGGAAAGGGTGACGAAAGCATAATAAAGCCTATTCTGTACGCTGCCTCGGCCGGTGGCGAGATCGTTGACGGCAGAATATAGTCTTGCCCACGTTGTATGCGATTTGCGAGTCATTTCTATAGTTGCTTTCTTGCAACTTTGTACTTCCTTATTATCATAGCTGGCAGTCGTCTGGAAAGTACCATTTTCTTAGTATTCTGTCAATATTTTTGTGTATAAATAATGCGCTCTTTTTGCTCGCAATGGGAGCAAGATAACCGGATAGTGGTAAACAAGTAATGATTTTTGAGCGTGCGGGTGGAACCCGCACGCTCAAAAATCATTACACCTATAAGACTACCGACAACCGCAGATCTATCTATTGTTCAATTTAAGGGTAATCAAATATAGCGTTTCCCGTGCGACTGAAGTACATGGAAATGTGCCCCTGCTTTTGGCAGGGGCACATTTCCATACCTCACTAGCCTGAGAATTGCTATAGATTGAAGGGAAAACTATTCAGAAACACTACCTATAGAGTAGCAATTCGCAAATATCGGCATTAAAAACTCTACCTGTAGCGTAGTTTGCTAATAACCCATCACACAACTTGGAAGGTTAGCGCCCCCTAAAGGGGCGCTAACCCCTATTTCTTCGTACCAGAACGGAAAAATGGGTTATTTTGAAAGCCTTGCGGAGCAAGGCTTTCAAAATAACCTTCCAAGTCGTGTCATAAAGTCTAGTCTGCAAACGGTGCAGGATTAAACAAGTCAGGGTTTCTGAAGGTGCGGGGTCCACCTGTGCATTCAACAATCCTTCTCTATGCAAGTTGGTCCCTGGGTTTTACCAAAACGACGTTCCCGGTTTTGGTAGTCCAGCAATGCCTGGTGAAATTCTGCACGATTGAAGTCGGGCCAGAGGGTGTTGGTAAAATAGATTTCGGTGTAGGCGAGTTGCCACAGGAGAAAATTACTCAGGCGCATTTCGCCGCTGGTGCGGATGAGCAAATCGGGATCTGGACTCTCTGCTGTGTATAGGAATTTTTCAATCAGGGCTTCATCAATTGTGGCTGGGGCAACGTTGCCTTGCTGTACCTGTTCTGCAATTTGACGACAGACCCGCACGAGTTCTCGACGGCTGCCGTAGTTCATAGCGACATTGAATTGAATGGCCTGGTTGCCAGCTGTTTGGATCATCGCTTGTTCTACTTGTGCCCGTAGCGATCGCGGTAGCACTGACAGTTCTCCAATAAACCTGATGCGTACTTCTTCTTGTTGCATCTCCGCCAGTTCTTTACGCAACAGGTGCTCGAAAAGCGTCATGAGAAAGTTGACTTCTCCTCTGGGTCGCTGCCAGTTTTCTGTGGAAAAAGCATAGACAGTCAATGCTGCAATGCCCCAGTCTTTACAGCAGCGCAGCAGTTCTTTGAGGGCGATCGCACCCTGGCGATGTCCTGCTATTCTGGGTAAGCCTTGTTGATGCGCCCAGCGACCATTGCCATCCATGATGGCTGCAACGTGCCGGGGCAAGCGCTGGCGATCGAGATCGGCAGGCAAGGATCGCAATCGGGATGTTCTGTTTTTGCGTTCCAGGATAGGCAGCTGCGATCGCGACTGCGATCGCGATTCTGATAGCGTCAGGGTCTTCAAAGAATTCATAAGTAGGCTTTGGCACTATAGAGATGGATCGATCGCAGAGAAGCAAATTGTGCTGACAGTAGTAGTTAAACCCGCCTGAAATGGCAATTCCGAGTTGGCAAATTCCTGAGACTGACTTCAAGGCGGGTATTTCTAGTTACCAAGAGGATGTTTCCTAGCTAATAGCTTAAACAAGCGAAACAGCGTTGTCAGTCGGATTAAGTGGGCAGTTTTAGCTGATCGATCGCTTGGAGATTGCTCAGAAAAGTCTGTTTCTAACCGCCAGGTCGGAAAAGGTCGGAGGGGTTGCGGTAGACTGAGGAGCAAACCTGATATTTGGCTGAGCAATGGATGCAGACGCAGCACTGGCATTTGCAGATGCATTGATTTTTGCCCGGACGGGGGAACATCTAAACGATCTGCAGCAGGCAATCCTGCGCGATGTTTGGCACGGTCGAAAGTACCTGGAAATTGCCGAGCATTATGGGTGTACAGAAGGGCATGCAAAAGATGTTGGTTCTCAGTTGTGGAAACAACTTTCAGACGGTTTGGGCGAACGGGTGAGCAAAAGCAATTTCCGGGCTACGGTGGAACGGCAGTTGCAAGCGGAATTAAACGTTCCAGTTGCTGCGATCGCGAGCAGTTTAGAACCTCATGTAACCTCGAACAATCCTAACTTCGTGGGACGAAAGGATGCGATCGCGCACCTCAATACATTAATCAACCGGGGAGCCAAAGCAATTGTCATCCAGGGAGAAGGCGGACTTGGCAAGACGACGCTCGCACAACACTATCTTAAAACCCAAGCATTCGAAGTAGTGCTAGAACTCCTGATGGCGAAGGAATCTCAGAATATCGTCTCCGTTGAGCAAGTTGTCGAAGAATGGCTCAAACAAGACTTCAATGAAGAACCCGGTCGAGAATTTGGCGTTACGTTGGGGCGCCTCAAAAGACAGCTCCATCGACGCCGGGTTGGCATCCTGATTGATAACTTGGAACCAGCGCTGGATAAACAAGGAAAGCTGATCGATCCCCATCGCAACTATGTAGAGCTATTCCGCATCCTGGCAGATGCCAGGGTACAGTCCATCACCTTGATGACCAGCCGCGATCGCCTCTGCGAATCCAGCGTCAATGTAGAGCATTACCGATTGCCCCGCTTAGATCGACAAGCCTGGCAGCAGTTTTTTAGCAGTCGCACGCTCCAACCCGACGCGACGATGCTGGCGGCCATGCATCGTGCCTATGGAGGAAATGCGAAAGCGATGGGTATTCTCTGCGGCCTGATCCGAGAAGATTTCGCAGGCGATCCAGCTGCTTACTGGCAGGAAAACAGCAACGATTTATTTGCAACGACCGATCTTAAAAATTTAGTTGCTAGCCAGTTCGATCGTTTGCAACGATTAGACACCGAAGCTTATCTTCTGCTGTGTCGTTTAGGGTGTCATCGCTATCAAGATGTTCCTGCTGTCCCCACTCAGGGACTGTTGTGTTTGTTATGGGACGTTGAAGTCCCTCACCGTCGTCAGGCAATTCAATCGCTACGCAATCGATCGCTGCTGGAGTGCCACAAGGGAGAATATTGGTTGCATCCAGTCTTACGGGAAGAAGCTGTTGCACGGTTAAGAAACAGTGAAGACTGGGAAGCGGCACATCGCAACGCAGCTGAATTTTGGACTAAAAGCATTACCAAGATCGAGACAACCTGGGATGCCATCCAGGCATTAGAAGCGTACTATCATTATGTCGAAATAAACGCCTTTGAAGAAGCTGGCGCTGTCATTCTCAACAGCAGAGATAATCAATGGAAGCAATTTTTGACCCTTGGCAGTACGCTTTATCGTATGGGCTTATTACAACCTCCTATGACAGCTGTTAATCAAATTATCGATCGGGTTCAATCGGATCGAAACTTGGCAGAACTGAATAATATTTTGGGCGATCTATATTGGATTACAGGAAAAATCCAAAGCGCAATCGAATGCCAGGAAAAAACGATTGAGATCGCAACAAAAAAACTAAGATCGCTACAGCAAAATCCCGATAACAAACATAGCTTCTATTATTTCAGGATGTTAAAGCTTGACTCCTTGCTTAGTATTGGACTTTATAAAATTGATTTGTGGGAGCTAGAAGCAGCAGCAACCTTGTTCCAGGAAATTATTGCTCTGGCTAAAAATACTGAACATTACCGCTGGGCAGAAAAAGCCTCTGTTTGCTTAGCGTTAGCACATTCCCATTTAGGATTTGAGGCCGAAGCCTATGCTGCTGCCGATCATGTTTATCAATCCATTCTGACAGAAAAGCTATTCGAACATACTGGCAGATTTGCCTATTTTATTCAAATTTTAGGTCAGGTTTATAAAAATTTAGGCGAGCCTGAGAAAGCATTCAACATGTATTGTAGAGCAATTTCTTTTGCTGAGGCAAGTCATTATCTACAAGTTAAAGCCAAAGCACTCAACGGTCTCGCCGAACTTTATCGAGACCAGACTAATTTTCAACATGCCTTATCACATCATCTAGACGCAATTGAGTTGTTAGATCGAATTGGGGCCAGGTGCGATCTTGCTGAAGCGTATTTTCAGCTAAGCCTAACCCATGACTCCATGGGCGAGATCGCACTTAGCCAAGAATATCTTGAGCAGGCCATGCAACTGTTTGCTGACATAGAAGCGCCAAAGCAAGTCGAGAAAGTCAGACAACACGCCATCGTTCGTCACTCAGTCGTTCCCTAATCGCCACAAGACCAAACCCTACAGGTTCCTTGCGATCGCGCAATCTGCAGGGTATTTTGTAGGGGCACCCACAAGGGGTGCCCTGCTGTTATGGGGATGCTGTGAGGCTCTAACTTCCATCGGGAAAGATCGCAGATCGGTAGAGCACCCTATCCCATAGAATTCGGAAAAATTCACGAACCGACGTGATGAAATTGACAGAATGGCTGGCCAAATGGGACACCTGCCCAGTCGGCCTTTCTTCAAGCCAAAATCGCCAATCTAAAATCCAAAATGGTATCAGGCTGCCAGCTTGCACTCCATATACTGGCCCATCAGCGTCAATTCGCGCTGCTTGTCCCAGGCTAAGACAGTACGAAGACGCCGATCTCCCGCCCAGCGGAAATTCTCCTCGTAAGCAACGGTTTCATCTCCCAACGTCGTTACGCCTTCATAAAAGGTGCGGATCAACATATGATCGGGGGAAGGCATCTCCACTTGACTCGCTACTGGCTGATCGATAGCGTAGCCGCGATCGCGATAGAGCCAACCGTCATGATATCCCAACAGCATCATCCCCTCGCTCAGCAGTTTACCCGTTTCAGCATTATGGCTCGTCCAATCGATCTGGAGCAAATAGGGGAACGTACCCCTTGGCAAATGATGTAAATCTTCGACAATCTTCTGATCGGTCTTATTCAGACCCGCCTCAAATACGTTCGAGACCTTTGTCACTTTGCCTGTCTTAACCGACTCGTAGGTTCTGGTACCTTTCCATTTCCCAATCGTCTGCTCCATCAACGCATGAAAACGAGTACTTTGTTCGTCAGTAACTAAAGTCATAGGAATTACCTTCTAAACTGTGGGCGATTGCAACTTCAGATCCCGTTTGGCAGCACGTTCAGGCGCGTTTCGGACAAACTTTCTAGACCAACAGTCCTATGACTTAGATGCCATGCCTTTCCGGGAGAGGAACACGTCTTGTAAAAACAGATTCACATTTCTTAATCTTTTTTAAGGATTTAGTTGACTGGTGAACCTTCTTATAGTATAGACATGACTTCCTGGTTTTGGCATCTGCTGAGGAAAAATTTCCCTGAAGAGAGGGGGCAGCTGATATGGCAGAAGGCAGGAGGCAGAGGGCAGAAGGGAAAGGTTGATATATTTGTTTTTGAGCCTTGTGCTATGTCCTCAACTATTAGACCTGTCCGAGAATTGGAGTGGAAGCCCCCCTTAGGGGGGCTTCCACTCCAATTTCCGAATGAGTCTATTCTCGTAGTGCTATTTTTATGATTCGCGATCGCATCTAAACCATCAGGAAGATTGAGGAGTGCAAGGCAATGGGGAACAGTTGCAACACTGGATCGAGAACTAAATATTCTCAGTGCGCGCATTTTTCTGAGTCCATGGGATATCCAAATCTAATTTGCCTGCGATATTTCTCCACAAGGTTTGACACCTTGCATCGCCTCGACGACAGTAAGGCACCCACAAGGGGTGCCCCTACAACAATTTCTGTTCCTGCAGGCGAGATCGCGTTGCCTCGTAGGGGTCGGTCTTGTGCCGACCCTGGGTCTTTGGGCCAGATTGAATGCACTCACCCACCAGTCTATAGCTTGAGCTGCATCAGATTGCTGGGAACGAAGCCAAGGTTCTGATAAACGGATTTTCCCATTGGCGACGCATTCAGTACCGCACGGGTGCAACCAATGGATTTCAGATGCGCGATCGCACATTGGGTCAATTGTCCGCCAATGCCCCGGCGGCGGTACGCTGGCTCCACATAAACGCCCCAGATATAGCCATCCAGTCGGTAGTCTGCCGTAAAGACCAGCGGATAAAGACCTGCAAAACGCTGACATCCCACCGACCCAACGACAGCACCATCCACCTCAGCCACGAAAGCAGCATAATCCAATTCGCGTCGTGCCTGCTCAATATACCGTAACGTTCGATCCAACCAATCGGGCTGCATCGCCGACGTCGGCACCTCCAGATCGAGCCACATCTGGTAAAAGTGCTGAGCAATGAGAGCATCGTCTTCAGGGGAGGCCGGTCTGATTTGGCAGTCTTTGGGGGTGGACACAAGGTTTCAGGTTTCAGGTGTGAGGTTTCAGGTTCCAGGTTCCAGGTGTGAGGTTTCAGGTCATCTCTACTTCTTCTCTACTTGAGCAATGTCTAGCACTCGGTTGAGTTTGCCACTGCTATAGCCTTCCAAATCGAGGGTGACGTAGAGAAATCCATAGTCCTGGAATGCAGAAACTAGCGTTGGTAAATCCGTCGTACTGACAAAGGCTTTGATTTCCTCGGGAGGGAGTTCAATCCGAGCCGTGTCGCCCTGAGAACGAACCCGCAGATCCCTCAGTCCCAATTGTCGTAAATAACGCTCAGCACGACCCACCCGCTGCAGTTTGCCAATGGTAATTTCCTCGCCATAGGGGAAACGCGAACTGAGACAGGGTTGGGCAGGTTTGTCCCACCAGGGCAGTCCCAGCTGTTTGGAAAGCTGCCGCACTTCTACCTTAGTGATGCCCACCTCTGCCAGCGGCGATCGCGCCCCTCGTTCCTGGGCCGCCTGGATACCGGGGCGATAGTCGCTCAGGTCGTCTGCATTAACTCCATCGATTGCATAGGGATAGCCCAACTGCAGCGCCAGGGGCTTGAGGGTGTCGTGGAGTTCGCTTTTGCAGAAGTAGCAGCGATTGACCGGATTCGCGGTGTAGTTGGGATTGTCCATTTCGTGGGTCTGGACGAGCTGGTGGGTAATGCCAATCTCAGCCGCCTGGATGCGGGCATCTTCCAGTTCCTCCGGTAATAATGAAGGAGAAACAGCAGTGACAGCCAGGGCGCGATCGCGCAACACATCCCAGGCCACCTTCGCCACCAACGTACTATCCACCCCGCCAGAGTAGGCAATCAGCGCTCGCTCCATCCCCGCAAACAGTGCTTTCAGTTGTTCCAGCTTTCGCGTTATCATCATAATCCTTGCCCGTCCCGACCTATCATCTCATACAGGTACCAGAATAAAGCAGGCAATTAAACATCAGCTAGCTACAATCATAGAAGATTTGCTGAATCGACGGCTGAACAGTTCTATTGCTAGGATAACTCCAACGCAACCTTCAAACAGGTATTGACTTTCTGCATCGTGGAATTCGGCAACCTGCCAATCTTACGGAGGATCCTACTCTTGTCTAAGGTCAGCAGATTAACACTATTCACAACAGAATCTTGTCTTAATCCGGATTGCCGTCCTTCAATGGTTGCAATCTCAATTGACAACTGTGTTGGTTCTAAAACCCGCTGCGTCATGCTTGTAATGTGGGCCACGATCGTATTCTTCAGGCGTTGATTGTCTCGATCGTTCTGAATGACAAGCACAGGCCGCACTTTAGTTGCACCACCTGAAGCCTATGGATAATCGACCAACACCACGTCACCGCGTTGGACATTCATGACTGCCTGCGGGGATCGAGGTCATTATAGATGTCCATTGAGGGATCGTCCCACCCCTCCCTGCCAAAAACGCCCATGACGTGCGGGTACAGATCGCAGAGGAATTGGTTACTGTCCTCCTCTCCCAATAGCGCTTTCAGTCGAGCATATACCTCTTCCCGAATGAGGACATATGTCGTATCCGTGTCCGGATCCACAGCGCCAGGAGGAGTTTCTTGCTGTTGTGCGACAGCTTGCCGCTGTGCAAGTGTTAATTCGATCATTGTATACCTCTTCTTTCTTCAGAATGGCCCCAGCACCAAAAGCATTGTAAGGTATGGGTAAAACGTAGGTTTTACATGGCTCCAATGGCTAAATCTCCTCCCCATGAGATAACTCTGCGGTCAGAAGGCGGACCAGTTCTTGTTTGTCAGAGTTTGATAGCTGTTGAATAGCAGGAAGCACATCTGCTAATGTCATAGTCTGATATTGATTCATTTCTGGATATTGTCAGTGTAGCGCATAGTTTAAAAAATCTAAAATCGCTCAGCTGGCTTGGGGTTGCTGTGGAAAGTGAGGTCGCTACCACAATGCATTGAGTCAAAACGCCTTTTGCTTGTAGGTGATGTTAACGCGGTCGTAGACAGTTTTGGTCAGGAAAGTCCTCGCTCGCAGGTCGTAGGTGATGTGTAAATTACGGTTTCCCTGCCAGACAACCGCCACAGGAGGCCCGCCGCCACGTCCAGCGGGTGCGTTGCCGCGATCGCGATCGCTGATAAAAATATTTCCACCCTGATTGGGAAGCGACCTCTGTTCCGCAGGCAAAATGGAGATTTGCGTTGTGAATCCTGTAGTTGCCCCACAGTTCCGTTCGAAAGCAACTGCCTTGAATACCCGATCGGGCGAGTAAACTTCCTCCAGCAGCTCATTACCGCACATGTCAGCAGTAAACAAACAGCCCCCTAACCCAATCAGACTGAGGAGCGAACAAAACGTCAAAGCCGTTTGCAACTTTGGCAGCATTACTTTATCCATCCATATAGCACTACGGTTTTGAGGTAAGATATTATGTTTTGGATGAAAGGGAAAAGGGAACGGGGAACAGAGAACAGTAAAACGTCTTAACCTATAGTCGTATTGCTATAGCTATAGTCGTATTGCTATAGCTACAATCATCACTTCTCAACAACATCAGTTTGGAGGTAATACAAAAACACCAACTGTTATTAGCTAAGAGTTCGTGTTGGGTTGCGTGACCGCTTCCCTCAACCTGAAAATCACTTTTAATTCTCCTATTTCAGCAATCTTCATCCATTATAACTTTGTCTACAATACCTCTATCCCTGTTTCCAAATCCGACGATTGAGCTTCAAGTCTTCCACAATGTCCAACATCAGGCGCAAGGTTTCGTAGTATTCCTGAATCGGCTCAAAGCTCAGCATGGTGGAAAACAGCTTCGGTTCAAACAAGTCTTCGTCAAACTTAACCCCGATGTAGAGGGTATCGCCAACAAAGCCGACGTAGACATCATGACCGGCCTTCTTTCTCAGATCGGTCAGCCGTGCCATCAAACTGGTCGAAAGGATGTAGCGGGCCTCAATCTGATCGTCGCCATAGACCGCGAAAAACCGCTCGAACTCAGGATCTTCTAGTTGAATTAACTCGCCGCGACTTTTATTCCAGGATTGAATCGCACGAGCAACCCTCCCCAAAAACCGTTCGGCCATATCGGGTAAAACGACGGTTCTGCCCTGAAAGCGTTTATTGAAGTTGGCGCGAAAGAACAGTCCCTTAAACAGCATTTTTCGCGCCATGTCCGTTTCTTCAAAGAAATCAGACAAAACCAGCTTGCGGCCCCAAAAAATCCTCATGATGGCGTGGGGAATGCCTTTGATCGCAATCAGCCCTAAATAACCTGTGAATCCCAACCCCTGACGACTGGCTTGCGATCGCAAAAAGCCGAACAGGTTGCGAAAGAAGAATCCTTCTGCAGCAATCCCCGCCAGATCGGCAGATTCGGTTTCTGCACAAATCTCCGAGAAGAAGAAACTCGTTTCGCCAATCTGCCCCCAAACACAGTCATCCTGACGAAATCGGTCAGGGAAATAATCGCCGAAGATGGTGCTGTGTTGAAAGGCGGCAAGGGTGCGATCGAGCTGGATATTTTCTGCATACTGCAGCACCTGGTCAACATCGATAAATTCAACGATTTTTTTGATGATGCGGGTCTTGAATCCTTTGCCATAGGAACGAGTAATCAGGGCATGGCAAAATACCCATAACAGGACAAATCCAACAACGGCAGGGAACAGCAAATATCTTCCCCCATAGATCAGGGCCGCCACCAGAATGGCGATTAACAGGGCATTGACTGCAACAAGCACCTGGAGCGTTGCCTGCCGCGATCGCTCAAACTTGGCCAGATCCCGCCGCAAGGTTTTTCGATAGAAGTGTTTTAGCTCGCGCAGAGGTTTTAAATTCAGGGTTTGGACAGTTGGCGCTGTCGCAGTCGACTCTGTCCCAGGGGATTCTGTTGTCGATGAGGGGGGCTGTTGAGCAGGCGATCCGCCTGTTGAGGAAAAGACTTCATCGTTCGATGCAGGACTGCGGCACAGCAATGATAGAGTTTGCCGCGCCCAGGCTTGAACCTGTTGATGCGGACTGTTAGCCAGCTGACGGCACAGATGCGTCGCTTTCCCAGGTTGTCCATTGCCTTGATAAGCTTTCACCAGCCACATCTGGGCCTGGAGATGAGCCTGGGTGTTGGTTTCTGCACGCTCGCAATAGTTTTCCAGAGCGGTCACAGCCTCTGAGTAGCGCCCTTGTTCAAGCGCTTGCAATCCAAACTTGAGGGTGTCAGAGCGAGCAGGCACGATTTTTACAGGTGTCAGGTGTCAGGTGTCAGGCTTCGGGTTCGAAGGTGAGAAAGTTGGAAAGTTACAAAGTTAAGCTTGGAAAGTTGAAAGTTTAGAAGGATCGAAGGCTCGAGCTTAAAGGATGTTTGAAAAGTATTGGATCCCCTCCAGCGATCCTTAAAAAAGGGGGAAATTACGATCAAAAGTCCCCTTTTTTAAGGGGTGTTTAGGGGGATCGAGAGCGTTTTGTTACCGATCTTAGACCTTTTAAAACATCCTCTTAGGACTCTGCCTTCTGCCCTCTGCCTTCTGCCCTCTGCCCTCTGCCCTTTAGCGATTAAACAGACTTTGGACGTCAACATTTTGCCGTTCTTGTTCAGCGGCTTCAAAAAGATCTCGGCGTCGATAGCCCATATTGCTGGCCAGGATATTTGTGGGAATCATTTCGATGGCGTTGTTGTAGTCAGTAACTGAGGTGTTGTAGAAGCGTCTGGCGGCTGAGATTTGTTCTTCGATTTCGTTCAGGGATTGTTGGAGTTGCAGAAAGTTCTGGTTGGCTTTCAGGTCGGGATAGGCTTCAACGGCGACCATAATATTGCCCAGGTCTCTGGAGAGTTGGTTTTCGATATCTATCCTGGTGTTGCCTTGCGCAGATAAGGCTCTGGAGCGGAGTCCAGCAATTTTGGTGAGCGTTTTTTGTTCGGATTTCATATATTGCTGGGCAACTGCGACCAGGTTAGGAATGAGGTCGCAGCGTTTTTTGAGCATGACGTCGATGGTGGCAAAGGCGTTATCGACTTGGTTTTTTTTGCCCACAAGACTGTTATAGAGGGCAATAATAGTGCCACCAATGACCAGGATAAGCAGCAAAAGTGTCAGGAAACCCCCCATTATTTAGACTCCTTGAATGTTTCAGATTCATGCCCAGCCCGATCGGAGTTCGAAGATTCAAAGTTCGCAAGTTCCGGTAGTGGTAAACACGTAAAAATTGTTGAGCGCATGGGTGTACCCTACGCGCTCAACAATCTTGATGTCTGGAGGACTACAAGTTCCAAATCTCGACTGATATTGAGCGAGGTTTATCTGATTTGTTTTTGATTCTAATCGAACTTGAGAGCTGGTTGCATGGCTGGAGGTCATGCTGCGGCGATCGCAAAACCAATTTTCTCAGGGATGAAAGCAGCCCTGTGGATCCCATCAATTTCCAGACAGTAACCCACCACGCTATCCGCAATCCCTGCAATCGAGAAATGCTTATACTGGGCACTCAATTCAACCTGAACCCACGCCTGAATCGACTCCCGTTCCGCCAGCAACAGCAACGGATAAATGGCTCGGGCCCAGACCGTCGCCTCATTCATCAGCAGCGTACGCTCTCTCAGCAACCGAATTTCAATCGGAGTTAGCTGTTGCTGCTCCGCCTCAGTGATGGGTACAGCCTCAACCTGCAGCCATGGATAAGCCCCCATACCCTGTTCCTGGATACGAACCAGCGGAGCCAGATCTGCCGCCTTGATTTTTGACAGTAGCAATTGGGTCATAACACCCAGATTCAAAACGTAACAGCCTTAATATGATTAGCTTTAATTGGATTTCTTTATCCTTGTATATTATCAATAACGATGTCCACTTACCCCCGAAGTGCAACCGATGCAACGCATCATGTTCGTCTGCAAACGCAACTCCTGCCGCTCCCAGATGGCAGAAGGCTTCGCCCGCACCCTCGGCCACAACAAAATTTCGGTCGCCAGCGCCGGCTTAGACGCCAGTCAAGTTCATCCCACTGCAGTGCAAGTCATGGCCGAGGTCGGCATCAACATCAGCCATCAAACCTCTGCCCCCTTGAATGCCTTCAACCCTCAAGATTACAATGTCGTCATTTCTCTCTGCGGCTGCGGCACCCAGTTACCCCCAGTCTGGTTAGCCCAGGAACGCTTTGCAGACTGGCAGCTGGACGACCCAGACGGCCAGCCGCTCGAAACCTTTCGTCGCGTTCGAGACGAAATTCAGCAACGAGTTGAGCACCTGATCGAATCGCTGCCCTAAGGATTGCCAAAGGTATTGATCTGTCCGCCGCCAATGTAGCGCCCTGGCACAGAGCGCGGGGCAGAGAACGGCGGCGGTGGCACGGCTTGGACCGCTGTCGTCCCCGGCGGGTTAGCAAAATTCTGTCCCCCAGGGTTGACAAAATTCTGATTCAGGCCCGCATTTTGCCCCTGGCCAAATTGGTTCGGGGGTAATGCTGAACGCCCCAAATTAGTCGCAGGAACAGGGGCATTTGCAGCAGGCAAGCTCGGAATCGCAGGAGGAACACCATAGGCTGAAGGCGACAGATAGGTGCCAGAATTGGCAGACACTCCAGGGCGCGAAAGCGTGGCTGGATTGGCTCCTGCGGTTGGAACGCTGACCGCTGGTGCATTGGGTAAATAACCGGATTGAGGAAATGCTGGATTGTTCAAGGATTGGCCTTGCAGCCCCGGAACGCTTTGTCCAAAGGCATTAGAACCGATAGGGTTTTGGCCCGGAATATTCCCAGTTGAGTCCGTTTGTCCTGGCAACGTTCCGTTTGAAGCAGAAGGATCGGTTGTGCGAATGCCAGCAGAACGGCGATCGATGGCTGTATTGTCCAATCGGCGCGCTTCAGCTGCAGGGATTGTAGTGTCATCCGTTGCATACCGATCCATTGCTGCTTGCAAGGGATTGACGGACGCAGTATTGGTGTTAGGGATTGAAGTAAACGTATTGAGACCAGGGTTTGTGCCTCCCCCCAGGAAGGTAGACCCCGGGGCGCTATATTGGTTGGCACCAAATAAACCAGAGCTACGGCTCAGACCTGAAACCGACTGGTTTTGTCTGGATCCCTGGGCAACACCAATACGAAAATAGTCTGTTGGGGTGCTGTCATTTTTGGCTTGCCTCGATTCCTGCGGTGTTTCGATCTTCCCGGACGTAACGGGGGACACCCCAGCACGATTAAGTTCCTGAAGCAATAACAACTCGTTGGTATCGCTCGCCGATTCGTTGCCTTCAGTTAACCGTAAAAGATTAGCAAGCGGATTTTCTGGATCGGGTGCTTGGGCATCTTCACCGTCAACCCCACCCGGATTTTTCCAGTAAATCCAAGTTACAGTTCCCCCTACCATAAGCATCACTGCTGCAGGTGCCCAAAATGTTGGCTGAACAGCGATTTTCAGGAATTTGCTCAGTGCAAAAACAAATCGGTTAGAAAAACGCATAGTTTTCACCAGGTAAAGGAAGTCAAAGGGAGGGGATAAAACGCTGATATAAAAGGGAGAACAGGAGAATTAATTTCCCATACTCCAATCCAAGCAGTGTCAAGTTCAGCTATCAACTGAACGCAGGCTTAGTTAGATTCTAACGGCTGCATTGCAATTCCAGGACTAGAAAATGCAAACTCTTCAAATTTCAAGAAATTTAACCCTGACCGTCCACACAGATTAAACCCAAGCTGAAAATTTAACCCTGACCGTCCATACAGGTTAAACTCAATCTGCTATCGGGCTGCCCGCACTAATATCAGGCCACCGGCAACCATACCAAATAGGATAGGCGTCCAAGCCGCCATGGGGGGAGAAAAAATACCAATCTGTCCCAGCGCATCGCTCAAGATAAACAGGCAGTAAAACGAAAAAACGACCAGGACACTGATGCCAAAGCTTGTGGCTCGACTAGCCCGTCTGGGTCGATTGCCGAGGGAAGCGCCAACCAAACCAAACGAGAAACAGAAGAATGGAACTGAATAGCGTTGATTCAAGCGAACTTGATATTTGCGAATTTTTTTTTCATCCCCGCTTAGAGTCACAAGCTTTAGCTGCTCTCGAGTTTGGGCAATGTTCATTTCACCAAAGTCACGGCCTTTATCTGCTAAATCGAGGGGAGTGCGGGGCAAGGCTAACTGCTGGTGCTCGAAGCGCAGAATATTGCGATAGGAACTGTCGGGTGCAACAGCGTAGATGGTTCCTCTAAAAAAATCCCAGATATTTTGATCGGGGTTCCAAATGGCAGATTCAGAGACAATGATCTGAGTCAGCTCGTTTTCTGCTCGATCGAGCACGGTCAACCCCATCATTTTTTCTCCATCGTACTGCTCGGCATAGAACAGACGTTTTAGAACTTTCTTTCCTTCTTGATTGCGTTCGTACTCCGGATAGAGAATGTTGCGCTCGCGGAAAGCTGGTTTTTCCCGTTTCAAGGCTTTCTCGAGAATGATGGTGGATTGGTAGTTTGTAGCCGGTAGAACGGCTTCACGGAGTCCAAATGAAATACCGGTAATCACAAGACTGAAAAGAATGGCTGGCAATACCAGGCGATAGACGCTCACACCACAGCCCCGCAGAGCGACTAATTCGCTGTCGGTGGAGAGACGGCTGTAGGCCATCAAAGCTGCCAATAAGGTTGAGATTGGCAGTGCCCAGACAATAAATTCTGGCATCTTCAACAACAGCACTTTGGCAACGAGGATCAGGGGCAAGCCTTTATCCACGGCTTGACGGATTAAGTCAAATAATGCGCCTGCGGCTACTAATACAGAGGAAAAAATGCCCATGCCGAATAGGAATGGCAAGAGCAGCTCCAAAAACAGGTAGCGATCCATGATGGACAACTTCGGGACCCACCACCCCAAGGGGCGGAATTGAGTGATGAAAGATTTGGAAGTGTCTGATGTCATAGGATCGGGAGGGATGAGATGGCTTTTGAGAACATCTATTCACGCTAATGGCTAGATCTTATACCTGAAAGCGTTCGCCAAGGTAGTATTGCCGGACCAGAGGATTGTTATAAAGTTCCTCGGAGCTGCCAGATGCAAGAATTTCACCGTCCCGCATGATGTAGGCTCGATCGGTGATTTGCAGGGTTTCTCGCACATTGTGATCGGTGATCAAAATTCCCATCTGGCGATCGCGCAGGTGGGAAACGATAGATTGAATTTCAGCTACGGCAATCGGATCGATCCCAGCAAAGGGTTCGTCCAACAATAGAAATTTTGGGCCGTTTCGTCCTGCTGCCAGAGCTCTGGCAATTTCAGTGCGTCGCCGTTCTCCGCCAGAGACCAGGAGACCTGATGTTTTTTCAACTTTTTCCAAATTGAATTCTGACAGTAAGCTGTTAAGGCGTTTGCGCCATTCGCGGCGAGGCACATGGGTTTGTTCGAACACCAACAGAATATTATCACGGACGCTCAGATGCCGAAAAATGCTGGCTTCCTGGGCAAGGTAACCAATTCCAAGTTTGGCTCGTTTTTGGATGGGCAAGAAGGTGACATCTTTGTTATCTAACCAAATCTTGCCCAGATCTGGTTTCTCTAGACCTGTTGCCAGGTAAAAGGTGGTCGTTTTGCCGGCTCCGTTTGGTCCTAATAACCCGACAATTTCTCCTTGGGTGACAGAGAGACTGACGTGGTTGACCACGGCTCTTCTGCCATAGGATTTGTGGACATTCTCTAGAACAATTTTCACAATCTGGCCCCCGAGTCTAACACTTTAGAGGAACTGTTGGTGTTTATGCCAGGACAAGAGCTGTTAAGGCGAACGATACCCCGGTGGTGGGCTAAGGGGAGCTTTGAAAGCAGGTTTAGGATTGAGGGGAGGAATCGCAGGTGCGTCGGGGGTTTCGGGGGGAGCAGTGGGATCGGAGAGCAGGTAGATGGATTCAACTTGCCTATTGTCTTCGGGCACTGCCACAAAGTATCCTTCATCGATGAGATAGGTAACAACTTCGCCACGTAGACTATTGCCTTCTTGTAATATATACACATTGCCGGTCAGAACGAGGCGTTGTTCTCTGTCATAATATTGAGCCTGAGCGGATGTGGCTTGCATCTGGCGTGCAGGATAGAAGACTTGTACGTTGCCGCGAGCAGTGACTACTCCTGTTTTGGAGTTGGCTTCTTGGATGTCGGAGCGAATGGTGATGGCACGATCGCCTAAGGGGGTTTCAGCCTTTGCGGGAAGGGCAGGACTCAGAAGCGCGATCGCACTAATCAGGCTCAATGGCAGGCTCAGCGATAGCCCAGACCACCGTCTAGCAGAAGGGCCTTGAGAAGAATGCATCATGATCGGCGGCTTAAGCTAATTCAAACAACAGTTTTAATTCTGAAGGCTCAAGCTAGGTTACCATAGCAAGCCTTGCGCTGACTGTTTAATCCAATTAATCCAGTCTACTGAACCGTTTCTAAAACGCAACCTGAAAGGTGATGTTGAAGGTCTGGCAGAGCAAAACTTTCAAAACACCTCGATAGCTCCAGCATGAATAATAATAGGGAGTTAACATCCCAACGCGAGATCTAACCTTAGAGGTAAATGGCGCTTATATAAAGGTTGGTGGGCAGTGCCCACCCTAAAATTTTTCAAGGCTTTCAGCGTTCAATTTTCGCTTAAGCAAGTGCCATTCAACCTTAGAGGTTGTTTGAAAAGTATTCATTTGCATCGTCTGCGCTTTGCGCGCTTGCCCTATCCACCTATCCCTCTGATTCAAGAGAGCTGATTCAAGAGAGAAATTGCGGTTGCAAGCCTCCCTTAATAAGAGAGATTGAGGGAGAGCCGGAATGCTTTGCTATCCATCCCATGATTTTTCAAACATGCTCTTACAAGTTGTGTCTACAGGTCAGCTGAATTGAAATCCGGATGTTGGCTTTCAGAGGTAATCAGGTTGACCCGCCACCCTGAAAGAAAGTTCCGATCGGTGCAATGCGTTCAATTTTGGGGATCGCAAAATCATCTACCCCACTGACTGCATCAGCCGGTTGGGGACTCGGTTGTGCTGACTGCCCTGCTAACCGATCTGCGCCAACACGCTGCAGCGCTGCTAACAACTCGATGCATTGATGCAGTAACTGAGCAACGTCAATACCGCCATACTCAGGTGCATAGCGACGCAATCGTTCGGTTCCTTCACCCAGCAAAATAGCCGCCCCGCGCCAATTCGAATTTTCTAGATGGTGGAGCGCAACTGCAATTTGCAACACACCCTGATAAAACGTTCTTAGCGGGTCTGATGCTTCAAACCACAAGGCTTCTATCGTATCGTGGCAGACATAAAACTGGTGTTGATTGAATTGATCAACTGCTTGCCAGAATTCAGGAGCGACGGGGTCTGTCATGCCATTCGATCCCGAACGGTTTTGATTTCTTCGAGTGCGATCGCTTGTTGCTCTCCAGAAAATTCGTTCTCTGGGGTCAGGAATAACATGCAATGGCATTCTTTGCGTTCCCGCATCGGCACGCAGGGGCAGTTCCAGAATGTGGCATGGACTTCTGCTTCCTTGTCTTCGTAGTGTCGGCAAGGACACAGGGGCGAGCCATAGTCATCTTTATGCTTGGCCAACCCTTCGATCACCACTGCGGTGACTGAAGGATCGACGCAAAAGTAGGTTCCCGTTCGCTTCGCATAGGTTTCAGCAAAATTTCGCATTGCCTCCAGATTTTTGTCGCTGGAAACCTTTCCGTTTTCTGTTGAATTCATTAGAGATGTACCGGCTCAGGAGCAAATTTTTCAGCATTGTACCGCAACAACTCGGAGGAAAACACGACTTGGAAGGTTAGCGCCCCCTCTTCGGGGGCTAACCTCCATTTCTTCGTGCCAGAGCGGAAAAATGGGTTATTTTGAGCAGGGCTTGCAAAATAACCTTCCAAGTCGTGTGTTGAATGTGTTGAGCAAGGCGATTGTGGCGATCTTGTTCTGTACAGGTGACCCTAAAGGCAGCATCAAAGCAGCGCTCATGGGTTTCAGTTGCCAGGGCCATAACCAGGGTAATCGCTAACTTGTTTCCCTGAGAGTATTGTTCACCCAATAGGCAGTCATGATTTCCAGGGGCAAAGCATTAAAGCGGCTCTGACCGCGTTTTCCAGGTTCAGGCTCTATCTCAACTGATTCAGGAGTGAGATCCACATAGTTCTCTCTCAGCGTTCTCTCCCAGCAAGGATTTGAGTACTTTTGACTCTACAAAACGTGGTGCGTTCATTGCGGGTTTACCCACAGATTCAGCTGTTTGAGTTTGCGATATTCGATCGCAAGCCATCGATGTTGATGACGCTGATGGTGATGGTGGTGCGGGTGGCTTGGAGGGATACAGGCATGGGGTGGGTTGAGCGTCAATTTTAAAGATTGTATAGCAAAAGGCAGAGGGCAGACGGGAAAATTTACTGCATCTGGTGGACTGACATCGCTAATTTAGTGCAATAGAGTTATATTGTCGAAAAGGCTATAATCCTGACTCGATAGACTTCGGCAGCACTGAAGTACCAACTACAAATTTGCACAATAGAGTTATGTTGTCGAAAAGGCTATAATCCTCACTCGATAGACCTCGGTAGCACTGAAGTGCCAACTACGAATTTGCACAATTTTAGGCGTGTCATACACTCGTGCTGAATGCAATACCCCTACAGAAGAGTCGGGTTTAGGAAGGCAATTTCCTGTTGCGATCGCAATCATCTCCCTACCCCCGAATGGTGCTTACCTAAGGTCGGTGGGCACTGCCCACCCTACGGATTTTCAAGGCTTTTGGTGCTCAATTCTTACTTAAGTAAGCGCCATTCCCCCTTACCCCCCTTCGAATCTGCCAAGTTTGCAACCTGGCACCTGACACCTTTTCCCGCTCACCTCAACCCACGCTGCAGTTGCGGTTGCAGCAGCTGGGCCGGATCGATGGTCAGTCCTGGATGCATCGATATCGATGGGGCTGTCTGGGAACCCGTGCTGGAGCGTTCTGGGCGATCGTCGCTGGCAGCAGAGGCGGACGCTTCTGGCCAGAGCAGCCAGCGACTGCCGTTGGGTAACGTGCTGAGACTGGCAGCATTTTGGCTGAGCCAGATCAAGGGATGGTCGGGTAGGGTAACATCGCTGCCTGGGGTTTCGCCAAAGTGGGTCGCGGCCAGAGCTTCGAGGACGCGGCGATCGCCTTGCAGGAGTCCAGTTCTGGCTGTCCAGAGGCGGGCGGACTGTTGAGCGCGACAGGCATAGAAATATAAAGATGCGGCTGCGATCGCAGCTTGTTCAAAATTTTCTTCCTGCCAGTGACTGGCGCTGTCCAGACAAATCATAATGTCCTGCCCGCCGGTAAAGATCTCCAGTTCTCGTACCCGCAGCTCGCCGTAGCGGGCACTCGTACGCCAGTGGATGAGACGGGTAGGGTCGCCCCAACGGTAGGGCCGCAGCGAGCGGGTCATGCCTTCCGATGCTGACTGATCCCTGCGATCGCGAGCATAAAACTGGGGACTCACCTCCTCCCCGATCTCGTCCAAGAGCGGGCACTGGAGCAACGGCAACACGGGCGGATAGACAACGGCTTTAGCCCGCACCAAACGAGAACGGCGACACCAGAAGAGACCCAAAGGCGTCGCGGCCCGCAGTTGTAAGTCATGCCACCGATAAACACCCCGGCGTTGAGCAGGCTGCTGATACACCCAACGGTAAACTCCACCCGCTGGGATCGCTTCCACAGCCACCGAAACCGGCTCGTTCAGGACATAAGGCAACAGATCCCGCACTAGCAATAGCGTCTTGGGCTGATCGGTCTGATTTTCTATTTCCAACTTAATCGCCAGCGAATCGCCAGCACTCACTGGATCGATCGTCAAGCGACGGACATGAATACCCCTTAGCGATCTCACCGACAAAATCACCGCCATCACCAAAAGGGCCAGACTCACACCGCTAATCACATAAAGCCAGCCCGACATCGAGTTCGTCGCTGCACCAAAGAAAAACAAAGTCAGCCCCACCATGACCCACCCGCTATACGCAGGAACAACCCAATGGCTTTCAAGCCAATCGATCAGACGATGAACGGTATTCATAAGCAATTAGCGATTAGCGGTTGGCTGTTAGCGATTGGCGATTAGCAATTGGCGATTAGCGACTAGCCAACCGCTAATCGCTATTAATAAAATTCTCATTCAACAGGGTTTTGTCAGCCTGAGTCACAACCAATTTTCTGTCAACCAGATCCAGGAAATATTTGACCCTACCATTGCTCGCATAATAACCATATTCATCAAATTCATCGATCTTCAGGGTAATATTGCCACTGCCATTTTTGGCACTGCCGACATAGTAAAGGTCGTTACTAACCCCTGATTCGCAAATATTGATATAGAAGCCTTTCGTTTCAGCAAAGAACGTAAACGTAGTATCTGAAGGGCAGTTCTCTTTTGAAACAATATTGCTCTCTGGCGTAGCGCGATTAGGCACCGCTGCAATTAAACTCTCATTGGCTCTGACAAAGCAGTCCAGTCCTGGTTGCCCAATAGCCAGCCAGGGTTTACCCCCGGCATCAGAGTGGATAGGATTATCGTATTTGGCATTAATTGCCAGCTCTTGCCCCTGAGGAAAAGTTTTCTGGACTGGATTGCTAGAGCCAGGCCCGCTGCGACAGTTCAGGCCGTCCGCATCAATGACACGCCAAACCTTATAGTTCGCAACTGTTATGTCTTTATTTGTCGCTAAATCTGCCCTGGGCGAAGGGGGAGGCAGGACAGAGCGCGAAGTTGCTGTGGGAGTATCCTCAGGCGTCACACTTGTTGTGGGAGTAATACTTGGATTTGTGATTGGAGAAGACGTTTCCTGGGGGGAATCGGTAGCCTGTTGCTGAGGAGGACGAGTGAGGAAAAAGGAAAGCATGCCTATCCCAACAACAGCAACAACCGCACTTGTGCCAGCAATGACGGCAATTGGCAGGCCCTGTCGCCCTCCAGTAATTGATGGTCCAGCCAGGGGTTGAGAGATCTGCGATGAGGATTGAGGCGTTTGAGGCTGAATCGGGGCATGGTCTTGAGTTGCATCCAGAGAGGGATCTGAAGGGATATCCGAGCGAGCTGCTTCGCCAGCTGGGGAAGATGGATCGGTTCCAGAAGGGGCACTGACTGCTAGTGGATAACCGCATTGATTGCAGAAGCTAGCAGTGTTTTCATTTGGATGTTGGCAACTTGGACAAATCATCATAGAAAGTTCCTCTCACTGGGTTAAAAGGGACATCGAAGCCCTGCAGTCCCAATCGCCCTATCCCTAATAATTGTTCAGGATAAGCTTTTCGGCTTGGCATTAGCCAATGCCGGAACTGAAACTATTGCTCTGAATTTGAATGGCACTCATCATCAGGCTTAGATTGCCTTAGCTTGGAGACACGATCGAAGCTAAAAGATTTGGGTAAGCCAGGGTATTGCATTGGGTTGCACCCCCGTCACACTCACACAAGCAAGTGCTGGATTTTCCCTATGTAAGCGCCATTGACTCAATATATAAGGAGTCAAACAAACTAAATCGTGCCTTCCAATTGGCTGAAGTCCTTGTAATCCAAGCATTTCCTAATTTTGCTATATATAAATTTATTTTGTACAGGTACTTATGTTTCTTTGCCCTAATCTTTTGGAAGGTTTCCCCTAACTTGCTCTGAGGCTATTTCTGTTTCGAAGCACTCCTTAATATATCGATACGGAAACATATTGGGAAATCGTGACAAACTAAAATATAACAGCAGTTAAGTGTTTCTTACTCTCTCTTGCCTCTGTCACCAATCCCTTCTCTAGCAAGCCTTTCTCGGATATCTCTAGTGCAAATTGGTGGGTCTCATATGCGAATCTCTGACAATTCAGCAATGCAGGCTGCTCGCGAAAACGTAATTTTGTGTTAAGATACATGAACGTTTATGTACATGGTCTATTTCTGAATGACTTTTTCGTTTGACAGCCTAGGTCTCTCTGAAGCACGCATCCGCCGTTTGGAGACATTAGGCTTTACTGAGCCCACGGAAATCCAGGCAAAAGCAATTCCTCAATTGCTGGCGGGTCGCGATGTGGTAGGGAAATCTCAAACTGGGACTGGCAAAACGGCAGCTTTTTCTCTACCTATTCTAGAACAAATCGATACTGAACTTCCTGCTGTCCAGGCTTTGATTCTAGCTCCGACACGAGAGCTAGCAGTGCAGGTGAGCGAGGCGATGCTGAGTTTTAGTAGCGATCGGCGGTTGCGAATTGCTCCCATTTACGGGGGACAATCCATCGATCGACAGATTATGCGTCTTCGGCGTGGCTCGCAAGTTGTCGTTGGAACGCCCGGTCGAGTGCTTGATTTGCTCAATCGTGGCGAGTTGAAGCTCGAGCGCGTGCAATGGTTAGTACTGGATGAAGCGGACGAAATGCTCAATATGGGCTTCATCCAAGATGTAGAAAAAATTCTCAACCAGTCTCCTAAAGAACGGCAAACAGCCTGCTTTTCTGCAACGATGGAACCCACAATCCGTCGTTTGGTGAAGCGGTTCTTGCGGGAGCCAGTCACGGTTGAAGTGGAAAGGCCGAAAGCGACTCCAACCCGGATTCGTCAAGCTGCATATATGGTGCCTCGGGGTTGGACTAAAGCCAGATCTTTACAACCCATTTTGGAATTGGAAGATCCGGAGGCTGCGCTCATTTTTGTCCGTACCCGAAAAGCAGCAGCTGACCTCACCAGTCAGTTACAAGCTGCAGGGTACAGTGTTGATGAATATCATGGCGATTTGAGTCAATCTCAGCGGGAGCGTTTGCTGACAAGGTTCCGCAAGCAACAGGTCCGCTGGGTTGTGGCAACCGATATTGCGGCGCGAGGTTTAGATGTGGATCATTTGACCCACGTTATTAACTACGATTTACCCGATAGCGTTGAGAGTTATATTCATCGCATTGGCCGAACGGGTCGCGCTGGCAAGGAGGGAACTGCGATCGCACTGATCCATCCTCTAGATCGTCGCAAACTACGTTTGATTGAGCGGCATGTCCGGCAATCGCTGCGTGTGGAGTCCATCCCCACCCGTGCCCAGATCGAAGCTCAGCGGATCGAACGGCTTAAAGCCAAGGTGCAAGAGGCGCTTTCTGGTGAACGGTTGGCTTCCTTTTTGCCGATTGTCTCCCAGCTTGAAGAAGAGTATGATGCTCATGCGATCGCGGCAGCAGCCCTTCAACTGGCTTACGACAGTACCTGCCCGCCCTCAACGGCTGAAGACCATATTCCTGAAGTTGAACTTCCCCGGCGCGTCGGTCGTCCTCGTCGGAGCAGTGGCCCAACGCCAAAACCGGTGTTGAAGCGGTCTTCTAAAGTCACTGTCTAGAGCCTGTTCCTTTTCAGGATTCTATTGTTCAGGAGAGAACATCGATTCTCTCTCCTGCTTACACAACGTAACACTGAGGGCTGAGCCTGACTCAGTCCTCAGTTTTTAAATTCTGTAGCCCATCAGGAAGAAGCTCCTCCTAACATTGCCAGATATGGCGCTACGAGAATAGATGAGGACATAACAAAATGCTCATATCATGTTTTGTAGATTGCTCCCAATAAAGCAAACCCGATCAGTAGTGGACTGATATCGCTAATTTGGTGCAATAGAGTCAGGTTGTCGAAAAGGTTAGAATCCTGACTCGATAGACCTCGGAAGCACTAAAGTGCCAACTACGAATTTACACAATTTTAGGCGTTTCATACCAGTAGAGTGGGTGGAGTCCGCGTAAGTGCAAGCTTTCTCGCAGAGTAACCAAACACCAAAGTACACCGAACACCAAAGTCCGTTATGTTGGGTTGCTGCGACAGCGGCAACCCAATCTACAAATTGTTTTCAATTTTGCTAACTTGATATCAACCCCAACTGTAGTCAATCTTTCTCTTTTGTCCTCTGCCTCCTGCTATCAAACTTCTAATACTGCTGTGCTATCCACCGATTTACTGGCCTATTATCGCCAAATCAGCCTGCAACCCCTGACCATTGTGGACGTAGAAACCACAGGGATGGTCGCAACAACAAGCCGCGTCATCGAAGTGGCTGTTGTTCAGGCGAGTTTGCAAGATGGCATTCAACACCAGCAAACAGATTTAATTAACCCAGAAGTGCCAGTGCCGCCAAAAATTACGGTCATCACTGGGATCGATCCAGAGATGGTCGCGACTGCGCCTCGATCGCCCCAGATTTGGCCTCACTATTTGTCTTTGTTGAATACTGGAATTCTGACCGCCCATAACCTGGCTTTTGACTATCCTTTCCTTCAGGCGGAGTACCATCGTCTCGACACTATTTTTTCTCGTCCTGAAGATGAGCAGCTTTGCACGGTTTTGCTGGCCCGTCAGTTATTGCCCGATTTGCGATCGCGCAGCCTACCCGATCTGGTGCGTCATTTTGGCTTTAACGTCGGTCAGTCCCACCGGGCAGCCGCAGACGCCCTGGCTTGCTGGCTGTTGGCAGAGCGCTTGCTAACTGAGATCCAAACAGAGGCAGATGAATCTTTGTTAGCTCGCTTTGCCAAACAGTGGATCGATCTCAAAGCGGCAGCAACAATTTTAGGCTGTTCTACCCGACAGGCGCGATCGCGCCTCCAACACGCTCAGGTTCAGAGCCGTAAAACCAGCACTCGCTATCAAAGGGGCGGCACCGTGTTGTATCAACGCGGTGGAGTCGAACAGCTTTTTTACCAGCAACAGGACAAACAAAAGGATGAACAGGATAATGATATCCAACTCTCGTTACTTTAGGCTTTGCTGAGGATTGGTTCATTGTTCATTGTTCATCGTCAATGGGATCGTTAAGAACGATGTAGCCCATTTTCCCCTCTTGTCTGCCCTCTGCCTCCTGCCCTCTACCTCCTGTCCTCTGCCTCCTGCCCTCTGCCCTCTGCCTTCTCCTTAATAACGAATAGTGAAATCACGAATTCCTTCCGGCTGCTCGCGCTCCACTGCCACTGCTTGAACCATGGCGGCGGCACTGCCCTGATGACACCAGCGGATCGCAGCCTCAACCTTCTCTGGAGCACCCTCAAACACCGCTTCAACCCGACCATCGGGCAAATTTCGCACCCAGCCCGTTACCCCCAACTGCTGCGCCATATTCAAGGTGGAAAAACGATAGCCTACCCCTTGGACGCGACCCGAAATGAAAACGCGATCGCGGATATACTCATTGGCTGCAGAAGATTGAGTCATCATTGTCCTGAATCAAACACCTGAACTCTTCTTCAGAAAATAGCAAATTTTCTCAGCTCTTGGTACCAGGCTCAACTTATTTTGAACGTTCCTCCAGCATGTTCAAAAACCCCAGGCGCAAAGCCAGACCCCCCATCCGCAGACACATCAACAATACCACGGCTCAGAATAACCGTACCCTCCCCCATCACGCTGTAGCCATCCATCAGTTGATGCGTTCCGCCCGCAAATTCTAACTGACTGCCAGCGGCAACCCGGTAAGTACCGCTGCCGCTGCCCCCTTGAGAGAGTTCAAGGCCACCCTGCTGCACCTCAACCGTACCGCGATTCCTCAGCGGGCCGCTGAGTTCCCTGCCATTGTCCCCATTGACGATCAACTGTCCCTGATTGATAAACTCCCCACTCCCACTCAGGTCGCCACCCGACCATTCATAAACGCCACTGCTGCTATTGTGAAGAATGCCGTTGCTGAGCTGGCCCCTGAGGGATATCCGTTCCCACTGCATCAGAGTTCCCTCATTTGTCAGTTGCGTGCTCAGCACATTCCGATCGCTGTTGGCCAGCAACCGCCCTCGATTGATAAACTCCCCCTCCCCTCTCAGCGTACTCCCCAACTATTCGAGACCCGCCTCACCCAGATCGAACACAACCTGGCCATCAGCAATGATATTGCTATTGCGATTGAAACGCACCAACCCATTCCCCTCAATAGTGCCATTGAGGACGTTTCCACCCGCAAACGCCAGGACGCCATCCCGTGCGATCGCAAGACGACCATTTTGAATGGTACTGCCAATCAGGTTCAGCTGTCCCGCCTGCACCTCAACTCTACCGCCGCTGCTTTCGAAGATAGAAGCTACAGTGGCACTACCATCGGTACTCTTGCGAAAGATCCCTTCATTGAAAATACCACCTTCCATATTGTCATTCTCATCGAAAAAGGTTGCCAATCTCCCCGCTTGCAGATCGTAAATTCCACTAGCACTATTTTTGAGGAACGTCCGCTCTAAAAATTCTATCTCGCTGCTGACATGGGCAATCGTTCCCTCATTGGTCAGGTTGCCGACAAATTTTTTGCCTCCAACCCCAGCAATCGTCAGCTGTCCCTGGTTGATAAACTCTCCCTCTCCCCGGAGATCGCCCCCCAACCACTCATACAACCCGCCAGCACGATTGTTAAACGTCCCCTGGTTGTCGAAGAAACTGCTGCTCTGACGTAGGATACCCGTATTCGTCAGCTCGCTCCTGAGTTCCTTGGCATAGCCCTCGCTGACCATCAATTCTCCCTGGTTGAGTAGCGCTCCAGCTCCGTCCAGAATGCCGCCACTCCAACGACTCGCTCCCGCCAGAATGGTGTCAGCCTCCATCTTCAGGGAACCATCGCTGAAACTCAGACCCTGGTTCAATTCCGAGGCTCCTGTCAGCGTCAGCTCGCCTCCTGCAAGAGCGACATGTTCCTCGCTCAACAGATTCGCCACAACCGCCGAGCCGCCCTCAAAGCGAACCGTCACCTCCCCCGGCACATCGATAATGACAATATCATCTGCCGTGGGCAGGGTCCCCGTACTCCAGTTTGTCGCATCGTGCCAGCTACCGCTGCCGCCAATCCAGGCAATCGTGCCCTCCAGCAGGGAAAAGCTGCGGGTCACCACCCCAGTATCCAGCGCATTCCCCGCCCGATCTGTCACTGCCGTGCCCTCAATCGCCAGGGTATAGTCCCCTGCGGCCAGCGGTTCGTAGGTGAGCTGTACGATTTTGTCATCGCTGCGCAGCTGGATGGTCTCCGGGGTCAAAATCTCTTCAGCCGCGTTGCGCAACTGGAAGTTAGCCGCAACTGCAGTCGCCGCATCAATTGCTTCGCTAAAGCGAACCGTGATGCGACGCAGATTTCGGGCTGTCTCGGCCCCATCGGTGGGATCGATAGCTTCAATGGTGGGGGCAAAGGTATCCGGCACCCAATCAAAGGTCAACCGATTCGACAAGGTTTCATTGCCGCCGGTATCCGTAGCCCGCACCTGTACCTCAACCGTCGAGGCAGAACTATCGCTGCTCTGGGCAATGGCACTGAGGTCAAACGGGAAAGACAGATCGTGGCGCACCGCTTCCCCATTGACCAGCAACTCCACCTGCCGCACCTGCACATCATCTGAGACGTCAACCTGGATCGGAATCGACGTCCCCGCCAGCACCTGCACCCCAGGCGTCTGCCGATCGAGATCGGCCACATCACCGCGAATACGCAGCTCTGGCGCTTGACCCGCCGCATCAAACGGCAGATAGTTCGCGACCTGCAAACCACCGCTGCCATCAGCAACATAGGCAATACCTGCCGCAATCGCCACATCGCTCGCACTACCCGGAGTCGCAATCCGGGTCAAAAAGGCCCCGGTATTTTGCGGGTCGCCACTCTCGTAAATCTCCAGGCCCCGCCCCTCCGCAGTCGCCAGTACCAGGCCGGAGCCGTTGAGGGCGGCACCCCCTGCAGCGAACGGTAGATCGGCCTCGCTCATCAGAGTCAGAGCCGTGAGGTCAGACACATCAATCGTCTGCAAGCCAACGCCAGACAGATAGACAACGTCATCAGTCCCCACCGCCACCCTCACCTGAGGATTGTCATCGGCAACGGGCAGCTGACCGAGGACGCGCGCTGCCCCCGCCTCTGCGATATCGATAACTGAAAAGGTATCCGAACCGCTGACAAAGGTATAGAGCCGGGTGCCTTCGCGGGCCAGCCCGGTGACGGTGCCTGAACCTGGCAGGGACAGCTGTTGCAAGGATTCCCCCGTCCCCAGGTCAATCGCCCGCAGGGAATCACCGCTGGCGACATAGGCAATGCCATCCACTGCTTCCACCTGCGTAGCCCGCAGCGGCAGGGGATCGAGCAGGCGCGGCAGCAGCGGATCCGACACATCAAGCCGATGCAAGCCACCGATGTCGCTGGCCACTGCCGCCAGTTGCAAACGCTCATCCACCGCCACATCGACTGCATCGCCAGCAAGATCCAGCTGGCTCAGTAGAATCGGTTCATCGAACTGGGACACATCCACCAGCGCCAGCCCGTGGGATCCCGTGGCCACATAGGCGGTGTGCTGGCGGACATCGCCGCTCGTTCCTGCGACGACAACCGCCTTCGCTTCTCCGGCCAGGGGCAGGCTAGCAACGATGCCCGTCGGCACTGCCAGCCCGCTCAAAGGATCCAGATCTTGCTGGATTTCGGTGAAGTCGTCAATGCCGTCGCCATCGGTATCGGGGTTATCTGGAGAGGTGCCGATGGCAAACTCAATGTCGTCGGGCAGGCCATCGCCATCGCTGTCAGGATTGTCGCTGGCCCAAAAGCTAGGCAGGTTGAAATTTGTTCGCTGCCCAGAAGGGGCGCTGCGACCAACGCTGTGCCAGATTAACCCACTCTCCGGATCGAAAACGGCTAACTTGTAAGGGGTCTCGCCCGGTAAGATAAAGTCAAAATCCCCTGTCAGGGAACTGCGGGTGCGTTGGGGAAAGGGCGCATTGCGAGACTGCACCGCAACATAATCATCGCCCCATTGCAGGTTAGGGTGCTGGTCGAGCGTTCCTGTACCGACGATTGCCTGGGTAACAATGGGGGTATCGGGGTCATCGGAGACAATCTGGATCTCGCCCCGCTGCAAACCCAGGAGTTTGGCATCGAAGGCGAGATCCAGCTCGAAGCTTTCGCCCGGATCGATCGCCAGGGGATTGGCGGGGCCAAAGTCTGCAGGCAAATTCGCTGCCGCAAACTGGTTGGCTCCCAGAGGCCCCGTGCGGATTGCGGTAATTGAGAGCGGCCGGGAGCCGATATTGCCGATGGTAGCGAAGCCTTCAACGATTTTGGCCCCGCCATGGACATCCTGACCGCCCGCATTGTTATTGTTGACAGTGACAGTGATGTCCCCCGCTGGCGAGACCCCCAAACCGCTGAGGGGAATTTCCACCGGTTTGCCTCTCAGAGAGTTGCGCTCAATCCGTAGGACGTCTGCTGCAACGCCGAGGGCATCAGGATCGAAGCGCACGGTAATGGCGTGCTGGCTAGCTTCAAGTTCGATCCGATCTGCCAAATCAGGCTGCAGCTCAATCAGATCCAGCGGAATACTGTCGGGATTAAAGGGGAGCAGCGTGTCGGGAAGCGTTTCCACCCCCTCAACCGAGAAGCCCGCTCCACCGTCGACCAGCTCTATGTTGCGGATATGCAAATCCTGGTCGCCAATATTAACCAAAAACATCTTAAAGGTAGAACTCTCACCCCCCGTCCCATCGGCAACAGTGGCTCCCAGATCGACTTCCCTAATCCCAGGTCGCGTTGGTTCATCCAATGTGATTGAGGAGCTATCGCTTGCTTTAAGTAAAGGGGCATTCAGCGGTTGCCATAGTTGATGTGCTATTAAGAATGGGATGCTATCATTTGCGGAGCCGACACTGGGAATCTGAACAGAGTTGCCAGGGGGCAGACTCTGATTGTTCGCCGCAACAGAAGGGTTTAGGATAAACGTTGAGCTTTCATGGTCTGCTGCAACCGAATTGTTTAGACCAAGATTTAAACCTTCGTTGTTAACGGCAACCGAATTATCGAATGTACCGAAGGGTGGAAGGCCAAAGTTTCCAGAGTTAACAGCTTGTTTGCTAGTTGGATTGGGAGCAAAATCAGAGGGATCGAGGTTAACGACTTGTTTGTAGTAAGTATAGCTGGTTTGAAATTCTGTTGCTGTAACGGGCAGACCCAGACCAGTTTTGACAACAGGAGTTGACTGAGGACTGAACGGACTTAGATGGGTTAGGGATGGCGATCCCAGAAGAAAGCCAGCCGTAGGGTAGATTGACTTAAAGTCCTGGTTTAAATCAATTGCTCCTAAGAGGTGAGCAATTTCATGGGCAATGACATTGGCCAGAACCGCACCAAAAGCAATTGCTCCAGAAAAGCGAAATTGGTTCTTAACAATTTGTGCGTTTTCTGTCAAAATATCCAAATTAACCACTAATCTATCTCCTGGATATTGATTGGTGATTCTATCAAAGCGAAACTTTTCCTGGGCCAGAGAAGTTTTTGATTCTTGGGCGACAAAATCATTAAAGGTTTTTCGATCAAAATCAATCCAGTCAGCACAGGCAGAGTGGGCAATGCTGCTACAAAATGTTGTAGGTACTTGGCCATCAATAATAACGTTATCCATGCCAACCCAGATACCATCAGAATTTTTTGATGGTGATGCATTCACAATGCTTAAAGCGTCTTTTGAAGCGGAATTGTCAATCATGCCATTATCAACATGGTCAAAGATTAGCCCAAGATTTTTGACAATAGCATCGTAAAGCAATCCGGCGGTGGTTTGAAAGTTGCCTTCATCGCTCCGTTTACCGTCTCCATCAAAGTCTGGGAAAAGGGCAACAAAGTCCGGTGCTCGAGAACTTGCATAACGATCGTCAACCCATTCTTTGACTATGTTGACAAAATCTTGCTTTGAGAAAAAAACCTTCTGACTGTCAACAGCAGTACCGCGTAATTGGATATTACCGACCAGGTTACCGTTGGCTTTCAGTACCAGGGAATCGGTTTGTTCTCCAACAATGACTCGACTGTCCTTGCGAGCGGGATCGAACTGAATCTGGGGATCGCTATCGCCATCTCCTGCAACGACGCCAAAGTGGATCGGGTCAGCTCCAGGATTGGCGGTTGCGGACGCCAGGGAGAGGCTGGGTCTGGCTTCATCCAACAGGGCAAATTTCAGCGGTTTTGCCTGCAGGACGCCGCCGCGATCGTCGTTGAAGGTTTTCTCGAAATCGATCGTCCCGTCGGTATGGTCGTCATCGGCGATATCAAACAGGCGATAGACAAACATGTCGCGATCGAACAGGGTGCCGCTGCTGGAGCTGGCGCTGACGCCAAATTTGGCCCCATATAAAATGTTCTCGGTGGCTGCATCAACCGCTGCAGGATCCAGGAGATCTTTGACAAAGAAATCAACCGTTCTTTGTGTCCCAGGTGCCAGGGAAATGGTGCTCTGTTCAGGTAAGTCCTCTAGAAAGGCGCTGGCCGTTTGCGGGTCGAAGCCAATTTCGACCGTGACTGTTTCCTCCGTCTGGTTGCTGAATTGGAGGGTAACAGAGCCGCCGTCATCAACAAACAGATAATCTTGTACGCCAGCGGCAGTAAATTCGCCCGCTTCAGGCTCTTCCTCAGCCATCGGATGGGCGGGACTGCCCCGGTCGGCAAAGTGCCAGCCCGGAGCGCGGATACCCACCCCTGGATCCGAGGCGATGGTCTGGCCATCCGGGCTGACGGTGCCGCTGCCGAGGGTTTCCCAGCGGCCTGCGTCGTGGTTGAAGGAAAAGATCAGGGCTTGCTTGCCGGGGGACAACCCGGTCAAATTGGGAAAGGTTATTGGTGCGGGCACATCAAAGGTGGTTGCGCCCTCTGCCTGAATGGAGATTACCAGTTGGGGATCCAGATTTGGCGGCAGGGGGGCGGGCAACCGCTGCGGATCCACCGGCACGATCGTCGCTTGGGGGGCTGGGTTGCCGAAGCGATCCTGGGCCGACCCCGGCGGAAAGCTCACCTGCAGGCGCTCCCAGGTGGCTGCATCCCGATCGGGGAACAAGGCCGCCAGCTGGGCTTTGCCTGCGGCTCCCAAGCCCACTGCAGTCGTTTCCGTGGCGGAGAGGGGTTGGAAATCGGTTGTGGCAATCGTGGGTAGGAAAATATCGAAGGGTTCGCCGTGCTTCTGCAGTGGGATGCTGTGACCAGCAACGCTGTGAAAGGGTTTGCCCAGGCTGGCATAGGTGGTGCCAGCGGGGGCGCTGGTGGCGGTGCTGCCGTCGATATGGACGAAGAATTCTGGGGCGGGGGTCGCTTCCAGCTGGAAGAAGCCGTTCTCATCGGTGACGGCGGTGACCTCCGGCAGACCATCGACGCGGATCGTGGCCCCGACAATGGGAATATTGGAGCCGTCGGCATAGCGGTGGTGGGCATCGAAGACAGAGCCGGATACCTGGGTGCCAGGAATCCGGGCCAGGGAATGGGTGCGGAAGAAGGCGGTGGCCTTGCCGCCGGGAGAGCCGTCGCCGTCTCCATCCAGGGCCTCGCCGTTGCGCCCGAGGATGCGATCGCCGTCAATGACAACGCGCACTTCTGCGGACGCAGGCAGGGGCGCATCCGGATAGAAAGTCGCAAATTCCTCAGTACTGGAGACGACAACCCGGCCTGGAATGCGCTGGCCGTTGGCAATCAGGTAGAAAGCATCCGGGGTGACGGTGCCGGGATCCACTTGGCCGCGAAAGCGCAGCACGATCGGGCGGCTGAGACTGACCCGCTCCTCGCCGCTGACGGGAGATAGCTCGGCAATGGCAAAGGGAGTGGGGGATGCGTCTTCAGGCAACAGACGTTCGATCGTCTGGCTGAACGCACGGCTGTTGCCTGCGGCATCGGTTGCGCGCACGGTCAAAGCATTGGGCCCCGCAGCCAGGGCGACACCGACAAAGGTAAAGCGACCGTCGGCGTCGGCAGTGGTGGTTTGGCCAGTTTCCAGCAGATCGTGCGATTCGTTCAGCCTAAACAGGCAAATGTGCCTGGGGACGGCTGGCAAGGTTGACCCAGGGAGCAATCCCAACTGAACCTTGACAACTGAGTTTTCGTGGTGGTGAAATTCCACCCCTCCCTGATGCGGGAGTGACAGCATCCCCCACTGCAATGGGGTTGACATCCCATTGTAGCCAGCATGGGAGAAAAGGCGGTAACTCGGAACCCGACCGGGAACCCCGTCGAGCAGAGCTGGAAATGGTTAACGCAAGTGAATCCATGGTTGAACCGTCGTCAGGAAAAACAAGCCAACGCGGGACTAATCCTCCATTTGGGGGTCTCCAACTGGAGAACCAGGCTTGCCCAAAACGGGAAAGGCTATCGAGTCAGGCAGTTGAATTGCTGACCTGAGCGCATCCTCACTAAACCCGGCGGAGAGTGGGAACCTCCCTCCAGCGTCAAACGAAAACTCGGAACGAAGTAACCTTCCGGTGCGCTCTCAAGCACAAGGTCGATGGCTTGAGCAGGGAGTCAACCGCAAGCCGCCGGAAGGCAGGATTGCCTCAGAAGCCAATGCCTCCAGGAAAGCTGGAGGATACGCCGACGGAGGCACGACCGTTTGGACGGTAGGGGTACTAGTAGTAATGCATAGGTCATGAGCGAGTGTGAAGACTACGTATGAATGGAACATCCTCCCCTGGCGCAAGCTAGAGCGGCGAGTGTTCAAGTTACAAACGCGCATCTACTGAGCCGAGCGACGTGGTGATGTCAAGGCAATCCGCAGACTCCAACGATTGATGATGACCTCCTGGTCTGCGAAATGTTTGGCCGTGCGACGGGTCACTCAGGACAATCAGGGTAAAAAAACTGCAGGCATTGATGGCA
>JGI12316J15310_10000530_pt2 | contig 51416 bp, 41 predicted proteins | sample MarCyaLeptolynsp_FD_15310 | JGI IMG/M metagenome (IMG submission 15310) | reverse complement strand
CTATATATGGAATTGGACTTTGGACAAAAAAATCTATATTCTTCATTCTCCATTCTCCATTCTCCATTCTCCATTCCCTTGACAACGACGATTTTGCCTTAACTTGTCACCAATGGTCATTGGTCATTAGTACAATGGACTAATGACGCTTGCATCCTACGTACTTTAGTCGTGAGATGAGCTTAATTCCTCAAAAGTTCAAAATACTCTGGATATTGTCGAGAATTTCATCACTCACCGTTCGCTCAAATCAAATGCCTCTAGCCCAATAAATCACCCAAGAGTGTAGTCATTGAGTACTATCAATTATTAGTAGCAAGTATCCCTGATGCATTAGCTTCAGTTTTTTGGCTCGCCTTCTTTGTGCTCGATTTGGATGATAGTTGCGAATTTCTTGTTTTATTAGTTGCTTTATAATCGGAAACCACAATAATTTGGCGCTTAACGCGAGGCAAATTCAGAAACCTTTGAAGATTTTGCACTCTGCCAAGTTGGAGCCGATGGGTGAGCACTGGTAGATCATCAGCTCTTTCCGAGTGAATTTCCCTCAATTGGGAAAGCCTGTCTAATCTCTCAACTACTTGCCCAGACTCCATTCTTGGGTGATTTATTGGGCTAGAGGCATTTGATTTGAGCGAACGGTGAGAATAAAGAAGACTGCAAGCACAATTAGAGAGAACACGCCAACAATCAAGTTTTCAGCGCTAGTACTATCGAATAGCAGTACTGCCGCAACACCAATCCATAATGGAAAAACTCCTGACAGTGTAGATAACAACCACGAAACTACTACCAAGAAAACTGCCCAACGCCTCTGCAATCCAGCCTTAGCACTACAGAACTTTGCACCTCTGAGGTTAGCATTAGTAAAATTAGCCCCTCGGATATCTGCCTCATTAAAGTTTGCACCAGCGAGATTCATACCCTTGAATGACTCACCCCTGAGACATTCACTGCTGAAGTCTATCCTACCGTTGTTATATCTCTTGAGAACGTCACTAGCTTTCATTGAGGGTATTGTCTAGAACACGATGCACCCCCTTAACTACGACTGAAGAGTTACACATTCCGGAAGAATAGAAGTATTGCTTGCAATTCTAAACTCCAGTTATTTATAGTTCCACGACCATAATCTGTCATTCTGTTTGCCGAGCATGATCCGTAGAAGCAAACGGAGCAATAGCGGAGTGTTCGTGTTCAGCGTTCGGTGAAGGGTAGAATCTTATACCAAATCCGGTACTGAAAAGTCCGTCATATCCCATATTGTAGAGACGTTGCATGCAACGTCTCAGAGCAAGTTTTCGCTGTTTGCTCAAAACGGGGGTATAATAGGCGGATTTGGTATCACCAGATGCTTGGGTACATCCCAAAGTTGCACAAATGATAGTAGTGGGAGCATCTTGCTCCCTAGAATTACCGCAAGCGAGCAAGATGCTCTCAGATGCTTCGCTTCACTTCGTTATGCTCAGCATGACAGTTAAGTATGTAAGTTATAAGTATTTCCAATTCCCAATTCTCAATTCCCAATTCCCAATTCAACATGATTCACCCCATTATGGAACAGAGTTTTGCCGCCATCGACCAAGAGATTGGCGAGCATAACTTTAGCGCTGCCGAATATGCTATTGTGCAGCGGGTGATTCACAGTACCGCTGATTTTGAATTTACCCAGCTAATTCAATTTAGTCCAAATGCCATCGCATCTGGCATCCAGGCTCTCCAGCAGGGAACACCAATTGTTACAGATGTTGGTATGGTGAAGCAGGGAATAACAGCAATGGTAGCAAAAACCTTCGGCAACCCGCTCATTGTGGCAGTTGAACAGGCATCAGTGGCACTACCAGGGAAGACGAGAACAGAAACTGGTTTAATACGATGCTTCGAGCAATTTCCTGAAGCTATCTTTGTTATTGGCAATGCTCCCACTGCTCTACTAGCTTTATGTCAACTACTGGCAACTGCTAATACAAAACCAGCTCTAGTAATTGGCGCACCAGTGGGATTTATCTCAGTCTTAGAGTCAAAAGCTGCTCTAGCACAAACATCAGTACCTCAGATTCGCGTCGAGAGTCGCAAAGGAGGTTCCCCAGTTGCTGCGGCTATCCTCAATGCTCTGTTAGTCTTAGCTTGGAATGGAAAGCAGGGGGAGTAATCGCTTTTCTGTCAGAATCCGAAAAATGGGGGTCAAACCCTTATTCTCTCGTTAGGTGTCGTTGGCTGTAATGACAGAATTTCCTCATAATTCCGGAAAGTGACAGAAGAGGGATAATTCAGGCGAGTGGGTTGCTCATGGTTAGCGGTTTTGTATAGAAGGTGGATTTCTGTATAGATAATATTGAGCAGAACAGAGATTGTTTATTCGATGATTATCCATTTTTCCCTACAACCACTCGACTAGCTCGATCAGGTTCCCCGCAGGATCGTAAAACATCACATATCGTGAGCTTGGGTTTGGCCCCCCGAATTCTTCGATTCCCCAAGGAAACTCGACGCCTGCATCAGTTAGCGTTTTTATAGAAAACTGAATAGTCATGTTTGGTCTCGGTGTTCGGTGAGTTTGTGGCTGTCTGCGGACGTAAGGTCTAAGTCATATACCTGCTTCAGCTGAGCGATTTTCTTCAACGTCTCCTCGCTAAAAGGCGGGGCTTTGCCTTCGAAACAATGCAGAGCCATGCCTTCGAGCAAATCGCCCATTGAGATGTCCAAGTACTCAGCTAGTCCTTTTAGGACTTTTAGTATTCGCTTTTCCAACCGAAGCCCGGTTTGTGCACGCACAATTGCTTTAGCCATATTCAATCCTTACGCTTGTTTATTGAAGATGCCATCAGGTAGAGGCTGGATGGCGTTGTTATTGATGTAGTAGTCCAACGCGCCCAGCAAGACCCCAATTGGCTCATCTTCAGGCTTTATATTTTTCAGTGCTTCGTTACCTGCTTCAGTCAACGCAGTGGCATTGATGATCCAGTTGCCTGTAGTTGTTCCGTCGAGATTGTCACATAGACGCACATCGACCTTGATAGAGAGGTTTTCAGAAACACGGGTAAACTCGATGATCCGATTCGGCTCAAAATGTGAGACAACCCAAACCTCATCGAAGTTGAAGTAGTTGGTTTTGAAAATAGCGTTGTACTCTTGGTACAGCGATTGAGAGTAGATCATTTCGCAGTGCCACCCATCGATCCAGTCAAACTCCGTGGTTGGGCATAGGAGAGGAAACACCTTGTCTGGTCGGACTTGGAACGTCTGCGTGTGATTGATCACCATGCGATCATAACGAGGGCCATCGGCTTTCATCTGTTCAACCTTTCGATCTGAGAGGACTGTATTCATCGCATTTATCCTTTGATTTTGCATGCATGACTGTCGCCGTCAGAATATTACCTTAGTACCAAGGTAACATGGTAACAAAACTTTTATTGAAGAAAGCCTGGTTTAAGCGAAGCTACAAACAAGTGCAATTAGGATATTGAAAGCCTTTTATAGCAACGTTTAACAGGAGTGCCGTTAAACTGCAAAAGCGACAGCAGGTTTTCAGCCATTAAATTACCCGCCTGTATTGCTCAGGCGGGTAAGTGGTAAATATAGTAGTTATTTATAGAAGGGGTTAGGCAGTGAGAGTATGTCTCTCTTTCTTTGTTAATTTAATTATCCCCTATAGAGAAAGGATTGTAGCCACTATTGCATGAAGAGTTGATGAGTTTTGTGTAAAGGGTTGATGAAGCAAAAAAATTCCCCTAGCAAAGGCACTAGGGGATACAGATGAACCCTTGTTACGAGATTTAGTCGCTGACAAAGCGCAGGTTATTGAGTCGAGCTACTATATCAGTATTGTTTGAGGCCCTGTATAGTTCATGGGGTAATCCATGCTACATCAAGATGTTACCTCATTTGCGAAATACATAACTCAAATAAACTATCTTACCAGTTTGGAAACCGGTAAACATTTGACTATCTTTGACTGCAGCAAACTCTTGAATAGAATGTTTCAGTATACTAGGGACATAAGTTTGAATAAAGCTCTGCTTCGGTTCATGAACCAATTCCAATGCTTGCAATACATTAGGAGTGATATCAGCGGATTTAAGTTGCTCTAGTCCAGACTGTGCAAAAATTTGCTGGAGACTTTCTACTTCGTCAATAAGACGCAGATCCGCCCAAGAAAAGATCCCTCCAGATTTTAAGACTCTATACACTTCTTGCACAAACTTTGTCATCGAGCCGTAGCAATGAGAAGATTCAACATTCAACACTAAATCAAAAGTATTATCTTCAAACGGTAAAGCTTCAGCATCTCCTTGCTGAAAAGATAAGTTAGATAATTGATGAATTTTACGAGATAGTTGAACATTTTGCTCAGCAAAATCTACCCCTATCATTTGTCCAGGCTCTAAGTAACTGGCGATATAAGCTGCACCTCCACCTCGTCCAGAACCGACTTCTAAAACCTGTTTCCCCTTAACATCTGTTGCTGTGGCCACATAATGATAGAGTTGGATACAATAACGATAATTATCATCCTCTCCTTTCAACTTTAATGGGCTAAGTTCCGCATTCAAATCACAGAAACCATAATTCATAAATTTGAAGTCAGGTTTCTGATAAGACTTAGCAATCAGCTGATACCACCAATGCCACAAGTTACGTTTAATTTTAGGGGACAGCTGTGTCAAATAAATAAAAATTTTCTCTATCAAGGATTCTATTGACTCAAACTGGTGGGTTATTTCCGCCGTGCTGCACTAGTGGCGTGACACGACTAAAACTGTAGGTTGGGTTGAGAACCCAATATGAGACCCAACACCAGACTACACTGTGTTGGGTTTCGCAGGCTCAACCCAACCTACATTTAACCCATAATTCTAGTCTGGATGCTCTACTAGTGTCAATACACTTAGTCACGGTGTCCCTCACCAACTCGAAGCTGACGAATCAAGTCTACATCGTATAACAAATAACAAATGACAAATAATAAACTACTAATTTCCTCGACTAAATTACCTCTATACAGGAAAAGAATCATAATAACATCACCTCGCAACTACGCCTCTAGGTTGTCTCAACAAATCATTAATCTAGGTGGTTTTCCAATCCTCATGCCAACCATCGAAACCTGTTATCTAGAAGACTATAGTGAGTTAGATACTGCAATCAAAAGACTAGCGGAATTTGATTGGATTGTCTTCACGAGTAGAAACGGAATTGAGGCATTTGGGCAACGGCTGAAATTTTTGGCTATTCCCAGCTCTGCTCTCAAAAATTGTCAATTATCTGCCATTGGTAAAGACTCGGAAAGCTTGTCTGCTTTGGGCTTGAAAGTAGATTTAATTCCTAGAGAATCTAGCCCCAAAGGAATAATTAATGAGTTGTCTAAAATTTCAGATATTGCTCAAAAATCAGTGTTAATACCTGTTCCCGAAGTTGTCGGTATCCCAGAACCTGATGTCATACCTAATTTTGTTGCAGGTTTGCAGAAATTGGGTATGCAAGTTACTCCCATACCTACCTATATCACTCGGTGTTTAGACAAAGATATCTATGAAGTTGAATTAGAACTGATTCGTCAAGGAAAGATAGATGCGATCGCTTTTAGTAGTACTGCAGAAGTAGAGGGCTTTTTGCAAATGCTTAAGTCACCAAGGGATTACCAACATTGTATCTTGGCTTGCTTTGGTCCTTATACAGCAGCCAATGCTCAAAAACTGGGCATCAATGTCTCCATTATTGCCCAAGATTACAGTTCATTTGCAGGCTTTGCTGAAGCGATCGCAGCATTTTTTACCCGACATTAAACTTAATTCTTAATTCTTAATTCCGCGCAGCGGTACTAGCAGCCTTTACCCAGTAAGGGTTTAACCTAGATTAATAGCTCTATCTGTAGTGGGTTTTAATTTTATTAACACCAGATATGGGTTATCCTTACTGGGTCTAGTACAGCACAATATTAATAGCTAACTAGTTATTATCCCTCGAACTCTCCATTAAATCCTCTTCCTATGTCTTTCGTTGGTCTACATATTCATAGTGATTACAGCCTACTTGATGGTGCTTCTCAGTTACCGCAGTTAGTGGCTCAGGCAGTTAAGTTGGGAATGCCTGCGATCGCATTGACGGATCATGGAGTGATGTATGGTGCGATCGAATTGCTCAAAGTCTGCCGTGGTAAAAATATTAAACCGATCATCGGTAATGAAATGTACGTTATCAACGGTGATATTGAGAAGAAGGGTAAGTATCGCAAATATCACCAAGTTGTCTTAGCCAAAAATACCCAAGGCTATAAAAATTTGGTCAAATTGACAACAATTTCTAATCTGAGAGGCATCCAAGGTAGTGGCATTTTTGCCCGTCCTTGTATTAACAAAAACCTGCTCGAACAGTATCATGAGGGTTTAATGGTTTCGAGCGCCTGTTTGGGGGGTGAAGTACCCCAAGCAATTCTCAAAGGGGATCTTGCTCAAGCTCGTAAGGTTGCTCAGTGGTATAAAGAGGTTTTTGGTGAGGATTACTACCTGGAAATTCAAGACCACGGTTCGGTAGAAGACCGAGTTGTAAATGTTGAATTGGTCAAGATTAGTCGTGAGTTGGGGATTAAAATTATCGCCACCAATGACTCCCATTTTATCTCCTGCTACGATGTGGAAGCTCACGATGCCTTGCTCTGTATTCAGACAAACAAGCTGATTATCGAAGACAAACGGATGCGCTACAGCGGTACAGAGTATCTCAAATCCGCAGAAGAGATGGCAAAGTTGTTTCGGGATCATCTGCCAGATGAAGTAATTCAAGAAGCGATCGCTAACACTTTAGAAGTTGCTGACAAAGTTAAGCCTTACAATGTTATGGGGGAACCCCGCATTCCCGATTATCCCGTACCCCAAGGTCATACTGCCGATAGCTACATGGAAGAAGTTACTTGGCAAGGATTAATGGCAAGGAAGGGGTGTCGCTCCCGCAGTGAAATTGATCCTGTTTATAAGCAGCGGCTGGAATATGAGTTGGAAATGATGCAGCGGATGGGGTTTTCCACTTACTTTTTAGTAGTGTGGGACTATATCAAATATGCCAGAGACCAAGGTATTCCTGTTGGTCCAGGCAGAGGTTCTGCGGCAGGTTCTTTGGTAGCTTACGCTCTTAAAATTACTAATATTGATCCAGTACATCATGGACTATTATTCGAGCGTTTTTTAAATCCAGAGCGGAAATCTATGCCGGATATTGACACTGATTTCTGCATTGAAAGAAGGGATGAAGTAATTGACTATGTTACGGATAAGTATGGTAAAGAAAAAGTAGCACAGATTATTACTTTTAACCGGATGACCTCAAAAGCTGTGTTAAAAGATGTGGCTAGGGTGTTAGATATTCCCTACAAAGAATCTGACCGCATGGCCAAAATGATTCCTGTAGTTCGGGGTAAGCCAGCTAAACTTTCGGAGATGATTTCCGAGGAAACCCCCGCTCCAGAATTTAAGCAAGCCTATGACACTAGCCCTGAAGTTCGCCGCTGGCTAGATATGGCGATGCGCATTGAAGGAACTAACAAAACTTTTGGTGTTCATGCCGCTGGCGTGGTTATTTCTAAAGATCCTTTGGATGAAATTGTCCCTTTACAGGTCAATAATGAAGGTGCTGTAATTACCCAGTATTTTATGGAAGACCTAGAATCTCTGGGTTTGCTAAAAATGGATTTTTTAGGTCTAAAAAACTTGACAACTATCCAGAAAACAGCAGAGTTAATCAAACAAAATAAAGGTGATGATATTGATGTAGATGATTTGGCTCTAGAGGAAAGAAAAACTTTTCGTATTTTGGCAAAAGGGGAGGTAAAGAAGATGCCTCCAGGTGTTAAAAATACTTACAAACTATTAGAAAAAGGTGAATTAGAAGGTATTTTTCAATTAGAATCTTCGGGAATGCGTCAGGTAGTACGTGACTTGAAGCCTTCTTGTATTGAGGATATCTCTTCAATTTTAGCTCTGTACCGACCTGGACCTCTCGACGCTGGTCTGATTCCTAAGTTTATCAACCGTAAACATGGCCGAGAAAACGTTGAGTATCAGCACCCATTGCTAGAACCCATTCTTGAAGAAACCTATGGCACTCTTTGCTATCAAGAGCAAATCATGAAAATGGCTCAGGATTTAGCAGGATATTCTTTGGGGCAAGCAGACTTACTCAGAAGAGCTATGGGTAAAAAGAAGGTAGCTGAGATGCAAAAACATCGAGAAACCTTTATAGATGGAGCTGCTAAAAATGGTGTTACTAAAAAAGTAGCTCAAGAATTATATGAACAAATGCTACTCTTTGCAGAATATTGTTTGAGTTATGATACGGAAATTTTGACGGTTGAGTACGGAGCGATTCCTATCGGTAAAATTGTAGAAGAGAAGATAGAATGCACAGTTTACAGTGTTGATGGTAATGGCTATGTCTACACCCAACCGATTGCTCAGTGGCATAGCCGAGGAAAGCAAGAAGTATTTGAATATGCTTTGGCAGATGGTTCAGTGATTCGAGCCACCAAAGAGCATAAATTTATGACTATTGATGGTCAGATGTTGCCAATAGATGAGATCTTTGAGCAAGGTTTAGAGTTGAAGTCTGTATCAGAGCAAAATGAGCAATAAAATTTTAGAAAAACTCAATAATATTGGTATTCGTTTTGTACGTATCTTGTGGTGTGACAATGCTAATATTATTCGCACTAAGGCATTGCACCGAGCTACTTTATCAGATTACCTCAAGCACGGTGTTGGCATTTCTGCTGCCCAGCAGGCAATTCCCGTAATGTATGATGCCCCAGCACCTGGTAGTGGTTTAGGTCCAGTGGGGGAGGTACGCTTAGTACCAGACTGGGATACCTTCACCCCCTTACCCTATGCCCCTGGTCATGCTCGTGTGTTGGGAGATATGGTTAAAGATGGTCAGCCTTGGAGTCTTTGTCCCCGGAATTTTCTTAGAAGGATGATTGCAGAGGCAGATAGTGAAGGGTTGCAAGTAGTTGCCGCTTTTGAAAATGAGTTCTACTTGCTGCGACGGACAGCTGATGGTATTTTGCCAGCAGATGACACAGTTTTTGCCTCAACTCTCTCCTTAGAGCTTCACCGAGAGGTAATCGATGATCTAGCTGAAGCTTTGGTGAAACAAGGAATGTTGGTAGAACAATATTACCCAGAATCCGGACCTGGGCAACAGGAAATCTCCATACTCTACACCCAAGCACTTCCAGCAGCAGATCAGCAGATTGCCTTTCGGGAAACAGTGCGAGCGATCGCACTTCAACATAACCTAACTGCCTCATTTTTACCCAAAATCTTTGCGGACAAGGCAGGTAATGGTTGCCATCTCCACCTCAGTCTCTGGCAGGATGGGCAAAATCTGTTACCAAGTCTCGAAGAAGATGGGAGACTCTCTGAAGTGGCTCGTCGCTTCATTGCTGGTATTCTTCACCATCTCCCAGCTCTGATGGCTCTAACTACCCCCAGCACCAATTCCTATCGACGGATTGTGCCTCACTGTTGGAGTGGAGCTTTTTGTTGTTGGGGTATGGATAATCGAGAGGCAGCAGTGCGGGTGCCGAGTAATCCACAATCCCCTAGTCCAACTCATTTTGAGCTCAAAACGGTAGATCCTTCATCTAATCCTTACCTAGCTTTAGGGGCAGTGATTGCTGCGGGAGTGGATGGCATCCGTCATTGTTTCGAGTTACAAGAACCAGTGACAGTAGATCCTGGAACTCTGACAGAATTAGAACGTAGTGAACGGGGAATTGAACGGTTGCCTAACAACTTAGGAGAGGCAATTGAGCAACTTAGCAATAATCAGTTGCTGCTAGATGCCTTAGGTACGGAGTTGGCTCAAGCCTATCTAGCAGTGCGTAAAGCTGAGTGGGAAGGGATGAAGGATTTCGATTTGGATGCGGAAGTGAAACTTCTGTTAGAGCGATATTAGAAACTTTAAATTTACTCCCAACCCCCCAAACTCTTTTAACCAAGCAGTATTGGGGGGTAGAGGATGTTAACGCAAAGAGTACTTAAAATTCCTTGAACCTTGATAACCGCTTAAATCAGCTAGCTCGTCCAAGGTTTTAACCCCCTCAATTAACTCACCATTAATTTCCCAGTTGGGGTAAGATTTGACACCTGCACCTTTACAGACTTGTGGCTGGGCATTTTTGCCCTTAGGATCACATTCAATGTAATTGATCTTACTGAAGGCTTCTTTCCCAAACAGCTGCTTTTGCTCAAAGCAGTGGGGACACCAGTAGGCACCGTATTTCTTCGCACCGATTTCGGTCAGATGAGCTGCTAGCTCAATTTCAGACTCACCAGACTTACTAGTAATTTCCCAACCTCCTATGTCAGGCTTGGCTTGACCAGAATAAGACTCAATGGGGATGCGCTCTCCTGGCTCCCTAGGTCCGTCGATATTAGCATAGACACCCAAAGTCCCAATTAAAGTTACCATCGCCACAATAATAGCGATAAACAACAATTGACCAATATCTTCCCACCTACGACCAATCACCGTCAGCACAAACAAGCTCAGGGAAAAGATTGCAGAACCAATACAGTACAAACAGACGGCTTCGAGTTTAGCAGCTAGTACATACATCAGGTAACCACTAAAAATCGTCATCGCTGTGGCGATCGCAAACAACGCGAGCCAAGTCCAATCTTCGAGTTGGGAGCGGAGTGCTTTGTTTTGCTCTGGTTTGACTGCCAAAGGAACTAGGGAAAAAGTTGCCATGCTGATGTAAGCAAGGCAACCAAACAAAGGTAAAGGTAAACCAAAAACTTCAGCATAGGCACTATTAAGGACAACATCACAGTTAGCAGCGCCACTAGCAGCCTCTCCAGAGCAAGCAGCTGCCGCCCCGGTAAATTTCAGTACACTTAGATAGGCAGTTAACAGAGTCCCTACAACAGCGATCGCGCCAATTAGTTGACGGGACCAACGATGAATCCAGGGAGTAGAACGTCGGCGAATCATAATTTGTTATTTGTTGTTGGTTGGCAAGTTGCTATTCCCACAATCTATTTCACGAATGTAGCTTAACTGAGGAAATTGGTTTTGGTTGAGCTACTCTCACCACACTCTGTCGCGCCGCTTCTACAAATTGACTGACGCGAATTGGGTCAATTGGTTGCTCGATGTGTCCACGCCGCTTGAGGGAACTCGAGACAATCACTCCATCAGCTGCCTGCATTAAACTGGAAATATTATCCCAATTGGCACCACTGCCAATAAATACTGGTTTTCCTTTGGCGGCGGCAGATGCCAGCTCTAGATCTTCTAAAAGGGGAGGACTACCTGTTGCCCAACCAGAGAGAATGACTCCATCAGCTAAACCCCTTTCTAGAGTTTCCTGCACTGCTATAGTCAAATTTGGGGAACCCAGAGGTCTTCCATGCTTAACGAGAACATCTGCCAAAATTTTGACCTCGCTCCCCAGTTCCTTTCGATAACGGAGTAGCTGATGAGCCTGTCCCTCAATCAATCCTTGATCGGTTGCCATAACTCCCGTCAGAACATTGACACGAATAAACTGGGCTTGGACACAGGTGGCGATCGCTAAAGCACTTTGGGCATCATTACGTAAAACATTGATCCCCACTGGCAGCGTCACCAGATTCATCAGTCGTTGGATAATTAGTGTCATTGCACTAACAACCGCTGGATCCACCTGATTTTTCGTAAAAGGGGCATCGAAAAAATTTTCAACGATTACCCCATCTACCCCACCAGAAGCCAATGCTGTTACTTCTTGCTCCGCGCGATCAATAACTGATTTCAGACTCCCTCCCCAGCGGGGAGATGAGGGAAGTGGTAGTAAATGTACAACGCCAATAATCGGATTCGGTGTTTGAAAAATTTGCTTTAAGTTCACGTATCTACCTGAAAACGCTGGCTACTTTTTTTGAGAGGTGGAGAGATATCCCTGAGATTGAGTGGGATACTTGTTTGTGACTCAATTCCAGTACCCTGTTAGTTGCGGTTAGTACGACCTTACAGGTCGTACTAACCGCATGGGTTTAGTCTAGTCCTTCCATAAATTGTTCCAAATTGTTGGATATCTCAACAAAATTTTATTTACAATAGGTAACAACTTAGAAAAAGGAGGAAGAAACATCACCAATAAAATTCCGTGGGGGTAGGTTAAACAGCTGAATAATGTAGAATACATCACGACAAGGGCGCTCCCTTAACTCTACCGAGCCACAAACTAATAACCGCATGGGCAACAAGCCAACTATTGCAGTTTCTCACTTGGGCTGCGAAAAAAACCGTATAGATACCGAACATATGCTGGGTCTGTTGGTACAGGCAGGCTACCAAGTTGATACTAATGAAGAATTAGCCGACTACGTTATTGTAAACACCTGTAGCTTTATTGAAGCAGCTAGGGCAGAATCTGTCCGCACGCTAGTAGAACTAGCAGAGGCTGATAAAAAAATTGTCATCACAGGCTGTATGGCACAACATTTCCAGGAAGACCTCTTGGAGGAGTTGCCAGAAGCAGTGGCGCTAGTGGGAACTGGTGACTACAACAAAATCGTTGAAGTCATCCAAAAGGTAGAAACTGGTGAACGGGTAAAGCAGGTTTCTGCTGAACCTACCTACATCGCTGATGAAACAACGCCCCGTTACCGGACGACTTCTGAAGGAGTTGCTTATCTGCGCATTGCAGAAGGTTGTGATTACCGCTGTGCTTTCTGTATTATCCCCCACCTCAGGGGAAAACAGAGATCACGTCCGATTGAATCAATCGTCGCCGAAGCTAAGCAACTAGCATCGGAAGGTATCCAAGAGTTAATCTTAATCTCTCAAATTACCACTAACTACGGTTTAGATATCTACGGCAAGCCTAAGTTGGCAGAGCTTTTGCAAGCCCTAGGCAAAGTTGATATTCCCTGGATTCGGATGCACTATGCCTATCCAACAGGTTTGACACCATCAGTAATTAAAGCAATACAAGAAACGCCAAATGTTCTTCCTTATCTGGATTTACCGCTCCAACACTCCCATCCAGAAATCCTCCGTGCCATGAATAGACCTTGGCAAGGGAGAGTAAATGACGCTATTATCGAGCGGCTCAAAACTGCCTTACCGGATGCAGTACTAAGAACTACCTTCATCGTCGGATTCCCTGAGGAAACAGATGAGCAATTTGCTCATCTCAAGCAATTTGTCCAACATCATGAATTTGATCACGTCGGGGTATTTACCTTCTCTCCAGAAGTAGGGACTCCAGCATATGATTTACCAAACCAAATACCCCAAGCTGTTAGAGATATCCGTCGAGATAGCCTAATGGCAGCTCAGCAGCCTATTTCTTTGAAGAAAAATCAAAGTGAGATAGGTAAAGTAGTCAAAGTCTTGATTGAGCAAGAGCACCCCTCAACAGGTAAATTGATCGGTCGTTCTGCCCGTTTTGCACCCGAAGTAGATGGATTAGTCTACACCCAAGGTGATGCTCCCTTGGGAACTATTGTAGATGTGGAAATTACTGATGCTGATACATATGACTTGTATGGTTCAGTAGTTCCTCTGTCATAGAAAATTAAAGGTAGTTGTAGAAGCAGGTTGCAGGTAAGAAGAGTAGAAGAAAATTTTCACCATTTCCACCTTCAACTTTCAACATTTGGTGAGTCTGACAAAGATTTCACTCAACCAGAACAACAACAAAAACTAACAACGAATAATACTTATGACCCTTTCCTTCCAAAGTTTGGGACTGTCTGAATCCCGCACTCATCAGCTAGAAAAAATAGGCTTCACCACCCCCACACCCATTCAAATCAAAGCAATTCCTGAATTACTCGCTGGACGCGATGTAGTTGCTCAGTCTCAAACTGGTACAGGGAAAACAGCGGCTTTTTCCCTACCAATGTTGGAACATATTGATCCAGAAATTCGGGACGTCCAAGCATTAATTCTGACGCCTACAAGGGAATTGGCTCAGCAAGTCAATACAGCAATTCGCAGCTTCAGCAATGACCACCGTTTGAAGATTTTGACCATTTGTGGTGGTCAATCAATGGAGCGGCAAATTCGCAGTCTGCAAAGGGGTACACAGATTGTGGTAGGTACTCCCGGACGGGTTATCGATTTGCTTAAGCGAGGTAATCTCAAGCTGGATCAAGTCAGCTGGGTGGTGCTGGATGAAGCAGATGAAATGCTAAGTATGGGCTTTATTGATGATGTCAAAAAAATCCTGCAACAAGCACCAGTTGAGCGTAAAACTGCCTGTTTCTCTGCTACTATGCCCCTGCCCATCCGGGATTTAATCCAAAAGTTCCTGCAATCTCCTGTGACACTGACGGTGAAGCAAACCCAAGCAGCACCAACTCGGATTGAGCAGCGGGCTTATATGATACCCCGTGGCTGCTCTAAGGAAAAGGCTCTGCTGCCAATTTTGGAATTAGAAGATCCAGAATCAGCATTGATTTTTGTGCGGACACGACGCTCAGCTGCTGAGCTAACCAGCCGCTTGCAAGAGGCTGGTTACAGTGCGGATGAATACCACGGTGATCTGAGTCAATATCAGCGGGAGCGTTTGTTGTCAAGATTCCATAAAAATCAAGTCCGTTGGGTAGTAGCTACAGATATTGCCGCACGGGGTCTGGATGTGGATCACCTCACTCATGTGATTAATTTCGACCTGCCAGATCAGGTAGAAAGCTATATTCACCGTATTGGTCGTACTGGTCGCGCTGGCAAGACCGGGACAGCCATTTCCCTAATTCAACCTTTTGAACGGCGCAAATTGCATCTGATTGAGCGCAAAGTGCGACAAAAATTGGAGATCACCCGGATTCCCACGCGATCGCAAATTGAGGCACGGCGCTTGGAAAAACTGCAAGAAGATTTACGGGAAGCCCTGGCTGGTGAGCGTATGGCATCTTTCCTACCAGTGGTTCATGATTTGGGTGAGGAATACGATCCCCACGCGATCGCAGCGGCAGCACTGCAAATGGTCTACGATCAGACTCAACCTGCAGTGATTGAAGCAGATATTGAGTATCAAGTGGAACGTCCCAAACTCATCAAGCGTCGTCGCAGCGAAAAATTTGAAAAGCCTGTGCTGCAGAACCGATCACGGTAAACTAGTAGTCGATAGTTGTTAGTTGTTAGTTGTTAGTTGTTAGTTGTGCAGTGCGGCGCGGCAGAAATAGCCCACCAGTTAAAAAAGGTTAAAAAGCTTACGGTACAAGCTTCCTTACCTTGGAGCCTCCTGCCCTCTGCCTCCTGCCTTCTTTCTTTGATTGCCAACCAATGACCAACAACCAACAACCAATAACCAATAACCAATAACTAAATTGTGACTTCCATTCTGTCTAGCGTCGATTCTTCTGCTGTTCAGGGCAATGCCTCCAGGAATCTGGAATGGTCTGGTCTCATTGAGACTTACCGAGCTTACTTACCAGTAAATAATTCAACCCCAGTAGTAACCCTCCTCGAGGGTAATACTCCTCTAATACCTGTTCCGGTAATTTCTGGAATGATTGGTAGAGGAGTAAGGGTGTTGGTAAAATACGATGGTCTCAACCCTACCGGTAGTTTCAAAGACCGGGGGATGACCATGGCGATTTCTAAAGCTAAAGAAGCAGGAGCCAAGGCTGTCATCTGTGCTAGTACAGGTAATACTTCAGCCTCAGCAGCAGCTTATGCTCGTCGTGGTGGGTTAAAAGCATTTGTCATTATCCCTGATGGCTATGTCGCTTTGGGTAAGTTAGCTCAGGCTTTACTTTACGGTGCTCAAGTACTGGCAATTGATGGCAATTTTGATGCCTGCTTGGCAATTGTTCAGGAGATGGCATTAAACTATCCTGTTACCTTAGTTAACTCGGTTAATCCTTACCGCTTAGAAGGTCAGAAGACAGCAGCCTTTGAGATAGTAGACAACTTGGGAAATGCTCCCGATTGGCTTTGCATTCCAGTGGGTAATGCGGGGAATATCAGTGCTTATTGGATGGGATTTTCTCAATACCATCAACAGGGAAGGTGCGATCGCACTCCTCAGATGATGGGGTTCCAAGCAGCGGGTGCATCTCCCCTAGTGAGCGGTAAAATAGTTCACCATCCCGAAACTATAGCAACGGCAATTCGCATTGGTCACCCAGCTAACTGGGAAAAAGCAGTTGCTGCTCAACAAAACAGTCAGGGACAATTTAATAGCGTCACCGATGCAGAAATCCTTGATGCCTATCGTTTGCTGGCATCCCAAGAAGGAATTTTCTGTGAGCCTGCTAGTGCAGCATCTGTTGCTGGTTTATTGAAAGTAAAAGATCAAGTACCCAAGGGAGCAACAGTAGTGTGTGTCCTTACTGGAAATGGTTTGAAAGATCCCGATACGGCAATTGAACACAGTAATAACCAATTTCAGCAAGGGGTAAAATCCACAACTGAGGCAGTTGCTCAGGCGATGGGACTAGTACCGCTGCCCGGAATTAAGAATTAAGAATTAAGAATGCTTATAGAGTAAGGATTCTATCGATCCTCTCCTGGTGGGTTATTTCCACCGCACTGCACTAGACAGTTGACGTACTCCCCTGCTCCTAAACTTTCTGTTCCCTTGCCTGAGGGTGAAATAGGACATTTTTTTATTGGGAAATTCCCTTAACTTCTGACTCCGGCTTTGAAGGAGTAGATTTCCGTTCCTTGGCAAGTTGATCGATGGTGTCTCCAATGACAGCAGTTAGGCTTTTACGGGTTTGAGCATGATTAGTTTGCTCAGTTTTGAGTGCCTCAGCTAGGCGATCGCATTCTAGCATCACCTCTTTGAGCTTAGTTCTCAATTCTTCTACAGTTTGCAGTTGCCTCAGTTCCTCCTCAATTGCTGAAGTATCCGAAGGCAGTTTGGCACTCTCCCCTTGTAGTTGCCAGATTTGAGCTTTGAGGTTTTCAATTTGTTGTTGAGCAAGCCTTGCTTCAGTTCGCCGTTGCTGGGCTTCAGTATTGTATAGTTGACGCCAGTTAGCTGCACTCTCATCAGCAGCATCGCGATCGCGAATGCTGTCTGCTAGTTGTTGTTTGAGTTCCTTGATTTGGGTTAACCACTGCCTAACATCATTGCTCATCGCAAACCCCTCCTCATCTGTATCTGTTCCCATCAGTGAATCCAACACCCAAGACTCTTTTGTGTCGCTTTGATTAGTGACCACTGCTTATAAGTTAATTGTCTATAATTTGGCAGATTAATGTTTAAGGATCCTGCTAGAAAACTCAGCAAGTCATGCTATCTGCTCATGCTTTCCATTTTTATCGTTTTTTGCGTCACCTGAATGGGAAAACGCTGAGGAGGACTGTCGCCCGTGCGATGCAACGTCGGTTGATGGGTTTGTCATCTCAGATGGCATACAACGCGATGTTAGCCCTATTCCCGGCAATTTTGGTCATTCTTACGGTAGTTGAGTTATTTAAACAATATTTAAGATTGCCTTGGACTAACCCAGCAAGTCCCCTTGAGGATGTAGCTCCCCACCAAGCAATACAACTGATGGCTGATTTTACTGACAAGATTAGCTTAGCGGATAATCGTGGTTTATTTTCTCTGAGCTTTGTCATCGCCATTTGGGTAGCTTCTGGAGCTCTGAGTGCAGCGATGAATGCTCTCGATCAAATCCATCAAATCCCTCCTGAGGAAACACGACCTTTTTGGCAAGCCAAGTTGATAGCTTTAGGCTTGACAATTGGTAGTATTCTACTGCTGTTTATTGCTTCTTTCCTGATATTTATCAGTAACTTGGTGGTGGATATGGTAGGGGACAAAATTGTTGTCCGCTTGTTGCTGACACTCTTGCAGTTATTGAGTTGGCCCTTAGCTTTGGCGGTTGTTACCACCAACGTTGCTTTTATCTATCGTTTTGGACCAAGTCGTTGGCCTCCAGGTAAACCTATATTACCAGGAGCAGTTTTGGCAGCAGTTTCCTGGGTAGTTGTATCCGGATTATTTCGGCACTATGTTGCCCATTTCGGTAATTACAACAAAATCTACGGTGCTGTAGGGGCTGTAATTATCTTACAGCTTTGGCTCTATATCAGTTCTTTAGTACTTTTATTGGGAGACCAACTCAACTTCACTGTAGGAGAAGAAATGCAACAGACCCTAGTACAGGTGAGCGAAAAAAGGCATGCGAGAAAAATAAGCAGACACACCAAACGCCGAGACAAGGGGACGCACAGAATTGAAATCATACGCAAACTTTCGTCCACCCCCATAGTACAAAAACTCAGAAGATAGTCCCCATGAAAAAATTTCCCCACGTAGGGGCGCACCGACGTGCGCCCTAACCGACGTGCGCCCTCAACCGAACGTGCTAATCATTCAAAATTATCTTGATCTTGCTATTATTTTTTGATATTATTATTTCATAATAGGTAAAGTGTGGGCCCATATATAAAGGCATGCTGCTAGTATAACGGTTGAGAGTTGATAATCAAAAGCACAATAATTGGGTAGTAATCAGAAAAATGCGATCGCATTGACTTTATTAGACATCTCCGGAAATTAGGTTTTCACATAGACAGGACAAGCATTTCAGATTTTTTTCGAGACGTCTATTGTGTATAACATCTGTGACAAGTTAAGGTCAGGAACAGTTTGTCAAGGGGAAAATTGAACAAGCCTCCAATTTAGTTTTGTTTCTTTATCAATCCAGTTAGAATTTCCTGCGCCTTGGCGTATTGAGGGTCAGCAGGAGTTCCCCAAACCCCTTCTTTTGACAAAGATACTTGTTGAGTTTCTGTTATTTCTACTTCCACGTCGGGAGTTAGTCCTACATTGTCAATATCTTGTCCCTTGGCAGTCTGCCACTTAGCAATAGTAATAGATAAACCTGAACCATCTTCATTTCTCAACTTTTTCACGATTTGGATTCGATTATTACCGAAGGTGCGGGTACCTACCAAAACCCCTCGCTGGTTATCCTGCAATGCTCCTGCTAGGATTTCGCTTCCAGTGCTTGTGCCTTTGTCCACTAGTACGACTAAGGGTTTGTCTGTGAGCGCCTGATCTTCTGCATTTTGAATATCTGATTTTCCTCGCCTGTCAACCGTGGCGACGATGATACCTTCTGAAAGCCATATTTGGGCAATTTCTGTGGCAGCGTAGAGCAATCCACCTGGGTTAGAGCGCAAGTCTAGAATATAACCGAAGACTTTTGTGTTCTCTAAATCTTCGATGGCTTTGCGCGTTTCTTTTGCGGTTTCGGAACTTAATAGACTCAGGCGAATATAGCCAACTCGCCCAGCAGGCGTACTCCGATAGCTATAGCGCACTGATTTTAATTCCCACTTATCTATTGTCAGCCTAAATTCTAGTTCTTTTTGCCTTCGTCGTACTGTCAGGATTACTTGTTGATTTTCTTCCGGAACTTGGAGACGGCGATAGACTTCATAAATATCCACTCCTTGGGTGCTTTGACCATCAATTTTCAAAATCACGTCCCCAGGCAAAATCCCTGCTGCAAAAGCTGGGGAATTTTCTTGAGAAGTTATGACCTTGACTTCTCCAGTTTTTTCATCCTGAGTCAGGATAACTCCTACACCTATACCAACTGAGTGCATAGCTTTAAACTGATCGGGAGTCAAAAATCGTGTCTGAGGGTCTCCTAAGAGCTCCAACATTTCTTGAATGGCTTTGTAAGTCTCTTCACTGGAAGTATAGGAACGACTCAGATATTTGTTGCGCACTGCTTGCCAGTCTTGATTGTTGAAAGTAGGTTCAATATATTCCCTATCTACAGTTTGCCAGACTTCGTCTACCAAATCTTTGCGCTCTGTCTTTTTTTGCTCATTATGTAGAAAAAGTCCTCCTCTTACGATTATTATTCCCGCCACGGATATTGCTATTGCACCTAATATAAATTTTCTTTGCATGATCTTTGTAGGTGAATGATTGACCTCAAGCTAACCCCAAACTAGTACCGCTGCGCGGAATTAAGAATTAAGAATTAAGAATGCTTATAGAGTAAGGATTATATCGATTTCTCTCCTGGTGGGTTATTTCCGCCACACTGCACTAGCTCCATTCGTTGTTTCACTGACGTAGTTTCTTCAGAAAAGCCTTTATTTCTCCCACCAGCCACTCTTTTTCTGATCGCGTCAAAAAGTGACCAAAATGATACTTACGCAACCTTGAGCGAATTACACAGGATGTAAAAAGGTTGATGTTCAGCGGCAGAGCAATACCGCTCAGTTTGACTTGATTAATGTCCTTAGTGCTTCCTTGGATTTTTTGATCAAGCCATGAACCTGAGAGCCACCACTTTAACCTATAACTTGTCTGATCAATCTCTAACCTAATCCGACATGCTGCATGGGATATAAAAATCCCAAACATCCATACCTCGATTATCCCCAAGATCAAAATCAGCACAGAGAGCCGGTCTTCCCCAATATGTGTATAGTAGCCAGATTCTACAATTACCCATCCTGCCAACAATAAAAATCCGTTCCCAGCTAGGAATGGGAGTGCACAACATTTGCTGGGCTTGGTGCGCAACCACACCGGCGGAATTTGTACAAGCAACCGTTCCTCAGTCTGAGTTAAGGTAATGTTGCTCTGCTTTGGTTGGCGGCTTTTTGCTGTTGCGTAATTTGTGAGTGCCTGTTCACCCTGCAAAACAGCTAAAGCTGCCTCGGCTGTGGGGAATCGATCTTCGATCACTGGTTCGAGCATCTTTTCCAACCAATCAGCAAAGTTCTTGTCAATCTGAACATGGGAACGGAAATCAATCTTGAGCTTCCGTTGGGGTAAATCAGTAGGGGATTTTCGGGTCAACAGAAAAAGCAGCGTGGTTCCCAAGCCATACAAATCAGTTGATAGTACTGCTTGTCCCCGGAACTGCTCTGGAGCCATGTAGCCGTAGGTGCCGACTACGGTACTGCCTCCGGTGACTGTATGGTGATAGGTGTCTTGCACTGCCCCGAAATCCACCAAGAATATCTGTCCATCCGGTGAGCGAATAATGTTTTGTGGCTTGATATCCCGATGAAGGATTGGGGGAGTTAACTGCTGCAAATAAACTAGGATTTGCAATACTTGGGTAGCTATAAAGTAAACCTCTCTTTGATCAAAATGCCAGCCATTCTCTACCAGCACAGCAAGAGATTTTCCTGGAGCAAGTTGTTGAACAATGTAGAAAGAACGGTCTTGAGCTGTGTCTATCTCGAAATAGTCTAGATAAAGAGGGATAGCTGGATGATTGAGTTGAGCGAGAATCTTGGCTTCTCGTTCAAACAACTCGATCATCTTCCAGTCAGTCATTCTGCGGAGTGAGAGAACTTTGATGGCTACTTGTTGCTCATTTTGTAAGTCTTTGGCTTTATAGGTTGTTCCCACTCCCCCCTGTCCCAAGGTACCTAGGATAAGATACCGTTCGGCAATAATTTCTCCCCGCTGGTGGAGTAGTTCCATATCGGTTCTCCTGGTTTAATGCGTCATTTGGACGATGGTATTGACACGAGATACTACAGGTTAAATTCTCTTTGTTTAAGGTTACGTATAAATGTTTACCTTGTCCCACGGTGGCTTTCGATTAATTCAAAAAGACCCGGTTCTTTCCCAGAGCTCAGAGGAGTTCCGCCTTGGTTATCCTTTGCATTGACATCAGCTCCCCGAGCAATCAGCAGTTTTGCTACTCTATCGTAATGAATTGCCAAGTCCAATGGAGTCGTACCCGTATTATCCTTAACGTTGGGATCAGCCCCTTTGACAATCAGCAGTTCTGTTATGTCTGGAATTGTATCAACCAGCACCTGACGCGAAGGGGTACTGCTTTGGTCATTCTGAGCATATAGATCTCGAATTCTATCAATCAACTCCAGATGTAAAGGGGTACTGCCTTGGTTATCCTGAGCATTGAGCTCAGCTCCCTTGGCAATCAATAGCTCGGCTAAATCTTGATTTTCAACCAAGTGTAATGGAGTCTTACCTTGATTCTTCTTGGCATTGACATCTGCGCCCTGGACAATCAGTAGCTTGGCTAAGTCTCCAATTCTACGAATCAGCGCCTGATGTAAAGGGGTGTTGCCTTGGTTATCCTGAGCATTGAGCTCAGCTCCCTGAGCAATCAGCAGCTGGGCTAAATCTTGATTTTTAACCAAGTGTAATGGAGTCCTACCTTGATTCTCCTTGGCATTGACATCAGCCCCATGGGCAATCAGGAGTGCGACAATATCTTTCTCTGTTTCATTGACTGCTTGGTGTAGTAGAGTCCAACCACTCGCCCTTTTGAGGTTAGGATTACCACCTTTCGATAAATAATTCCTCAGCTCAATGTTTCCTCTCTCAATTTGCGTGTGTACGTAAGTTGAAAGTCCAAGGGCATCAAAGAAAGCATACTTGTAGGAATTGAGGAGAGTAATAGCAGCGATTCCCACGATTCCCACTCCGACTAAACCTTTCCACGGTATAGATGAATTGGATTTGGCTCCTATCACCCGCTTAGTACGCAGCGCCTTTAGAGCTTCCTGTGCCGATGAGAAGCGCTCTTCTAGATCAGGCTCCAGCATTTTCTCTAACCAGTCAGCAAACTTCTCGCTAATCTGAACACGAGAACGGAAATCAAGCTTGAGCCTATCAGTGGGTAATTCCGCAGGAGAGCGGTGGGTGAGCAAAAACAGCAACGTTGCTCCTAAACCATATAAATCTGTGGTGGGTACCGCTTGTCCTCGAAACTGCTCTGGAGCCATATAACCATAGGTACCCACCACCGTACTCCCCCGCATCAAGGTACTGTGATAGGTATCCTGCACTGCCCCAAAATCTACCAGGAATACCTCTCCATCCGGTGAGCGAATAATGTTTTGTGGCTTAATATCTCGGTGGATGACAGGAGGTTCCAGCTCATGCAGATAAACCAGAATTTCCAAGATCTGCATGGCTATCTGCTGAACTATACTTTCGTTAGCACGCCAACCGCTTTGCACCAGCGCAGCTAAAGATTGCCCTTCTGCCAGTTGCTGGGAAATATAAAAAGAACGGTTTTGAGGTGTATCAACATGGAAATAGTCCAGATACTGGGGAATACCGGGATAATTCAGTTGAGCAAGAACACGGGCTTCCCGCTCAAATAGCTCCATCATCTTCCAGTCTGTCATCCGGTGAAGTGATAAAGCTTTGAGTGCTACTTGCTGATGGCTTTGTAAGTCTTCGGCTTGGTAAGTTGTCCCGCTCCCACCTTGCCCTAAGGTGTCGATAATGCGATACCGTTGGGCAATAATCTCTCCCTGCTCGTGTTGCAGTTCCATAGAGTCTCCCTGGTACGAAGTTGTAACCTGACTAATAAGTGGCGCTTGTTGGCTATACTAAATCCAGTTTAGCTAGAGCACCGATCTGCACTTATACCAAATCCAGTTTAGTTGTATAGGTTATTAGTGGGGGCAGGGAACAGGGAACAGGCATTGGTGACAAGTTAAGGCAAAATCGTCGTTGTCAAGGGAATGGAGAATGGAGAATGGAGAATGGAGAATGGAGAATGAAGAATATAGATTTTTTTGTCCAAAGTCCAATTCCATATCTAGGGTTTTTTTAGCCCCAAACACCATTTAAACTAATCTGCGAATCTTGCCATAAGCAATATAAGACCCTCCTTGTTTAGCTTCTTTGACTTCATCTACCACAAAGAGCATCCCTTCTTCACGAATATTGCGAGGGAAACGAATATTATAGTTGGGATTATAGCCATCAGAAACCACTCTTGCCCTTAATTTTTTTCCATCCTTAACGCACTGAACTAGGACACCATCGCCAACAGTTGTTGTTGTTTCTAAATCCGCAGCAGAACCTACAGCTTTAGCTGCTTGTCTAGTTTTGCTGGAAGATGAGGTAGGTTGAGAAGTCCGTTTTCTTTGTTGACCTGGTAGGAGAAATAGTTTAATGTCACCAGCAGCACGATAAAAGCTACTATCAGCGGATAGCTTAATTTCCTCAACTAGATAAGTTGCTCCTTCTTCCCGTAGGCGGCGGGGGAATTGCACATTAAAATCCTGGTTATAGCCTTCAGAAATCACTCGCACCCGCAATTTACCTTTTTCACGCAAGCATTTAACTAAAACGCCTCCGTCTTCACTAGAAACTGCTTCTAGACTATCTGTAGAACCTGATGCGACTCCTCTAAGTTGAAGATCACCGCGATCGCGTGCTTGTGCTTGGTGGGATTGATCCCGCATCTCCTTACGGATAATGGTATCAAATTGACCCTTAGTCAGACGTTGGGCATAATAGTCCAGGTTTTCAATTTCTTCAGCTACTTCAAAAAAGCGGTCTAAGGCTTTTTGCTTAAGATCAGCGATCGCTTGGAGTAAATTTTCTGCTGCGGTTTGATAGTTTCCTTGATCAGCAAGAGCGATCGCTTCATCTTTGAGTTGGGCAATTCTGAGTTTACTGGTTTGTTCCTGGACTTTTACATCTGGTTCAACCTGGTTGGCTTCTTCAGGAGAACTAACAGTTATGTTAATCGGAACTTGGTCAGTGAATTGTGTAATTTTTTCTGCTATAACCGTTTGATACTTGTAGGCAACAGTGACAATTTTTTGTTCCCCTAGGTTAGGGAAGGCTGGGAGAGATAGTTCCAAGGCTAACGGTTTAGGTTCAATTTGATAGACATCCCCTAAAAAGACTTCTAAATTATTTCCTTGCTTCTGAGAGCTATAATTATTGAGGATGCGAGGAATTTCTACCGAGGCTTCTGGTTGTAGGGTTACAGTGAGATTTTGTGCTACTACAGATACTAGACTTTGTAACTCGATGGCAAAAACATCCTCAGCTTCCTCTGGAGTTTGAATATAGTAAAAATTTCCCCCAGCTCCATTGGCCATACCAATCAATAAATCTTCATTAAAAGACCTACCAAATCCCAAAGTTGTGGTGACAATACCTTTTTCTGCCCAATCTTGTGCTGTTTTAATCAGAACCTTTGGTTGAGTCGTACCCATATTGGCTTGTCCATCAGTTAACAGCAAAACCCGATTTACCCGTTGAAGTGATTGTTGTTCCAGGACGCGATCGCATCCCATCAACCAACCACCACTTAAATTCGTTAAACCCCCAGCGCGAATTTTACCAATTTGTTTCTGAATGCTGGCTCGATCTGCAACAGGTTGGGATGGTACGATCGTTTCTGGTTGGTCATCATAGATAACTACTGAAAGAAAGTCCTCAGGAGTAAGATATTCGACCAACTTTTGTGCTGCTTGGATAGCATAGCGTAAGGGTTGACCTCCCATTGAACCAGAACGGTCTAATACTAAGCTGAGATTGAGAGGAACTCTGGATTTAGCTTGTTTTGGTGGTTCTCCTTTAAAGCTAAGAACAATGTCTAGACTAGTCGGTTGGTTAAGGGCAATTGGTGTCTGACTGACAGAGTAACTAACTTGCATTTGATTATCTCCGAGGGATATCTACATTATCTTGATCTTGCTATTATTTTTTGATATTATTTTTTCATAATGGGTAAAGTGTGCGCCCATATATAAAGGGTATGCTGCCAGTATAACGGTTGAAAGTAGATTTATTTAGGGTTGGTTAGATTACACCTAGATAGCGGCAGATCGGAATTTTCCAGCGTTGTAGGGGCGGATTGACGGACACAATTAGCCAACTTTTGGAATAACTTTGAGACAAAAACCGCCCCATCGATAATCAAGAGCAAGAGAATTGGGTAGCAGTCATAAAAATGCGATCGCACTATGGATGAGCAGGAGGGAGTTCAACTTACACAGGGTGGTTTGAGGAAACTAGGCAATCTGGTTAATCTCAAGGATGACATTATTGCTGAGGCAATTCGAGAGCGTGGGGGAGGTCAAAGTCAGGTTAATCAGTTACGCACCGATTATCACAACAAAAGCGTTGGTGAATTAGCCAATTTGGCAGCAGTGGGAGATCAAGAAGCAGAAACTGCTATTAAAATTCTCAAACAAGCAAGGAAAAAGTATCAAAAATATGGTGAAAAATGAATTTCCTATAGGACACACTTTAACAGCAGTATCAATCGTTGAATACCAAGAATTTAGTGTCAAGGAACTTTGCCTTGATCAAGTTAAACTATTTTTTCACAATCAAATCGTTACACTGCTACCAATTGTTGATACTGATGAGATAGAGATAATCAACGAAACTAATACAGTTACTCCTAGGGCAACTGCTCCCTCTTGGTGTCAGTCTTTCCTTGGAAAAAAGCTAATGACAGTATGGGTATGTGAAAATAATCAAGGCTATCGAGACCAAGTTATTTTGGCATTTGAATATCTACATCCCAGCCTTATCTTTGTTGCAGAAGGTTCAGTCATAAAGGTATTCTGTACTGAGCAAGTTTACCGAGTCAAAGCAGTTGAAACTAACTTGAACTATAGTCAAGTATCTTGATAGTTATCTATGATAAGCTAAGACGCATTTAAATTGGTTTGTCCTAATCTCCGCGTCCCCGCGTCTGGTGCGTCTCCGTGTCTGGTGCGTCTGCTGACTCGTTTCCCCACCCCTTTTTTCGTTCACCCTGTGGGAGGTGTGGGGAGAAACAATTCACTTCCCTATTCCCTACTCCCTCACTCCAGATGTTACTCTAGAAAAATATGATTGTAATTCAAATATACTACGTGTAGTTTCATGAACAGAGTCGTTGTTGGTCTCTCCGGTGGGGTTGACAGTTCTGTTGCTGCTGCCACCCTTCATCATCAGGGATACGAAGTTGTTGGTTTAACCCTTTGGTTAATGAAAGGGAAAGGTCAATGCTGCTCTGAGGGGATGGTCGATGCGGCGTTTATTTGTGAACAATTGGGTATTCCCCATCATATTGTTGATAGTCGGGAAGTATTTGAGAGTAACATTGTTGATTACCTAGTTTCGGGTTACGAAGCTGGAATTACTCCTTTACCCTGCTCCCAGTGCAACAAAGCAGTAAAATTTGGCCCGATGCTCACCTACGCCCGTGAGCAGTTAGGCATTGATAAAATTGCCACAGGTCACTATGCCACGATCAGCTATGATGCAGCAAGCGATCGCTATCAGTTGCGCAGAGCAGTGGACTTGACAAAAGACCAGTCTTACTTTCTCTATGACTTGACTCAAGATTTACTAGCAGCATCGATCTTTCCTTTAGGAGAACTAAAAAAAACCGAAACTCGACGCTTGGCGGCTGAGTATCAACTCAAGACAGCTAATAAGCCAGAAAGCCAGGACTTGTGCCTGATTGAGTCCCACGGTTCAATGCGGGCATTTTTGGACAAGTACATTACCCCAACCACAGGTGAGATTGTAGACTTAGACGGCAAGGTTGTAGGTCAACATCAAGGTATTCACCATTACACGATTGGACAGCGCAAAGGATTGGGAATTGCTGCAGCTCAACCACTCTATGTGATTGCCCTGGATGCAGCAAAGAACCGAGTCATTGTAGGCGATCGCACTCGTGCTACTCAAGCAGAATGTACAGTAGGTCGGATGAACTGGGTTTCTATACCCCAACCGACTAATCCCATTCGTAGCACAGTGCAAGTACGCTATCGTTCCCAAGCAGTTGCGGTGAATGTGATCCCCTTAGAAGATAATCAGGTTAAGCTCGTCTTCGATGAACCGCAATTTAGTATTACTCCTGGACAGGCTGCCGTTTTGTACGATGGAGATATGTTGCTAGGAGGCGGAATCATTAAGGGAGCTTGGCAACAGGGGAGAAAAACCCAGTGACATACTCCCACACTTAACCGATAGGTAAGTGTGGGCTTCTCAGCGGCCGACATTCCGCACCCTAGCTGGCACAATCGGTAATTTCATAATTTTCAGGGTAAACTCATCTAAATTAGTATCAAAAACTACAGATAAAGGTTCAAAGATGGTGTGAAAATTTTTAACTCAGCATTAGATGAACTTACCCTGTAATTTTCAAGGGAATAAACAAACTAAATCCCCTTCCCTACTCCCTATTGCCTATTGCCTATTGCCTCTTGCCTTGTTTCTTCAGAGCTGTTGACAGTTGAATTATTCCTGGTAGGCTGATAGCTGAAAGCTGAGAAAGTACAAACAAATATGGGACTTAATCGGCGGAATTTTCTGCAAAAAGCTGGTTTAGGACTGGCAGCACTGGGTGTAAGTGAGACGGTGCTATCACTTTTGGGTGATCACAGCTTAGCAGTGCCTCTGTTAGAGCGCTATTTTCAGGTGCTGGCTCAACCTGGTGGGCGGAAGTTAGCGCTACTGGTGGGCATCAACAAGTATCCTGGTAAAAAAACCTTGGCTGGTTGTCTCACCGATGTGGAACTGCAAAAGGAACTGTTGATTCATCGTTTTGGCTTCCAAGCTAGGGATATCCTAACGCTGACAGATAGCCAAGCTAATCGAGAGAATATTGAAACAGCTTTTGTTGAGCATCTGACTAAACAAGCTAAAACTGATGATGTTGTGGTCTTCCACTTCAGCGGCTATGGTAGCTGTATCCAGAGCATGGATGAGTCCCAACCAAATCAACCCCCACACAGCCAAAATAGCTGGGTGCCAATAGATGGTGCCTTACCAACCAAAAGAGGGCAAATTGCTAACTGCCTGTTGGAAGAAACTCTGGTTTTGTTGCTGCGATCGCTAGCTACAGATCACATCATCACAGTACTTGATACTAGTCATACCAATCCCGATGGTATGATCAACGGCAATCTCAGAGTGCGGTCTTACCCTCATCCCCCAGCAGAGGAACCCAGTTCAGGAGAACTAGCTTTTCAAGAGCAAATCCGGATTCGCCTGAAATCTGCCCCACAGCGGTGGCAGAACGCTAAAATGCTCAGCCAACTACCAGTAGTGGTTCTTGCTGCTGCTAGTCCAGGGGAAGTGGCAATGGAGGCTCCCTGGCATGGCTTCAATGCTGGCTTATTTACCTATGCCCTGACTCAGTATCTCTGGCAAGCCACACCAGCCACTACCATTCAGACTAGCTTGAGTCGCACCGCTGGCATGATGAGGCAACTTGTTAGTAAGCAACAGCCTAAGTTAATTGGCCAAAAAGGTCAATACAGGTCATTTCTCGCCTACTACTTACCTCCTAACCCCAGTATGGGAGCAGATGGCGTTGTCAGCGCAGTAGAAGATAATAGCAAGACAGTATACCTGTGGTTGGCAGGTTTACCAGCAATGGTTATGGAATATTACGGGAATAATTCTCTATTCATAATTGATTCAGCTAGGACTTTTGAGGGTGAAAGAGGAGAAACAAAAGAGCAAGAAGCTTCTTTATTATCATCAGCTTCAATGCAACTACAAATACGCTCTAAGGAGGGTTTAAAAGCCAAAGCACGATTAATTGGCACTAGTGTTGATGATAATTACCAACTACAGGTTGGACAACTGGTTCAAGAATCTGTCCGCGTATTGCCTCATAATGTTGGTCTTACCATTGCTCTAGATGTTAATCTACAGCGAATTGAGCGGGTAGATGCGACTAGTGCCTTTGCTGGTATACCTTCTGTCTCATCAGTAGTAGCAGCAGGTGAACAACCGGCTGATTATTTGTTTGGGAAAGTGCTCCCCTCCCAAACTGCGGCTTTATCGGAAAGTGATCCCTCCGTGAATCAAGAGAGCTACGGGCTGCTCTATCTTGCTGGTGACTTGATTCGCAATACAACTGGGGAAGCTGGAGAAGCAGTGAAATCTGCAGTCAATCGACTTACTCAGAAACTAGACACATTACTGGCAGCTAAGTTGCTGCGTTTAACAGCTAATGAAGGCTCCTCCCGTTTAGGTGTTCGAGCTTCCCTAGAGTTAGTTTCTCCAGTAGGAGCGAATGGTTATTCGCCCCTACTAGTAATGCAACGAGAAACCTGGCGAGCATCTTCATCTAGCCTCAAATGTCCCCCCTGGTGCAACTCATCAACAACTAAAGCATCAGCAGAGGAAAATACCCAGAGTAACTTGAAACTTGTTATCAATGAAGGGGCTGTCCCAACATTAGAAAATGGAAGTCATATCCAATATCGGTTAGAAAACTACAGCGATCGCCCAGTCTATTTTATGATATTGGGTTTTGATACTAGTAGTAGTGCGATCGCTCTTTACCAAGTTCAATCCTTTGAGGCAGTGAGCCAGCCCAATAAAAAACCAATCCTTAAAGAAGGGATGATCCCACCAGGAGAAACCCTAACCATACCCCAAAATTCTGCTGCTTTTGATTGGACTATCCTAGGTCCAGCTGGTGTTGCGGAAATCCAACTGATTTGTAGCTTAGCACCTTTCCCGAAGGCAATTCAGGCACTACAAGCTGTAAGGCATCCTAAAGGGGAAGGAGAGCGAATTGGGGATTTATTTCATCCTTTGCCAATAGTGCAGGCTCTGTTGCAAGACTTACATAATGCCAGTGCAGTTGCTCCGGAGGTAATCGGCGGTATTTCTGACAATTATGCCTTGGATGTCAATGCTTGGGCAACTTTGAGTTTTATTTATCAGGTGGTTTAAAGTGTAAGATGCGACTTCATTTTTACTCTAAATCGGGTGAGCGAAATTTTGGGTGGAATTTCTGGCTAAGTATCAAAAAAATCAATCATCAGTTCTCGTTTGTCCCCCCATCTCCTCATCTCCCCATCTCCCCACCCCTTTTTTCTCGCTGGTACCAGATAATATTACCTAACACAGTAACAGCAAAGGTCATACCTCCTCCAAGCAAACCCAGCATCGGATTGTAACCGCTACGACTGAGGTTCTCCATCCAGAGATGGGTGCGCTCAGAGGATACTAATTGATCTGCAATGAGGGGAGAGAGATACATTAAAGCTGCACCAACGATCAGCCAGCCTACCATAGAGGCCAGAAGAAAGATAGTTTTGGCTGTAGATTGGCTACCCATAAGCGATCGCACAAAGGAACTAACGTTGAGATTAGTATAACGGTGAGGCCGCAATTGGTATCATTACTTACGGTTCGCTCAATTTTCGAGTCTATTCAGAATTATTGTCGCAAAACACTTATGCTATCAAGGTTTGATAATATCTAGAGAGGAGTGAGCTCTTAAAAAACAAGGCAAAAGGCAAAAGGGAAGAGGATTTTATTTGTTTCTTCCATTCATTGCGGGTGCCGCCGCGCCCGACGGGCGCTTTCTAGAAGTTGAGAGAAAAAGTCCATTGATTCAGGTTTTGAACTCATGAGTAATGAGTGAATTACCCGTTGATTAGCTCTATCATTGCGGCAGGGGTGTGGGGAGGTCGCAAGGTCCCCACTGGGGGGTTTGGGGGGCTAGCCCCCCATTCTTAAATTTGGCTTTTGGACCAAAAACTCTCACTTCATTGGTAGCCCAATCAGGTTAAATTTTTTCCTGTCCCCTGTCAAATTTCTGAAAGCCTTGTACAGAAGGCTTTTTGCTCGATAAATCGAGCAGCTAACTTTTCAAATGAGCGAACGGTGAGTCATTTAATCATTGGTCCTTTGTACTAATGACCAATGACTAATAACAAATACTACCCTTTAACACAAACAACTTGCTTCAAAGTTGCTACCACCTCTACTAGATCCGATTGATTATTCATCACCTCATCGATAGATTTGTAAGCACCTGGAATTTCATCCAAAATACCTTCATCCTTGCGACATTCCACACCCTTGGTTTGCTCAACCAAATCGTCTAAAGAAAAGCGTTTTTTTGCCTTATTGCGAGACATCAAACGCCCAGCACCGTGGCTGCAAGAGCAGTAACTATCATGATTACCTTTACCCTTAACAATGAAAGACTTTGCCCCCATTGAACCAGGGATGATACCGTAATCTTCCTCTCGCGCTCTGACTGCACCCTTGCGAGTGAGGTAGACTTCTTCATCGAAATGTACTTCTTTTTCGGCGTAGTTGTGGTGACAGTTTACTGATAGCAGTGACTTAGTGGGTTTACCTCCAACCAGATGCTTCTCAACGACAGCCTTAAAACGAGCCATCATAACATCCCGATTGTAACGGGCATAATTCTGTGCCCATTGCAAATCCCGCCAGTAGGCAGCAAATTCTGGTGTTCCTGCGACAAAGTAAGCTAAATCAGGATCAGGTAGTTTATTATCTGCCAGCTTCGCCAATTCTTTAGCAGTACTAATGTGACACCGTGCCAACATATTACCGATGTGGCGAGAACCCGAGTGCAGCATCAGCCAAACTTGGTTCTCGGTATCCAAGCAAACTTCAATAAAGTGATTACCACCACCAAGGGAACCCAGCTGTTTCATTGCTTTTCCTTCTAAGTGTTGCACTCCTGGATGCAATTCCTTAAAATCCTGCCAACCTTGCCAGTTAACTACTGGTTTCTCAATGTCTTTGTTTTGTTGGAAGCCAACGGGGATAGCTGCTTCAATATCCAGGCGAATCCGCTTAAGCTTACCTTCCAATTGCTCAGCAACAAACGGGGTTTTGATCGCAGCCATCCCACAACCAATATCCACACCTACAGCGGCTGGAATAACCGCATCTTTGGTGGCAACGACAGAACCGACTAAAGCTCCTTTCCCTAGGTGAACATCTGGCATAAGTGCTACATGCTTGAAGACAAAGGGTAGCGAAGCAACATTCTTTGCCATCTTGGTTTCTTGTGAAGCCAGATTGTGATTTGCCCAAGAAAGAACTGGTGTTGGAGTAGATAATTCTAGCTGTTTGTATGGCATAAACGTTTGCCTTTAATCTACAAGTAGGGCACGGGGCTTTTGGTGTCTCCAGTGCAAGACTCAGGCTTTAAAACCCGATAGTTAATATTATACTACATTTATATTACATGCAACTGGTTTGATAGGCTTCCAGACAGGATGATTTTGGGTTACCCTACGGTTATCAATTATTTTGCCAAAACATCTGCGATCGCATGCTCAATTCCTCGCTTATCCAGATATACTTTAACCTCTGAGGAGTTGTTGGTTCGTTTTCGGAAATCTCCATGACTCGATTTATTCATGATCAATTTGCTAAGGACTATCTAGAACAATTGCTAGAGCCTTACGGTGAAGTCAAAGCACCACGTCGGGTTTCAGGAGAAGTGCGAGAAATCGATGTTTGGTTTGCTCCTCACTCTGATAGGGTACCGAGCAATCTTCACAACCTCGGATTATTGGGGCGCATAGCTCAAACTCCCGTACTCATAGAACCCTTCCGCAATGCAGCCACCTGTGACGAAATCTGCGATTGCTTATTAAAATTGTTAGAAATTCGGGGTGAGTTGCAGCGCCAAGCCAAGCGCAATCAGCTCAAAATTGTTCCAGCAGCCATTCCCAAGTTATGGATACTCACCCCAACCGCCTCGGCAACTCTATTAGAGGATTTTGGTGCAAAAGTTGATAAGCAGTGGTTGCCTGGAGTGTATTTTCTGGCAAAGAATCTCAGAACAGTTATTGTTGTTATCCATCAGCTACCTCGCACTCAAAAAACGCTCTGGTTAAGGGTTCTAGGTAGGGGCAGAGTGCAGCAGCAGGCAATTGATGAATTAGAGCAACTGCCAGAAAATAATCTCCTACGTTCCCATATCTTGAAGTTGCTGTATAATTTGCGGAAAAATTTGGAAGTAAGGCAAGATCTAGAGGAAGGTGATAGGGAGTTGATTATGCGTTTAGCACCACTGTATCAACAAGACCGAGAACAAGCACTTCTTGAAGGAGAGCGACGAGGCATTGAGCAAGGCATTGAGCAAGGCATTGAACAGGGAGAGCGCTTGGTTGTGAACAACTTGCTACAAGTGCGCTTTGGTGTTGTGGATGAGGAACTAGCAGCAATTATTGAGCCACTATTGGCACTACCACCGGAGGAGTTTACTCCCATGCTGTTGCAATTATCCCGTGAGGAGTTGTTGGCTCGTTTTCGGAAATCTAATTGAGATTTGAGTTTAGGGAATATAGGCTTCCACTGGTGCCAGTGCCACTATGGATATGTAGACATTAACAGTAGAGTTCTTTTGTGTAGAATAATCTCTACTCTTGTGGAACAGGCTTCCAGCCTGTCTCAGTTTCCTACTAGCAAGATGCCACCAAATATTTTATGACTCTTTTTTCCCTATACCATCACAAAGTTTGCGATCGCGTTCTTTAACATTGGGGTTATGCTTAAGATAATCTCTTATTCTATCACAGCCTTCTTGCAATAATTTATCTAGTTCCAAAGTTCTGAATGATAATCCCTTATCAGTTGCAACAGCTATAGCTTTACCGTCAGGACTAAAACTTACATCTCTTCCAGGAATAAAAGTTAAATGAACATACTTTTCAAAGATACCTTCAATTAACCAGAAGGCAACTCTTTTTTCTGGATTTGGTCTTCTGTAAACAGAATCGTTGTAACCAGTGAAAGCTAATATTTTTCCATCAGGACTAAAGCTAATGTTAAAGGGGTTATATACTGAATAATTATCATTTTTAAAATCTTTGGCTAGAACACCATCAGGTTTCCATAGTTTTACTGTATGATCATCACTAGCAGAAACAATCAAATTGCCTTTAGGGGTAAATTTAACATCATTTACTTTTGCCGTATGTCCTTTAAAAATATTAACTAAAGCACCATCAATATTCCATAATTTGACTGTTTTATCATTGCTAGCCGAGACAATAAATTTACCATTTGGGCTAAAATTAATGCTGTTTATCTTTTCTTCATGAGCTGCGAAATTATTGAGCAAAGTTCCGTCCGATTGCCACAGCTGAATTTTGCCATTATCACTAGCAGAAGCAATTAATTGACCATTAGAGCTAAAGCTAATACTGTTTATTCGAGCATCATAGTTTTTGAATTGTTTGAGCAAGTCACCATTATAACTCCAGAGTTTTATTTTACTCCGATAATTTACTAAAGCAAAATCATGACTATTAGAAATGAATCCAATGTTGTCATCGTATCCTTCAATGGTTTTAATTATAGAACCACTATTACTTAAAATATTGACCACATTGTTATCATTAACAACAGCAATTAACTTGCTGTCAAAACTAAAAATAACATGAGTACTAATATCACTACTATAATCATCTTTTATTTTTTTGATTAAGATTCCATCTTTATTCCAAATTCTTATAATACTTTGATTATCTTGATTAATAATTGCAGCAATTAGATTACCATCAGGACTAATAATAGTATTGCTAACATTACTGGTATCTTCTTTAATTGTTCTAACTAAAATGCCGTTAGAATTCCAGATTTTAATTTTACCATTTTTGTCAGTTGTTACTATAAGCTCGCCATCAGAGCTAATTTGAGCAATTTCATACTCCTTAAAAGTTTTATTTTTACGTAATTGGCGATTGTATTGCCAAATTTCTACTTGATTATACTTTTGAATAGCAACAAGCTGACTGTCAGGACAAAAGGTGACATTTTCAACGTTTTCAAATTCTTTCAATAAAATGCCATCTCTGTCCCAGATTTCTATTTGTTGATTATCACCAACAGCAACAAGTTGATTATCAGGACTAAACTTCACTGTTGTTTTACCTGCAAATTCTTTCAGTAAACTGCCATCTCTGTCCCAGATTTCTATTTCTTCATCATTACCAATAGCAATGAGTTGACTATCAGGACTAAACTTCACTGTTGTTTTACCTGCAAATTCTTTCAATAAACTACCATCTCTATCCCAGATTTCTATTTCTTCATCATTACCAATAGCAATGAGTTGACTATCAGGACTAAACTTCACTGTTGTTTTACCTGCAAATTCTTTCAATAAACTACCATCTCTATCCCAGATTTTTACCCTATTGTCAGTACTAGTAACTACAATTTCGCCGTCAACACTATACTCAATGTTATTGATAATAGTGTCAGATTGTATTGTCTCTATTTGGTTGGCATCCGCAGACCAGATATTTATGGTATTGCCAATACTAACAGATGCAAGATTATTATTGTGGCGACTAAATTTAATATCACTAGTATACTCTTTTATGGTTTTGATTAATCTACCATCAGCTTGCCATATGCCTATATTATTTTCAAGTCTATTTAAGGCAGCAACTTTTTGAGAATTTGGACTAAACTCAACACGAGATATATGCTCGGAATTCTTGAAATATTTAATATCTGAAATTAATGAAATAATATAATATTTTTTATTCAAGTTAGGCAAAAATTTTGAAGGTCCAATGCAGGCAGATAAATCAAAATTTGATTGAAAACAGCTCTCTTGGTTATTACTGACAATAGGCGGATCTACAAAAATAGTATCTTCCTGACTCCATTCTGTTTCATTTAACTCTTCTCTGAGCAAATTACCTTCTTGATTCCAATATTTCTTATTTCCCTTTATATCAGTACTAACTATATAAAATTTTTGATTAGGGGCACCAAAACTAAAATTATAGATATCAGAATCAGCAAGCTGCTTAAAGTGGTTGTTCTTCAGGTTCCAAAGTATGACAACATTATCTTCTGCCAGAGAAACAATTGTTTTACCATCTTGGCTAAAACGGATTTTAGCTACTTTACCTTGATGTCCTCTTAAAGTATTAACTAACGTACCATCAATATTCCAGATCTTTATTGTACTATCATTACTTGCAGAAGCAATCATTTTACTGTCTGGACTAAATTCCACATCATTTACAATCTCTGTGTGACCTTTTAAGATACTAATATTTTTACCATCAACAGTCCAAAGCCTAACAGTTTTATCTTCACTAGACGATGCCATATACTTTTTATTTGTACTAAAAGCCACATCTGTTATTTCATTAGTATGATCTTCCACATAATTGATTGATTGATTAACATAAACTGCATTTTGTAAAGATAGCAAGGATAATTTTTTTACAAAATTAGTTGTCCATAAAGGAAGCTTAAGATATTTTACTGTTCTTATTCTATATAAGTTATCTTCAGCTCCAGAAAAGCTAGAATAATTTCTCTCTGCTAGAGATACCACAAATTTATTGAAGCTTAATGTTCCTATAATAGTGGTAGCTACTATCCCTGCAGTTGCTAACAAAGCGAATCCTATTGTTATTCTACGGGTTGTCCTTAACTGTTTCTTGAGAACCTCATTTAATTGTCTTTCTGTTATCCTTCTCTGTTCCCTCTCCTTCTCTAAGTCCTTAATTAATTTTTCTGATTGCTGCTGACGGACAAAAGTTACTAAATAATCATGGACTAGTTGATATCTATCAGCAGGATTAGCTGGTACTCTCAGCACTAGTCCCGATTTCACCAAGATATCTAAAACCAAACTGAGGATTTCCCCTTTGACTTCCAACTCCAACTCTAAATCCGCCCGAGTCTTCAGGGGACGGGTATTATTTTCATCAGTCAGTAAATACAATACCAGCTTCGCAACCTGCTCATTTCCTTTGCCACAATCTTTAACTACATCATCTAAAAATCTTCCTACCAGTTGCTCCTTAGAACCCAACTGTTGATAATCGGCCAACTTGGTTATCTTTTCTGCTTGTAGTTGCGCTCCCACTACCTGCAACTCAATAGGACTTACTTCCCCTAAATCGCCAGCCAAGTCACTGACTAAAGTATCGAGTAGTTCCGGTTCTAAACTAAACTGAGTCTGAGCAGTAAGATTTTGGATTACTAATTTGGCATCTGCTGGGGAAAAGTTACCTAAATAGCAGAGGATATTTTTGTTGAGGATATCGTTATTGGCAACATCTAAGTTGACTAGTCGGTTGTTGCACTCCAGTAAATAGTAGAGATAATCTTCTCGCAGGGAGAGAATTACCGTAACAAACGGGATAGCTAAACAGTCTCGCAGAAACTCATAGAAGATTTTCCGCTGCTTCGGCTCCTTATAGACAAAGAAAAACTCTTCAAACTGATCGAAAATTAGTACAGTCAGCAAGTTGCGATCGCTATTGCTCCTCAGTTGCGCCAGGATTGCTGTTATTGAATCAGCTTGTAAGGCAGGAGGCAAAAGATTATCTGGAGAAGAAGGTTGTAACTCACATTTTGTATCATCCTCAATAGGCTCCAAAACTCGCCCAGAGTTCAAACTCTGGGCTGATAGCTCAAGTTCACTCAAGTGGACTGAAACCCTTGTACAGTCGTCTTTAGACGACTTTAGCTGTGAGCCAGGGGTTTTAACCCCTGGTGAATTATCGGGATTAGTGCAAGGGATATAGGGGAGGGTTGCCTTACTTTGTTCAGGATTAGCTTGCTGCAAACAACGCCCTAATTCTCTCACCCAATCGGTATAAACCCGCTGCAACACCGGTAATATTCGCCGCGCCTCAACCGTTTGTTGCTGTAAAGTAGGAATTAATCCCGCTTCAATGAGGGAACTTTTCCCTACTCCCGACTGACCATGAATAATCATCAGTCTACAGTCATTACGCCCTACTCGCGCCACCAACTTTTTGACATCCTCTTCCCTTCCCGAAGCCTTTATTTCCAGAGACATTTCTCTCTGAGCAGCAGCAGTAGGTAAAGCAGGATTAGTTACCAACTGTTTCGCTTGCAATCTACCTGCACCAATAAAGGCACGGAAACCAAACTGAGTTTCTACGGTTTGTCGCTCTTGCTTGAGCTCAAAAGCAGTGAGATACTCCCCCTGTTGGAAATAAACTTCCCACAAGGAGTTTAAAATACCGATGTAAAGTGCTGGATCATAGTGAGGTTCAGTTATTTGTTTTGCCGACAGTAAAGTTTCCCTAGCTGCTCCCGTATTTCCCAGTAGCTGTTGTGCTTTGGCTAAAGAGAAGAGATACCAACCTTGATGAAATTTGCGCTCCCAGTCTAAACGAATAGCTGTGTTTTCTTGCTCTAAAGTTGCAGTGAGAGCTTTTTCCCCTTCTGCCAGTAAAGCTAAAGCCTGCCTTGCCTGTTGTTGAGCCGTTTCCGGCTCAGATTTAGCTAGTGCTATTTCTGCGAGGAATCCGTAAGCTCTAGCTTGACGAAGCTGATTTGCCTGAGTTTCATGTAATGGCAAAGCAAGTGTGACAACTTCTTCCAAATCCTGCCACTGTCCTAATCTGTGTAGTACTTCCGCCCAATAATTGATAAACTTACTGACTAAATCCTGACGCTCGGCTTGCTGAAAAATTGCGATCGCATCCTCAAAATAATCTCTCGCTCGTTGACAAGCTACCTCATATTCCCGGCGCTGCTGCACTGCATAACTGCGCCACCATAAACCCAAATGTAAGTAAATTAGTCCTTTTTTAACTTGATTGCCAGTTTCAGGGCACAGATTTAAACTATCTTCGTAATGTTGCCTTGCTTGTACTTGGTTATTTGTCCATCTTCCCAAGACAAATTCTAAACTAGCGGCTAATTCTGGTTCTAAAGTAAGATGCTGTGCTTGCAGCTCCTCACGCGCTTGTTCTAATTCCCAACAACGAGAAGTAGTTAAACCTAGATGAGCATGGTTGGCAGTAAAGAGGAAAGCATCTTCGGAGTTGAGAATACGATTAGACACCTTATCAGTAGTTTCCCGGAGAAAAGTAACCAACTCCTCACTAGCAATTTCAAAGGTAACTGTAGTCGTCCAACTGTAAAAATCCGGTACTAGGCGAATAAACTTACTGAGTATGGCATCTGTCACCCAGAATACCAAGGGAAACTGGAATTGGCGAAACTCTTCGCGAATATAGTTAGTAGTAGTGAGAACTTTATCCAGGTTAGTAACCGACTCTAAACCCAAGATAAACAGAGCCTCCGGTTGCTTATCACCGATTTCCTCAACAATAGTGGAATGAAGAGAGTTGACTTCCTCCGTTAAGGATAATCTACTGATAGCAACCCCAGATTCCTGGCATAACTGCTCAACAATGCGCTCCCGCAAAAATCCATAGTTACACACAGCTAAAATCAGAGAGCAATCTCCTTGAGACACCCTTAGCAGGCGTGTAATTTCTCCCAAAGCTTCCTGATTTTGGGGAGTGAGTGTTGGGGATGATTGAGAGTCAGTCGCCATAGGTGTTAGGTGTTATAACATGTCCGGTTGAATACTTATACTTTGGTGGAAAAAAGGCAGAATGCAGAGGGCAGAGGGCAGAAGGCAAGGAGTAGCAGAACATGATATTACAGATTTCCAGGGAGCAAGATGCTCCCACTACTATCCCAGAAGAAAATTAAACCCATTCTTAATTCTTAATTCTTAATTCCTCCTCAGCTTCTGCCAAAACCGGATTCACCACAAACCATCCCCCCACCTCATCTCGATACTCAAAAACAAACAAACTCTTCAACAGAATTTGATACTCATCTTCTCCATTCACCGTTTGTTGCTGCTTGACTTTCCTTAGCAATTCCCACTCATCAGCAGTAATCGCCTTAGTTAACTCCGTGCGTCTTTGAGTAATCGCTTTTTCTACCAATTGTCGGGAAAAAGGCGGGTCTTCCATTTGCAAACACTTACGCAATAAAATTAGTAAACTGCGTACATGACCCCCACTAATGGTACAAAGACGGTCTAAAGTGGCAGGACTATCAAATAACTTGGGGATTAGACTTAACCTCTGTTGCGATTCTACCTGAGGAAAGGCTCTAGTCAAGAGCATCTGGCGCAGTAAACTCAAACCCTGCTCACAAATACTACCATCTCGCTCTTGCACCCTCACCATCGGTAACAATTGAGGTTCCACACCAAAGCGGTTGACAAGGTTTTCTTTCTCGTTAGAAAAATTTAGCACCAGGGGAATCGTATACACCAGATGGCACTGGAGTTTCTTGAGTTGTTCCCCTCGCTCGACAAACAGATACTCTGGTTGAGATGTATCTCCCAAACGCAGTCTATTATCAATGCGGTCCAAATTATCGACAATTACTACCAATCCCGCCTGATTTTGAGCCTGAAGTTGTTGTTGCGCGGGAATAATCAACTCTTGGTTAAGCGCTTCTAAAATATTATTGACTCTTGGTTCAAGATGTTGCCGTAGAAAGGAGCGAATAGTAGTACTGTTTTTAGCTTTAGTCGTGATTTCGGCAATACCCAAGGAAAGAGTAGATTTACCTTTATCTGTTTTTAATCCCCAATTACCTCCCTTAGGGATTTTAATATTCAAACCGGTAACATCAGAATTGAGCAAAGTTACCGTATCTTCGAGCAACTGCTGAAAGCGATTGGGTTGCAACTTGATACCTGCGTCTTCTAAACTTTGACTCACCTGACGGGCAATAGCTAATAAAATATCACTAATATCCACATCAGCAAGATCTAAATCCTGAGAAGACTGGAAATAGACGACATGAAAGCCTTCCTGCTCCAAATGCGCCTTCAACTTAGATAACTCAGTAGACTTGCCACAACCAATATGACCAGTGAATAATTGACAAGTCGGCTCATCTCCCGATAAAACAATGGTACGTTGCAACTCGCGAATAATATTATTGCCCCGTACCGCAGCAAAATCAGTATAGTACTGTCGATCCTCTGCCTTAGTCAAATCCAGAGTTTTATTCGGATTACAGGCACGAAACAGTTGGCTCAACTCTACTTCTACCACACAAGCATCCCCCCAAAGATATACAAATTCTAATCTATCTTTGACTAAACGACTAATGACTGAGGTAGACTTCTTCTGGGAAATGTACTTCTTTCTTGGCGTAGTTGTAGTAACAGTAGCTGCGTTATCTTAAATCAAGCATACCTACCTCGACTCCTATGGCAGTTCATAAAGACACAATTTGGGATCGTTTCTTATCCCCAATTATCCGCAGCTTGATTGATGAAGACAAACTACGGCAATTTTATGAGAGCATCGATTGGGAAGCCGAAAGCGATCGCTTCAGTAATCCTCAGTTAATTTATCCTGACTACTACCTCACTCAAAACTTCCACGGCATTGAAGGCGGTTATCTCAATGCGAATGCAGCAACTACCTATGATCCGATCACTCAATACGTTTTACCCCCTAACGAAACCTGGGTACGCCAAGGTTTAATTGATGCCATCCAGGGAACACCGCGACGCATTCTTGACTTAGGTTGTGGCACTGGTTCGACTACCCTTATGTTGAAGCAAGCTTTTCTTCAAGCTGAGGTAATTGGTACTGATTTGTCTCCCTACATGCTGTTTATGGCTGACTATAAGGCAAAAGAAGCTGGTTTAGATATCCAGTGGCTTCATGGTAATGCGGAACAGACGAATTTCCCTGATGCCTCTTTTGATTTGGTTACAGCGTCATTATTATTTCACGAAACACCACCAAAGATAGCTCATTTAATCTTGCATGAATGCTTCCGGCTACTGATGCCGGGAGGAGAGGTGCTAATTCTGGATGGTAATCAAAAAACCCTGCGCCAAGTTGATTGGCTAACTCAGATATTTGAAGAGCCTTATATCAAGGATTTTGCTGCGGGTAGTGTGGATGCTTGGATGGGAGCCGCAGGCTTTGAAGCGGTACAAACTCACGAATTATGGTGGGTGCATCAGGTAACAAGGGGAATGAAACCTCTACCAGCAGCTCAAAAGAAAACTTTTGCAAGTAGTATAGTAGAGGATTTAGGTTCACAGGGCATTCCTGCACCAGCTTTTTAGCACACTAGTGCAGCGCGGCGAAAATAACCCACCAGTTTGAGAGCGATAGAATCTTTACTCTATAAGCATTCTTAATTCTTAATTCTTAATTCTTAATTCCGCGCAGCGGTACTAGCATGAGTTTAAAAGCAGTTATCTTCGATTTCAATGGCGTCATTATTAATGATGAGGCAATTCACCAGCAGCTGATTGAGGAAATTATTATTGGAGAGAATATGTGTCCTGCTGCTGATGAATTCCGGGAGGTATGTTTAGGTAGAAGCGATCGCGCCTGTTTACAGGACATACTTAAGCGTAGGGATAGAATAGTTACCCAAGAGTACTTAACTAAGCTACTCACTCGTAAAGCCCAAGCTTATCAACTCCAGCTGCAGGCAATGGAAAAGTTACCAATTTACCCAGGTGTAGAAGATTTGATTTTCAAAATCCGGGTTGCTCAGTTGCCAATGGGTGTAGTGAGTGGAGCACTGCGTTGTGAAGTAGAACTGGTAATCAATCGCGCCAATTTAGCACAATACTTTTGTGTAATTGTAGCTGGTGACGACATCAAGGTGAGTAAGCCAGAACCTGATGGCTATCTTCTGGCAGTGGAGAAGATAAATCAACAATATCCAACCCTCAACCTCCACAGCAATGAATGTCTGGCAATAGAAGATACTCCAGCTGGGATTGAAGCAGCAAAACGAGCTGGAATGCAGGTAGTAGGTGTGGCGAATACCTATCCATTTCATATGCTCCAACGTCAAACCAATTGGACTGTGGATTATCTTAATGATTTGGAATTAGAACGGGTACAGCAAGTTTATTCTCAAGCTCATGGGAGAATTGAGGAGCAATACTAGCAAAAACTGATCAAATGCCCCAAGAGCAACAAAGATTGCACCTGCGCCCTCTCGCTCCTTACGAAGACAGGTTGCTGACAGCGCTGGCGTTTTTCCGAACCCAGAGAAAGACTACAACCCAGGCTCATCACTGTCTGGCAATGTATCTCCGACAGTCAGAGAGTCGGATCATGAGTGAAGTGGGTTTTTATGCTAGGTTGTCGGGATTGAATCAATTTGAGCTGCTTGAACTCATTTACACTGATCCAGATAAGGCAGAAATGCTCATTGAGCAAGCTGCTGGAGTGGGGGTTAAAGATACTTTCGAGGAAGAATAATAAGCTCGCAACGCATCTAATTTGCACCAAATTCAATCATCAGCTTTTTGTGGAACAGGCATATTGCCTGTCTGTGGAAAGATGTAAGGTGAATGCGTCTAAGCTTAATCAATTCAAGACAAAAGTGCTGGTTGTCGCTGATCTATATCTTGAAACAGAGGGGTACTGAGGTAGCGCTCCCCAAAACTAGGCTGAATCATAACAATGATGCGTCCAGTATTTTCTGGACGTTGAGCAACTTGGATAGTAGCACATAGAGCTGCTCCTGTCGAAATTCCTGAGAGGATGCCTTCTTCCCTCGCTAAACGACGACCATAAGCGATCGCGTCTTGATCTGCAACCGTAATTACTTCATCAATGAGTTCGACATTAAGTACTTCAGGAATAAAACCTGCACCAATACCTTGAATTTTGTGGGGTCCGGGCTTCCCTCCAGATAGGATAGGACTATTAGTAGGTTCAACTGCGATCGCTTTTAACTCTGGCTTGTGTTGTTTGAGTACTTCTGCCACTCCAGTAATTGTGCCACCAGTTCCCACACCAGCTACAACTATATCAACCTGTCCGTCAGTATCTTGCCAAATTTCTTGGGCGGTTGTCTGTCGATGAATCTCTGGGTTAGCTGGATTACGAAACTGCTGTAGCATGTAGGCATTGGTAGTTGTCTCGACAATTTCCTGTGCTTTTTGGATAGCACCTTTCATCCCCTCACTACCTGGAGTTAATTCCAACTGAGCACCATAAGCCTGCAACATGGCTCGCCGTTCTAAACTCATGCTATCTGGCATCGTCAAAATCAGCTGATAGCCTTTAGCTGCTGCCGCCATCGCTAGAGCAATTCCCGTATTTCCTGATGTTGGTTCAACTAAAACAGTTTTCTTTGGACTAATTAGCTTCTCTTGTTCTGCGGCATTAATCATATGTACCCCGATTCGGTCCTTAACTGAAGCAGCAGGATTCATGCCCTCTAGTTTGACCAGAATTTGAGCCACACAGCCTTCTGACTGGGGGATAGAGTTTAACTGAACTAGAGGAGTTCTACCAACAAGTTCCGTAATATTTTGTGCAACGCGCATAACCGTGTTCCTTTATCGATAGTTATCTAGAAGAGGATAATAGTTTAGTGTATTAAGTCCGTGTATCATTCACATAGATGACCAAGTAGACAGAGGTGGAACCTGCAATAACTCCTTGCTCAGACTATTGTGAATCCGACCATTAGTAGCCAAAATTCGACCAGAACCCATAATTAAGGGACTCTGATCATAAGCACTCACTTTACCTCCAGCTTCCTCCACTAGCAATACCCCAGCAGCAATATCCCAAGGAGAAAGTCCCCTTTCCCAGTAACCATCAAGTCTTCCACAAGCAACATCACACAAATCCAGGGAAGCAGCACCAGCACGACGGACTCCCTGTGTCAAGTGGGTCAAGTAACAAAATTCAGCATAGTTGTTATCAGAAGTCTCCCGTCTGTCGTAAGCAAAACCAGTAACCAATAGGCTTTTACCTAATTCAGAGTTTGAGGAAACGTGGATAGGACGACGATTGCAGGTTGCTCCTAAACCCTTAGCAGCACGAAACAATTCATCGCGGAACGGATTATAAACAGCTCCCACTTGAGGCATTCCGTCAATTAGTAATCCTATAGAGACAGCAACGATGGGATACTGATGTGCATAATTAGTAGTACCATCAAGAGGATCAATTGCCCAGAGGTACTCACTGTGCTTATTTCCCTGTTGACCAGACTCTTCTGCCAAAATAGCATGGTCAGGAACATGACGATCAAGCACATTGAGGATGGCTACCTCAGCTTCTTTATCAGCAGCAGTAACTAAATCTCCAGGACGCCCTTTTTCCTCTACTTCTTCCAACTTACCCCAGTAAGTCTGTAGGATAGCACCAGCAGCCATAGCAGCTTCGGTGGCAATATCTAGGAAAACTTGCAGCTGTTGAGGAGTATGTTGTTTCATGAAGTTGGTTGTTGGTTATTTGTAAATATTGACCACTGACTAATAATCATCAACCATTTTGGCAACTTTAGGATGTTCCAATTCCCAATTCCCAATTCCCAATTCCCCATCCCCTTCAATCTCAAATCTCAATAGGGATTTTTACGAAATTCCTTCGGTGTCAAGCGCATTGGTTCCTTTGGGTTCCAAATACCATATCCCATAATTCTGGCGTATTCCTGAGCATAAGCAAACTCAGCATCATACTTATTATTAGGCGATCGCGGCACAGCCAATACATAACCTTCTTCAATCAGTTGCTTATTGAGCAATACACCATTATGCCAAACATAAGCTAGCCAGCGACCAAAATTGTCTTTGGTTTTGACATCCGGCTCCAGTAAAACTGATTGTAAGATAAGTTGTTGACCATTCACTTGAGCAATCATTTGCTCCAGGCTTTGCTTAGCTGCTGCTCCCCAAGGTTCCTGTCTCAAATCTGGTGCATCAATACCAATCAACCTTACTCGTTCAATTAAGGCTGGTTGCTGACTTGTATCTAACACTTCCAGAGTTTGTCCACTAACTACCCGCTGTACTTGCACGGGGAAAGTATTTCCTTCAGGCTCAGTATTAGATTGGCAACTTACCAGTAACAGAAGACAGCAACAAAGTAAAGAGCATCGCCAGAGTAATTTTGGCAGCTCATAGACATCTTGCCTGCCCTTGTCTACCTCACTCATAAATTTGCTATTAATCCTTAGCTTCACTCTCAAGTGATGAATCGCTCTTAGTATGCTGAGAAAATCCCCAAACAAATATTAGGGTAATAATAGCAATCATTAACCATTCAGGGGGTACCAATTCCGGATTGATCGCCCTTACCAAAAGTCGCAATCCAATTAAGCCAACTGTTACGTAACCTGCATCCTCCAAATGGACATATTCCTTGAGCCAGCGGATAAATAACTCCGCCATGAACCGGAGAGTAATAACGCCGATTGTACCACCAGTGAGGACTAACCAAGTTTGGTCAGAAATCGCAATCGCGGTGGTAACGCTATCCAAGGAGAAAGCTAAATCTGTTACCGCAATCATGGGAATTGCTTGCCATAGTGAAGTAAACTTCAGACCATGATGTTGATTTTGTTCATCCTCACCCGAAGTGAAGTACTCAAAGACCAACCACAGAAGATAAGCAGCTCCTAGTAGCTCAAACTGCCAAAACTTCACTACCCAAGTAGCTGTAAGAATTAGAGTAATTCTCAGCACATAGGCAGCTGCTAAACCGAAGTTGAGTGCACGACGCTGGAGTTGGCTACCTTCCAAACCTCGTGCAATGGCAGCTAGAGCGATTGCATTATCCGCAGATAGCACCGCCTCCAAGGCAACTAGAATCAGCAATACCAAAGGAGCTTCAATGCCAATATTGAAAGGGGAGTTAAAAACTTGGTCTAGCATTAAAAATCATCAAAAACAAAAAGTGGGTTACAACAATTAGTGCGTCAGCTGCTAAGATACGCACAAATCGAATGTACACCTTAACCAAGCTTAACCTCTCACCAGTAATTTATACCCAAAAGCTCGGTAATAACCAAACGGCAGAGGTTGAATAGCTAGGGATTTATGTTGCATCTTGTTACAAGATGTTTCGTCGGTCGTCAATTTGACGCAAATTAATGGGTGACTACCCTTGAAATTAGGAGATGTTAAACAATGTCTATCTCAGATGCGCAAGTTATCGGGGCTCTATTGCTCGCTCTTATTCCCGGAATCCTTGCCTTCCGTCTTTCCACAGAACTGTACAAGTAGAGTTCCATTGCTAAAGTGATAGAGAGCTTATCAGAGGCTCTGCGAGAGACTCCAGTTGAGTCTTAATGACAAGTTCTTCATTGGTGTAACTCCAAAACTCACCCTATCAATAAAAAGAACTTCTCTCGCTTTTTGATTAGTTGCTTCAGTTTTCCGGATGATCACACTACTAAGGTGTTAGATGATCTGAGCACGCCGGAGTGCTAATACCTTTGATAGGCTCTTTATCAATTTAGATTGTGAATCTCCAACTCCTCGGTGCTGGATAACAGCAAGCTATTCTCAAAACACTATGAACGCAATCCGCTCCTCTAGACCAAATCTGCCAACTTCAGAACATCACCGAAAGGTTACTAGAATTAAACGCCCTCCGCGATATCATACTCAGGGAGCTATTGTCGGCGAGACTACAGCAAAGTTACTTGTCAATCTCATACTTTGTGGTGCTGCGTTCACTGGACTAATCAAACTTTGGCCTTATCACTCGTCACAACAAACTAAATTGCGAGAAGTTCGAGCAGAAGTAAAGCTAACTGAGGAACGAGTCGAGCGTCTGAAAAAGGATTTTAGCCGCTCTTTTGATCCTAAGCAAGCTAAAAGTGTCATGCAGGAGCAAAGTTATCGGGTTGATCCAGATCATCTTCATGTGGTTTGGCAAGAGTCGGAAATAGCCGATGAATATTAGACTTTTTGCGAAGTAGGGAATTGGGAATTGGGAAAGGAATCGACAATCAAGCTTTTCCCCTTACCCTTTCCCCTTTGGATGTTTTTTATTTGGAAGTCCCTTAACTCAAGCACTTAGGGGTTTTAGTAACTGATTGATCCAGGTTTCAACTTTGCAATACAGACTACTAGCAGAACTAGAGGGGGACAACTGTTGAAGGGCATTTTGATAGTCGAAGAGGGCACAGTTCCAGTCACCACGCAGATGATAGGTGCGTCCCCTTTCAGCGTAGATATGCTCTTGGGGACATCCCAGGATTAGAGCCATGTCAAAATTTTCCAAGGCTAAGTCGTAGAGTCCCAATTCACGGAAAGTGATAGCCTGGTTGATCCAAGTACGAAAATTGCCGGGATTGAGATCAAGAGCCTGTTCGTAGTCAGTGAGTGCTTCTGAAAGTTTGCTAATAGATGCGTAGTAGTTAGCACGATTGTTATAGGCACTATCCAATTGGGGATTGAGTTGTAGAGCCTTATTATAATCAGCTAGCGCTTTTTCTGGTTGACCACTTTGGAAGTAAATCAATCCTCGGTTATTGTAGTCAACCGCACAATTGGGGTGTAGGCAAATGAGCTGGGTAAGCAAAGCGATCGCATTTGTATAATCCCCCTGTTTGGCTTTACGCTGTGCTGAAGCCCGTAGCCTTTGATCTGAGTATTTTTGATTTTTGCCCGATAGTAGCTTGAAAAGGTGATTAGGTCTTTGCTTCTTACGAGGCATTGGGAGCCACTCTATATTCTGATCTTCTTGCCGATTAACATTTATAAAAGTATGAGTATTCATGTCTTCCTCAACAGCGCCTGCGACCTATCTAAAATCAACATTAAGGCTTACAGCACCCTAATTGTGGGTTTTGGTGTGTCACTTGCTTATGCGTCTGGAGATGTCCCACAAACACTTCTTCCAGACGACCATTTAGTTTTAGATGTTCCTAATGAACTCTACAGTGCTACTTCACCGTTTTCCTGAAAAATTGGAAAATATTTCCTGAAAGATTGGAAAATAAGTCACCGGAGTTTAGACAAAACTAATTTACCTCCACTCTCCTTGAAGGGTAAAAGCTGCCCAATAATAGGGAGCATTCCACTGGGTTTGTTGTTGCATTTCCAACTGTGCAGCTCTTAAAGCTAGCGTAGCTGACAAGCCCTTCTCCAAAAGATTATGGTAAAATCGACTCATCATTTCAGCGGTAGCTTGATCACTAACATTCCACAGACTTACTAATACCCGTGGGGAACCTGCATACATAAAACCTCTGGTTAAGCCTACTATTCCTTCCCCTTTGATTTCCTCTCCCAATCCTGTTTGGCAAGCACTCAGTACTACTAACTCAGCAGGTAAGTTCAAGTTAAACACATCATGGAGGCGTACAAAGCCATTTTGGGGCATGCCTTGTTCATCGAAGAGGGAGAGTACGACTCCTGATAACTCAGGGTTGGTGCTGTTGAGTAAGCCGTGAGTGGCAAGATGGATGATACGGTAGTCACTTAGCTCAGGATTAGTTATCATCTGGCGATTGGCAGCAAAGTCAAACCCATGCACTCGCTCTGAATCAGATACTAATGCCATAATTGCTTCAGCCTCAGTGCGGGTTCCTGGTAGCCTCTGCCAAACACCGATATCAGTTTCTCTAGCAGAGCGATCGAGTAGCTGTTGTGGTAGATTGGCATGGTCGCTACGCGAACTGCCGTAGGCATCACTCTGTTGTTTGCTGTTAGTTACCCGCTCATCATCAGGGCTAAACACCGGATCAGCCAGAATGGCTAAGGCTTTAGGTGCAGTTTGACGTGTTGATTGTTCCTGTCGGAGAATTCCTAAAGTAGTGGTAGAGGGTAGGTTGACGATTTCGTGATTAGCTAACAGAGGTACTACATCTTCTCCGGAGGTTTCAGGCAGAGGTAGGGCAGAGAAGGGTATATACTGCAAAGCACCATCACTAACAATCACTAGCCGTTTGTTTGCCAATTGCTCAGCTACTGGTGCCAGAATCATCTGACTTAGTTGGCTGACGGCTTTGGTAGCTTTGACATTTTCTACCCGAATACTGCCTCTGGTGTCTTCGAGATGAAAGCTTGGAGTCTTAAGTAATTCGTAGAACTGCTTGGCAGCAGCTTCAATTTCTTCTTTTGGGGGTAATTGATAACTACTGATACCTGTTTTACTGACAGCCCACAGATAGCTACGTTCTAAGCCTAGGGAATATTGTAATAGTAGAGTATCATCATCCAAAACCTGTTGTTGAATTTCACGCAGAGTTAGAGGTTCAGGTTGAGTAAGTGCAGCATAATGAGGACTGGTGGCGCGGATTTGAGCTTGGATTTCCTGGTATTGGGATAGCAGTTCTTCTCTTTCTTGTTCGATTGCCGTGGCTTGTTCTTGAGTATAGTTACCACTGAATAACTCTACCCGACGTTTTTCAACAATATCAAGTTTTTGTTGTAGGGTGCGCTCCTGTTCAATTAGTTGGGGTTTAACTCCTTGACGGATATCAGCATTAGCTTCGGTGAGCAGTTCCAAGAGACTACGAGCGCGGGAGCGTTCGCTGACGTGTAGGGCTTTGGCATCGTATCCTTGAGAGGGGTCAGAAGAGTGCAGTTGCATCAGCAAGTCGATGTAGAATTCATAACTACTCTGCTGGGTAGCAAAGTAGGAGGTACGCAGTTCTGAACTGGCTATTTTGGTACGCAGGGATTCGATTATCTTGACTGCTGCATCAATCTGGGGAAGAGCTTCAGCGAGGTTACCTTGGTCGCGCTTGACCAAAGCTATATTGTTGAGGGTAGCAGCTTCCTTTGCCTTGTCCCTTACAGCACGGGTCAAGGGTAAGGATTGATAGTAGTACTCCAGTGCCTGTTGCTTCTCTCCTAAAGCAGAGTAGACAGCACCAATGTTGTTGAGGGTAGTAGCTTCCCTTGCCCTGTCTCCTACCGCACGAGTCAAGGGTAGAGATTGATTGAAGTACTCCAGTGCCTGTTGCTTTTCTCCTAAAGCATTGTAGACAGCACCTATGTTGTTAAGAATACCAGCTTCTTGTGTCTTATCCCCTACAGCATGGATCAAGGGTAGGGATTGATAGTAGTACTCCAGTGCCTGCTGTTTTTCTCCTAAGGCATTGTAGACAGCACCTATGTTGTTGAGGGTAGTAGCCTCCCCTGCCTTGTCCCCTACAGCACGGGTCAAGGGTAGGGATTGATTATAGTACTCCAGTGCCTGCTGCTTTTCTCCTAAGGCATTGTAGACAGTGCCTATGTTGCTGAGGGTAATAGCTTCTTGTGCCTTGTCCTCTACCGCACGGGTTAAGGGTAGGGATTGATAGTAGTAATCAAGTGCCTGCTGCTTTTCTCCTAAGGCATTGTAGACAG